>VFQQ010000451.1_pt1 | contig 82634 bp, 72 predicted proteins | sample 3512341 | NCBI WGS metagenome assembly VFQQ01 (sample SAMN10412373, study PRJNA504923) | tailings metagenome | isolation source: Relicate 2 Philex TSF1 revegetated site | place: Philippines: Tuba, Benguet | collected 2017-08-29 | reverse complement strand
CGCGGGTATTCTGCGGCACCAGGAGGTTGTCGATGATCTGCCCGCCGGCCGCCTCGACCTGTGCCTTCGTGGCTGCCGCTGTGGTGTGTCCCCAGACATAGTCGTTCGTGAGCAGCAGCCAGCGCTTGCCGATCTTCTGCACGGCGTTGCTGACCGAAGCCTTGGAAAAGTTGGTGCCGTTGCCGTCCCAGACGAACTTGACGCGGCTGCAGTTCTCACCGGCTTCGCTCGGCGCCGAGGAGTTGGTGTTGAGGTAGACGGTGCCGTATTTCGCCGCCACCTGGGTGATGGCGTTGGCGACGCCGGAGTGCACCGCGCCGATCAGGAAGCCGCACTGCTCCTGGGCGATGAAACGTTCGGCGACCCGGGTGCCGGTGGCCGGGTTGGTCTCGGTATCGGCGGTGATCCACTCGACCTTCCGGCCCAGAACGCCGCCCTTGGCGTTGAACTCGTCGACGGCCATGCGGATGCCGCGGACATCGTCCTGGCCGGAATTGCCGTACTGGCCGCTGGCATCGCAGGTGAGGCCGAGCTTGATCGGCTTCGCTCCTTGCGCCCAGACGCGGGTGTGCTTCCAGGGGCCAAAGAAGGCGGCCCCGGCGGATGCCGCGAGCCCCGCCTTGACGAGGCCGCGGCGCGAAATGCGAGATTGCTTCATCCGTTCTGTCCCTCTCCCTGGGGCCGGTCGCGGTGGCTCGACGCCGGCTCCTTGCTTGCGGAATAGAATATACGTTCTAAAACTGATGTGAAGTAGAATAAATGAACCGTACTTCGGACAGGGGCCCGCGGGCTCGACACAGGTGGCAGCGATGACAACGGCAGCCGATACCGAGCTTCCCCCCGCGACCTACGATGCACTGCGATCAGAGATCGCGCGGCGGCATCCTCGGCTGTCCGGGCGGTTGAAGCAGATCGCCGAATTCGCGTTGGACCACCCGACCGACATCGCGCTCGGTACCGTGGCCGAGGTGGCGCACCGGGCCGGCGTGCAGCCTTCGGCCATCGTCCGCTTCGCCCGCGCGCTCGACTATTCGGGCTTCAGCGAGATGCAGCAGGTGTTTCGCTCACGGCTCGTTGCCCACGTGCCGCCGAGTTACAAGGCACGCCTCGCCGGCTTGCGGCGCGAAGGCAACCTGACAGGCGGCAAGAATCCGCGGGCGGTGCTGCAGCGGTTCGTTTCGGAAGGTCTGGTGTCGCTGGAGAGCCTGCGCGACGCCGTGTCGGCGAAGGACCTGGACCGCGCCATCGCGGTGCTGAGCGAGGCCCACACGATCTATGTGCTCGGCCTCGGCGGTTCGTTTCCGGTGGCTCTGCACCTTACCTATGTGCTGCGGAAGCTGGGACAGCGGGTGACGTTGCTGGACGGGTTGGGCAGCGCCATAGCGGACCAGGCACAGGCAGCCACGCCGGAAGATGCGCTGATCGCGATAAGCTTCCGCACCTACAACCCGGATACCGCGCGGCTCTTTCCGGAATTGATCGCCCGCGGCCTACCTGCGGTGAGCATCACCGACAGCCTCTTGAGCCCTGTGGTGCAGGGCGCGAAGGTGGTGTTCGAGATACCCGACATGCCGGAAGCCGCGCTGCGTACCATGGTGGCGCCGATGTGCCTGGTGCAGAGCCTCGCGGTGGGCTTGAGCCTCGCGGCCGATTGAGGGGGAGGAGAGACGGAATGACCAGTCGTCTGCTGGAGGGCCAGGTGGCCCTGGTTACCGGAGCGGGCCGCGGCCTCGGCCGGGCCTTTGCCGAAAAGCTCGCCGCACTCGGCTGTCACATCGCGGTTCATGGCATGCGCGAGACCGGACCATCTGAGTATGGCGGCGGCGCAACGACCTTGAGCGACGTCGCAGCCGCGATCGCCGGCCGGCACGGCGTGCGCACGGTGAAGATCCTTGGCGATCTGACGCTGATGCCAGACATCGACCGCGTGGTGAACACCGCGGAAGCCTCCATCGGGCCGATCGACATCCTGGTTCACAACGCCGGCGGCGACATTGCGGCGGCGGGCGGCAAGCCCGATCCCAACGACGTCGTCCATATCAAGGAGGCCGATGTGCGCGCGGTGGTGGAACGCAACCTCTTCAGCACCATCTTCGTCTGCCAGAAGGTGGCACAAGGAATGATGGAGCGCCGCCGCGGCCGGATCGTCACCATCGGTTCCGTCGCCGCCTTCAAGGGGCGAACCAATGGGTCGATCTACGCGACGGCGAAGGCCGGCGCCCAGCACTTCACCCGATGCCTCGCCGACCAGATGCGCCCTTTCGGCGTGACCGTGAACACGCTGGCACCGGGTGATACGCGGACCGAGCGCTTCCTGGCCACGCGGCCCGTCGATCCGGCACGCCTGGCGGAGGAGGGTACGCTGGATCGCATCGCCACGGTCGATGAAGTCGCCCGGGTGATCGAGTTCCTGGCCGGCCCCATCGGGGCCTTCGTTTCCGGCCAAGTCGTGCGGGTGGACGGCGGCGGCCAGCCTTGGGCCGCCTGACGGCGCGGTTCAGGTATCGGCCCAGCGCCGGAGGAGGTTGTGATAGACGGCCGTGAGCTGCACGGCCGACGGGTGCTCGCCGAGTTCGCGGCGCACCGCCTGGATGCCCTCGTCAAGGTCGAACAGCAGGCTGCGCCTGCCCTCATCGCGCACCATGCTCTGTATCCAGAAGAAGGACGCCCAGCGACTGCCTCGGGTCACCTCGGTCACGTTATGCAGGCTGGTGGCCGGATAGACGACGAGGTCGCCGGCCGGCAGCTTCACCGAATGCGTGCCGTAGACGTCCTGGATCTCGAGTTCGCCTCCGTCATATTCCTCAGGTGCTGTGAGGAAGAGGGTCGCGGAGACGTCGGTGCGAACGCGGACGGATGTTCCGCCGACCAGGCGCACCGCGTTGTCCACATGCGCGCCGAACTTCATGCCGACGTCATAGCGATTGAAGAGCGGTGGAAAGACCTTGAGGGGAAGGACGGCGGAGGTGAAGAGCGGCGAACGGGCGAGGCAGGTCAACACGACATCGCCCAGAGCGCGCGCCTCGGGCGCGGACTCCGGAACCTGGAGGTTGAACTTCGCTTCCGCCGACTGCCGCCCGGCCGTGATCCGGCCGTCGACCCAGCGGGTGCCTTCCAGCACGGCGCGGCAATGAGCCACTTCCTCGGGGGTCAGAACCTTGGGGATGTGGACAAGCATGAGATCGACCCGGCTTTGCGATGATCGAGGCGCCACGGGTTCTGCGGCGCGCCCGCCCCGGTATCGGGGATGATGGTCAGAAATCGATGGACGTCGACGCGACGACCGTGCGCCCCTGGGAGAGGACGGCGCGGTTGGACCAGATCTGGGTGTAGTTGTCGCGGTTAAAGAGGTTGTAGCCGTTGAGATTCACGCGGAGGTTGTCGTTGATCTGGTATGAGATCAGGGCGTCGATCGACAAGTCATAGGGGACCTCGCCGGTATTGGCGGCGTTGGTGACGCGCGAGCTCTGGTACTGGAACCCGCCGCCGACCAGCAGTTCCCGCGTGACCTGGTAGGTCATCCACAACGTGGCCGCGTGCCGTGCCGTATATTGTACCCGGTTCCCGGGATTGGCTCCGCCGGTGTAGTAGGCATCGAGGTAGGTATACCCCGCCGTGAGCTGCCAATCCCTCGTTATGCGTCCGGTCAGGCCGAGTTCGAAGCCTTGGGTCCGCTCCGAATCGCCGGAGCTGACAACCAGGTTGGTCGTGGGATCCACCGTTGTCGAATTGTCGGTGTCGATGCGGAAGATCGAGGCGGAGGTCCCGAGCCGGCCGTCGAACAAGCCGATCTTGGCGCCGATTTCGAAGATCTCGTGCCGCTCGGGTTCGAGCGCCGAATTGTTCACCGTTCCCCCAAAGGGATTTCCGATGGCCGCGCTCGAGATGAGTGTTCCCGGCGGGCGATGCGATACGGCCCAGGAGGCGTAGTAGGTCTGGTGTTCGGTCGGCTCGTAGACCAGGCTGGCCTTGGGGTTGTACATGGTCGCCTTTGCGGCGACATCGCTGTCGGTCGCACCGGTCGTTCCATTGGTGCCTCTGGCCCGCGCCTGGTAGTCGTCGATGCGCAGGCCACCGATCACCGAGACCTCGTCGATGATCCAGAAGCGCTCGGAGGCGAAGATGCTCTTCTGGGTCGCTTCCGCCTCCCGGCGTGAACTTGCGCCCAGCGAGGGGATATAGCTGTAGCCGTTGGTATTCGCGCCGGAGGGGTCCAGCAAGGGTGTCGTCGGCTTGCCGACGAGGACGGTGCCCGCCTGGTTGGTGTTGCTCTCGTAGACGATGTCGATGCCGGCCATGAGCTGGTGCCTGAAAGAACCGGTTCTGAAGTCGAAGACGGCGGTGGTGACGTTCTCCACGCCATAGCCGTGTTGCTGGTAGGGCGCGGGGCCGCCGCGCGTGACGATGGGAACGGTGGCCGGGTCGTTGTCGAAGAAGAGCGCAGAGCAGGTGACGATCGGACAACTCGGGGGCTGAGGCGTGAAATAGCGTTCGTAGAAGCCGATGCGGGTGTCGTTGTAGATCTTGACCCCTGAGAAGCCCGTATAGCTGAACCGGCCCGTCAACTGGTCGGTGTTGCCGTTGTCCGCGTCGTCATCGAGACCGTAGAAGTTGTTGCGGTTCACGCCGAACTCTGTGACGGGTCTCTGCCGCCTGTTCGAGCCGATCAGGGGCACGCCGTAGTCGGGTGTGCGCTCCCAGTCCATATGGACGTAGCCGAGCGTGAAGGTCATGTCGGTGCCCAGCCCAAAGCCGACCGAGGGGGCGATGCCCCAGCGGCGGGTGTCCACGGCGTCGCGATCCACGACGTTCTGGTCGTACAGCATCGCATTCAGCCGGACGGCGATCGTGTCCGTCACCTTGTAGTTGGTGTCGGCCGTGGCTCGGCCCAGGGGGCCCATGCCGGCGCTGAGGGTCACATTGGTGAAGTCTTCCAGGCGCGGCACCTTCGAGTTGGTGTTGATGGCGCCGCCGGAGGTACCGCGGCCGAAGGCGAGGGAAGAGGGCCCCTTGAGCACCTCGACGGATTCGTAGTTGAAGCTGTCGCGCACATAGGTGCCGAACTCGCGCAATCCGTCGTTGTAGACATCGCCCATCGCCTCGATGCCACGGATGCGGAACTGGTCACCGTTCGGCCCGCCACCACCCTCACCGATCTGCGAGGTGATGCCGGGAACGTTGCGAAGCGCCTCCTCGAGGGTGGTTATTCCCTGTTCGCGCATCATCTCGGGCGTGACCACGTTGATGGCCTGCGGCGTGTCCTGGATCGTCCCGGGCAGACGATTGATGTTCAGATCACGCTTCTGGGCATTGTCGGGGGACGCTGCCGTACCTCCGGACTGTCCTTCGACCGAGATGGCCGGCACCTGGGTGGGGGCGGTGGTCTGCGCTTGGGCGCCATCGGGGCAGGCGGCATAGGCTATGCCGACCGCGGCCCCGGCAAGGAGGCTTCGCGATGCCTTGCGTGAGGAGATGAAGCCTTGAGGGGCGGTCCGCGCAGGCGTTCGAGCGGGCGCCTGAAGCGGGGCGGGCGAGCGATTCATGTAATCCACCTCTCCAATAGGACTCTGATTGTTGCGGCTGCGTCGCAGTCGCAGAACCGTTGGCTGGCGAGGCGGGAAAGCGTCTGTATCGACGGGCCGGCGCCGGTAAGCCGAAGCGGCTCCGCCTGCCTTTCCCCGGGAGGCTGGCTACAAGGTGAAGGCCGACCTTAGTTGAAAGTCAGTCGCAATTGCAAATTCCTGCTGAGGTCGAACCGCTCATCGCATTGCGAGGCGGACGACCTGTTGCAGGAGTGCCGCAACGGCCATCCGGGCTTGCATAATGAGAGTAAGTAGCATTTAGATCAATGAAGCGAACGCGGCCCGGAAAGGAAGATGGAATGTGGAAGCAGAGCGCCGCCGGCATTCTCCTGTTGAGCGTGAGCGCCGCAGCGGCACCGCCGACCATGGAGATCGAACTGAACAAACTCGAAGCGGTGGAGGGCGCCTGCCGGGCCTACATGCTGTTCAGGAACCCGTCGGAGAGCGTCTTTGCGTCTTATCGGCTGGATCTCGTGATGTTCGGTCGTGACGGTGTGCTGGCGAAGCGGATCGTGGTCGAAGCAGCACCCCTTTCAGCCGCCAAGACGACTCTGAAGCAGTTCGACGTGACGGGACTTTCCTGCCCTGACCTCGGGCAGATACTTCTCAACGACGTTACGGCTTGTCGCGACCAGGCGGGCGAACGCACCGACTGCACCGCGGCGGTCAAGCTGCATGGCAGAGGCTCCATCGAGTTCGTCAAGTGAGCCCCCTCATGTCGCCGCCTGCGGCTTCCCGCCGCATTTAGAGGAATGACTATGCGAAACATTCGCATTAATATCCGCTGATAGTCGTGGGGAGGACGCTTCTCCTCGTTTCATCGTTCGAGTGGTGATGCATGGCCGACACTCCCCTCATCGTGGCGCCCGGTGGCCAGCCGCCCGCCGGACCGGCTCAAGCCGTGACGGATGTCTTCGCCGGCCCCGACGGGATGGCGGCTCACGACCTGTCCATGGTGGGCTTGTTCCTGCAGGCGGATCCGATCGTCAAGGGCGTGATGATCCTGCTGTTCATCGCTTCCATCGCATGCTGGGCGATCATCCTCGACAAGACGGTGCGCATCACGCTGGCCAGGCGGTCGGCGAATGATTTCGCAAAGGCGGTCAAGGCCGGCGCGGTGGTGGCTGGCAGCACTTCTGCCGGTGTCGGGGGGACGATCCTGGCAGCAGCCTCACGCGAGTGGCGAGAGGTTTCCGTCTTCGAAGAGAGCCGCGGGGAGAGGCGCGACCGGATCGAGCGCGCAATGCGCACGACGCTGATCGATGAGCTGCGCCGGCTCGAGGGGGGGCTCGCCTTCCTCGCCACCGTCGGGTCGGCGGCGCCCTTCATCGGCCTGTTCGGAACCGTCTGGGGCATCATGAACAGCTTCACGTCGATCGCGAAATCGAACGACACGAGCCTGGCCGTCGTGGCTCCCGGCATTGCCGAGGCGCTCTTCGCCACGGCGATTGGGCTGGTCGCCGCGATACCCGCGGTCGTCGCCTACAACAAGCTTGCGACCGGCATCCGCGCCGTGTCGCACCGTTTCGGCATGGGCATAGCGGAGTTGAGCAGCCGGTTGGCACGGGAGCGCGCCGGCGGCGGTGCCGCGCGGCAAGCGGAGGCGGCGGAATAAGATGGCCGGAAAGACGCTCGGCATCGCCGACGACGAGGACGGCTACGCGCCACTCGCGGAGATCAACGTGACGCCATTCGTCGACGTGATGCTGGTGCTGCTGATCATCTTCATGGTGGCCGCGCCGCTCATGATGGCAGGGGTTCCGGTCGAACTGCCGAAGACGAGTGCCGTCAAGCTGAGCCAGCCGAAGAAGCCGGTGATCGTCAGCCTGGACAAGGCGGGCAAGATCTTCGTGCGCGAGGAGGAACTCACACCCGATACCGTCGTCCCCCGCTTGGCCGCCCTCGCACGGGAGGATCCGGCCGCCATCGTCTATGTCCGCGGTGACAAGAGCCTACCCTATGGGCGGATCATGGAGCTGATGGGCCTGGTCGGGCGGGCCGGCTTCTCCAAGGTGTCGCTGATCGCGGAAGCGCCCGCCGGTACGCCGCCACGGTCGAGATAGCCTGATGCGGGGCCTCATTCGCAACTGGGCGATACCCCTGTCGGTGTTCCTGCATGGCACCGTGGTGGCCGCGATGGTCATGCGTTTCGAGGAGGCGCCGAGGCCGCCGCCCGCCGACACCATATCGCTCAGCATCCCCGCGCCGGCGGCCGACACCCTGTCGGAGGCCAAGGCGCCGGATCCGATCACGGCGGCACCGCCGCCGCCACCTGAGACGCGGGCCACCGAGGTGCCACCCGAGCCGGTGAAGGCCCGGCCTCCCCCGAGCCCCATGGCGCCGGCGGACCAGCCGCCCCTGATCGAGAGCAGGGCCGTGGAGGCGCCGGTGGTCGCCGCCGCACCGCCGAAAGCCGTTCGGGCGAAGCCGAAGCCCGACGTGGTGACGGAGAAGAAACAGGAGGCGGAAGCACCGGCAGTTCCAGCGCCGGCGCCGGAGACGAACCCCGCGGAGACGGCGATGGCGCCGTCACCCGTGGTCGCGCCGCCGGCAAGGACGGAGATGCGGTCGAGTGCCGCCGGCCCGGCCGGACCGCTACCCGATTTCATCGGACGTCTTCGCGCCAAGCTGGAGCGGGCGAAGGTCTATCCGCGGGCGGCTCAGACGCGGCGCCAGGAAGGCGTCACCCACCTGCGGTTCACGATGGACCGGGGGGGGAAAGTCCTGGCCTGGAGCATCGAGCGCAGTTCCGGACATGCGGCACTGGACCACGAGGTGGAAGCCATGCTCCAGCGCGCCCAACCGCTGCCGCCGTTCCCCGAGGAGATGTCCGAACAGCAGCTCGAACTCGTCGTCCCGGTCCAGTTCTTCCTGCGCGACCTGCGCTGAGCGCCCTCAGGCGCCGAGGAAACCGACGATCCGCTTCGTTTCGCGGATGATCGGCGCCGCCATCGCGGCCGCCTTGGCCGCACCGGCATCCAGGGCCGCGTCGATATAGGAGGGGTCGGCGACCAGCCGCTGCATCTCCGAACCGATGGGGCCGAGCTTTGCCACCGCGAGGTCGGTCAGGCTGCTCTTGAACTCAGAGAACAGCTTGCCTCCGAATTCAGCCAGTATGTCTTCTCTGCTCCGATCGGCCAGCGCCGCATAGATGCCGACCAGATTGTCGGCTTCCGGCCGCGTCTCGAGCTCCGCCACGCTCTCCGGCAGGGGCAGGGGGTCGGTCTTGGCACGGCGGATCTTGTCGGCAATCTGGTCGGGGCCGTCGGCCAGGTTTATGCGGGAGAACTCGGAAGGATCGGACTTCGACATCTTCTTCGTCCCGTCGCGCAGGCTCATGACCCGCGTCGCCTCGCCCTGGATGATGGGTTCGGTGATCGGGAAGAACTCCACCCCGAAGTCGTTGTTGAACTTCTGAGCGATGTCTCGCGTCAGTTCCAGATGCTGCTTCTGATCCTCGCCGACCGGCACATGGGTCGCCTTGTAGACCAGGATGTCGGCAGCCATCAGCACCGGATAGGCATAGAGGCCGACCGAGGCGTTCTCGCGCTGCTTGCCCGCCTTCTCCTTGAACTGTGTCATCCGGTTGAGCCAGCCGAGGCGGGCCACGCAGTTGAATATCCAGGCGAGCTCCGCGTGGGCCGCCACGCGGCTCTGGTTGAACATGATGCTGCGCTGCGGATCGATTCCCGCTGCCATGAACCCGGCGGCCACCATGCGGGTGGCGGCGGTGAGCTCCTTGGGATCCTGCCAGAGCGTGATCGCATGCATGTCGACCATGCAGTAAAGGCACTCGTCGCCGCTGTCCTGCAGGCGAACGAAATTGCGGATCGCGCCGAGATAGTTGCCCAGGTGCAGATTCCCGGTCGGCTGCACGCCGGAGAAGATCCGATTGGCCAAGTTGCCGGCTCCAGAAGAAAAAGGCGCGAGGCTTATGGCGGCTTCGCGGGCGGGGGTCAACCGCGGCGGCGCCGAAGCTGGCTTTTCAGGTCGGCGATGGTCGCCGCCCGCATCACGATGCAGAGCAGACCGTAGGAAAGAACCCCTCCCGTCACCAGGCCGGCGAGAGCCGCCATCCGCGGGAGTTCGCCCGCGGCGTACCACGGGGCGAGGAGTTCCGCCGCAGCGAAGACCAGTATCCCCATACCGGCGGCGGCCCCGACCTGACGGGGCAGCACGCGCCGCAGCCGGGCATCGATCCGCCAATGCCCCCGGCGGTGCAGCAGCCAGGCGAAGAGGAATGCCTGGGCCCAAGCTGCCGCGCTGGTCGCGGCGGCCAGACCGACATGACCGAGATGCCATATCAGGGCGAGATTGAGGGCGAGGTTCACGCCGACCGCGGCGAGCGACACGCGCAGGGGCGTCAGCGTATCGCCGCGCGCGTGGAACCCCGGAACCAGCACCTTGATCAGCATGAAGGCCGGGACGCCCGCACCATAGGCGAGCAGGGCCTGCGCGGTGCCCAGCGTGTCTTCCGGACCGAAGGCTCCGCGCTCGAAGAGCCCGGCGATCACCGGCCCAGGGATCGTCATCATCGCCACGGCGGCGGGAAGGGTGAGGAGAAGGCCGAGCTCGATCGCACGGTTCTGCGCCGCCATGCCCGCTTCCGACCGTCCGGCGGCCAGTTCCCGCGCCAACAGGGGCAGCAGCGCCGTTCCCAGGGCGACACCGATCACACCGAGCGGCAGTTCCATCAGCCGGTTGGCATAGAAGAGGTAGGAGATGGCGCCCGCCGGGAGCAGCGACGAGAGCAGCAGATTGACGAAGAGGTTGATCTGCACCGCGCCGGCCCCGACCGCAGCCGGCAACATCCGCCGCAGCATCAGCCTCACCTGCGGGGTCAGGCGCGGACGGGGCAGCCGCAGCGACATGCCGCTGCGCCGGCACGACCAGACGAGCCAAAGGAACTGTACCATGCCGGCGATGCCGGTGGCCCACGAGAGGGCATACCCGGCGGTCGTTTCGCTGTCGCCCGCGAAGAGCAGCGCGGCCAGGAGGCACAGGTTGAAGCCGATCGGCGTGGCTGCGGGCGCGGCGAAGCGATCAAGGCCGTTCAGTACGCCGCCCAGCAGCGAGACAAGGCTTATGAACAGGAGGTAGGGGAAGGTCAGCCGGAGAAAATCCACCGCCAGCGCGAATTTCGCGGGGTCGACGAGGAAGCCGGGGGCGAGCACCGTCAGGACCGCGGGGGCGAAGACCTGCCCGAGGCCCACGAACACCAGCAGGACAGTGAGAAGGACCGCCATCGCATCCTGTGCGAAGCCGAAGGCGGCGGCACGGCCCTGAAGGGTGAGACGTTCGGCAAAGATGGGGACGAATGCGGCGTTGAAAGCGCCTTCCGCGAAGAGACGGCGGAACATGTTGGGTAGCTGCAGCGCCACGAAAAAGGCGTCCGAGACCATGCCGGCCCCGATCGCGGCAGCGATCAGCAGGTCGCGGAAGAATCCCAAGACTCGGCTGGCCAGGGTGAGGCCGCCGACGGTCGCGACTGAGCGGAGAAGAGCCATGGCAAGCCAGAGATGAGCGGCCCGGCACGATGCAGGGATTCGGGCCGGGCGGAAAGCGGTCAGCCGCTGGTGCCCGTGGCGAGGGTCTCGATTTCTCCGAGAAGGCGGCGCAGGGCGGCGGCACCGTCGTCGGTCAGCGCGGTCGCGGGACCGCCCGCAGGCAGGAGGCGCGGCGGCGGCGCGCCTATGACGCGGGCGATCGCATTCGCCAGAGCGCTCTGTTCGATCGGCTTGGTGACGAACTCGTTCATGCCTGCCCGGCGGGTCTCCTGCCGATGGGTCTCCAGCGCATGCGCCGTGAGGGCGATGATGGGAAGCCGAGCGAAGACTCCGCCCAGGGCGCGGATCGCGCGGGCCGCCGAGTAGCCGTCCATTTCGGGCATCTGTATGTCCATCAGGACCAGATCGAAGGAACGCGCCTGTATGGCCGCCAGCGCTGCGCGGCCGTCGTCGACGATCTCGAAACTGTGCCCCAAACGGTTCAGCATCCGGCTGATGACCTCCTGGTTGATGCGGTTGTCCTCAGCGACGAGGACGCGCAACTTCGTCGGGCCGGAGGCGGGCGCCGGTACGAGAGGACGGCGCGTGGCGACCGACGCCGCAGTGCCGCAGCGGATGGTGAAGTGAAAGGTACTGCCCTTGCCCGGTGCGCTCCTTACGCCGATATGGCCGCTCATGAGTTCCACAAGCTGACGGCTGATCGCCAATCCCAGACCCGTGCCGCCGAAGCGCCGGGTCATCGATGCATCCGCCTGCGTGAAACTCTGGAACAGGCTCTCTACCGCTTCGGCGGTGATGCCTATGCCCGTGTCGGTGACATCGCATGAGAGCTCGACCTCATGCTCACCTCTGACGCGGGCATCGATCTTCAGGCGGATGCTGCCGCTTTCGGTGAATTTGACCGCATTGTCGAGCAGGTTGAACAGGATCTGACGCAGCCGTCCCGCATCGCCGTACAGCCGGATGGGCACGTCCTCGGCGATCTCTACACCGAGACGAACCCCCTTCGCTTCGGCGCGGGCCCTGAGCAGGGCGGTTGTTCTTTCGACCAGGGGTGCGAGCTCGAAGTCGATCGGATCGAGCGTCGTTCGTCCGGCTTCGAGTTTGGCCAGATCGAGCACGTCGTTCAGGATGGCGAGGAGATGCCGTGCCGCCTCCAGGGCGATTTCCGCATGTTCCCGCGGTTGGCCCGGCCCTGCCTCCGCGAGCATGAGCTCGAGCATGCCGATAATGCCGTTCATCGGCGTGCGGATCTCGTGACTCATCATCGCCAGGAACTGTGTCTTGGCCCGACTGGCCGCCTCTGCATGGTCGCGCGCAGCGGCGGAATCGTCGGCCATGGCCGCCAGCTGTCCGGCCTGTTCCTCCAATCGCGCCCGTGCGGTTTCGAGCTCGGCGACGTGGCGCTCCAGATCCCGGCGGCTTTCGATCAGTGCGGACTCCGCTGCCTTCATCCGGCTGATGTCGGTGCCGCTGGTGACGATGTTGCCGCTGGGGGTCGCGTGACGCCGCATGAGATACCATCGCCCGTCGACCAGCCGGCGCTCCATCGGGTCGGGGGTCACGCGCCGAAAGGCTTCCAGGATGCCGGTGACCCAGCCTTCCGGATCCCGTCTCGCCGCCTCGTCGTCGAATTCCTGCACGGTCGCGCGGACGAGTTCCTCCAAGTTCCGGCCATTGAGGTCGCCAAGGGCGCGCAGGCTCGGATAGGCGTCGTAGACCCGATCATTGTGCAGCAGAACCTGCAGATCTGAATTCATCAGAAGAAAGCTGTCGCTACCGGCTTCGATCGCCTCCCGTAGCCGTTGCTCGCTGCGTCTGAGCGCCTGCATGCGCACGCGCCCGATCTCAAGGCCCAGGCAGAGACCGCCGGCGGCAAGGCAGGCGGCCGCGACGCCCAAGAGCGTCAGGTTGATCGGACTGGCGAGGACACTCGCGCCCGCGGCCGCCCAGACGCATCCGCCCGTCAGCAGGGCGGCCGCGATCATCCACCGTCGAAAGTGCGCGGGCGGTCGGGACATCCGATGATCCGATGGTTGCAGAACTGTCGGTTCGATCGTCCCCGCCGCGCCTCAAGATTCGGTTAAGGGGCCTATTCGGCGGCTATTACGCGCTCCCTGCCGCGCGCGGCGACGCGCGGCTTGGCGGGCCTCTCCGCATCCGTGCCGGCTTTCGCTTCCGGGGGACGCAGGGCTGCCAGCAGCCGCTTTTCGATTGCCGCGAGCTTGTGCCGCTGATCGACCTTCAGGCCGAACATGTCCTTCACATAGAACACGTCGACCGCGCGTTCGCCGTAGGTGGCGATCTGCGCCGAGGCGATGCTGAGCGACAGGCGGTACATCGCATAGGTGACGTCGTGCAGAAGGCCCGGGCGGTCGCGGCCATTCACCTCGATCACCGTATGGGTGTTGGAGGCGTCATTGTCGAAAATGACGATCGGCTGGACGGTGAACACATCGGTCCGCTTGGGCCAGGAACCGCGCGCCTTGTCCAGAGCCTCGCGCAGGACGACTTCGCCGCTCAGCGCCCGCTCGATCGAAGTCGACAGCCGGGCGAGCCGGTCGGGTCGGTCGAATGCTCCGCCTTCCGCGTCCTGGATGAAGAACGTGTCCAGGGCCATTCCGTCCGTCGTCGTGAAAATCTTCGCTTCGAGGATGTTCGCTCCGGTCAGCGCCATCGCGCCGGCGATGCGGGCGAACAGGCCCGGGTGATCGGACGTGAAGACCGCGACCTCCGTGATCGCGCGGAAACGATCGGAGCGGGTCTCGACCGTGAGAGACTGTTTGGCGCGCTCCGCCTGGCGGATCATGCGGGCATGCCGCGCGTGCCTATCGGCGTCGAAGGCGAGCCAGTAGGAAGCCGAATGACGGGCCAGATAGCGCTCACGCTCCTTCTGGCTCCAATCGGGCAGGGCCTCCTCGAGTGTCTTCTTGGCGTGTTGGACGCGGCCTTCGCGACCCTCGGTCGCGTGGCCTCCGGACATCGCGCTCTCGGCCTGGAAATAGAGTTCCCGCAGCAACTGTCCCTTCCAGCCGTTCCAGACCCCCGGACCCACCGCGCGGATGTCGGCGACGGTCAGGATCAGGAGAAGCTTCAGCCGCTCCGGGCTCTGCACATGGGCGACGAAGTCGGCGACGGTCTTGGGATCGGAAATGTCGCGCTTGAACGCGGTTGCGCTCATCGCGAGGTGCCAGCGGACCAGCCAGGCCACCGTCTCCGTCTCCTGCGCCGTCAGGCCGACGCGCGGGCAGAGCTTGTTGGCGACATCCTCGCCCAGGATCGAATGGTCACCACCTCGTCCCTTGGCGATGTCGTGCAGCAGCACCGCCATGTAGAGGACCCGGCGGGAGTGGATCTGATGGATCACCTTGTGCGACAGGGGATGATCGTCGGCGAGCTTGCCCTTCTCGATCTGCGAGAGCAGTCCGATGGCGCGGATGGTGTGCTCGTCCACGGTGTAGACGTGGTACATGTCGTGCTGCATCTGCGCGACGACGCGGCCGAAATCGGGAACGAAACGTCCGAACACGCCGGCTTCGTTCAGGCGGCGCAGGGTCGTCTCCGGATCGTTCTCGGAAGTCAGCATCTCCAGGAACAGGCGATTGGCTTCCGGGTCGGCGCGCAGTTTCGCGTTGATCAGTCTCAGGTTCTGCTGGATGAGCCGGAGTGCGTTGGGATGAATGTCCACGTCACGCTTCTGGGCGACGTGGAACAGGCGCAGCATCTCGATCGGCTTCTCGGCGAAGACCTTCTCGTTGGCGACGTCGAGACGGTTGCCGTCGAAGGCGAAGCCGTCGATCTCGCGTTTTCGTAAGCCCAGCCTGGCGAAGCCGAAGCGGGGCTTGCGCTTGGCGCGCTGCTCCAGGGCGGAACAGAAGATGCGGGTCAGGTCGCCGACGTCCTTGGCGATCAGGAAGTAGTGCTTCATGAAGCGCTCCACCCCGCGCGTGCCGGCGTGGTCGGTGTAGCGCATGCGCTTGGCCAGTTCGCGCTGAACGTCGAAGGTCAGCCGCTCCTCGGGTCGGCCGGTCAGATAGTGCAGGTGACAGCGCACCGACCAGAGAAAGGCCAACGCAGCCTGAAAACGGCGATTTTCCTCGACGGTGAATACGCCTTCGCTGACGAGTTCGGCCACCGAGTTGCTCTGGTAGAGATACTTGGCGATCCAGAAGAGGGTATGCAGATCGCGCAGCCCGCCCTTGCCGTCCTTTATGTTCGGTTCGACGACATAGCGGGAATCGCCCATCCGCTGATGCCGGGCGTCGCGCTCGTTCAGCTTGGCTTCGATGAAGTCGGGACCCGTACTACCGGCTACCTCCTTCAGGAATCGAAGCCGCAGCGTATGAGCCAGCGCTTCGTCGCCCCAGACCAGACGAGATTCCAGGAGTGCGGTGCGGATGGTTAGATCCTGTTTCGCCAGGCGAATGCAGTCGTCGAGCGAACGGGTCGCGTGTCCCACTTTGAGACCGAGATCCCAGAGCAGGTAGAGCATGAACTCCACCACCTGTTCACCCCAAGGCGGCTGCTTGTAGGGAAACAGGAACAGCAGGTCGACGTCGGACTGCGGCGCGAGTTCTCCACGCCCGTAACCGCCCACGGCCACGATGGCGAGGCGTTCGCCCGCCGTGCGATTGGCCAGGCGGAATACGCGGTCGGTGGCGAGATCGTGGATCACCTTGATCAGCTGGTCGATCAGGAAGCAATGCTCGCGGGCGCAGACCAGACCCGAGTCGTTCGAGCGCGCCGCCTCGAACCGCTCCTGGATCACCGCCCGGCCATCGGCCAGCGCCTGCTTCAGCAGCGCAAGCGCCTTCGCCTTGAATTCCGGCTGATCGGGATTGGTTTTCTCTGACATGCTCGCGAGGGCGGCGGTAAGCTCGCGCCGCCGCACGATCTCGCGGGGGTTGCGTATTTCCTGCATCGAATGATGGGCCATTGGCGGGTTGCCGTTTCATGACAATGGTAGGTCGGGCGACGCCCTCAGTCCAATCTCCGCGACCGGGTCGACGGCTCGGGCGAGTTTTCCTGGCGATGGTCGCCCTGCTCGTCTCCGCCTGCGCGGGTGACCCGCCCGGCGGGCGGTCGACGCCGCGCGACGTCTCGGGCAGCGCCTTCTTTCGTGAAGCCGAGGATACGATCGAGGTCAGAGGGTTCGGGCGCTGGCCGCTGCGCCGGGCCGTCCTGGTATCGCCCGACGGCAGTTCCCTCGACGCCCTCGATATCCGCAACGAAAGGGTCGCGGGCGAGGAGCCGGGTTTGCGGCCTTCGGTCGGCATAGGCGGGTCGGGCGGTTCGCGCAGCGGTACCGACATCGGCGTCGGTATCAGCATCCCGATCCTGGGGGGTGGGGGGACGCCGGCATCGATCGCGAGCGGCGCGAGCTTTCCCGTAATCGAGATGGCGGCCTATCGCGCGACCTGGAAGCTCTGGGTGGTCCGGATGGAGTTCGACGGCCCGGAAGGAAGGGCGCGTCACCTCGATGTGCCGGCGCCCGAACCGCCGTCCAGGAGCGAGCGCAGCCGATAGACCAGTTCCAATGCCTCGCGGGGCGACAGTTCGTCCGGGCGCACCTCCCGCAGGGTTTTCTCGACCGCACTTTCCCGCGTCTCCGGTGACGGGGCGGCGACCTGGAAGAGCGGGAGGTCGTCGATCAGCCGGGTGACCTTGCCCGCCGCACGCCCCTGTTCCAATTGCTTCAAGACCGTCTCGGCGCGTTTCAGGACCGCCGCAGGCAGTCCGGCGAGGCGAGCGACCTGAATTCCATAGGACCGGTCGGCCGCGCCCGCTCCGACCTCGTGCAGGAAGACGACGTCGCCCTTCCACTCCTTGACCCGCATGGCGTGATTGGCGAGGCGCGGAAGTCGCGCGGAGAGGGCGGTCAGTTCGTGGTAGTGCGTGGCGAATAGGGCGCGGCTGCGATTCGCCTCGTGGAGGTGTTCGACCGTCGCCCAGGCGATCGACAGGCCATCGAAGGTGGCCGTCCCGCGGCCGATCTCGTCGAGGATCACCAGCGTGCGCGGCCCTGCCTGATTCAGAATGGCGGCAGTTTCGATCATCTCCACCATGAAGGTGGAACGGCCTCGGGCCAGATCGTCGGCGGCACCCACGCGACTGAACAGGCGATCGACGATGCCGATATGGGCCTTGCCGGCGGGGACGAAGCTGCCGGCCTGGGCGAGCACGGCCATCAGTGCATTCTGGCGCAGGAACGTGCTCTTGCCCGCCATGTTGGGCCCGGTCAGCAGCCAGAGCCGGCTCGCCTCGCCGAGGTCGCAATCGTTGGGAACGAAGCGGCTTCCCCCGGAAGCTTCCAGCGCGGCCTCCACCACCGGATGCCGGCCGCTTCGGACGGAGAAGGCGGTGCTGCCATCGACCAGGGGGCGGGTCCAATCCTTCTCGACGGCGACCTCGGCCAGGGCCGCCAGAACGTCGAGCCGAGCCAGGGCGGCGGCCGTTTCGGTGATGGGGAGGCGTCGGTCCAAGATGGCGGCGCTGAGTTCGGCGAAGATCTCCGCCTCCAACGCCAGGGCACGATCTCCCGCCTGCACGATCCGGCCTTCCAGATCCGTGAGTTCCGGCGTGGTGTACCGGACGGCGCTGGCAATGGTCTGCCGATGCGTGAAGCCCGGTCCCATCCGCTCGGCATGGCGCGATGCGACCTCGATGAAATAGCCCAGCACGTTGTTGTGACGGACCTTCAGGCTGCCGACACCGCTTTCTTCGGCATAGCGGGCCTGGAGCGCGGCGATCATGCGGCGGCCCTCGTCGCGCAGCGAGCGGCATTCGTCGAGATCGGCGCGGAAACCAGCGGCAATGAACCCTCCCTCCCGTGCGAGCATCGGCGGATCCTCGGCCAGCGCCCGGCTCAGGAGTTCGACCAGGCAATCGTGGTCGCCCAGCGCCAGCAGCGCCTCCTCGATGACGGGCGGTCGTCCGAGCGGAAATCCTCCGGCGATCCCTTCCTTGACGAGGCGGCTGCCGGCGAGGCCGTCGCGGATGGCCACGAGGTCGCGCGGGCCGCCGCGGCCGACCGCGAGTCGCGACAGGGCGCGCGCCAGGTCCGGTATGCTCTCGAGGGCACGGCGAAGGTCCGATCGCAGTGAAGGAGCGCCGATCAGCGCTTCCACGCCGTCGTGGCGCCCGCCGATCAGAGTCGGATCGGTGAGCGGCGCCCCCAGCCATTCGCCGAGGAGCCGGGCGCCGGCCCCGGTGACGCTGCGGTCGATGGTCGCGAGCAGGCTGCCTCGACGCTCGCCGCCAAGGGTGACGGATATCTCCAGGTTCCGTCGTGTCGAGGCGTCGATCGCCATCACGGCATCGCCCTCGATCCGCACCGGCGGCTTCACCAGCGGGAGTTGACCCCTCTGCGTAGCCTCGACATAGCCGATGAGGGCGCCGAGGGCCGACACTTCGGCGCGGGAGAAGGCGGCGAAGCCGTCCAGCGTGGCGACGCCGAACAACTGCTTCAGCCGCCGTTCGCCGCCGGTGCTGTCGAAGCGCGCGGCAGGGAGCGGCGTCAGGCGCGGCCTCCAGTCTGCCAGGACGTCGCCGGCGACGTCCGCGTTGTCGGGGATCAGCAACTCGCTGGGGCCGAGGCGGGCGAGATCGGCCGCAAGCCCCTGCAGATCGACCGGCCGCGCCGTCAGGTCGCCGGTCGATACGTCGATCCAGGCGAGGCCGGCTTGCTCTCCCGCCCGCGCATAGGCCGCCAGATAGTTGTGCGTTCTGGCATCTAGAAGCGTGTCTTCCGTAAGCGTCCCCGGGGTGACCAGGCGTACGACTTCGCGCCTTACGACCGCCTTGGAACCGCGCTTCCGCGCCTCCGCGGGATCCTCCATCTGCTCGCAGATGGCGACCTTGTGGCCGGCGCGGATCAGCCTGGACAGATACATCTCCGCAGCATGGACCGGCACCCCGCACATGGGGATGTCGGCGCCGGCATGCTTGCCCCGCTTTGTCAGCGCTATGTCGAGCGTGCGGGCCGCCTTGGCGGCATCCTCGAAGAAGAGCTCGTAGAAATCGCCCATCCGGTAGAACAGGAGAGCGTCGGGGTAGTCCGCCTTGATGGCGAGGAACTGCGCCATCGACGGTGTGGCATCGGTCAGTGCGGCGGCGTCGGTGGCGGGGAGCATCTGCCGCTCCTACCCCGCCACCGGCAACCGTGCAACGTCAGCGGAGATCGCGAAACTGACGCTTGAGGTCGTACTCGGGGTGGGTGACCTCCGTCTCGAGTGAGGCCAATCGTTCCTCCAGTTCCCGGAAGCGAAAGCGCAGCGCCGAGAATGTGTCGGCTGGTTTCACCGCCACCCCACGCCAGAAATCGGCGTCTTCCCGAGCCTCCCGAGGCATGTCGGAAGGGTCTGGCTGGGCGTCGGGCTGTCGCGGCATCACAAATGCCAGTCCGAGATAGACGAAGGGGACGACCCAGGGAAAGAAGACGGTCCCGACGATGGCGGCCGCGCGGACCAGGCCGCGGCGGATGCCGAAGTAATCCGCGATGCCGGCGCAGACACCGAGCAGCCGACCGCGCCGTGCATTGCGCCGGAGGCGATGCGGGTTCAGCGATTCGAAGGCTGTCGCGCCGTGTTCGCCTCGCCGCTCCCAGCGTTCGCGATATCGGCGGTAGCGTTTGCTCATGGTGTCTCCTTCGGGCGCCCCTCAGCGCCCTCGTGCACGATCTTTTCCAGATTGGCGATGCGACTTTCCATACGCTTCGCGCTGGCCCAGAGGTCGGCCAGCATCCGCTCGTCTTCCGCCGTCAGCCCGCGCTGCGCCCGCCACTTGGTCAGGAAGTGGAAGACAATCCAGAGCGGGACGACAACGGCGAGTGCGATGGCGGCCAGGATGAAGGCGAAGACATTCATGCGCCGCGACCGCCGACCTTGGCCTTGAGCGCAGCGAACTCGGCCTCCACCCGGGCGTCGGCTTCAAGGGCGGCGAACTCCTCCGACAGGCTCTTGCCGCGTCCGATCGACAACGCCTCGGCCTTGCCTTCCAGCTCGTCGAGCTGCCGCTCGACGTGCTCGAAGCGGGCGAGAGCGTCGTGGATCCGGTCGTCGTGCAGCTTCGTGCGGATCTTGATCCGGTTGTTCGCCTGCTCGGCGCGGACAGCGAGAACCTTCTCGCGCTGCTTCGCCTCGGTCAGCTTCACCTGGAGCTGGCCGATATCCTCGGTCGTCTTGCTCACCGCCGCCTCGATGTCGGCGAGCTGCTTCTCATGATCCACAATGGCGTCGCTGTAGCGTGCCTTGGCCACCAGTGCGGCTTTCGCCAGATCTTCCCGTCCTCGCGACAACGCGAGCTCGGCACGCCGCTCCCATTCGTCGCGTTCCTTCACCGCTCCGGCGATACGCCGCTCCAGTTCCTTTTTCTCGGCAATGGTCTTGACCGCCGAGGCGCGCACTTCGACCAGGGTGTCTTCCATCTCCTGGATCATCAGGCGGATCAGCTTGCGCGGATCCTCCGCCTTGTCGAGCAGCGCATTGATGTTGGCATTCACGATGTCGGTGGCGCGGGAAAAGATACCCATGGAACCCTCCTGGTCAGACTGCACGTGCTCTCGCAACCTCCGTGCCAGACCAGCTTGTGTTCTAATGCATTGATTTACATAGAATTTAATCCTCGAACGATTTAGTAACGTCGCAAATTGCGCCAACTATGGCGTAATGTGCTAAAAGATGGCGAAATGTCCGGATCTGATCCAGAAGCGAATTTGGCTCCTCTGATCGGCGCGGCGCCTGCCTTCGCAGCCGCGCTTGCCGACGTTTCGCGTTTGGCGGCGCTGTCGCGTCCTGCACTGGTGATCGGAGAGAGGGGGACCGGGAAGGAACTGATTGCGGCCCGCCTGCACTTCCTGTCGCGCCGGTGGGACCGCCCGCTGGTGAAGCTCAATTGCGCCGCCCTTCCCGAGACGTTGCTCGAGGCGGAACTCTTCGGTCATGAGGCGGGAGCCTTCACGGGCGCCGTGCGTCGGCGGAGCGGCCGCTTCGAGCAGGCGGAAGGAGGAACCCTGTTCCTCGACGAGATCGCGTCCGCAGGTCATGCGGTCCAGGAGAAGCTTCTCCGGGCGATCGAGTACGGTGAGTTCGAACGCCTCGGATCGAGCGAGACCCGCCGTGTCGATGTACGCGTGGTCGCGGCCGCCAACGTCGACCTGCCCGCCATGGCGGAGAGGGGGCTGTTTCGCGCCGACCTTCTGGATCGGCTGGCCTTCGACGTCGTGACCTTGCCGCCTCTGCGGCGACGTCCAGAAGACATCCCCATCCTTGCCGAACACTTCGGCCGAGCCATGGCACGGGAACTCGGCCGCGGATTTCCCGGCTTTGCGCCTGCCGCGCTCGCGATCCTGTGTGCGCACCACTGGCCAGGAAATGTCCGCGAACTGAAGAACGTCGTCGAACGCGCGGTGTACCGCGCGGAGGAGGGGCGACGGCAGATCGCGGAGATCGTGCTCGACCCCTTCGCTTCTCCCTTCCGGCCCATTGCCGAGCCGCCGCCGGAAAGGGCGCGGCAGGCGATGGAGACCGATACCGCCGCCGCTCCGGATATGGCGCGGGGTTTCGCCGAGAGAGTGGCCGCCTTCGAGCGCCGGCTTCTGGCGGAGGCGCTGGAGCGTGGCCGGCAGAACCAGCGTGTAGCCGCGGCCTCTCTCGGCTTGTCCTACGATCAGTTGCGCCACCAGTTGCGGCGTCATGGATTGATCGGTCGATCACGCAAGGCCGTTGTTTGACCTGGGGATTGTCGGGCCTTACGGTCGATTCCCGACGGGAGGATCAACCCAGCACCATGAGCGACGATCGTTTTCGCAGCCTCTACGACGAGGCGATGCAGTTTCATTCCCGCGGCCGTCCCGGCAAGCTCGAGATAAAGCCGACCAAGCCGATGGCCACCCAGCACGACCTCTCCCTGGCCTATTCTCCCGGGGTGGCGGCACCCTGCCTTGCGATCCAGAAGGACCCCGCCGCAGCCTACGACCTCACCACGCGCGGAAATCTGGTGGCGGTCATTTCGAACGGTACAGCGGTGCTCGGGCTCGGCAACCTCGGCGCGCTCGCCGGCAAGCCCGTCATGGAGGGCAAGTCGGTTCTCTTCAAGCGGTTCGCCGACGTCGATTCCATCGATCTCGAAGTGTCGACGGAAGACGTCGACGAGTTCGTGAACTGCGTGCGTTTCCTTGGTCCCTCCTTCGGAGGCATCAATCTCGAGGACATCAAGGCACCCGAGTGCTTCGTCATCGAGCAGCGCCTGCGCGAGCTGATGGACATACCGATATTTCATGACGATCAGCACGGTACGGCGATCATCGCGGTCGCGGGGCTGATCAATGCGCTGGATCTGACAGGCCGCTCGATCAAGGATGCGAAACTCGTCGTCAATGGCGCCGGCGCGGCGGGCATCGCCTGCGTCGAACTGGCGAAAGCCATGGGCATGCCTCACGACAACGCGATCCTGTGCGACACCAAGGGTGTCGTTTACCAAGGTCGTACCGACGGCATGAACCAGTGGAAGTCGGCGCATGCCGCGCGAACGAAGGCGCGGACCTTGTCCGAGGCCATGGAAGGAGCCGACGTCTTCTTCGGCCTCTCGGCCAAAGGAGCGGTGACGGCCGACATGGTTCGATCGATGGGGCCGAAGCCGATCATATTCGCCATGGCCAATCCGGATCCCGAGATCACGCCCGAGGAGGTCGCCTCGATCCGTGCCGATGCGATCATGGCGACCGGCCGGTCGGACTATGCGAACCAGGTCAACAACGTCCTGGGCTTTCCCTATATTTTTCGCGGCGCGCTCGACGTACGTGCGCGCACGATCAACGACGCCATGAAGATCGCCGCTGCCGAGGCGATCGCCAGGCTGGCGCGTCAGGATGTTCCCGACGAGGTGGCGGCGGCCTATCGGGGCTCGCGGCTGCAATACGGACCCGATTACATCATTCCGGCCCCCTTCGACCCGCGGCTCATCGAGGAGGTGCCCATGGCAGTGGCGAAGGCTGCCATGGATTCGGGTGTCGCCGGTCGTCCCATCATCGATATGGACGCCTATCGGCTCGAGCTCCGCTCGCGGCTCAACCCCATGGCCGGCGCCCTCAATCTGGTCAGCGTATTCGTCGAGGAAAACCCCAAGCGTATCGTCTTCGCCGAGGGCGAAGAGGAGAAGGTGATCCGCGCCGCCGTCCAGTTCAGGAACGAAGGCTATGGTACCCCGATCCTGGTCGCCCGCTCGGAGGTGGTTAAGGAGAGCATGCAGCGTCTCGGGCTCGGTTCCCTGGACGGGATCGAGATGGTCGATTTCGAGAAGAACGCGCACGAAAAGGCCGATACCGACTTCGTCTATGCGCGCCTGCAGCGCAGGGGGGCGCTTTATCGGGATTGCACGCGGCTGGTTCGGCGCAACCGCAACGTCCTCGCGGCCAGCATCGTCGCCCAGGGGCGTGCCGACGGCATGGTGACGGGGGTTACGCGCAACTACTTCACCGCCCTCGAAGACGTGCAGATGGTGATCGATCCGAAACCCGACGAGAAGGTTTTCGGTGTGACCATGATGGTGGCCAAGGGCCGGACCGTCTTCATGGCGGACACGACGGTCCACGAGCTGCCCAGCCCCGAGGAACTGGCGGCGATCACCGTGCAGACGGCGCGGGTGGCGCGCGGGCTCGGGCATGAGCCGAGAGTGGCCCTGCTTTCCTTCTCGAACTTCGGCAATCCGATGCGCGAGCGCGCGGAACATGTCCGAAAGGCCGTGCGCATCCTGCATGGCATGGATATTGATTTCGAGTGCGACGGCGAGATGTCGGCCGATGTCGCGCTCAACGAGGATCTGCTTCAGGTCTATCCGTTCTGCCGGCTCTCGGGCCCGGCCAATGTGCTGATCATGCCCGCTCTGCACGCGGCCAATATCGGATCGGGCATGCTGCAGTCGCTCGGCGAGGGCGAGGTGATCGGCCCGCTGCTGATGGGGATGTCCCGCTCGGTTCAGATCGCCCCGATGGGAACGACGGTGCGTGGCCTGGTGAACTACGCGCTGGTCGCCGCACGGCAGGCGTCGATGTAGGACAAGTCTGCGGAGGGAGGAATGACCGTAGCCGCCGTGGGTGCCTATCTGTCCTATGTGGGGGGCGGTCTGGCGCTGCTGATCGCCGCGCTGAGCGTCTATTCGGCGATCACGCCCTATCACGAGATTCGGCTCATCCGGGCCGGCAATCAGGCGGCCGCCTGCAGCCTCGGCGGGACAGCGATCGGACTTGCCATCGTCATCCACACGGTCGCTGCGCATAGCGTGAGTTGGATCGACATGATCATCTGGAGCGCACTCGCCGTCGTTTTCCAACTGGTCGTCTTCGTGATCGTGACCTTCGTGCTCCCCGGCTTCCGCGAGGGATTGGAGAGCGGCAAGACCTCATACGGAATTGCGCTCGGTGCATTCTCCATTGCCATGGGTGTCTTGAACGCCGGATCGCTCACCACCTGAACGGAGGACTGACCATGCGCCGCTCCCGCCGCGTCGGAACTCTGCTTGCCGGTACCGCCTCGCTCCTGATCCTGAGCGCCTGCGACGAGGAACCGTTGCAGGACCCGCTCTATTCGGACGTGGAAGCCTGTGCCGCCGAGAATTCGCGCAGTCAGTGCGAGGAGGCGTTTGCGGCTGCCCGCCAGTGGCATCAGGAACGGACAGACCGCTTCGGAAAGAAGGAGCAGTGCGAGGATCTGTTCGGGCAGGACAGTTGCGAGACGGTGTCGCAGCGCAATCCGGACGGCTCGACGACCAGCTTCTTCATGCCGGCGCTTATGGGTTTCATGCTGGCGAAGAGCATGCAAGGCATCGGCGGCTATCCGGCGGGGTATCCGCTCTATTTCGATCGGCAGGGCTACGCCTATGCGGGTGGAACCCAGATCGGCACCTGCGTGCCCCCGGAAGCCTGTCGACAGTCGAGCGGCACCGGCACGTCCGGCTATCGGGGCTCGACTGGGGGCAGCAGCTATTCGTCAACGACCAGCCGGCGCTATGCGGTGACGCCGTCGACGAGCGGGTCGACCGGAGCGATGGCACCGTCTTCCTCCCGCGGCGGCTTCGGCTCGACTGCCAGCCGCATGTCCAGCGGGTCCAGCAGCTAGGATCGCCCTTTGGAACGCATCGCGATCGGGGAACGCGCCGACTGGCGCCAGAAGGTCGAAGGCATCGGATTCGACTTTCATACCATCGATGCCGCCCCCTACTGGAACGAGACCGCCTATTACCGCTTCACCTCCGAGGAAATCGATGTCATCGACGATGCCGCCGTCGAGCTGCACCGTCTCTGCATCGAGGCGCTCGACTACGCGATCAAGGGCGGCTTTCTGAACCGCTTCGGCCTACCGCCCGCGGCGATCCCGCTGATCGAGGCGAGCTGGAAACGCCGCGATCCCGACCTCTACGGCCGCTTCGACCTCGCCTGGAACGGCACGGGTCCACCTAAGCTATTGGAATACAATGCGGATACGCCCACCGCCCTGTTCGAGGCCGCGGTGGTTCAGTGGCACTGGCTGCAGGATCTGTACCCCGACGCCGACCAGTTCAATTCGCTGCATGAGGCGCTGGTCGAGCGCTGGGGCGCGTTGCGCCATCAGTATCCCGCCTTCGACAATCTGCATCTTGCGTGTGTGATGCCGCATCCCGAGGACGAGGGGACGGTACGCTACATCCAGGCGACCGCGCTGGAGGCGGGGCTCGCCACCAAAGTGCTCGGCATGCACGAGATCGGCTGGAACGGCAGGGATCTGACCGATCTGGAGGAGCAACCGATCCGTTTCCTGTTCAAGCTTTACCCGTGGGACTGGTTGCTCGCCGAGGAGTTCGGCGCCCATGTCGGCCCGTCGGGCATCGGGATGATCGAGCCGGCCTGGAAGCTGCCGCTCTCCAGCAAGGCGATCCTGTCGCTGCTGTGGCACCTTTTTCCCGACTGCCCCTATCTTCTGCCGGCGAGCCTGGAGGCCGGCGATATCCCGCAGGGCGTGCGGGCGGTCCGGAAGCCGCTGCTCGGCCGCGAGGGGGCGAATGTCCAGATCCTGCACGACGGCAAAGTCGTGGCGGAGTCGAAGGGCCCTTACGGATCAGAGGGTTACGTCTATCAGGCCTGGACAGAACTGCCGCTCCATGACGGCCATTATCCGGTCCTGGGGGCCTGGATGGTGGATGGAAAATGCCGCGGCATGGGCATCCGCGAGGACGTGAACCCGATCACGCACAATTCCAGCCGCTTCGTGCCGCACCTGTTCCGCTAGGCGCCGGTGTCGACCGACATCAGATCGACGTCGGGGCGGTCGAACCAGCCGAGCGCGCGCCAGAAGGCGGCGCCCGTCTCGTTGCCCTTCACCACGAACAGGTGCGCGCGGGGAATTCCCTGCTCGGCCAAGGACTTGATGCAAGCCTCGACCATCCGCCGGCCGAGCCCGCCGCGCCGGGCGGCGGGGACGACCGCGACGTGGTTGATATAGCCGCGGCGCCCGTCATGGCCACAGAGGACGACGCCGAGAAGACCCCCGCCCGGCCCTTCCGCGACCAGGCTAAGTCCCGGATTGCGTTGGAGAAACCGGGCCACGCCGGCAGGCGTGTCGCCGAGGCTCGGGCGAACGCCCTCGGCTGCCTCCCACAAGGCCATCACGGCCTCGTAGTCGCTTGGAATCATTGGCCGAATCAGGATTTCAGGCTCTCCCTCAGACTGGCCTCGGTGAGGATCTGGTCAAGCACGACGGGACCACCCCCCGGGGGGTAGTAGACGTAGAGGGGTACGCCCGAGCGGCCATGCGCGGAGAGGAAGCGGGTGATCTCCGGATCGCGGTTCGTCCAGTCGCCCTTCAGATAGACTATCCCCTTGTCCTGAAAGAGCTTTCTGCCGCCCTCGCTGTTCAGCGCGACGCGCTCGTTGACGAGGCAGGTGATGCACCAGGCGGCCGTCATGTTGACGAAGACGGGTTTTCCCGCCGCCCGGGCGGCGTCGAGCCGGGCGGTGGAAAAAGCCTCGTAAGTCTCGGCGGTTGCTGCCGTCGCCGGCGCGGCGGGGACGGCCGGCTCGCGCACCGCCAGCACCAGCGCCGCAGCCAGCGCTAGTCCAGCACTCACCTTGACCACGATCCCGCCCCGTCGCCAGGCCCAGGCCGCGAAACCGAGCAGCACCATACCGGCCAGTACGGCGGCGAGGCCGTCGGGGCCGGTCTGCTGCGCCAGCACCCAGACGAGCCAGGCGGCGGCGGCGAACATCGGGAAGGAGAGGGCCTGCCGGAAGGTCTCCATCCAGGGGCCCGGTCGGGGCAGCAGGCGGGCGAGGCCGGGGATGAAGGTGAGGGCGAGGTAGGGGAGCGCGAGGCCGAGGCCGAGCGCCTGGAACACCAGGACGGCGACCGGCCAGGGCGCGGTGAGCGCGAAGCCCATGGCCGTCACCATGAAGGGGGCGGTGCAGGGGGTGGCGACGAGGGTGGCGAGCGCGCCGGTGAAGAAGGAGCCGAGATGCCCGCCGCTCGCCGCCAGCCCCTGGCCGATGCCGATGGCGGGTCCCATGGAGAGCAGGCCGGCGAGGTTGAGGCCGACCGCGAACATGAGATAGGCGAGGATGGCGACGAAGGCGGGATGCTGCAGCTGGAAGCCCCAGCCGAGATCGGTCCCGCCGGCGCGGAAGGCGAGCAGCGCCGCGGCGACGAGGCCGAAGGTGACCAGCACCCCCGCCGTATAGGCGAGGCCGCCCGCGCGGAGCGCCGCACGGTCGTGCGCCTGCGCCACGAGGCCGACCGCCTTGATCGACAGCACCGGGAAGACGCAGGGCATGAGGTTCAGGATCATGCCGCCGAGGAGCGCGAGGCCGAGGGCGAGCAGCAGCCCCGGCCCGCCGGCGGCAGGCGCGGCTGGCGCGGCGGGGGCCGGTGCCCCGGCGACGCGCGCCGCCTCGATCACGAAGGCATGGCGGATGCTGCCGCCCTCGACCCGCTCCTCCAGCACCAGCACGCCGTCGAGCCGCGCCTCGGGCCCCGGCCCGGTTGCGCGGGTGAGGAAGAGCTTCAGCCCCTCGGGGCCGGTCTCGAAGGGCTGCGGCTTCACATGCTCGACCGCGGTCTCGAGATAGGGGAAGAAATAGGCGTCGATCAGCCGGCCGCGGGCGAGATCGGGCGCGGCGACCACGAGCTCCATCCGCTTGTCGTCCTCGCGGAAGCCGGCGGTCCAGGGCGAGGGCTGCGGCGAAGCGATGCGGGCGGCGCGGAAGAGCGGCGTATGCGCCGGGTCGGCAACCGTCGCCTCGCCGATCGGCAGGTCGAGCGCGAGCGAGGCCTCCTCGGGAATGCAGATCTTCTCGCAGACGAGCCAGGTGGCGTCGACCTCGATCCGGGCGGTCCGCCCGGGGAGGGCGCCGGCCGGCACGCGGAGCTCGACCGGCAGCAGCACCTCGTTCGAATAGCCGTAGTTCATCAGCGGCCCGGCCGGCTGGCGCTCCGGCACCGGCCACTGGATCTCGCCCGCCGCGAAACCCTCCGGCAGTTTCCAGGCGAGTGCCGCCGGAATGCCGGAATCGCCCGGGTTGCGCCAATAGGTGTGCCAGCCGGGATGGATCTTCATCAGTACGCCGAGCGTGATCGCCTCGCCCGGCTTCGCCGCCGACACTTCGGAGATCAGCGTCGCCTGCACATAGGGCCCTTGCTGCGCGCGCGCGGGCGCCGCCGCGGGCAGCGCGAGGCAGAACAGGGCGAGAAGGAAGCGGGCGAAACGCGGCATGTGCACTCGTTACGGCCGGCGCGGGGGTTGCGCCAGTCACGTCAGGTTGAGGGAGCCGCCCCGGGGATGCAACGCCGCCTTTCGCCGCGGCGGCGGCGCTGTTAGCGTTGGAGGACAGCCAATGGCTTTGCCGTGGCGACGCGTGACACCGCGCCGTTCCGGGCAGCCGGTGTCACCGTGATCGATCCTTGGGACTTCCGTTGATCCCGAGCCAGCCATCCGTTCCGGGTGTTCCTTCTTCCACCCCCCCCCCGTTAGCGATTGAGCAACCACGACGGGCGCATCGTCGGGGTCCGTGACTTCGCGCCACGGGGGAGCCTGCTTGCCCTGAGCCGGCTATCCCGTCGGGGGACCCGCCGCCATGACCCTGTCCTTGCCCTCCGCCCCGCCCGACCAGGCCGCCCGGCCGGCCCGCTTCCGCGTCAGCTTCCGCCTTTCCATGCTGGCGGTGTCGCTGGTGACGGTGATGGTGACGGCGGCCGCGGTGCACCTGCCCTGGACCTATATCTCGCGCGCCAACATCGCCGACATGGCGAAGCAGCTGAACACCGAGATCATCGGCGGCATCGGCCGCGAGATCGGCCGCCTGTTCGATGCCACGGTGGCGACCCAGGAATCGGTGCAGGAGGTGTTCCGCACCGGCACCGTGCTGGTCGACGACAGGAAGCGGCGCGACCAGTTCATGTTCGCCGTGCTGCGCGCCAACGAGCATTTCTCCTGGGTCAGCTTCGGCGCGCCCAACGGCGACTTCTACGGCGCCCAGCGGCGCGACGACCACAGCTTCCGCGTCGCCGAGAGCCTGTGGGACGCCTCGCGCAACCTGGCGACGCGGCGCGAGGACTACTATGTCGGCGACGACCAGCGCATCTTCCTGACCCAGACCAAGAGCAAGACCAACGACTATTTCGCCCCCGGGCGCGAGTGGTACCAGAAGGCCAAGGCGAACTACGGCAAGCACATCTGGACCGACGTCTACGTCTTCTCCCAGTCGGGCAAGCCCGGCATCAATTCCGCCGTGGCGCTCGACATCGAGGGGGAGTTCGCCGGCGTGGTCTCGATCGCGATCGAGCTCGAGCGCATCTCGCAGTACCTGCGCGAGCTGAAGATCGCGCGGAGCGGCAAGGCCTTCATCGTCAACCGCCAGGGCCAGATGATCGCCTTCGAGGACCCGCGCGAGGTGTCGAAGGCGGCCGGCGGCGAGGCGGGCGAATCGGCGCTGCGCCGGCTGGAGGAGTCCTATCACCCGACGCTCGTCCTCGCCCGCGAGGCGCTGAACCTGAACGGCCTGACGCTGGCCGAGATCGACGGTCCGCGGCAGTTTCTCTACACGCCCAAGGGATACGGCGCCGGCCCGCATTTCGTGACCTTCGCGCCCACCGGCCATCTCGACTGGGTGGTCGCGACGATCATCCCGGAGGCCGACTTCCTGACCGGGGTGAAGGACAATCTCGACCGCGTCGTCTACATGATCCTGGCCGTGGTCGCGCTCGTCATGGCGCTGTCGATGCTGGTGGCGCGGCTGCTGTTCCTGAACCCGCTCTACCGCATGATCGAGCAGACGCGGCAGATCGAGAAGTTCGACCTGGAGGCGGCGAAGCCGATCCACACGCGGGTGACCGAACTGGACAGCCTGTCGGTGGCGCTGCAGCAGATGGCGCACGGGCTGGGAAGCTTCCGCAAGTACATCTCCACCGACCTGGTGCGCGGCCTGCTCGCGCAGGGGATGAAGGCGCAGCTCGGCGGCGAGCGGCGCACGCTCACCATCCTGTTCATGGACCTCGCCGGCTTCACCACGCTGACCGAACGGATGGGGCACCGCATGCTGCCCTACCTCGCCGTCTATCTCGGTTCCATGTCGAAGGTGATCATGGACCGCAACGGCACCATCGACAAATTCATCGGCGATGCCGTGATGGCCTTCTGGGGCGCGCCCAACCACAACGAGAACCACGCGGTTGACGCCTGCCGCTCGGCGCTGGAATGCATCCGGGTCATGAACCTGCAGCGCGAGGAGTGGAAGGCGCAGGGCAAGCCCGATCTGTATGGCCGCATCGGGCTCAACACCGGCCGGGTGGTGGTCGGCAACATCGGTTCCGAGGAGCGCCTCGACTACACGGTGATCGGCGATCCGGTGAACCTCGCCAGCCGCCTCGAGGGCATGAACAAGACCTACGGCACGTCGATCATCATCGGCCACAACACCTACGAGGAGGCGAAGTACGACATCGTCGCCCGGCGCCTCGATTCGGTGCACGTGAAGGGGCGCGAGGAGCCGGTCTTCGTCTATGAACTCCTGGAAATGGCCGATCCCGAGAAGGAGATCGTGCGGCCCGACTGGGTACTGGCCTACGAGGCCGGGCTCGACGCCTTCGCCGAGCACGAATGGCTGACCGCCATGGAGCACTTCAGGCGCGCGCGGAGCTTGCGCGGCGGCGACCAGCCGAGCGACCTCTTCATCGAACGCTGCGAGGCGAAGCTGCCGCGGGCGATCCGCGACGGCGCGAAGGAGATCGACGCCGCGGTGGCATGAGCGGCGCCGGAGGTTCCCAAGCGCCGGCGGCGGCGTAGGATCGGAACCCTGCAGCGGTCCGGTCGAAGATGGCCAAGCCTCGTACCATCAGGGTCTTCATCTCCTCGCCGAGCGACGTCCGGCCCGAGCGGCTGATCGCCGAACGGATCGTGGCGAAGCTGGCGCGCGAATTCGTCCATCACTTCGCGGTCGAGGCGGTGCTGTGGGAGCGCGAGCCGCTGACCGCGCATGCGCATTTCCAGGACGGCATCGTGCCGCCGCGCCAGACCGACATCGTGCTGGTCATGCTGTGGTCGCGGCTGGGCGTCCCGCTGCCGGAGGCGAATTATCGCGGGGCGATCTCGGGCGCACCGGTCACCGGCACCGAGTGGGAGTTCGAGGATGCGCTCGACGCGCGCCTGAGAAGCGCCGACCGGCTGCCCGACCTCCTGCTCTATCGCAAGACGGCGCCGATCACGGTGTCGCTGTCGGATCGCGACGCCGTCGCCGACGCGCAGCGGCAGGCCGACCTGGTCGAGCGCTTCATGCAGCGCTGGACCCGCAGCGCCGACCAGAAGTCCTTCAGCGCCGCCTTCGCCGTCTTCGATACCGCGGCGGAGTTCGAGGAGGCGGTGGAAGCGCATCTGCGCGCGCTGCTCCGGCGGCGGCTGGGATCGGATACCGAGCCCGCGGCGGGTGAGATCCGCTGGCACCAGGGAAGCCCCTGGCGGGGGCTCGCCTCCTTCGAGCCCGAGGATGCCCCGGTCTTCTTCGGCCGCACCCGGGCGCGGAACGAGCTGCGCGAGCTCTTGGCGCGGCGGGTGGCGGAGGGCAGGGCCTTCGTGCTCGTCCTGGGGGCCTCCGGTTCGGGCAAGTCGAGCCTGGTGAAGGCGGGCCTTCTGCCCGACCTGCAATGCCCGGGCATGATCGGGCGCGTGGCCCTGGTGCGCGCCGCCCTCGGCCGGCCGTCGGATGCCGGCGGCGATCCCTTCGCGGCCCTGGCCGCCGCGATCTTTCGCCCCGGCGGCCTGCCGGAGCTGGCCTCGCCCGCGCTCGGCCTCGACCCCGCCACGCTGGCCCGCCTGCTCCGCGCGGGCGAGGCGGCGCACGCCCTCCGCCAGGGACTGGCCGCCGCCGCGGCGGGTGCGGGCCTGGTGGAAGGGGCCGAGGCGCGGCTCTTCATCCTGGTCGACCAGTTCGAGGAACTGTTCACGGGCGAGCCGATCGACGCGGCCACGCGCGAGGCTTTCGTCGCCACCCTGGACGGCCTGTCGCGGTCGGGCCTCGCCTGGGTCGTGGCGACGCTGCGGTCGGACTTCTTCGACCGGCTGGAGACCCTGCCCGCACTGGCGCGGCTGTCGGACGGGGGGCGTCATCTCCTCATCCCGCCCAGCCGCGCCGAACTGGGCCAGATCATTCGCGGGCCCGCGCATGTCGCCGGCCTGCGCTTCGAGGCGGAGGAAAGCGGCGGCGAAGGGTTGGACGAGACGATCCTGGCGGCGGCCGGCGGCGACACCCAGGCGCTGCCGCTCCTGTCCTTCGTGCTGGAACAGGTCTGGCGCCGGCGCACGGCGGCGGGTGTCCTGACGCAGGCGAGCTATCGGGACCTCGGCGGGTTGGAAGGGGCCCTCGGCCGTTATGCCGAAGAGGTCTACGGGGCGCTCGGTGCCGAAGCGCAGGCGGCGCTGCCGGCGCTGCTCAGGGCGCTGGTGACCGCGGCGCAGGGGACGGCGGGGCAGATCACCAGCCGTACCGTGCCGATGGCCGCGCTGCCTGCCGGAACACCGCTGCGGCGGCTGTGCGACACGCTGGTGGAGCGCCGCCTTCTGATCGCGGCGGGCGACGGTACCGGGGAGCGGGTCCGGCTGGCCCATGAGGCGCTGCTCAGCCACTGGCCGCGCGCCCGCGAGCAGGTGGAGGCCGATCGCGAGGACCTGCAGCGCCGCGCCCGGCTGGAGGCCGCACATGCGGCCTGGGAGGCGAGCGGAAAGCGGACGGAACTGCTGCTCGCGGCCGGGCTGCCGCTGACCGAGGCGGAGAGCCTGCTGGCACGCCGCCGGGACGAGGTGGCGGCGCCGCTCGCCGCCTATGTCGAGGCGTCGCGCCGGCACCGACGCAACCGTTCCCGCCTCGCCGCCGCCGCTGCCGCATCCGTGCTGCTCGCCCTCGCCGTCGGCGGGGTCTACCTCTACGAGGCGGCCTCGGCCGTCGCGGCGATGGAGGCGCGACGGGCCGCGAGCGCGCGCGGGCTGGCGGGGACGCTGGTCGCCTATGCCGGATCGGAAGGCGAGGTGGTCTCGGACGGCGAGGACGGACATGGCCTTTATACCGGCGCCCTGCTGCGGGAGATCGAGAAGCGCCAGCTCAGCCTGACCGAAGCGATTCTGGCCGCGCATGAGAACGTACGCCGCAGTTCCAACCGGGCGCAGACACCGCAGCTCGCCACCAGCCTGAACGGCGACCTGTTCCTCGCCGCACCGCCCCGCGGCCAGCCCGCCTTCGTCTTCGCCGTGGGCGCGAATGCCTATCGGAACGGACTGCCGCCGTTGAAGAACGCGGTCAACGACGTGGATGGGATCGCCGCGGCGTTCGAACGGCTCGGCTTTCGCGGCAGCGTGCTGCGCGACCCCGATCGCGAGAGCCTTCGCCGGGCGGCCGACGGGTTCCTCGCGGCGATCGAGGCGGCGGGAGGGCGAGGCGCGGCGGCGGCGAGCGGGATTCAGCCCGCGGGTCTCGTCACCGGGCCGGAGAAGAAGGCACTCGCGATCGTCTATTTCGGCGGACTGGGCGTGGAGATCCGCGGACGCAGCCTGTTCGCCGCGGTGGACGACACGGAAGAGGGGCTGACCTCGACCTCGCGCGGATGGTTCGACGTCAGCGATTTCATTCGCAGGCTGGAAGCCGTGGCGGCCGTTCGCGTCGTCATTCTCGACTACTGCCGTGACGATCCGACCGGACAGAGCCCGGCGCGCGCGACCCGCTGAGCCTCGGCGCGTGGCTTGACGCAATGTCCTGTCCGGCCGATAAACCATCCATGTCCGGGATCGACATTCATATCGTCGCCAGACCCCGCCGCAGCCCCGGCGGGATGCCCGGAAGGCGCGTGCGCTGAGTTTCGGATAGCGTCGCGTCAGACATGGCCAACCCCGCCGGTTCCGGGCGGGGTTTCCTGCGGCTCAGCTTTGCCGTCTCCCGTCCGCGCCGCGCGATGCGAAGGGAGTGAGGACGATGACCCAGAACATCTATGACCAGGAGGATTTCTTCGCCGGCTACAGCCGTCTCGGCCGCTCGGTGAAAGGGCTGGAGGGTGCGCCCGAGTGGCCGGCGCTGCGGGCGATGCTGCCCGACATGAGGGGCCGGCGGGTGGTCGATCTCGGCTGCGGCTTCGGCTGGTTCTGCCGGTTCGCGCGCGAGGCGGGCGCGTCGAGCGTGCTCGGCCTCGACCTGTCGGAGAAAATGCTGGCCCGGGCCAGGGCGGAGACGACGGATCCCGCCATCCGCTATGCGCGGGCGGACCTGGAGGCGCTCGATCTCGATCCCGGCAGCATCGAGTTCGCCTACAGTTCCCTCACGCTGCACTATCTGGTGAACCTGAAGGGCCTGATCGAAACGGTGCGGCGGGCGCTGGTTCCCGGTGGCGGCTTCGTGTTCTCCGTGGAGCACCCGATCTTCACCGCGCCCTCCGTCCCCGGCTGGGTCCAGGGACCGGGCGGGCGGCAGGTCTGGCCGGTCGACCGTTATCTGGACGAGGGTCCGCGCGTGACCGACTGGCTGGCGGCGGGCGTGGTCAAACAGCACCGCAGCATCGCCAGCTATGTGACGCTTCTGCTGGAGGCTGGATTCGCCCTCACGGCGGTGCGGGAATGGGGACCGAGCGAAGAGCAGATCGCAGCCGTGCCGGCCTGGGCGCTGGAACGGGACCGGCCACCCTTCCTGCTGGTGGCGGCGCGACGTTCCTGACCGAGTCGACGGGCCCGACGGGAGCCAACCGATCCGGCCGCCGTTGCCGGCGGCCGGATCGTGCATGGACGTTTCCTCGATGTCCTTGGTGCCCGCCGTTTTCGGCTGTGGCGGACGCATGAGAGCAGAAACGCGACATACTGGCAAGTATGTCGGTTGGGGGTGGGACGATTTCCGACCCGGCCGCGACGTTCGGAGGGCGGATACTGCCCTGTCAACCTCTGTCCCCCAGCGACCTCGCGGGGGCGGCCGGGCGGGACCCGGCGGCATGCCGCCGGGTAGGTCGATGCCCTGCCGGAGGGGTGCCTCCCGCAGTTGCGCTGGATCAAGGCCGCGGCGGAGGGGCTGGGGCATGCTCAGGCCATCGTCCTGCGGAGGGCACATGCGGCGGATATCCTGGATGGCGCTGACGCTGCTGCTCGGCGCGCCCGCGGCGGCGGCGGCGGAGATCGGCGATCCCGCGACCGGGCGGGAGATCGCGGCGCGCTGGTGCGCGAGCTGTCACGACGTCACGGGCGCGGTGCCGCGCCTGCAGGAGGGGCCGCCCTCCTTCCCGACCATCGCGGCCAGACCGGAGACGACGGCCGCGGGTCTGCGCGCCTTCCTGCACACGCCGCACGGCCAGATGCCCGATCTCGCCCTGTCGCGCGACGAGACCGATCACCTTCTCGCCTATATCCTCGGCCTGCGGCGGCGCTGACCGGAGGGGAGGAGGGCTCAGGGGGTAGGGCTCAGGGGGTAGGGCTCAGGGGGTAGGGCTCAGGCGGGCGCGGCTTTCGGCTGACTGGGCCAGCGCGGCAGACCGGCGATGATCTGGATGGTGCCGGCGACGAGACCCATGCCGACGCCGAGCTTCCAGGCCATCTCGTAGGAGCCGAAGGCGTCGAACAGCAGCCCGCCGCCATAGGCGCCGAGGCAGCTGCCGAGCTGATGGCTGGTGAAGGCGACGCCCTGGATCATCGCCTGCCAGCGCAGGCCGAACATCTCCGCCACCATGCCGGCCACGAGCGGCCCCACGCCGAGCCATAGGAAACCCATGGCGGCGGCGAAGACCAGGGTCGTCTCCGGCGTCGGGGCGGTGACGAAATAGGCCGCCAGGACCAGCGAGCGGGTGAAGTAGATGCCGCCGAGCAGCATGCCCTTGGACCAGCGCCCGCCGGCCCAGCCGAAGAACAGGCTGCCCAGGATGTTGAAGCCGCCGATCACGCCGAGCGCCTGCGCGCTCAACATCGGATCCATCCCGCAGAGCGCGAGATAGGACGGCAGGTGGGTGGTCAGGAAGACGAGCTGCAGCCCGCAGATGAAATAGGCGCCGCTCATGATGACGAAGGGCCAGCGGCGGAGCGCCAGCCGCACCGCCGCCAGCATGTTGAGGTCGTCGGCCGCGTTGGTCTTCGGCGGCAGCGGCATGCGGTCGACCCGGCCGGCGATCCATCCGGCCGGGAGCATGATCAGGGCGATCACGACGAAACCGGCGACGCCGATGCGCCAGCCATGCGCCTCGGCCAGCAGCTGGCCGATGGGCGCGGAGACCAGGGCGCCGAGCGAGCCGGCGGCGGAGACGATGCCGAGCACACTGCTGCGCACCGCCGCGGGAACCACCTGGGAGGCGACCGACATCGCCACCGCCGAACCGCAGCAGGCCATGGCGGCGCCGATCGCGAGGCCGGCACCCAGCATCACCGCGAAGAGCCCGTTGGCGACGGCCAGGAGAAAGAGGCCGGCGGCGTAGAGCGCGGCCCCGCCCACCATGATCGCGCGGAAGCCGAAGCGGTCGGCGAGCCCGCCGGCCACCGGCTGGAAGAAACCCCAGGCGAGGTTCTGGACCGCGATGGCGAGGGTGAAGTCGGCGACCGCGATCGACAGGTCCTTGACCGCCGGCTGCATGAAGAGGCCGATGCTCTGGCGCAGGCCGAGCGAGAGGCTCAGCATGATGGAGGCGCAGACCAGGATGGGCAGCACGGGACGCAGGGCGGGCGACATCGGCATCGGTGGCGGTTCCTCGACCGGGCGTCGGGCGCCCTTCCTCCCATCCTGACCGGGACGCCGCCCCGGCCGGTAGCGCAATCCGCGCCGACGAGATGAATTCGGTTCACTTCGCGCAGGCGACGCACCGCCGGCAGGGTACACGGGCGCGGGCGCGGCCGGCTCTGCATGTGGAGCAGGGCTCCCATGCCCGGCGGCAAAAAAATCGAGCGGCCCCGGAACCGGGGAGGGGTGGTGGCGTTTGATCCATACTCACGCCCTTCGGATCCCCCACCGATCCTCCCCGACGTGAGAGAACGACCTGTCCCCACACCCTCCGGCCTCCCCCGCCGGAGGGTGTTCCCTTTTGTGGCCCATTGCACGGAAAGGTGATCGGCCGATGGCGGTCCGGCGGCCCTCATGTCACGGTCTTGCCCCAGCGCGTTTACTTTTCGTTTACCCAGAAATCCGACCCTGGGCCTCCCGCGATGACATTTCCATCCCGGAGTTCGAGAGCCATGTCAGACGAACGGCCTTTTACCGTGATCTATGATGCCGTCCTGCAGTCGGCGGTGATCGACATCCGCGGCATCCGCAGCCTTCTGCCGGGCACCTTCGAGACGCCCGAGGCGGCGGGAGAGGCGGCGCAGATGTTCTTCCGTTCCCTGCTCAATCGCCTGACCGCCGCGAATATGAGCCGCGATCTTATCGCTTGAGGGGAAGTTTCACCTTCGAGGGGGAAGCCCGAACGAAGGGGCCGATCGTGCGTTAGTCTTCCGCTTCGGACTGAAGGGAGGGACCGGCGTGCGGCGGATCGCTTTCCTGCTGCTCCTGTCGGCGGCAGCCTGCGGGCACGAGGACCGCGGATGGCGCGGCAGCATGGCCGGCGACTGGCGTGACGTGGCCGTCTGCGCCGCCGCCCGCCTGCCGGCCGCGCCGACCCTGAGGGAGGATCAGCGGGTCGCGATTCTGGCCGCCGCCCCCCGACCCGATGCGGGTTATGAGGCGAGGCTGCAGGAAACCGCGCCGAACCGGTTTTTCGCAGAAGTCAGGGAGGGGGCGGGAGCCGGGCAGGGCTTGGCCGCCTGGCGGGCGATCGAGGCCTGCGCCGAAGCCGGACCGGACCATGTGCATCCGCCGGGGCAGGTGCGGGCGGGCCTGTGACGTCGGCCTACCTGTGACTTCCGCCTACTCGGCGGCGGCGGCTTCCAATTCCTCGTCCAGGAAATCGTCTTCCCCGACCAGGGAGGCGGCGGCGTCGTCACGGAGCGCTTCCCAGGGCCCGCGGCGCCCGGTGATCTTCCAGAACAGCCGGGCCCGCTGATCGATCACGCCATCCGACGGTTCCATGGTTCACCCTCGCGCTTGCCGGGCTGGAGAACGATGGAGCACGCGCGGAGTTCCCCGCCGCCGAAGCGCGGCGGCGGCCCGGTCACGGAAGCTTGAGAGCCCGTCGCTGCTCGGCGGGTGAACCACCTCCGGCATGCGGTGTTGGGAAAGCAGCGGCGGTTCAACCCCTTAAGGCCAGAGGCCGGGCACCATGCGTCGAGACGGCGATCCTTTCATCGCGGGCGGGGCGACCTGCATGGCGATGGCCTGCGCGCTCCTCGTCGCCTGGCCCGATCCCCGGGCGGGTTTGGCGGGTGCCGCGCTCCTCGCCGGCTCGATCTTCTGTATCGTCATGGCGCTGCGGCGGGATTGAGGGTCGATCGGGGCGGGTGGCGCCCCTGGTTCACGGTCCGCGAGCCCGTCCGCTCCGGGGAACTCGCTCGCCGGGGCCCCGGACGACGGTCCGCAGCAGCATCGGCAGGAGGATCGTGGCAGCCATGGACAGGGCACCGGCAGCCAGCCAGGCCGGCCCGTCGATGACGGCCACGAGCGATGCCGCTGCGACCAGGAGAAGCCCTGCGGTGAGAAACAGACCGAACATGCGCGACCCGGCGGCAACCAAACCAGGCGCATGATCTACGCCACGCCGCGGCACCCGCCTATACGGACCAATACCTAGACGACCTGGCGGGAGGAAGGGCCGAGCCGCCCGATCGCGAGGCCGCAGATCGGCCGCGAGCCCGACGACGTCAGGCTCCCGCAAGGCGGCGGATTTCCGCGGGGAGGATGGTGCTGCCGAGAGGAATTGAACCTCCGACCCCGTCCTTACCAAGGACGTGCTCTACCCCTGAGCTACGGCAGCTTGTCTGGAAAGCGGCGCGGAACCTGCCACAAGGGGCAGGCATCCGCAAGGACGGAAACGGCCGCGCCCGGCGGTCAGCCGCTCACCACTTTCCAGGAGCCGTCGGGCTGGCGGCAGGCGGTGCCGAAAGCGCTCTGCTGACGCCCGTCGATGGTGACCGTCTGCTGATACTCGCGGCAGTACTGGCCGGAAGCGTTCTGGTAGGCCGGCTGGGGCACGACCTGGCCGTAGTGCCCGCTGTCGGGATTGCGCCACTGCACGACCTGGCCGCTGGGCGCGGTCTCGAGCGCACGCTGGCTGGCGCGTTCTGCATAGACGCGGTCGGCCTTGTCGAGCGACTTGCCGGCCTCGCCGCCGATCAGCGCGCCGAGGAGGGTGCCGGCGCCGACCGCGACCAGCCTGCCGGTCCCGTTCCCGATCTGGGCGCCGGCGAGGCCGCCGAGGCCGGCGCCGAGAACGGTGCCCACGCCCTGCTTGGGCCCGGTGGAGTCGGCACAGGCGCCGAGCAGAAGCGCCAGGGCGGCGGTGCCGGCGATCAGCGAAATGCGCATGACGGTGAGATCCCCGCGGTGGAAGACGATGCCAGACATATACGGGCCGCACGATGGCTTCCGGCGGTTCGGATTGTGGCGGAACGATGGCCGGGCTTCGGCCTTGTTCCCCGGCCCGTGCTTCGGGCATGGTGCGCCCATGTCCAGACCTGCCGACCACGATCCCTTCGCCCTTTTCGCCGCCTGGATGTCGGAAGCCGAGAAGAGCGAGCCGAACGATCCGAACGCGATGGCGCTCGCCAGCGTCGGGCCCGACGGCATGCCGTCGATCCGGATGGTGCTGCTGAAGGGTTTCGACGAGGAGGGCTTCGTCTTCTATACCAATCACGAGAGCCGCAAGGGTGTGGAACTGCTGGCGCACCGCAAGGCGGCACTCTGCTTCCACTGGAAGAGCCTGCGGCGTCAGGTCAGGGTTTGCGGCACGGTGAGTCCGACGACCGAGGCGGAGGCGGATGCCTATTTCGCCACGCGCGCCCGTGACAGCCAGATCGGTGCCTGGGCCTCGACCCAGTCCCGACCGATGGAGGGACGGTTCGAACTGGAGAAGGCGGTCGCCCGCTACGCCGCGAAGTACGCCATCGGAAGAGTGCCGCGCCCGCCACATTGGTCGGGCTTCCGGATCGCGCCGACGGAAATCGAATTCTGGCGCGACCGTCCGTTCCGCCTGCACGAGCGGCAGCACTTCCGCCGCGGCGACGCGGGCTGGACGGTCGATATCCTCTTCCCGTGAAGGCCATGTCGGGTCTCGCCGGCGACCGCCTGATGCGGCTGGCGACCTATGCCTCGGTTCTCACCGCGCTGACGCTGGTCGGCATCAAGATCACCGCCTGGCTTCTGTCCGGTTCGGTCGCCATCCTCGCCTCGCTGGTCGATTCGACGGCCGATCTCGGCGCTTCGGCGATCAACCTGCTCGCCGTCCGCCATGCCCTGACCCCGGCCGATCACGAGCATCGCTTCGGGCATGGCAAGGCGGAACCGCTGGCGGGGCTCGTGCAGGCGGCTTTCATCGCCGGTTCCGCGGTGTTCCTCGCCCTGGAAGCCGTGGATCGTGTCATCCACCCCCAGCCGCTGCAGCACGAAGGCGTGGCGATCACCGTCATGACGATCTCGATCGGACTGACCGCGGCGCTCATCCTCTTCCAGCGCCGGGTCGCGCGGCTGACCCGCTCGATCGCGATCAACGCGGATTCGGCCCACTACTTCAGCGATCTGCTGTCGAATGCGGCCACGATCGCGGCTCTGCTGATCGTGGCATTTCTCGGCTGGGAGCTCGCGGATCCGCTGCTCGGCCTGTTCGTCGCGGGAATCATCCTGTGGAGCGGCATCGGGATCGCCCGTTCCGCTTTCGACCAGCTGATGGATGCGGAACTGCCCAATTCCGATCGCGCCCGCATCCGCGAAATAGCCCTTTCGCATCCCGAGGTGAGGTCGATCCATGATCTGAGAACCCGCGCCGCCGGCACCTGGCGATTCATCCAGTTCCATCTCGAACTCGACGGGCGGATGACCTTGAGCGCGGCGCACGCGGTGGCCGACCGCATCGAGGCGGAGGTGGGCGCGGCCTTTCCGGGGGCGGAGATCATCATCCACCAGGAGCCGGTGGACGTAGGCGACGCCCCTCCGGAGGCGCCTCATGCGGCCTGAACAGGCGGACGCTGTCGCGTTTCTCGCCGACCCGTCGAACTGGTCCGGGCCGGTGGAACGGATCGAAACGCATGGCGCCTTCATCTTCATGGGCGGCGAGCGCGTGCTGAAGATGAAGCGGGCGGTCGGCTTCGCGTGGATGGATTTCTCCACCGTCGAAAAGCGGGCCGAGGCCTGCCGCGGCGAAGTGGCGCTCAACCGGCGAACCGCGCCGGACCTCTACCTCGGCGTCCGCTGGATCACACGCGGGAAGGACGGCCGGCTCACGCTGGATGGCGCGGGCGAGAAGGTGGAGCCGGTGATCGAAATGCGCCGCTTTCCTCAGGAAGCCTTGTTCGACCGCCTTGCCTGCGCCGGCGCATTGACCGTGAGCCTCGCCGAGCGTCTCGCGGATGCCGTGGCGCGCTTCCATGCCGGTATCGAGCCGCTGCCCCGGTCCGGACCGGCGGGCCTCTATCGTGACGTGATCCTGACCGGCGAGCGGCAGTTCCGCGATTTCGGCGGGTTCCTGGAGGCTGGGCGGATCGCGGCGCTGGTCGGCGGGCAGATCGCCGCGCTGGACGCGGCGCTACCGCTGATCGAGGCCCGGCGCGCGGCGGGCTACGTACGCCACTGCCACGGCGACCTGCATCTGCGCAACATCGTTCTCCTAGACGGCAATCCGGTCCTGTTCGACGGCATCGAATTCAATGCGAGCTTCGTCGAGACCGATGTCTTCTACGACCTCGCCTTCCTGATCATGGATCTGATGCACCGGCGGCTGACGCCGCTCGCCAATGTCGTTCTCTCCCGCTATCTCGCCCATACCGCCGACATGGAGGGGTTGCAGCTCCTGCCGCTGTTCCTGTCCTGCCGGGCTGCCATCCGCGCGCATGTCGGCGCGCTGGCCGCCTCGAGCGTCGAGGAGGAGGGCGCAGCGGAACGGCACAGAACCGAGGCCTCGGCCTATCTCGACCTCGCGCTAGCCGTGCTGGAGGCGCCACGGCCCCGCCTCGTCGCGGTCGGTGGGCTGTCGGGTACCGGCAAGACCACGCTGGCGCGTGCGCTGGCGCCGCTGCTGGATGCAGATCCGGGCGCGGTGGTGCTGCGCAGCGACGAGATTCGCAAATGCCTTGCCGGGCTCGCCCCGACCGACCGGCTCGGACCCGACGGCTATGGCAAGGTCGCGGGGCAGCGGGTCTATGAGGAGATGCGCCGCCGGGCGGCCGCGGCGCTGGCGGCGGGTAGGGCCGTCGTCGTCGATGCGGTGCATGCCAGGCCGGACGAGCGGACCGACCTTGAAGCGGTAGCTCTGGCGGCGGGTGTGAGGTTCGACGGCCTATGGCTGGAAGCGCCGGCCGGCGAACTCGCACGGCGGATCGAACGGCGGAGCGGCGATGCGTCCGAAGCGGATCGGGGCGTGCTCGAGCAACAGCTCACCTATGATCTTGGCACAATCGGCTGGCGCCGGGTTCAGACCGGGCGGGATCCGCCGGCGATCCTGGCCGAACTCGCCGGGCCGATGGGCCTGAAGGCCGGTTGATCGCGCCCGTGGCGGGCGTATCCTGTCGGCGGAACGTCATGTTTCACGGAAGAAGGGGAGGGGTCGGGTCATGCCTCAAATCCGCAAGATCACGGTGCCTCTGAGCGGCCACGAGATCGACGAAGTGGTGCTGGATACCGCCTTCACTGTGGCCAAGCGGTTCGACGCGAACCTGCGTGCCGCCCTCATCCTGGCCGATCCGCGCGACGCGGTGGCGTTCGTCGGCGAAGGCATGACCAGCGCGATGCTGGAGCAAATCATGCTGTCGGCGGAGGGCGAGGGAAAGGAGAAGGGGGCGAAGACACGCGTTCTGTTCGAACGCCTGCGTGAGAAGTACGGCTGTCCCGATATCTTGCCGCCGCAGGCGGGCGGGTTCGGTTGCCACTACTTCGAACGCGTCGGGCGCGAGGACGAGATCATCGCCCAGCGCGGCCGCCTGTGCGATCTGCTGGTCGCCGGCAAGGTGCGCAGCGGCGACGCCAACGCGCCGCATCTGGCGCTCGAAGCCGCGCTGCGGGAAACCGGGCGGCCGGTACTGGTCGTTTCGGCGCCGGCCACGGCCGAGTTCAAGACGATCGCCATCGCCTGGAACGGATCGATCGAGGTCAGCCGCGTGATCACCATGGGCATGCCCTTCCTCGAGCGAGCGGAGCGCGTGGTGGCACTGTCCGTCGAGGGGGATACCGAATACGGGCCCCCGGGGGCGGATCTGCTGGAGTATCTCGCCTGGCACGGCATCAAGGGCGAGGCCGTGGCGGTGAAGGCTTCCGAGCGCGGCCAGGGTCAGGCGTTGCTGAACGGCGCCATCGAGGCCAAGGCCGACATGATGTTCATGGGCGCCTATACACGCAGCCACATGCGCCGGCTGATCTTCGGCGGTGTCACCGGCTTCATGCTGGACAACGCCCAGTTCCCGCTCCTGATGACGCACTGAGCGCGGCGGGCGGCGAGGGCCGGCTCCGCCTCCCGCGTCACGCACGGCGGCGATCGGCCGGGAACGAGGCGCGGCCGACGCTCACTCGGCCGCGGTGCCGGTCTTAAGCCTGTAGCGGAAGTCGCAATAGGACGCGCCCTTCATGATCGTCTGCGTGCGGCGGAATTCGATCGCCGGCTCGCCGACCTCGGCGATGTGAAAGTCGATGTCGCAAAGCAGGATCGCGCCCAGTTCCGGCTCTCCCAGCGCCTTGAAGAACTCCGCATAGGAACAGCGCGTGACGTTGTAGTCGCGTGCTTCGGCATCGTCGCGCAGCATATCGCGATCGATGGCATTGCCGATCCTGGGACGAAGCTCGGCCCAGATCGCGTCCCACTTGCCGCGCGCATCCCCGGGCTTTTCCGCCCCGATGCGGTGGTAGAGGTCGCGCGACCAGGCCGTCAGCGCTTCGCCGACGAGCTTGTCGGCCTCCGCCTTGCCCAGACGCTCACGCAGGCTGCGCAACACGGGAAGCAGGACCCGGGCCTGCAGTTTCACTTCCTCCAACAGGGGTATGTCGGGCATTCGGGTGTCGTTCATGGGGATTCTCCGGTTCGGCCAAGGGGGCAGGGCCAAGAATTCCGGGCATTTCCGGGTTGCGCAAGGGCGCCGGGAGGGGTATGTCACCGCCCTCCACACCCCACACGCGGGATCGCGGCCCTCGGATTGAAAGCCCCGAAGGTCGTTCCGGTGTCCGGATTTCCGGGCTCTCCCCGCGGCGGTTCAACCGGAAAAGGACATAACCGGCATGGCGATTCCGTCGTTCACCATGCGCCAGCTTATCGAGGCTGGCGTGCATTTCGGTCACCAGACCCACCGCTGGAACCCGCGCATGGCCCCCTATCTCTATGGGGACCGCAACCGCATCCACATCATCGACCTGCAGCAGACGGTGCCGCTGCTCCACCGCGCCCTCGAGGCCGTTCGCGATGTGGTCGCGGGCGGGGGGCGCGTCCTGTTCGTCGGGACCAAGCGCCAGGCCTCCGACGCGGTCGCCGAGGCGGCGGCCCGCTGCGGCCAGTATTTCGTGAACCACCGCTGGCTCGGCGGCATGCTGACCAACTGGAAGACCGTGTCGCATTCGATCAAGCGGCTGCGGGAACTGGACGAGCAGCTGAAGAGCGAGCAGCGCGGCCTGACCAAGCGCGAACTGCTGTCGCTCACCCGCGAACGCGACAAGCTGGAGCGCGCGCTGGGCGGCATCAAGGACATGGGCGGCCTGCCCGACATCCTGGTGGTCATCGACACGAACAAGGAAGACATCGCGGTCGCCGAGGCCCGGAAGCTCAACATCCCGGTGGTGGCGGTGCTCGATTCCAATTCCAATCCCGAAGGCATCACCTATCCGGTGCCCGGGAACGACGACGCCCTGCGGGCGATCCATCTCTATGCCGACCTCTTCGCCCGCGCCGTGCTCGACGGCATCCAGGCCGAGATGGTGGCCTCCGGCGCCGATATCGGCGCCATGGAGGACGCCGGCGAGGTGATCGAGGAAGCGCCGGCCGAAGAAGCCGGCCAGGAAGCCGCGGCGCCGGCCGAGTGAAGCCGTCATCACCCCGCCGCGGGTGATGATCCATGCTCCCTCCCTCCCCGGTTCGCGCCGGGGAGGGCTTTCGATTTCAGAGGACTGACATGACCGAGATCTCCGCTGCCCTGGTCAAGGACCTGCGCGTCAAGAGCGGCGCGGGCATGATGGACTGCAAGAAGGCGCTGGCCGAAACCGGCGGCGACCTGGAAGCGGCCGTGGACTGGCTGCGCAAGAAGGGTCTCGCCACCGCGGCCAAGAAGGCCGGGCGAGTGGCGGCCGAAGGCCTGGTCGGGATCGCCGTCTCCGGCACCAAGGGCGCCGTGGTCGAGATCAACTCCGAAACCGACTTCGTCGCCCGCAACGCCCAGTTCCAGGGTCTGGTGACCAAGACCGCCCAGCTGGCTCTCGCCCATGGCGGCTCCGTCGAGGCGCTGGCCGCAGCCCCCTTCGAGGGGGGCAAGTCGGTACAGGACGAGATCACCTCGGCCGTCGCCACGATCGGCGAGAACATGTCGCTGCGCCGCGTGGCCACGCTTTCCGTCGGCGACGGGATCGTCGCGGGCTACATGCACAACGCGCTGGTTCCCGGCCTGGGCAAGATCGGCGTGCTGGTCGCTCTGGAATCGACCGGCGACAAGGCGAAGCTGGAGACACTCGGCAAGCAGATCGCCATGCATGTCGCCGCGGCCAACCCGCAGTCGCTCGACGTCACCTCGCTCGACCCGGCTGCGATCGAGCGCGAGCGCGCGGTCCTGCTGGAACAGGCCAAGGCCTCGGGCAAGACCGAGGAGATCGCGGCCAAGATGGTCGAAGGGCGGCTGCGCAAGTTCTACGAGGATGTCGTCCTGCTGGAGCAGGTCTTCGTCGTCGACGGCGAGCGGCGCGTGTCCAAGGTGGTGCAGGACGCCGCCAAGGAGATCGGCGCGCCGGTGGCCCTGAAAGGCTTCGTGCGCTATGCCCTGGGCGAAGGCATCGAGAAGAAGTCGGAGGATTTCGCCGCGGAAGTCGCCAAGATCACCAGCTGATCAGGACAAAGACCGGGGCGCGCGTCCGCCCCGGTCTTCTGCTATAAATCGCCGATTCGTCAACCACTTCATATCCGGTCATGGCATCCCCTCTGTACCGCCGCGTGCTGTTGAAATGCTCGGGCGAGGCGCTCATGGGCGAGGGGGAGTACGGCATCGACTTCGGCACCGTCGACCGGATCGCCGAGGAAGTGGTGGCCTGCAAGGCCATGGGCGTGCAGGTGTGCTTGGTGCTGGGCGGCGGCAACATCTTCCGCGGCGTGTCCGGTGCAACCAAGGGGATGGCGCGGGCCTCGGCCGACTACATGGGGATGCTCGCGACGGTCATCAACGGCCTTGCCATGCAGCATGCACTCGAGAGCCGCGGCGTCGAAACGCGGGTGCAATCCGCCATCCCGATGTCTTCGGTTTGCGAACCCTACATCCGGCGCCGCGCCGTGCGCCATCTGGAGAAGGGCCGCACGGTGATCTTTGCCGCCGGGACCGGCAATCCGTTCTTCACCACCGATACGGCGGCGGCCTTGCGCGCCGCCGAGATGGGCTGCGACGCCCTGTTGAAGGGTACCCAGGTGGATGGCGTCTATTCGGCCGATCCGAAGAAGGTGAAGGATGCCGTCCGCTACGAGACGCTGGGCTACATGGACGTGCTGTCGCGCGATCTGAAGGTGATGGACGCGTCCGCCATCTCCCTCGCCCGCGAAAACAAGATTCCGATCGTCGTCTTCTCGCTGCACGAGCCGGGCGCCCTCGCCAAGGTACTCTGCGGCGAGGGACGCTGTACCACCATCCAGGGCGAATAGGTCCGGAGCGATCGATGAAACGCAACCGTTCGGGAGGATGATCGCATGTCGGATTTTGACATCGACGATATCGAGCGGCGCATGCAGAAGGCGGTGGAAGCATTCCGCCACGAACTGGCGAGCCTGCGCACCGGCCGGGCCAGCGCCAGCCTGTTGGATCCGGTGGTGGTGAGCGCCTACGGCGCGGACATGCCGCTGAACCAGGTGGCCACCATCAACGTGCCGGAGCCGCGCATGCTGTCGGTCCAGGTCTGGGACAAGGGCAATGTCCAGGCGGTCGAGAAGGCGATCCGCGCGGCCGGCCTCGGTCTCAACCCGATCACCGAGGGACAGGTGCTGCGCATTCCGATCCCGGAACTGAACCAGCAGCGCCGCCAGGAGATGAGCAAGGTCGGTGGCCAGTACGCGGAGGCGGCGCGGGTGGCGGTGCGCAACATCCGCCGCGACGGGATGGACAAGCTCAAGAAGGCCGAGCGCGACCACGAGATGAGCGAGGACGACCACAGCATGTGGTCGGAGGAGATCCAGCGCCTGACCGACGAGACCATCAAGAAGGTCGACGAGGCGCTGGCGCAGAAACAGAAAGAGATCATGCAGGTCTGACGACGTGATGCAGCCTGCCCCGTCGCCCGCGGCCAAGCCGCCGCCACCGGCCCATATCGCCATCATCATGGATGGCAACGGCCGCTGGGCGACGCGTCGTGGCCTGCCGCGGGTCGCCGGCCACCGCGCCGGGGCCGATGCCGTCCGCCGCACGGTCACGGCCTGCGGCGAGCTTGGGGTGCGCGTTCTCACGCTCTACGCCTTCTCCTCGGAAAACTGGAAGCGACCGCCGGCCGAGGTCAGCGATCTCTTCGGCCTGCTCCGGCTGTACCTGCGTCGCGAACTGGCGGAGCTGCATGCGAACGGAATTCGCCTGCGGGTCATCGGGGAGCGCGCCCGGTTGCCCGCCGATGTGGTTGAACTGATCGACGACGGGGAGAGGGTGACGGCCGGCAACAGCCGTTTCACCCTGGTCATCGCCGTGAACTACGGCGGCCAGGCCGAGATCGTTGCGGCGACGCGCCGGATCGCCGAGGCCGCGAAGGCCGGACGGCTGGAGCCCGAGGCGATCGATGAAGCCCTGTTCGAGCGCTATCTGGAGACCAGCGACATCCCGCATCCCGATCTCCTGATCCGCACCAGCGGCGAACAGCGTCTGTCCAACTTCCTCCTTTGGCAGACCGCCTATACCGAACTGGTGTTCACGCCTACCCTGTGGCCGGATTTCGACCGCGAGGCGCTGGAGGGGGCGATCGATGAGTTCCATCGGCGCGACCGCCGCTACGGCGCCGTCGGGGCCTGAGGCCTTGTTCGCCGGACTCGGACTGCGTGTCCTCTCGGCGCTGGTTCTCATCCCGGTCGCCGTGTTCGCCGTCTGGTACGGCGGCTGGGTGTTCGCGGCGCTGGTCGGCGCCTTCGCCGGCTTGATGCTGTGGGAGTGGCGCCGGCTCACCGCCGGCCGCGGCGGCTGGATGCTCCTCGGCCTCGCTTACGTGCTTCTGCCCTGCCTGTCCCTCATCTGGCTGCGCAACGAGAGCGGCGAGGCCATTCCGGTGCTGATCCTGTTCGTCTGCGTCTGGGCTTCCGATACCGGCGCCTACGCGGCGGGGCGCCTGATCGGCGGACCCAAGCTCGCCCCGAAGATCAGCCCGAACAAGACCTGGGCCGGCCTGTTCGGCGCCATGGCGGCTTCCGGCGCCGTGCTGATCGCCGCCCTGGCGTTGCGATCGGCCGAGCCGGCGGCTGGGGGCATGATCTTCGTCGCGGGTCTGCTCGGCGCCGGCATCGGCCTTATCGGCCAGGCGGGCGATCTGTTCGAGTCCTGGGTCAAGCGCCGGTTCGGCGCCAAGGACTCCGGCACGCTGATTCCGGGCCATGGCGGCGCGCTCGACCGGCTCGACAGCATGCTGTTCGTCGCCCCCGCCGCCGCGCTGGTCCTGTGGGTATGGCGATGAGCGCCGTGGTTCCGCTGGGCCGCAAGGCCGACCCCGCGGCGCGGTCGCGTCGGCGCGTCAGCGTTCTCGGTTCGACCGGATCGGTCGGCTGCAGCGCGGTGGACCTCCTGCTGCGCTCGCCCGACCGCTTCGAGACGGTCGCCCTGGTGGCGCAAAGCAATGCTGCCGCGCTCGCCGAACAGGCGTTGGCGCTCGGCGCCCGCTATGCCGTTGTAGCCGATCCGACCAGGCTGCCGGAACTGCGCGAGCGTCTGGCGGGAAGCACGGTCGAGGCTGCCGCGGGCCCGGAAGCGGTTCTCGACGCGGCGGCGGAGCCGGCGGATCTGGTGGTGGCCGCCATCGTCGGCACGGCCGGGCTCGCGCCGACGCTTCGGGCGGTTCGCCAGGGTGCCACCATAGCGCTCGCCAACAAGGAATGCCTCGTCTCGGCGGGCGAGGTGGTGATGCGCGAGGGACGTGCAGCCGGCGCCACGCTGCTGCCGACCGACTCCGAGCACAACGCCATCTACCAGGTGTTCGATTTCGACCGTCCCGAAGCGGTGGCGAAGATCATCCTGACGGCGTCGGGCGGCCCGTTCCGCAACGCCGATGCCGCCGCCATGCGGGGCGCCACTCCCGAACAGGCGCTGCGGCACCCCACCTGGGACATGGGAGCCAAGATCAGCATCGATTCCGCCACCATGATGAACAAGGGGCTGGAACTGATCGAGGCCTGGCACCTGTTTCCGGTGAAGGAAGAACAGATCGACATCGTCATCCACCCGCAATCGGTGGTGCACAGTTTCGTCGAGTATGTCGACGGGTCGCTGCTCGCCCAGCTCGGCACGCCCGACATGCGCACGCCCATCGCCTTCGCACTGGCCTGGCCCGACCGGATGGCCACGCCGGTTCGGCGGCTGGATCTCACGACCATGGGCTCGCTGACCTTCGAAACCCCTGATTTCAGGCGTTTTCCCGCTCTCGGGCTGGCGCGGCGCGCGTTGCAATGCGGCGGCACCGCGCCTACCATCCTCAATGCCGCGAACGAGGTCGCGGTGCGGGGTTTCCTCGACCGCCGTATCGGCTTCCTCGATATCGCCAGCACGGCGGAGCATGCGTTGGACACAATTCCGGCGGAATCTCCGCGTGATCTGGACGACGTGCTGGAGAGCGACCAGCGGGCCCGCGAGGTGGCACGCCGGTTCATCGATGGTCTGGGACCCGTTTAAGGATAGCGCGCGACTACGATGGACATCCTCGCTACCGCCACCGGCTATGTGATCCCGTTCCTGATCGTGCTGACCGTCGTGGTCTTCGTGCATGAATGGGGACACTTCATCGTCGCCCGACTGAACGGGGTCCGGGTCGACGTGTTCTCGGTCGGCTTCGGTCCGGAACTCTTCGGCTGGTACGACTCCAAGGGAACGCGCTGGCGCGTCTCCGCCATTCCCCTCGGCGGTTATGTCAAGTTCCACGGCGATGCCGGGGCGGCCTCCACACCGGCCGGCGATCTCGACCGCATGAGCGCGGCGGAACGCGAGGTTTCCTTTCACCACAAGCGGGTGGGCCAGCGCGCCGCGATCGTGGCGGCGGGTCCGATCGCGAATTTCATCCTGGCCGTGGTGCTCTTCGCCGGGCTGTTCGCGACCTTCGGACGCTCGGTGACGCCCGCGATCGTGGGCGAGGTGGTGCCGGGCAGTGTCGCCGAGGCCGCGGGCTTCCGCGCCGGCGACCGTATCCTTTCGGTCGACGGGCGCCGCATCGAGTGGTTCTCCGATCTGCAGATAGCCGTCCGGATGCAGGCGGAGACGCCCCTCAATTTCGTCCTCGACCGCGACGGACGCGAAATCGCGCTCACCATCGCTCCCCGCCGCGTCGCGGTCGACGACGGCTTCGGAGTGAAGCGCGAGCAGGGCCAGATCGGAATCAAGTCGACCAGCGAGCGGGAAACCATCACCTATGGACCGTTCGCGGCGATCGGGCAGGGGGTGCGGGAGACCTTCGCCATCGTCGAGACGACCTTCACCTATATCGGCCGCATCCTGCAGGGCCGCGAGTCGGGCAAGGAACTCGGCGGGCCGCTCGGCATCGCCAAGATGTCGGGCGATGTCGCTTCGATCTCATGGATCGCCCTGATCCATCTGGCAGCCGCCATTTCGGTGAGCATCGGGCTGATCAACCTGTTTCCGGTGCCGCTTCTCGACGGCGGGCATCTGCTCTATTACGCCTTCGAGGCCGCGCGCGGCCGTCCCCTGGGGGAGCGGGCGCAGGAGTACGGCTTTCGACTGGGAATGGTGCTCGTGCTGGGTCTCTTCATCTTCGCCACCTGGAACGATCTCGTGCAGCTGCGCGTGGTCTCGTTCCTGAGCGAACTCTTCTCCTGAAGCCGGACCAGGGCCATCGGATGGGGCGCTTCAGAGCGATAGCGGCATGGACAGGCGCTGCCCGCGCGGCGCTGGCCCTGGTGATGCTTTGCATCGGTACCGCGGCCTGGGCCCAGACACCGGGGACCATCCGCGAGATCCGGGTGGAAGGGAACCAGCGGATCGAGGCGGATACGGTCCGCTCCTACATGCAGGTCGCCCCGGGCGACAGCTACAATCCGGAGCGGGTCGACCGGTCGTTGAAGACGCTCTTCGCTACCGGCCTTTTCGCCGACGTGATGTTGCAGCGCGAAGGCGACGTCCTGGTGGTGCGGGTGGTCGAGAACCCGATCATCAACCGTATCGCCTTCGAGGGTAACAGGAAGCTCTCCGACGACGCGCTGACCGCCGAGGTCCAGCTCAAGCCTCGGATCGTCTATACGCGGACGAAGGTCCAGGCCGACGTCCAGCGGCTCGTCCAGCTCTACCGCAGGAGCGGCCGCTTCGCCGCAACGGTCGAGCCGAAGGTCATTCAACTGCCGCAGAATCGCGTCGACCTCGTGTTCGAGATCTACGAGGGCGAGGCCACCCAGATCAGCCGCATCAACTTCGTCGGCAACAAGCGCTTCAGCGACGGCCGGCTGCGTGAGGCTTTAGCCACCAAGGAAAGCCGCTGGTGGCGCCTGTTCGGAACCTCCGATTCCTATGACCCGGACAAGCTCACCTTCGATCGTGAACAGCTCCGGCGCTTCTATCTGTCGAACGGCTATGCCGATTTCAGGGTCATCTCGGCCGTCGCCGAGCTGACTCCCGAGCACGACGCCTTCTACATCACCTTCACGGTCGAGGAGGGCGAGGAATACAAGATCGCCAAAGTCGATATCCAGAGCCCCTACAAGGACGTGACCGCCGAGCAGCTCAGGCCGATCGTGCGGACCAAGGAAGGCAACGTCTACAACGCCGAACTGGTCGACAAGACGATCGAGGATCTGACCTTCGAACTCGGCCGGCTCGGCTATGCCTTCGTCGAGATCCGGCCGAACGTACAGCGCGACAAGGATGCCCGCACGATCAGCATCGCCTATGAGATCAAGGAAGGTCCCCGCGTCTACGTGGAGCGCATCGACATCAACGGCAATGTCCGTACGCTCGACAAGGTGATCCGCCGCGAGTTTCGGCTGGCCGAGGGCGATGCCTTCAACACCGCCAAGATGCGCCGGTCCCGCACGCGCATCCGGGGCCTCGGCTTCTTCGAGAAGGTGGACATCAATCAGCGTCCGGGGTCGACGCCGGACAAGACGATCATCACCGTGGACGTCACCGAGAAGTCGACCGGCGAGCTGTCGTTCGGTGCCGGATATTCGACCTCCGATTCGATCCTTGCCGACGTGCAGATCCGTGAGCGCAATCTGGTCGGCACCGGACAGGACCTGAGGCTGGGCTTCAGCGTGTCACCGCGGCGCCAGCAGATCGATCTCGGCTATACTGAGCCCTACTTCCTCGACCGGGAGCTGGCGGCCGGCTTCGACATCTTCCGCCGCCGTCAGGATCTCGAGCGGCAGTCGTCCTACAGTCTCGATTCGACCGGCCTGACGCTGCGTACCGCCTTCCCGATCACCGAGCCGCTGACGGGAGCTGTCAACTATCGGATCCGCGATGACGACATCCGCCGTTTCGCGGCGGGAGCTTCGCCCTACATTTTGCGCCAGGCCGGTTCGAAGATCACCTCCGCCCTTGGCTATTCGCTCACCTATGACAAGCGTGACGACAGGATCGAGCCGAAGGCGGGCTACGTGATCCGGGGGGCGCAGGAACTGGCGGGCCTGGGCGGCGACCAGCGCTATCTGAAGTCGACGGCGACCTATGTCCACTATTGGGAAATCTTCGACGACGTGATCTGGAGCAATGGGCTGGAAGGGGGGCACATCCAGGGGCTGGGGAAGGACGTCGACCTGTTTTCTCGCTTCTACATCGGGGGCGACAGCTTCCGCGGCTTCAAGAACGGCGGCGTTGGCCCGCGCGACCAGACGACGGGAGATGCCCTTGGTGCGAACAGCTACGGCGTCGGGACCACCGAACTCACCTTCCCGGTCGGGCTGCCCAACGAATTCGGGATCAAGGGCCGGCTGTTCGGTCAGCTCGGCTCCGCCTTCGGGATCGATGAGCAGGCGATTGCCGGCAGCACCATCGCCGACAGCAGCGCATTGCGGGCGACGGTCGGCTTCGGTATATCCTGGTCGTCGCCCTTCGGGCCTATTCGCGTCGATGTCGGCTTCCCAATCCTGAAGGAAAACGACGATCGGACGGAAACCTTCCGTTTCAACTTTGGCACCAGGTTATAGATGGCTCTCCCGATCGCCACTCGACTGCGCGCGGCAGCCGCCGCTCTCGTTATCGGTTTCGTCACGCTCGGGGTTTCGGCGCCCGCAGCGGCGCAGCAGAATCTCGCCCGGATCGCCATCCTCGAGGTGGAGCGCGTCCTCTCCGACTCGACGGCGGGCAAGGCGGCCGGCAACCAGATCAACGATCTGCGCAAGCGCTATCAGAACGAACTGCAGAAGGCTGAGGAAAACCTCCGCAACGAGGAGGCCGACCTGGTGCGCCAGCGCGCCACGCTCTCGCAGGAAGCCTTCGACGAGAAGCGACGTACATTCGAGCGCAAGGTGCAGGACATGCGCAAGCTGGCCCAGGACCGCAGCGGAACCATAGAGGGCATGATGCGTGATGCCCGCGAACAGATCGGCCGCTCTGCCCTCGGCGTGCTCGAGGAGTTGATGAAGGAGCGCAACTTCAACGTGGTGCTGGACCGCAAGCAGATCGTGGCTACGGATCCCGCTCTGGAGATTACCGACGAGGTGATCAGCCGCGTCAACAAGCGCCTGCCGTCGATCACGATCCAGGCTGCCCGCCCGGCCGCGCAGAATCAGGCCGCCCCGCCCAAGAAGTGACGAATGCCGGACCCGCGCTTTTACCGGCGTCGCGGTCCGTTCTCGGTGGCGGCACTGGCGCGGATAGCCGGCGCCGAGCTCGACCCCCGCGCTGAGGCCGATCGGCGCATCACCGATGTGGCGCCAATCGGAGAGGCGGGACCGGAAGAGATCGCCTTTCTCGATCGCGGCGGTAAGGCTCAATCTTTGCCGAGCAGCAGGGCGGGGGCTCTCATCCTGCATCCGGCGAGCGCCGCCGCGGCGCCCAGGGGCATCCCGATTCTGCTTGCCGCCGATCCGAGGCTTGCCTTCGCGCTGGTGGCGACGGCCTTCTACCCGACGCCTGCGGCCCGCGGGGGCCGGCACCCCACCGCCTCGATTGATCCGGCTGCCGTCGTCGCGAGCGATGCCGAGATCGGGGTCGGTGCCGTCGTGGCGGAGGGCGCGGAAATAGGCGCGGGCGTTATCGTCGGACCGCATGCGGTGGTCGGTGCCGGGGTTCGGCTGGGCGCGGGGTGCCGGATAGGGGCTCATGCCAGCCTAAGCCACTGCCTGCTCGGCGATCACGTCACCGTGTTGCCCGGCGCGCGCATCGGCCAAGACGGATTCGGCGTGGTGCCCACGGCCGCCGGGAACCTCAAGATGCCCCAGCTCGGTCGCGTTCTCATCGGCGATGGGTGCGAAATCGGTGCAAATGCGGCGATCGATCGCGGTACGCTCGGGGACACCGTCATCGGCGACGGCACTTACATTGATAATCTCGTTCAGATCGGGCACAACGTGCGCCTCGGGCCAGGGTGCATCATCGCGGCCCAGGCGGGCGTCGCCGGATCGGCGCGGCTCGAGCGGCGGGTGATGCTGGGTGGGCAGGCCGGGGTGGTCGGCCATATCGTGATCGGTGCGGGAGCGCAGGTCGCTGCCCAGTCGGGCGTCAGCCGCAGCGTGCCGCCGGGAGCGGTGGTCAGCGGCTCGCCGGCGGCACCCAACCGCGAGATGCTGCGGCGCCAGGCCACCCTCAAGCGGCTCGCGGCACGAAGGGTTGGAGTAGGGCGAAAGGGCGAGGAAGAATGAACGACGCGGCGCAGACGACCGAATACGGCGTCGCCGACATCCTGCGGATCATGAAGATGATTCCGCACCGCTACCCGCTGCTGCTGGTCGACCGGGTGACAAAGATCGTTCCTGGGGAGAGCGCGGTCGGCATCAAGAACGTGAGCATCAACGAGCCTCAATTCCAGGGGCACTTCCCCGCTCGCCCCGTCATGCCGGGTGTGCTGATCGTGGAGAGCATGGCGCAGACGTCGGGGATCCTGGTCGTCCACACGCTGGGCGAGAGGGCGGAAGGTAAGCTCGTCTACTTCATGAGTATCGAGCAGGCGAAGTTCCGCCGCCCGGTCGTGCCGGGAGACCAGATGATGATCCACGTTTCCAAGGACCGCGCCCGTGGCAATGTGTGGCGCATGAATGCCCGCGTCACCGTGGACGAGCATTTGGCGGCCGAGGGGATCATCACCGCCATGATCCTCGACGAGTAGTGTCCCGGACCATCCACCCCACGGCGGTCGTCGAAGCGGGCGCCGAACTCGGGGCGGATGTCAGGATCGGGCCCTATGCCCTCGTAGGGCCAGACGTACGTATCGGAGACGGCGCAGAGATCGCCGGCCATGCGATCCTCGCCGGCCGCACGCTCATCGGGCCCTGCGTACGGGTCTTTCCCTTCGCGTCCGTCGGAACCGAACCGCAGGACCTGAAGTACCAAGGCGAGAACTCGGCGCTGGAGATCGGGCCCCGCACCGTCATTCGCGAACACGCTCAGATCAATGTCGGGACGGTCGGCGGCGGCATGCTTACCCGTATCGGATCGGACTGTCTCATCATGGCGGGAGCGCATGTCGCACATGACTGCCGGCTCGGGGACAACGTCGTCCTCGCCAACAACGTCTTGCTGGGTGGCCATTGTGCGGTCGAAGACGGAGCGGTGATCGGCGGAGGCGCGGCCGTGCACCAGTTCGTGCGAATTGGCCGATTTGCCATGGTGGGCGGGCTGTCCGGCGTGGAGCAGGACGTGCTGCCATTCACGACGGCGGTGGGCAACCGAGCGCGGCTCACCGGTCTCAACCTGGTGGGCCTGCGCCGCCGAGCGGTGGCGCGCGAGACGGTACGCAACCTGCGCGAGGCTTTCGATCTGCTCGTCGCCTCCAACCTCACGATGGCCGAGCGCGTAGCGCTGCTCTCAGAGCGCTTTGCCGGCGACGAAGCGGTGGAGGCGTTGCTCGATTTCGCCCGCCGGCCTTCCAGCCGCGGCCTTTGCCCGCCCGTGGCGCCCCTCGCGACCTGACATGAGGATCATGATGGTTGCGGGCGAGCCTTCGGGCGATCGCCTGGGTGCGGCCCTAGCCGGGGCACTTCGGCGCCATCTTCCGCAGGGGCGCTTCTTCGGTGTGGCGGGGCCGCGGATGCTGAGTGCCGGGGTCGAGACCCTTCTGCCGCTGCAGGATCTGGCGGTGATGGGCTTCGCGGAAGTACTGCCACGCATCCCTTTGCTGCTACGCCATCGGTCGACGGTTCTGCGGGCCATGGCGGAGGTTCGGCCCGCTCTGCTGGTAAGCATCGACGCGCCGGGCTTCAACCTTCCCCTGCAGGCGCGCGCGCGCCGGCTGGGTATTCCCGCCGCACATTACGTGGCGCCGTCGGTCTGGGCCTGGGGCCCCGAAAGAACGGTGCGAATAGCGCGGCAGGTGACCCATCTTATGACGCTGCTTCCCTTTGAGCCCGCATTGTTCGGCCCGCACGGCGTCGAAGCCCGGTTCGTCGGCCATCCGGTGGTCGAACGCGGGTTGGACCGTGGAGAGCCATCGCGCTTCCGCAGCCGTTACGCCATCGGTGAGGAGGAGACGCTGGTCCTCTGTCTTCCCGGTAGCCGGATCTCGGTCGCCGCGCGGCATACACCGGTCTTCGCGGCGGCGCTCGCCGCCCTCGGCCGGCCGGTACGGACCGTCCTGCCCATCGCCTCCGGGACCGAAAGGGTCATCGCTGCCGGCAAATGGCCGAACCCGCTGTTCCTGGTCGAACCCGACGACGAAACCCTGGCCGACGCCTTCGCCTGCGCGAAGGTCGGGTTGACCTGTGCGGGTACCGGCGCCCTCGAATGCGCCATCGCCGGTTTGCCCGCGGTCACCGCCCACCGGGTGAACCCGCTGACCGCGGCGCTCGCGCGCCGACTTCTTACCGTGCATCGCCTGAACCTGGTCAATCTTCTGCTCGAAGATGATCTCGTGCCGGAACTCCTGCAGGAGGACTGCGTGCCGCCAAAGCTGACGGCGGCGCTACAGGCGCTTATGATCGATCCCGCCGCGCGGGCTCGGCAGCGAGCGGGCGGCAAGCGGGCGGCCGCTATGCTCTTTGCCGAGCCGGGGCCTTCGGCCGCCGCGGCGGCGGCGCTGCTTCCGCTGCTGGGTTTGGGACAGGCTTGAGCGAGGATCACGCCGCATGACCGCGAACGCGCCGATTGCCAAGGGTCGCCTGCTGCATACCATGCTGCGGGTGTTCGACCTTGAGAAGTCTTTGCACTTTTATACCGAGCTGCTCGGAATGAGATTGTTGCGCAAGGCCGACTATCCCGGCGGCAAGTTCACGCTCGCTTTCGTCGGCTATGGCGACGAGAGCGACACAGCCGTGATCGAGTTGACCCACAATTGGGAGCAACCGGAGCCCTATACGATCGGGTCGGGCTACGGTCATCTCGCCATCGGTGTAGCGGATATCTATGCCGCCTGCGCAGCCCTGGAGAAGGCGGGCGTCAAGGTGCCTCGACCGCCAGGACCGATGAAGCATGGCAGCACCCCGATCGCCTTTATCGAGGACCCCGACGGGTATCGGATCGAACTCATCCAGCGCGCCTGAAACGCTATAGTGTAACTCGTATTTATTGCCCTCGGCGGCTTTAAGTTATAATGTGCCGGTCGTGAAACACTTCGCTCAAGGGTGCTGACGCCCATGGCCCAAGAGCATGGCCATGCGCCACAGGGCGCGACGTTCCTGTCGACGGGCGCCGCCGCGCGGGTCGGCATTGCAGTTGGGCCGCTCCTGCTGTTGTGGCTGGCTGTGTGGTGGGCGCTAGCCTAGTGGTGCGATGATGGTGGCTGCCGGAGCGATCAGGATCGACAATCTGACGGTGGCCTATGACCGGCACCCCGCAGTGCATCACCTTTCGGGCGAGTTCGCCCCCGGGTCGCTGACCGCTATTGTGGGGCCGAACGGTGCCGGCAAGTCGACCCTTCTGAAGGCGATCACCGGCGCCATGACGGCCAGCGAGGGGCGTATCGATCTGGGCGGACTGTCCAAGCGCGACATCGGATATCTTCCGCAGCAGGCCAACATCGACCGCAGCTTTCCCATCAGTGTGATCGATACCGTGCTCCTCGGCCACTGGGGGCGGATGCGGAGCTTTCTCGGGCTCGACCGCAGCGAACGCCGTCGCGCCGAGGAGGCGCTGGACGCGGTCGGTCTCGCCGGTTTCGCCGCCCGCCAGGTCGGCACGCTGTCTGCCGGTCAGTTCCAGCGAGTGCTCTTCGCCCGGGTGTTGCTGCAGGACTGCCGTGTGGTTCTTTTGGACGAACCGTTCAATGCCATCGATGCGCGGACCACCGCGGACCTGTTGGAGGTGGTGCGGCGCTGGCATACGGAGCGGCGAACCGTGATCGCTGTCCTGCATGACATGGAACAAGTGAGGACGCATTTCCCTCGAACGCTCTACCTGGCGCGCGAGCCCGTCGCGTGGGGCCTCACCGGTGAGGTGCTCACCCCCGCCAATCAGTTGAAGGCGCGCGCCATGGCGGCCGCCTGGGACGATCACGCACCCTTTTGCGACCGCTCGGCCGCGTGACATGGCCGCGCTCGACTGGTTCGTGGGTCCGTTCATGGAGTTCGCCTTCATGCGCCGCGCACTGGTGGGGTGTATGGCGCTGGCTCTCGGCGCCGGGCCGGTCGGTGTGTTTCTTCTGCTGCGGCGGATGAGCCTCGTCGGCGACGCGATGAGCCATGCCGTACTTCCCGGTGCCGCCGTCGGTTTCCTGATAGCGGGTCTCTCCCTGCCGGCGATGAGCCTCGGCGGTCTCGTGGCGGGTCTCGTCACAGCCGTGGCTGCGGGTCTCGTCACCCGCCACTCCGCGCTTCGGGAGGACGCGAGTTTCGCCGCCTTCTATCTGATCTCGCTCGCCCTGGGTGTGCTGCTGGTTTCGACGCGGGGCAGCAATGTCGACCTCATGCATGTGCTGTTCGGCACCGTACTCGCGGTGGACGATGCGGCCCTGCTTCTGGTGGCCGGGATCGCCAGTGTGACTTTGCTCTCGCTCGCCGCCGTCTATCGGCCGCTGGTGGTCGAAAGCTTCGATCCTGAGTTCCTGAGCGCGGTGGGGGAATCGGGGACGATCGTCCACCTGGTCTTCATCGGTCTCGTTGTCCTCAATCTCGTCGCCGGATTCATGGCGCTCGGCACGCTGATGGCGGTCGGGCTGATGATGCTGCCCGCCGCGGCGGCGCGGCTCTGGGGCCGCCAAGTCTGGAGCATGGCCTTGCTCGCGTCGCTCTTCGGGATGGCCTCTGGGGTGACGGGGCTGCTCGTGTCGTTCCACGGCGACCTGCCTTCCGGCCCGTCCATTATCCTGGCTGCCGGCCTGATCTATGCCGTCTCGGTCTGCGTGGGGCCGAACGGCGGATTCCTGTCGCGTCGCGCCGCGATGCGACATCGCATGGCGTGAGGGAGACCCGCAGATGTTGAACCGGCGCCACCTGTTGATCGGCACGGCGGCTCTCGCAGCGCTGCCCGCGCGTGCGCAATCCGCGAAGCTTCCCGTCGTGGCCAGTTTCAGCATCCTCGGGGACATGGTCGCGCGCGTGGGCGGCGATCTGATTTCGCTGACGGTGCTGGTTGGACCGGATGGTGACGCGCACGTTTATCAGCCGACCACCGGTGATGCGCGTGCCGTTGCCGCCGCCAAGGTGCTGGTGGTGAATGGTCTGGGCTTCGAAGGCTGGATGAAGCGACTGCTCGGCGCGGCGGCGTTCAAGGGAACGACCGTGACGGCGAGCAATGGCGCCAAGATCCGCGAAATGGACGCGGAGGATGGTCACGGGCACGGGCATTCGCACGGGCATTCGCACTCCAAGCCGGGCGGGAAGCCTGCGCGCATCCGCGACCCGCACTGCTGGCAGGATCTCGGCAACGCGAAGGTCTATGTGCGCAATATCGCCGCCGGCCTGGCGGCGGCCGATCCGGCTAACGCGTCCGCCTACAACGCCAACGCGGGCAGGTATACGGCTGAGCTGGATGCGCTCGACGCGCGGGTGCGCGACGAGATTTCCGCCTTGCCGGTTGAGAAGCGCAAGGTGATCACCTCGCACGACGCCTTCGGCCATTTCGCTGCCGCCTATGGCGTTTCATTCATCAGTGCCGTCGGCATTTCCACCGAGGCGGAAGCCTCGGCGACGGATGTCGCCAAGATCGTGCGACAGATCAGGAAGGAGCGGGTAAAGGCGATCTTCGTCGAGAACATGGCAGACCCGCGCCTGATCGAGCAGATCGCCAAGGAGGCCGACGGCGCGGTCGGGGGCAAACTCTATGCGGATGCGCTGTCTCCGCCGGGAGGGCCGGCCGACACCTATCTGAAGATGTTCGAGCACAACACCCGCACGCTGATCGAGGGCATGCGGAAGAACTGACGGGGGCGGCCTCGCCGGCGCCCCCGCCGTCGGCATGCTAAAGCTTGAAGTGCGCGGTGAGCAGAACCTCGCGCCCACGCAACGGCGCGTCATCCTTCAGCAACGACACGTGGTTTCTCCCGCGCGCGTCCGTCAGGTTGCGTCCCTGCAGCGACAGGGTCACTGTCTCGGCCTCCGGCCAAGGGCGCACCAGGACGCCGGCATTCAGGAAGGTGTAGCCATCGGTCTCGGTCTCACCCGGACCGTTTCGATCCTGTCTGGCGGCGCCCTGAACCTCCAGGCGGAAGTCGGCGAAGTCGGTCCCGGCCGTCAGGCCCGCCTTGTAACCGAGCGGTGGAATTCGAGGTAGCGGATCGTCGGCACGCCGGTCGCGCGCATGGACGAGATCGAGGGACGCGTCGACCCCGAACTCCCACTTCCCTGTACGAAGGAAGATCCAGGCCAGTTCCAGTTCGGCGCCGAGAAAGTCGGCCCCGGTCTGGCCGTACTGCAGGATCGGCAATCCACTGCCCCCGTCCACCGCGCCGGTGAACTGCGAGAATACATAGTCGCTGTAGCGGGTCGCGAAGACGTTGACTGCGCCCGTGACGTCGCCCTTGACCTTCCGGAGCGACAGTTCGGCGTGCAGCGCCTTCTCGCGCGACAGTGTCGTATCGCCCACCTCGAAGGACTGCGTCGCGAGATGCGGACCGTTCGAGAACAGTTCTTCGGCGGTGGGAGCCCGTTCGGTCCGTGACAGAGTGAAGCCGAGATTGTAGCCACCCTCGAATCGATAGGTCGCCGAGCCGGAGACGCTCGCAGCGGTGAACTGCCGCTTGGCGTCGACCGCGTCGGCATCGACGGTCTGTCGCTCCAGCCGGCCGCCGGCCGAAAACAGCCATGGACCGGTCTCGTAGTGTTCGAGAAGAAAGACGGCGTGGCTGCGCGTGTCGGTCTGCGGCAGAAAGGCTTCGTCGCCGATGACCTTGAGACGCCTGCTCATGGCCTGGAAGCCCAGCACGCCTCGGACGGGCCCGATCGGAACGTGGGTCAGTTCCAGCCGGCCTTCCAGCCCGACGCTGCGAAAGCGGGTTCCGACCTCGCCGTCCTCGATCTCAGCATGACGATACTCGGCACCGCCCAGCTCGAGCCGAGCGTGCTCCAGGAAGGGAAGCGGCTCGTTCAGTCCCATGCGGAAATCGTAGCGGGTCTGGCGCATGTCGATTTCAACCGGCTCGTCGCCCGGCACACCATAGAGCGTGGTGAAGCGGGTGATTGCCAAGCCGCCGAACCCGCGCTCGCCGACGACCGAGATACCTCCCGCGCCGCCGTCACTCTCCACATCACTGTTGAGTACGCGGCCTCTGACGCCCTGGTCGATCCCTGCCTGATTGGCGAAGCCGCGCACACGGTAGTCGTGAGCATCCTGGGTGAAGCCCTGTGCGTGGACGACCACCTGTCCCGCCGTCGCAGTCACCTGCGCGGCGGCGTTCCTGTCGTCGGCACCGCTGCCGTAGCCGACTCTGGCTTCGGCCGAGATCGGCTTCTCCGGGCGCCGTTCGGCGATCTTGTTGTCGATCACGTTCACCACGCCCGCCACGGCGCCACCGCCATATAGGAGGGTTGCCGGCCCGCGTAGAACCTCCACGCGCTGGGCGCCGAACAGCGGTGCCGTGACGGCATGATCGGGACTGGTTACGGATACGTCGAAGGTATCGATTCCGTTGTCGAGCACGCGAACGCGCGGCCCGCCCTGGCCGCGGATGACGGGCCTGCTCGCGCCAGGTCCGAAGGCGGTGGATGAGACGCCGGGCGTGTCGTCCAAGGCTTCACCCAGGCTCAACCCGCGATTGCGGTCGAGGCGATCTCCCTCGAGCACCGTGGTTCCCTCCACCGTCTCGGCCCGTGTGAGCCCCAGCGGCGACCCGGTGATGACGAGAGGATCGAGAAGTGTAGGCTGGTTCTGCGCGGCGGCAGGCGAGGAAAGGGCGAGGACGGCGAGGACGCCGCCCGCCGCTGAACCGTATTTGTCGATCAATGAACTTCCCCTCGAGTAGCACAGCAGAAACGCGCCGCACTGGAAAAGTATGTTATAATATCACATTAGATTTCAAGCCTGAAGAACGGCCCTGGCGCTCAATCAGTCCCTCATCCGTAGTCGGTATGGCTTTCCCAGCGCCCGGGCATAAGCTGGCGGGAAAATGGTCGGGATGGGTCGAACAGACGGATGAAATCCACCGGGGCGGGCGCAGTGATCGCCTTTTCGTTCCTGGCTGCGAACGTGGCCGGCGCGCAGGAGTATCCAAAACTTTCGGTCGATGCCGATCTCGCCTTCCAGAGCGAGAAGAGCCTCACCCGCGTCAATGGGCGCAGCCCCTGGGACAGTTTCGTCCAGGTCGAGACGGGTTTGGGCCTGTTCCTCGATGAGGAGTGGTCGATTCGAGGGGTGCTGAAGCTCGAACCCGTGCGCGGCACGACGGCGAGCCGGTTCCTGGAGGACGAAGGGCTTTGGATCGAGGAACTGTTCATCGATTATCGAGGCGAGGTGGTCGGTCTTTTCGCAGGCAAGTTCAATCCGTCGTTCGGTACCGCCTGGGACCGCCTCTCCGATCTGTTCCAGAAGAGCTTCGCGGCGGACTACGAAAGGACTGAGGGCTTGGGCGCCGGATTCGCTCTCAGACCGGCCACGCCCGGATGGGGCGAGCATGAGCTAACCGCAGCCCTCTTTCACTTCGACAACACATTTCTGTCGAATTCGGCCCTCGCGCGACCCCGCCGTGCCAATGACGATACCCTCCGCGTCAAGCGGAACCGGCAGAGCTTCGGCGGACCGGGCAATACGCGGGACTTCAGCTCCTACACGCTGACACTGGAGGGGGAAGGTTTCCCCGGCTTCGATGGGCTGAGCTACCACCTGGGCCATTCCAGCCTCGCCCGTGGGGCCAGTGAAACCCATGCCGAGAAGGGATACGCGGCGGCGCTGCATTGGGCAGTCGATCTCGCGGCCGGCGTCGTCGTCACCCCGATGGTCGAACTGGCGCATCTGCGCCATGCACTGGGCGGATCCGAACACCGCACCTACCTCACCACAGCGATCGAGATCGGCTGGTCGGATTGGCGGCTGGTCGGTACGCGGACCAGCCGCCACGTGGATGAACCGGCCGATGGAAGCGGAGCCTTCGGTCGCGACTACACCGACAGCCTGATCAGCCTTCTATTGTCTTATACGTTCGACTTCGGCCTGGAGGTGGCGGTGGCCTGGAAGCGCGAGCGGGCGGAAGGCGCCTCGCTGCTACATGCGATCGGAACGCGTTTCAGCTACGGGCTGAAATTCTAGAGGAGGCCACCCGGTCCCTGCCAGGCCGCGGCGAGGAGTAGTGCACCGAACCCGGCCACTGCAAGCCAGCCCGCCACGGCGATTGCGCGCTGGAGGCCAGCAGCCCGGTCGGTCGCTTCCGCGATCGTGCCGGCCAGCCGCCTGCCATAAACGGCACCGATCGCCAGAACCGCCACCGTGAGGCCGGTACCCGCCGCCATCGCGAAGACGCCGGCAATGCCGGCCAGGAGAACTCCCTGCACCATCGCGAAGAGGAGCAGGACAATGGCGCCGCTGCAGGGGCGCAGGCCGATCGTGAGCGCGACCGCCAGCATTGAACGTTGCGCACCGGCAGGCTCCAGGTGGCGGTGCTCGCCCTGTCGCGCGTGCCGATGAGGGTGCTCGTTCCTGCTCGGGGCGAGAGCAGCGTGATGATGGTGGCCATGATCCTGCGGTCGGATTGCATGGTCTCCATGCCCATGGTCGCAATGGTGATCGTCGGCGTCCATCGAGGCCCGGTAGGCCTGCAGAAGTCCCAGCGCGACCAGCAGGGAGGTGGCCAACACTTCAATGATCCACGCACCGTATTCAACCTGGGCCCGCCCCAGCCCGAATATCAGTGCCAGGGACCCGACCAGAAGCACCGCGCTCGCTCCCTGGGCCAACGAAGACAGTGCGGTGACCAAAAGTCCTCTCCGAAGCGTCGCGCCGTCGGCTACTACATAGGAGGCGATGACCGCCTTGCCGTGACCGGGCCCTATGGCGTGTAGTACGCCGTAGACGAAGGCCCCGCCCAGCAGCGCGGACACGGCGGTCAGATCGCCGGCTCTGATGGCACGAACGGCGGTACGCATTTCGCTCAGGTAGGCTCGCTGTGTGCGGATTACCCAGTCGACCATGTCGTTCGTACTCTGCGAGGGCAACGCCAGCCACAAGAGCACTAGGAGGAGAGCGCCCGCCGCAAAGCCGAGCCACAGGGTCTTAGTTGCCACAGACGATCTCGGTAACTGTCGGATGAACCTTCTGCCCCACCAGTTCGTAGATCACCGTCCGCCGGTCCTTGAACGTCTCGAGACGGCATCCGGCAGGGAGACTTCCGCTCACCGATATGTCGCGGGCAGGGTCCAGCGAGAATTGTATCCAGTAGCTGTCGTCGTAGAGGCCGATGATCAACCGATGTGACCGCGGATCGACCTTGCCCGGCAGACTGGCACGGAACCCTGCCTGCAGCCGATCACCCTTCATGGAGAGGCGGAAGTCCGAGACCTTCGCCGATTTCACGCGCTTTCCATCAATATCGATGTGAAGGTGGAAGCCGAACTGACCCGTCGTGCGTGCCATGCGGTCGGCAAGCGCCCTCAGTTCCTGCTCATCGAGCTTCCCGTCGCCGTCCCTGTCGTTGTTGTCGACGGCGATTTCGGTGTCCACGTCGTCAAACAGCCAAGTGATTTCGAGTGATGACACCTCGGCGTCGGACATCACTATGCCCAGCCGGACGTCGAGAAACGAATGCGGATGAGCGATGGCACCGCCTGCGGTCGTGAGTGCCGCGCAGGCAAGCAATGCCGCTGCGCTGCAAGATTGTCGGAACGCGTGAAGCCGGTTCAGCAGGCTGGTCCGACCAATCCCCCACACAGCCTGCATGTGACCCCGCGTGAGAGGCGGTCGCGCTCCGCCGCCGGCAGTTGTGGCTCGCCGAGAAGTCGAGCGATTTCCGCCCGGATCCTGTCGTGCTCGCTGCCGTCGCTGGCGAGCGTGCAGGCGGAAAAGCGGATCGCCTTCAGGTCGGGCGAGGCTTCCTCGACCCGAAAGGCTGAGGCCGGCCGGGCCATTCCGGACAGAGCGGCGCCGACGCCGAGTGCACCAATGAGACCACGTCGGGAAATCATCTCAAACTCCCTTCAAAGCCCCCGCCCACTTCACCGCCTGACCTTCGTCCCGCTCATACGATGGTGGCCAAGTATACCAGCCCGGCCACCGCGAACGCCACCACTGCACCGAGAAGATAGGGTCGCAACGGAGAACGGTTGTCGTTCGCGGGCATCTGAAAGGCGGGCCTCCGCGCGCCACCCGCCACCGTCGTCGGCGGCGGGGATGGCGATCGAGGGACTCGCCGTGGCGCCACGGGACTCATCCGCGCTTGGCGAGCGGAACGTAGTCGCGCTTGCCAGCGCCCGTGTAGAGCTGACGGGGGCGGCCGATCTTTTGCGCCGGGTCCTCGATCATCTCATTCCACTGGGCGACCCAGCCGGTGGTCCGGGCCACCGCGAAGAGCACCGTGAACATGGAGGTCGGGAAGCCCATCGCGCGCAGGATGATGCCCGAATAGAAGTCGACGTTCGGGTAGAGCTTGCGCTCAACGAAATAGGGATCGTCGAGGGCGATCTTCTCCAGCTCCATGGCGAGCTTGAGCAGCGGCTCGTTCTTCACGCCGAGCTCGTCCAGCACCTTGTGGCAGGTCTCGCGCATCACGGTCGCGCGGGGGTCGAAGTTCTTGTAGACGCGATGGCCGAAGCCCATGAGTTTGGTGTTGTCCCCCTTGTCCTTCACCCGCTCTAGGAACCCCTTCACTTTGTCGACGCTGCCGATCTCGTGCAGCATCTTCAGCACCGCCTCGTTGGCACCCCCGTGGCTGGGGCCCCAAAGACAGGCAATCCCTGCCGCAATACAGGCGAAGGGATTGGCACCCGAGGAGCCGGCGAGCCGGACCGTCGAGGTCGAGGCGTTCTGTTCATGGTCCGCATGGAGGATGAAGATCAGATCCATCGCTTTGGCGAGTGTGGGGCTGAGCTTGTAATCCTCACAAGGGACCGAGAACATCATGTTCAGGAAGTTCTCGGCATAGTTTAGATTATTCTTGGGGTATACGAAAGGCTGGCCGACCGAGTACTTGTAGGCCATGGCTGCGATCGTGGGAATTTTTGCGATTAGCCGATGCGAGGAAATCATCCGATTCTTCGGATCGTTGATGTCCAGGCTATCGTGGTAGAAGGCCGACAGCGCGCCGACCACACCCACCATCACACCCATCGGATGTGCGTCACGGCGGAAGCCGTTGTAGAGCCGGGTCAACTGGTCGTGCACCATCGTGTGCAGCGTGATGGTGCGCTCGAAATCTGCCTTCTGCTGCGCGTTCGGCAGTTCTCCGTGCAGCAACAGGTACTGGACCTCGGTGAAGTCGGAATGCTGGGCGAGCTGCTCGATCGGGTAGCCTCGATACAGCAGGATGCCTTCATCGCCATCGATATAGGTGATCTTGCTCTCGCAGGAGGCGGTGGCCACAAAGCCCGGATCGAAGGTGAAGTATCCCGTATCGCCGTACAGCTTTCGGATATCGATGACCTTGGGGCCATCGGTACCGGCCATCACCGGCATGGTGGACTGCTTGTTCCCTACGGACAGGGTTGCGGTCTCTTTGGTCATCGGCACTGATCCTTCCGGGCCCAGGGTGCCAGGGGCACCTGCTTTTGCTGATTTGTGCATGTGCACTATAGCGCCGTCCGGGGGCTCCCGAGAAGCCCGTCAGGCGGCGGCTTCGGCCAGACGGCCGAGGCTTTCTTCCTTGCCGAAAGCGGCGAGAACGTCAAATACGGGCGGCGAAACGGCCCGCCCCGTCAACCCCGCGCGCAGCGGCTGGGCGACCTTGCCCAGCTTGAGGCCCCGGGACTCGGCAAAGCCGCGGATCGCGGCTTCGGTTCCCTGGGCGGTCCAGGGATCCACCGCCCGCAATGCGTCGATGATGCCGCCGAGGATCTCGCGGCCCGCCTCGGCCAGTAGTCTGGCCGCGGCCTGATCGGGCACCAGAGGCCGAGGCGCGACCAGGAATGCCGCCCCCTCGGCCAGTTCCACGAGAGTTTTCGACCGCTCCTTGAGCGCCGGCATCAACCGCTTGAGCTTCGACCGGACGTCGACACCCTCGGCTTTCAGCCGCGCCATCGTCTCCCCCACCAGCCGGTCATCGTCCGCTTGACGGAGGTAGTGCGCGTTGAGGCTCTCGAGCTTCACGAAATCGAAGCGCGAGGGGGATCGACCGGCGCCATCCAAGTCGAACCACTCGATCGCCTGCTCGGTCGAGATGATCTCGTCGTTGCCGTGGCCCCAGCCGAGGCGGAGCAGGTAGTTCCGCATCGCCTCCGGCAGGTAGCCCATGTCGCGATAGGCATCGACCCCGAGCGCCCCATGCCGCTTCGACAGTTTGGCCCCGTCCGGCCCGTGAATCAGCGGAATATGGGCGAATTTCGGCGTGGCGAAGCCTGCGGCGATGTAGAGCTGAGTCTGCCGGAAAGCATTGGTGAGGTGATCGTCGCCTCTGATCACGTGCGTGATGCCCATGTCGTGGTCGTCGACCACGACCGAGAGGTTGTAGGTCGGCGTACCATCGGCGCGCAGGATGATCAGATCGTCGAGCTCCTGGTTCTGCACCGTGACCGGGCCCTGGACCATGTCATCGATGGTGGTGGCTCCCTCGCGTGGAGCCTTGAACCGGATCACCGGCTTCACCCCCGCGGGCGCCTCGGAGGGATCTCGGTCGCGCCAGCGCCCGTCATAGCGCCATGGCTTGCCCGCAGCCTTGGCCGTTGCGCGGAGGCTCTCCAACTCCTCCGGCGTGCAGTAGCAGTAGTAGGCCTTGCCCTCGGCCAGCATCTTCTGCGCCACCTCGGCATGCCGGCCTGCGCGCGCGAACTGGAACACCACCTCGTCGTCCCAGTCGAGGCCGAGCCACCTCATGCCATCGAAGATCGCCTCGATGGCGGCCTCCGTCGACCGCTGGCGGTCGGTGTCCTCGATGCGCAGGCGGAACTTGCCGCCGTGGTGGCGGGCGAACAGCCAGTTGAACAGCGCCGTACGGCCGCCGCCGATATGCAGGAAGCCGGTGGGCGAGGGGGCGAAGCGCACGACAACTGACATGGCGTCTGGAATACTCTGGAGCGGAGGGGACGAGCTTCTGTCGCCCCTTTAGCACAGCGGGACGGGACGGGGACAGGCCGTGCGGATGGCAACCGGGATGGTGCTCGCTCTGAAAGCGGCGCTGTCCTGGGCCTCGGGTGTTCCCGCTTCGTTTGCTCCAGCGGCCTTGGCCGAGCGCCTCGCGGCGGAGCGCGAGCGCTGGGTTCTATGGGTGCCGGTGCTCATTGGCCTGGGTATCGGGGTTTATTTCGTTGCGCCTCAGGAACCATCGCGCCCGCTGGGTATCGGTTTCTGCGCCGGAGCGGTGGCCGCAGCGTTCATACTGCGCAACCGTCCGGTGGCTCTGCTTCTGCTCCTCGTTCCGCTCGCCGTCGCGGCCGGACTGGCATTGGCCGGATGGCGGACCGACCGGGTCGCAGGACCGGTGCTTTCGGAGCGTATCGGCCCGGCCACCGTGTCGGGCCGGGTGATCGATGTCGACAGAACCGAACGCGGCTTTCGAATCCTGATCGACTACCCGCTGATCCAGCGCTTGCCGCGCGAGCAAACCCCGCTTCGGCTGCGCGTCACCCTGCGCCCGAACGAGCCTGCGCCGACGGTCGGCGGTTGGGTGCGGTTGCGCGCCATCGTATCGCCACCGGGCGGGCCCTTCGAACCCGGCGCCTTCGACTTCGCCCGCTATGCCTATTTCCGCGGTCTTGGCGGGCTGGGTTATGCGGTTGGCCCGGTCACCACGATGAACCCGCCATTCGATCCCGGCTTCGACTTCTGGCTCACGCTGCGCCTCTGGCAGGGCTCGCTTACCGAGAAGATCGAAGCGGCGCTGCCTGGAGCCGCAGGCGCAATCGCTGCCGCACTTCTGACCGGCGAACGCAGCGGCATCCCGGATGAGATCAACCTCGCCATGCAACTGTCCGGTCTGGCTCATCTTCTTTCCATCTCGGGCCTGCATCTCGCGCTGGTCGCAGGAATCGTTTTCTTCACCGTCCGCCTCGGGTTGGCAGCGATCGAGCCGCTCGCCTTGCGCTGGCCGATCAAGAAGGTGGCCGCCGCCGCCGCATTGCTCGCCAGTTTCGCCTACATGCTGGTCAGTGGTGCGGCGGTGCCGACCCAGCGCTCTTTCCTGATGACCGCATTGGTTCTGATTGCGGTCATGCTGGATCGTACCGCGCTTTCGATGCGCGTGGTCGCGCTCTCGGCTCTCGTCGTCCTGGGTTTTCAGCCGGACGCCCTGCTCGAGGCGAGTTTCCAGATGTCCTTCGCCGCCGTGGTGGCGCTGATCGCCGTCTACGAGGGCTGGGGATCGAGGGTCATCGCCGATCGGCGCAATGGCGGCATGCTCCGTCGCCTTTGGGTCTGGTGCGCCGGCATCGCGCTGACCTCGATGGTCGCCGGGACCGCTTCAGGTCTTTATGCGCTCTATCACTTCAACCGCTTCGTCCACTACGGGGTGATCGCCAACCTCATCGTCGATCCGTTGACCGCGTTCTGGATCATGCCGCTCGGCCTGCTCGCTCTGGCGCTGATGCCGCTCGGCCTGGAAGCCTGGGCTCTGACCCCGATGGGCTGGGGGCTCGAGGGCCTCATATGGGTCGCGCAGCAGGTGGCGTCATGGCCGAACGCCTCCAGCGGGCATGCTGCCATGCCGGCCTGGACGCTCGCCGCCATGACGCTGGGCGGATTGTGGCTTTGTCTGTGGAGCACGAACTGGCGCTGGTGGGGCCTCATCCCGATCGCCCTAGCGCTCTACCCGATCGCAATGCCCGACCGCCCCGACATTCGCGTCGACGGGCAGGGGCGGGTGGTGGCCCTGCGGGCGGCCGACGGCAACCTGCTGGTCTCCAACCGCCGTGCCGGCAAGGCGGCGGTCGATACCTGGGCACGGCGCGACGGAGCCGTGGAGACGGCCGTCTATCCCCAGAATGGCCCTTCGCCGGATGGGCGTCTGCGCTGCGATGCCGATGGCTGTACCTGGCGCCGCGACGGACTGGTGGTGGCGCTGCCCCGGCGCGAGGCCGCACTCGCCGACGACTGCCGCCGGGCCGACTTGGTCATCGCCACGTTCGAGATTGCCGGCCGTTGCTCCGGTGCGCGCTGGATCGTCGACAAAAGTGACCTCGCCCGCGAAGGAACGCATGCCATTCGTTTACGATCGGACGGCAGGGTTGATGTCAGGACGGTCGCCGCCGAGCGTGGCCGCCGCCCCTGGACCGCTGTGGGTGGGGAGCGTGAGGAGCGGTAGTTGAAGAGGACCGGGCGCGGATCACGGCTGATGATGGGGCTCCTGCCTTCCGTAGGGAGGGCGCCGACAAGCGCGGTTGCCACCGCATTTATCGTCAGCATGATCGTCGAACGCGCGCGCCTGGAGCGGAATCGGCGGGAGGGGCCACGGCGGCAATGAACCGTTTCTTGCGCAGACATCTGACCACGACGATCATTCCTTCGATCGTACTGGTGCTGGCGCTGTTCTGGCGGCAGCAGGATCCCGACGAACTCGTCGCGCGGGTGCGACAGCAGGTCTTCGACCAGTATCAGCGCATGCAGCCGCGGGAGTATCAGGAGGCTCCGGTGCGCATCGTCGATATCGATGACGAGACGCTGACGAAACTCGGCCGGCAATGGCCATGGCCACGTACAATGCTGGCACAGATGGTGGCGAACCTCGCTAATGCGGGCGCCGCGGCGATCGTTTTCGACATGGTTTTCGCCGAGCCCGACCGTACCAATCCGAAGAACATGCTGGAACTCTGGGCGGAAACCGGCGATGTCGCCGAGATCAAGGCATCGATCGAGAAGCTTCCCGATCACGATGCCATATTCGCCGACGTGATCGGGCAGGCCGGCAATGTGGTGATGGGGTTCGTCCTGATCGACGAACCGAACGGTGTCTTGCCAAAGACGAGAGAACCCTCCTATGCCGGCGACAAGCCCTGGCCGTACCTGCACGGCTACTCCGGCGCGGTGAACAATCTGCCGGCCCTGGAGGCCGCGGCGGCCGGAAACGGCACTTTCAGCTTCGCGCCGGCCCAGGACCTCACCGTCAGACGCATCGCCCTGTTCCTGCGCCTGGGTACGGACAAGATCTATCCGGCCCTGTCCGTCGAGGCGCTCCGCGTCGCGCTCGGCGGCAATACACCGCAGATCAAGTCCACCAGCGCCAGCGGCGAATACGGCGACAAACTCGGGGTCATCAGCATCCGCATCGGCGATGCCATCGTGCCCACCGACAAGCAGGGACAGATCCTCCTGCATTACACGCGGGAGGTGCCCTCCCGCTATATACCGGCCTGGAAGACCTTGGCGCCGGATTTCGACCCCGGGCTGGTGGAAGGCAGGATCGTTTTCGTGGGCACCTCGGCTTCGGGGCTCAAGGATCTGCGGCCGAGCCCATTGCGCATCGACATGCCCGGGGTCGAGGCGCATGTCCAAGCCGTGGAGCAGATGATCCTCGGCCACTATCTGGAACGGCCGGACTTCGCCGACGGGATCGAATGGGTCTTCGTCTTCGTGTCTGGCGTCGTCTTGATCGGGCTGCTCGGCACTGCCGGCGCTCTTGCCTCGGCGGTGTTCGGTCTCGTTGCCATTGTCGGCGCTTTCGTGATTTCCTGGATTGCGTATACGCAATGGCTCTGGCTGTTCGATCCCCTGACCCCCTCGATCGGCGCGCTTGCCGTCTACCTGTCGGGTTCGCTGCTCGGCTATCTTCGGACCGAGGGCGAGAAGCGACGGGTGAGGGGGCAGTTCAGCCAGTACATGTCGCCCGAACTCGTGGACCAGCTGGCCAAGGAGCCCGACCGGCTGAAGCTCGGCGGCGAGACGCGGATGATGACCATCCTGTTCTGCGACCTGCGCGGTTTCACCACCATCTCCGAACAGTTCAAGACGGACCCGCAGGGTCTGACACAGTTGATCAACAAGTTCTTGACACCCATGACGGCGATCATCCGAGGCCAGAAAGGTACGATCGACAAGTACATCGGCGACTGCATCATGGCCTTTTGGAACGCCCCGCTCGACGATCCCAACCACGCCGACAACGCCTGTCGCAGTGTACTGCTCATGCATGAGCGCATGGTCACCCTGAACGAGGAGCTGGAGGCCGAGGCGAAGGCCGCGGGGCGCCGGCACGTGCCGCTCGCCATCGGCATCGGCCTCAATTCCGGCGAGGTGGTGGCCGGCAACATGGGGTCGGATCAGCGCTTCGACTACACCGTGCTGGGGGACGCGGTGAACCTGTCTTCCCGCCTGGAAGGCCAATCCAAAACCTATGGCGTCGGCACCGTGATCGGCGAGGTCACGCGGCAGATGGCACCGAGCTTCGCTCACCTGGAACTCGATTTGATCGCGGTGAAGGGCAAGAAGGAGGCGGTGCGGATCTTCACCGTCTTCGGGGGGCCGGAGATCGCCGCCACCGAAGCCTTCCAGCGCCTCGCCGAGGAGCACGACCGCATGATCGCCGCCTACCGCGCCCAGCGATGGCCCGAGACCCGGGCGCTTCTCGGCCGGTTGCGCGCCATGGAGCCCAAGCTGAACGGCCTGTACGACCTCTATGAGGAGCGCATCATGTATTTCGAAGAGAATCCTCCCGGCAGCGACTGGGACGGCGTCTTCGTGGCGACCTCCAAGTGAACCGCGACCGCTCCGCCCTCACTGCCGCCGAGGCCGACCTCGTCGCGGCTGCCGAGGATTTCGCCCGTTCCGAGGTCGCTCCCCATGCGCAAGCCTGGGAGCGCGAGCGCCGGCAGCCGCTCGATACGATCCGGAAGGCGGCCGCTATCGGCCTCACGCGCATCCAGCTGGCGAAGGAGCATGGCGGCCTCGGCCTTTCCTTCGCCGCCAAGATGCATGTAGCCGAGGTGTTGTCGCGGCATTGCATGGCCTTCTCATTCGCCCTCATAAACACCCACAACTGCCTGGAGCGGCTGGCGCGCACGGCAAGTGCTGCGACGCGCGAGCGGTTGCTGCCGAAGCTGGCCTCGGGCGAGATCCTCGGCTGCGCCGGCCTCACCGAACCCGGGGCGGGCAGCGACTTCGCCGCCATTGCCATGCGGGCGGAGAAGGTGCCGGGCGGCTGGAAGCTGAACGGTGAGAAAGCCTGGATCACAAACGCCGCCAATGCCGAGGTCAGCATCCTCTACGCCCAGACCGACCCGTCGAAAGGCTGGCGCGGTATCGCGAGCTTCATCGTCGAGGCGAGCCGTCCAGGCTTTAGCCGCCGCCCGGCCTTCGAGCTCTCGGGCGCGCATGCCATCGGCGCCGGCGGCTTCGTCTTGACCGACTATTTCGTCCCGGACGAGGACCTGCAATATCCGCCGGGCGAGGCGTTCAAGTCGGCGCTCGGTGGCATCAACGGCGCCCGCACCTACGTCGCCGCCATGGCCTGCGGCATGCTCGAGGAGAGCCTGGCGCTGGCAGTCGCGCATGGCCAGAAGCGCCAGACCTTCGGCAACCCCCTGATCGACCATCAGGGCTGGCGCTGGCAGCTAGCGGACATCGCGACCGATCTGGAGGCCGCGCGCCTCTTCTGCGATCGTGCCGCGCACCTGATCGACACTGGCAGGGACGCGGTCCTCGCCGCCGCCCAGGCGAAGAAGTTCGCGAGCCAGATGATCGTACCGCGGCTGTCCGCCTGTATGCAGGCGATGGGCGCGGAAGGCCTGAAGGAAACCTATCCCATTGGGCGGCACATTCTCTGCGGACGCGTCTGCAACTATGTCGATGGCTCTACCGAAGTACAGAATGACCGCATCGGCGCAATGCTTGCGGCGACCTATGGCCATGGCTAGCGCCAAGGCCGGCTTTTCGCTAGTGAGGGGCTACTCGAGTTGAGCCGGCGAAGCCGGGGTGGGGGCTTCGGCTGATGGCCAGGTGGCATTCGCTGTGGATCGGGGCGCCTTCCACGCCGCCGCTCGCCGATGAGATCCGCATACAACAGTCGCTCCTGATCGGACGCGGCACGCCGCTCAACGCCGCCATCAGTGTCGTCAATTCCTGGATCATCGCCGGCTTTCTCTGGGGAGAGGCGGAGACCGCGTTGATTGTCGCCTGGACGGCGGCGAACAGCCTCTATCACCTGCCGCGGATAGCGTTCGCATGGCCGTGGCGCCGGCGGCCAGCCCCGGTGAGCGTCGGCGAGGCCGAGATCACCCGCCTGGTCGCGATCAGCGTTGGGGCGGGCGTACTCTGGGGGATCTGCGGCGCTCTCTTCTTCGATCCCGCCTCGGCGGGCAGTCAGATCGTCGTCCCGCTGACGGTCGCGGGCATGGCGGCGGGATGCCTTCTGACCCTGAGTTGTCTGCCCGCGGCCTGCATCGGCTTCGTCCTCGCCGCGGGCATACCGCTCATGGTTCGGGTGCTGGCCGTCGACGTTGCGGTGTCGGCGCCTCTCGCGGCGCTCGGCGTCGTGTACATCGGTGCGTTGATCGTCTTTGCCCGCGCGGGTTATCGCTCTTTCACGGAATCCTTGCTCCTGCGAATGGAGAAGAGCGTCTTGCTCGCGAAGGCGGAGCAGGCGAGCCGAGCGAAGTCCGAGTTCCTCGCCAATATGAGCCACGAACTTCGCACCCCGCTCAACTCGATTATCGGCTTTTCCGATCTGATGCTTGCTCAATCGCTGGGTACGTTGCCCGATAGGTATCTCGCCTATGCACGCGACATCAACGACAGCGGCCAGCATTTGCTCCGGATCATCAACGAGGTCCTGGACCTGTCCAAACTCGAGGCCGCGAAGATGGAACTGAGCGAGGAGGTGGTGCAGGTCAGGCGGGTGCTGAGGAGCTGCCTGGCTCTCATGGCCGAGCGCGCGCAGCGAGGTGGCGTCGAGATCGAACTGTCTCCGCCGGATGCCGACCTGTTTTTGCTGGCGGACGAATTGAGGCTGAAGCAGATCGTGATCAACCTGCTCGGCAACGCGGTCAAGTTCACCCCGGAGGGCGGACGGGTCTCTGTCCACGCGCACCGCGAGGAGGCGGCCGGCTTCCGCCTGATTGTCGCAGATACCGGCATCGGAATCGCTTCCGAGGACATTCCGCGCATCATGCGTCCCTTCGAGCAGGTCGAGACGACGCTGAGCCGCCGCCACGCGGGGACCGGTCTCGGTCTGCCCCTGGCTCTCTCCCTGGCGCGGCTGCATGGCGGCGACTTGATGGTGGAGAGTGAAGCGGGGCGGGGGACGACCGTCACGCTGCTGCTGCCGGGCCACCGCCTCCGGCCCGCCCCGCGAGGACAGAATCCGCCCGTGACGCCCGACGTTCAGGCAAGATTTGGTTAATCAAATTTGCCCAAGGATACCTTGTATCTGTATCTGGTGGGTGGCGCATGGCCGGTTGGCATTCGCTTTGGATCGGTCGTGAGGAAGCGAGAGCTGTAGCCGAGGAGGTTCGGGTCGAGCAGCTCCTGACCATCAGTCGCAGCGTGCCGATCACCTCCGCCGTGAACATCGTCGACGCTTGGTTCCTGGTCGCCTTCATGTGGGGCGGTGCGCCGCACGGGGTTCTGGTGGGTTGGGCCGCATTGATTACTCTCTTCCATGTTCCCCAACTCGTCGCCTGGTCGCGCCGCCGGCGTCTGCCGCGTCCAAGGAGAGTTCGTGAGGTGGTGATCGGACGCATGGCGGTGCTCGCGACCGTCTGTGGCGCTCTGTGGGGTCTCGGCGCCCTGGCGATGTTCGATGCGACGTCGCTCTCGGGGCAGGTGTTGCTTTGCCTTTCGGTCGCCGGCCTCACCGCGGGAAGCCTCCCGGCACTGAACTGCCTGCCGGCCGCCTTCGCCGGCTTTCTTCTTGCGTCCGGACTGCCGTTGCTCGGCGCGCTCTTCATCGCCGAGACACCTATCGCGTTTCCCCTCACCGTGCTCAGCACCGTCTATCTGGCCGCCATGTTCTTCTTCATGCGGAATGGCTATCTCGGCTTTTTGGAGGCATTGACGCTGCGACTGGAGAAGAACCTGCTGCTGGCTCGGGCGGAAGACGCGAACCGCGCAAAATCAGATTTTCTCGCCAACATGAGCCACGAGCTGCGCACGCCGCTCAATTCGATCATCGGCTTTTCCGACCTGCTGATGACCCATGAGACGGGGCCCTCTCCCCAGGCGCGGCAGAGAGAATATGCGCGCTACATCAATGACAGTGGTCAGCACCTGCTGCGCATCGTCAACGACGTACTCGACCTATCGAAGCTGGAAGCGGCGAAGATGGAGTTGCGAGAAGAGACGGTCTCCCTCCGCCGCATGGTCCGAGCCTCCATAGCGCTGATCTCCGAGCGGGCGGCGCAGGGCGAGATTGAGATTCGCACCGAACTGCCTGAGATCGACCTTTGCCTTCTGGCTGACGAACTCAGACTGAAGCAGATACTGATCAATCTCCTGTCCAATGCCATCAAGTTCACCCCCGGGGGTGGCACCGTGATGATCGGCGCAGGAGTTGACCCGACCGGTGACCTCCGCTTGTCCGTCGCCGACAGCGGTATAGGCATACGGCCGGAGGACATCGGCCGTGTCCTGCGCCCATTCGAACAGGTCGAGACGTCTTTGAGCCGGAAGCACGACGGTACTGGTCTGGGCCTTCCGCTGTCGCTGTCGCTGGCTCGGTTGCATGGCGGCGATCTCTCGGTCGAGAGCGAGCCGGGGAGAGGCACCAGGGTCACCGTCACCTTGCCCTCGGCGCGCGTTCGCCTTGTGTCGATAGCGGAAGCCGCCGACTGAGCCTCGGCTGAGGGAATGCTTAGCGCTTCCTCGCCGCCTCCACGGCCTCACGCACTTGTGCGGCTTCTGTGCTCTTGGGATCCAGTTTGGCCAGCAGCCGTTCCCAATAGACCAGGGCCACGCGAGCCCGGCCGGCCTGCAGTTCCGAAACACCTACATACCAGAGGGCATCCGGGTTCTCCGGCGCCATGGCGAGCACTTGGCGAAAGATCGCATCTGCCGCGGCCGGTATCGGCCCGGTGGAGCCCTCGTCGTCGAGAATTGCGCCGGCATGATCCAGCAGAGCGTCGATATTGTCGGGTTGAAGCTTCGACGCCTCACCGAATGCCGCACGCGCTTCCTTGGGCTGGCCCAGCATGGCCCGCGCCTGACCCAGTCTGCTCCACCCTTCCGGGTCGTTCGGTTGGGCCTTGAGGCGGGTCTCCAACTGGGCTGCCAGGCGCGACATCTCGGCCTGGTCGGCGGGCGAGAAGCGGGCACCGGGAGCGCTCGGAGCTGTAGGCTGTGCCGAAGCCAGTTTGCCACCGGCTTCCAGCGTCTTCACCTTTTCCCAAGCAGCCTGAGCCTTCTCCGGCTCTTGCAGCACCTCCCATGAGCGGGCCAGCCGCGTCCAGCCCTCGATGTCGTTGGGATTATCCTTGAGCCTCTCCGCCAAGCCCTCGACCATTCCCCTGATCATCGCTTGCCGGTCTTCTGCCGGCATCCGCCCCGCGGCCTGCATTTGCTCGGGGGTCGGGCCGCGCCCCGGGGCCGACGACTGGGGCATAGGGGCCACTGCAGGGGCCGTGGGCGGCGCCGTCAGCCGACGTACGGTATCGCCCCGCGCGCGAGCATCCTTTGCTTTGTCCGCTTCCCCGAGCACGTCGTAGGCACGGGCGAGACGATCCCAGCCTTCCGGATCGTTGGGGCTGTCATTCAACCGCGCTGCCAACCCTTCGACCATGCCTCGGATCATGGCCTGTCGCTCTTCCGGCGACATGGCGCCTGCGGCCTGCATCTGCTCCGTCGTCGGGCCGCGCGGGGGAGTCGATGTCGGCGGCAGGGAGCCGGATGCCTGCGCTCTCGGAGGAAGTGCTTCCGCCAAGTCTATTTTCAAGGTCTGAGCCGCTTCGCGCAGCCGCGCCTGCAGCACCTGCTGCCAAGGGGCATCGGGAGCGCTGTCTGCGGCGAGTGCCTTCCAGGCTTCAAAGGCGGCTTTGACGTCACCGGCCTGAGAACGCGCCAGAGCGAGATAGTAACGGGCGCCAGGGTGCTGCGGCTCCATCTTGAGAAGGCGCTCGAAATCCGCCATCGCCTCGGGGGTCACCGCTCCCTGTGCCGCGTAGACACGCGATTCCGCTAGTGCCATCCGGCTGTTGGGATCGGCTGGTGCGAGATCCGCCGCCCGCGCATAGGCCTTCACCGCATCCTCGAAGCGCTCCATCTGCAGGTAGGCGCGACCGAGCAGAAACCACCCCTGGCCATCGCCGGGATCGGCTTCGAGACGTTGCGACAGCTTGGCCGCCATTTCGGCCAGATTGCCGGATTCTCGTGCCTGCGCCATCTGCGCCTGGCCCAGTTCGCGTGTGGCCAGCGGTTGCGAGGGCAGGGAGGGTTGGCCCAATTTCAGATACAGGACAGTGGCGCCAATCGGGACCAGCAACGCGATGGCGATGGCCGCTGCCAATCCCTGACCGCCGGCCGTCGCGCCACGCCCGAGTTCCTCGCCCGCCCGCAACAGCCGGCGTTCGATTTCCCGCCGCGCGGCATCCGCTTCCGTGTCGCCGATACCGCCCCTGGCGCGTTCCGTCTCGATCTCGGCCAACTGATCGCGGTACACCTCGATGTCGTGCCGTGCGCGGTCACTGGTCTCCGGCGGCGGCTTCAGCAGCGGCCAGAGCAAGGCGACCGTGACCGCGGCGGTGGCGATCCCGAGTGCCAGCCAGATCATCGCGGACCCTCGCCTGCGATCAGCGCTTCGAGCCGCTTACGCTCTTCCGCCGATAAAGGGGCGGCGGCGACCGCCGCCGCGGAACCCCGTAGCCGGCGATAGTAAATGGCGATGCCAACTCCCGCCGCTCCAAGCAGGACGGCTGGCCCGATCCAGAGCACTGCGGTCAGTGCATTGAAGGGCGGCTTCATCAGCACCCAGTCGCCATACCGGGAGACCAGATACGCGCGCACCTGATCGTCGCTGTCACCGGCCACCACGCGTTCCCGCACGATCTGGCGCAGGTCCCTCGCGAGGGCCGCATTCGAATCCTCGATCGACTGGTTCTGGCAGACGAGGCAGCGCAACCCCTTTGAAATCTCGTGCGCACGCGCTTCCAATGCCCGGTCGGGCAGAGGCTCGTCGACGCCGATGGCCAAAGCAGGCGTGCACAGCACCATGGCCGCGAGCAGGAGAGGTTTCAGCATTCGCGGCTCGTCGTACCGTCGCGCTTGAGGTCGCGCACGATCGGCAGGATCTTCTTCTGCATGTCCTCCGGCGTGACCGGGCCAACATGCTTGCAGGCGATCTTGCCGTCTCCAGTGACGACGAAGGTCTCGGGCACACCGTAGACACCCCAGTCGATCGCCGTTCGGCCGCTCTCATCGACGCCGATGCGGTTGTAGGGATCGCCAAGTTGTTCCAGCCATCGCTTCGCCGCCTCGGGGCGATCCTTGTAGTTGATGGCGTGGATGGTGACTTCGCCCTTCCTGCCGAGGTCGACGAACAGCGGATGCTCGGCCCGGCAGGGACCGCACCAGGAGGCGAAGATATTGACCAGCGTGACCTCACCCTTGGTGAGGTCAGCGGTCCGCAGTCCGTTCGCCTTGCCCTCCATCGGCGGCAAGACGAACTCGGGCACGGGCTTGCCGATCAGGGCCGACGGAATGATCCGCGGCTTGAGCGACAATCCGGCATAGAGCGCTACCGCGATACCCGCGAAGATCGCGATCGGAAGGTATCCCTTGAGACGCATTTGCCCTATTCCGCCGGCGCGGTCGCGATAGCAGGCCGGCGCACGGGCGCGCCTACCCGATGGCGCCGGTCGGTCAGGCTGACCACCCCGCCGATCGTCATGACGAGGCAGCCGAGCCAGATCCAGATGATGAGTGGCTTCCAATAGAGGCGAACCGAATAGCCGCCGCGTCCGTTGCTCTCGCCGACCACGGCGTATAGGTCTCCGGACAGTGTCGAGCGGATGGCCGCTTCCGTCGTGTCCATCGGCGGCTGCGGGAAGCGGCGCGTCTCCGGTTCCATCAGATAGAGTTGCTCGCCCTCGCGGGAGACGGCGAACCGGCCGCGCAAAGCCGAATAGTTGGGGCCTTGGAGTTGTTGCACGCCCTCGAAGGTCAGGGTGTAGGGCCCGACCTGCGCCTTCTCACCCGGCTTCATGATGATCAGCGTCTCCTGCTGCCAGGCGGCGGAGGCGGTGATCCCGAGGACGAGGAGCGCCACGCCCAGATGCGAGATGCTCATGCCATAGGCTGCGCGCGGCAGGCCGGCGGCGCGACGAAGACTGTCGCGGAAAGCGACGCGGAACAATCCTATGCGTTCGGCATATTCGACCAGAACGCCGACCACCAACCAGGCGACCAGCCCCAGGCCGAGCAGCGTGAGCGCAGGCGCCCCGTCCAGTATCGTCCAGCCGGCCAGGACCGCCAGGAGGACGGCGCCAAAGCCCAGCTTGAGGCGTTGCAGGGCGGCCGCGAGGTCACCTCGCTTCCAGCCCAGCATGGGTCCGATGGCGAGTGCGCAGAGAAGCGGAACCATCAGGATGCTGAAGACCAGGTTGAAATAGGGGGGGCCCACGGTGACCTTCTCCCCCGTAAGCGCATCGGCGAAAAGCGGAAAGAGGGTGCCGAGCAGGACACATCCCGTCGAGACGGCGAGCAGCAGGTTGTTCAGGACCAGCGCGCCTTCCCGGCTCATCGGCGCAAACAGTCCTCCCACCTTGAGATCGCCGGCGCGGAAGGCATAGAGCGTGAGCGAGCCACCGACAACGACGCAGAGGAAGGCCAGGATGAAGACTCCGCGCGCGGGGTCGGTGGCGAAAGCATGGACGGAGGTAAGCACCCCGGAGCGCACCAGGAACGTGCCGAGCAGCGAAAGAGAGAAGGTCACAATCGAGAGGAGGATGGTCCAGCTCTTCAGGGCGTCGCGCTTCTCGGCGACGATGGCCGAATGGATCAGCGCCGTGCCGGCGAGCCAGGGCATGAAGGACGCGTTTTCCACCGGATCCCAGAACCACCAGCCACCCCAGCCGAGCTCGTAATAGGCCCAGTAGGA
>VFQQ010000450.1_pt1 | contig 82717 bp, 67 predicted proteins | sample 3512341 | NCBI WGS metagenome assembly VFQQ01 (sample SAMN10412373, study PRJNA504923) | tailings metagenome | isolation source: Relicate 2 Philex TSF1 revegetated site | place: Philippines: Tuba, Benguet | collected 2017-08-29 | reverse complement strand
TCCCGAATCCCGAATCCCGAATCCCGAATCCCGAATCCCGAATCCCGAATCCCGACACCGCCCGCTTGATTCTGATCAGCGCGGCGAGCGTACCGGCGGCGCAGGCTGTGCTCGGCTTCCCGACTGCGATGCGCCCATGTCCGCCGATTCCGCAACTGCCCGCCAGCTGCTGCCGTTGCTCGACCTGACCTGTCTCGACGAGGACGCCACGCCGGCGCAGATCGCCGCCCTGTGTGCCCGCGCCGATGGTCCGCACGGACGCGTGGCGGCCGTCTGCGTGTATCCCGAGCACGTCCAGCACGCGCGCTCGCTGCTGCCGGAATCGATCGCGGTGGCGACGGTGGTGAACTTTCCCGAGGGCGGCGAGGATCCGCTGCGGGTGGCGCGCGAAATCCGTCGCGCGCGCGCCGTCGGCGCGCAGGAGATCGACGCCGTGCTGCCCTGGCAGGCTCTGCTGCAGGGGCGCGAGGCTCCGGCGCTGGCGATGCTGCGCGCAGCCCGCGAGGCCAGCGGCGGCGCGCTGCTGAAGATCATCCTGGAAAGCGGCGAGTTGTCCGCGCCGGATCGCATCGTGCTGGCCAGCGAGCTGGCGCTCGAAGCCGGCGCCGATTTCCTCAAGACCAGCACGGGCAAGGCCACGGTCGGCGCCACCCTGCAGGCGGCGCAGCTGATGCTCGGCGCCATCCGCAGCCGGGGATCAGCCGCGGGCTTCAAGGCCGCAGGCGGCATCCGCAGCATCGAGCAGGCGGCCGCCTACCGCGACCTGGTCGCGCGCGAGCTCGGTGACGCGGCCTGCAGCCCGGCGCGGCTGCGCATCGGCGCCAGCGCGCTGCTCGACCGGATCGAGGCCGCGCTCGGTGGCTCGCACGCCGCCAAGGCCGATGGCTACTGAGAGCCTGTGAAAAACCATCCGCCTACTGCGGCTGCCGCTGGACGCCCGTGGCGGCGGCGCGCTCCGCGAATTCCGCGGTCGTCTGGCTCGCCAAACGTCCTCGAATTCTCATGCCGCGCCTTGCCACGAACGCCCAGCGACGCCCTCGCGACGACGTCTGGACGTTTCACACGCTCTGAGCCCCTGCCATGAGCTCGAACCTGCTCCGCTTCGATCTGCTGCTGGCCGCCAAGCGCGCTGGCCGCAGCCTGCTGGCCTGTGAACTTTCCGAGCTGGCCCGCGGCCTGGCCGATGGCAGTCTTGATGACGCGCAGGCGGGCGCGCTGGCGATGGCGATCTGCCTGCGCGGGCTGTCCGCGCGCGAGACCGTCGACCTCACCGCCGCCATGCGCGATTCCGGCCGCGTGCTGCACTGGCCTTCGCTGGGCGTCGAGTCGCCGGTGCTGGACAAGCATTCCACCGGTGGCGTCGGCGACTGCCTGAGCCTGGTGCTGGCGCCCGCGTTGGCGGCCTGCGGCGCGGCGGTGCCGATGGTGTCGGGGCGCGGCCTGGGCCACACCGGCGGCACGCTCGACAAGCTCGAAGCTCTGCCGGGACTCAGCACCGAGCTTGATCTGGACGCGCTTGTCGCCTGCGTGCGCCGTCATGGTCTCGCGATCGTCAGCGCGTCGAACGAAATCGCGCCGGCCGATCGCCGCCTGTATGCGATCCGCGACCGCACCGGCACGGTCGACTCCCTGCCCCTCATCGTCAGCTCGATCCTGTCGAAGAAGCTCGCCGCCGGCGTGCAGCATCTGCTGCTGGATCTGAAGCTCGGCTCGGGTGCGCTGATGCGCGAGCGCGGCGAGGGCGAGGCCCTGGCGCGGCTGTTGGCGGCGACGGCCGCGGCGCTGGGCCTGGGCTGCGAGCTGGCTTTCACCGACATGGACCAGCCGCTGGCAAATGCTGCCGGCAATGCGCTGGAGCTGGATGCCGCGGCGCGCGTACTGCGCGGCGAGGACACCCGCTCGCGCCTGTATCGCCTGAATCTCTCGCTGTGCGCGCGGCTTCTCTGGCAGGGTGGCCTCTGCGTCGACCTTGCGCAGGCGCAGGCCCGAGTGCACTGGGCGCTGTGCAGTGGTGCAGCCGCGCAGCGCTTCGAAGCGATGGTGCGGGCCATGGGCGGCCCGGCCGACGCGCTGTCGGCGCCGCAGCGCTGGCGCGAGCAGGCGCCCTGCATCGGTGAGCTCTGCGCCGCCGAGGATGGCGTGCTGGCCGGCATCGACACCCGCGTGCTCGGCGAGGCTTGCCTGCAGCTGGGCGCCGGCCGCGGGCGTGCGGATGCCCGCATCGATCCGAGGGTTGGCTTGTCCGAGATCCTCGAGGTGGGCGTGCGCGTGCGCCGCGGCGAGCCCCTGCTGCGCATCCACGCGCATTCGGTCGACGCCCTGCAGGCCGCGCGCGCGCAGTTGGGCCCGGCCCTGCAGATCAGCGATCGCGTCCCGGAACCGCGACCCTTGCTGCAGGGCTGGCTGGGCGGGCAGCCTCCGAGCCCGCCCGAGCGCATGCCCTGCGCCGCGCAGAGCGCCTGTGTCGACTGCGGCGAGCTCGGCTGCGGCGGCCCGCGAGCGCTGCTCGCAGCGCGAGCGCAGCAGCAGTGTCGGGCCGAAGGGCTGTGCACATGAGCGCGCCGCGCGTCCGCCGCGCCGTGGTGGTGGTGCTGGATTCGCTGGGCATCGGCGCCCTGCCGGATGCCAAGCGCTTCGGCGATGCCGGCAGCGACACGCTCGGCCATATCGCGGCCGCCTGCGCCGCAGTCGAAGCCGACAGCGCGCGCCGCGCCGGCCTGCCCGAGTGGCTGCAGCGCAGCGGGCCGCTGCGGGTGCCGAATCTTGAGGCGCTCGGCCTGGGTCGCGCCGCACGGCTGGCGACGGGTCGTCTGCCGACCGGTTTCGATGAGACCGCGCCCATGAGGGGCGCCTGGGCCGCGGCGCGCGAGCGCTCGCCCGGCAAGGACACGGTCACCGGCCACTGGGAGCTGATGGGCCTGCCGCTGCAGCGCGAGTGGGGCTACTTCACCGCGCCGGTCGACAGCTTTCCGCCCGCGCTGCTCGATGCGCTGGTCGCCGAATGCGGCCTGCCCGGCTGGCTGGGCAACTGCCACGCGTCGGGCACCGAGATCCTGAAGCGCCTCGGCGAGGCGCACCTCGCCAGCGGCAAGCCGATCGTCTACACCTCGGCCGACTCGGTGCTGCAGATCGCGGCGCATGAGCAGCACTTCGGCCTGCAGCGCCTGTACGCGCTGTGCGAGGCCGCGCGGCGTCGCGTCGATGCCTGGCACATCGGCCGGGTGATCGCGCGCCCGTTTGTCGGTGACAGCGCCGGGAATTTCCGTCGCACCGGCAACCGTCACGACTACGCGGTGCCGCCGCCGGGTCCGACCCTGCTCGACGTGCTGCAGCAGAACGGGCTGGCCACGGTCGGCGTCGGCAAGATCGGCGACCTGTTCGCCCATCGCGGGCTGGACGAGGAGATCCACGCCAGCGGTCTCGACGGCCAGATCGATGCGACGCTCGCCGCGATCGACGCGCTCGAACGCCCCGGCCTGCTGTTCGCCAACCTGGTCGACTTCGACAGCGAGTACGGGCACCGCCGCGACGTGGCCGGCTATGCCGCCGCGCTGGAGCGCTTCGACGCGCGCCTGCCCGAGCTGCGCGCGCGGCTCGACTCCGACGACCTGCTGGTGCTGACCGCCGACCACGGCAACGATCCGACCTGGCGCGGCAGCGACCACACCCGCGAGCACGTGCCGATGCTGGTGTCGGGCGCCCGCATCGCGCCCGTTAGCCTCGGCCTGCGCGACAGCTTCGCCGACCTCGCCCAGGGCCTGGCCTCGGCCTTCGGGCTGGCGCCGCTCGCCGCCGGGCGTGACCTGTTCGAGTAGCGGCCGGTGCCCAACCTTCCGATCTGTCGCTGGAGCCTTCGATGAGTACCCCCCACTTGGGCGCCGAACCCGGCGCCTTCGCCGACACCGTGCTGCTGCCGGGCGACCCGCTGCGCGCGCGCCATATCGCCGAGCAGTTCCTTGATGGCGCGGTCGAGGTCAACCGCGTGCGTGGCATGCTCGGCTACACCGGCAGTTATCGCGGCCGGCCCATCAGCGTGCTCGGCAGCGGCATGGGCATGCCGTCGTGCCTGATCTATGCCACCGAGCTGATCCGCGCGTACGGCGTGCGTCGCCTGCTGCGGCTGGGTACGGCCGGCAGCCTGCAGCGTGATCTGAAGCTCGGCGAGCTGGTGCTGGCGACCGCGGCGAGCACCGACTCCAGCCTCAACCGCCGCCGCTTCGACGGCATGGACTACGCCCCGCCGGCAAGCTTCGCCCTGTGTCGGCGCATCGCCGAGGTGGCGGAGTCGAACGGCGCGACGCTGCGCGCCGGCGGCGTGTTCTCGACAGACCGCTTCTACAGCGATGCCCCGGAACTGCTGCCGCTGCTGGAGCGCATGGGCCTGCTGGCGGTCGAGATGGAAGCCGCGGCGCTGTTCGGCATCGCCGCCGAGCATGGCGTCGAGGCTGGCTGCCTGCTCACCATCAGTGACGAGCTGCACAGCGGCCAGCGCTTCTCCGCCAGCCAGCGCGAGGAAGGGCTGGCGCTGGCGACGAGGATTGCGCTCGACGCGCTTGCTTAGGGTGGGCCCCGGCTCTGGAGAGCCGGGATTCGGGATTCGGGATTCGCAGAAGCGCGGTGATTGCGCACCCCAGCGGGCCTCTCGCGTGCATAGGGTGGGCCCTGGCCCACCATGGGCTTTACCCTTGCCTCTGTTCTTCGACGCAGCCCCCACGGAACCTGCTAGGCCTAATGGGCGCGGGCTTGGGTGTCGTGGCGAGATCGATGGCCACGGTGGGCCAGGGCCCACCCTATGTGGGATTTCGCGTGTCGCCATGCCCCGCCCACCGAGCGAATCCACATCGCCTGCGCGCCGCCACTGCTCTGATGCGCGCATGCCCATCGAACCTCCCTCCGTCCTCGACCTGTTCCCGCCGACCCGCGCCGAAGGCCTGCGCCGGCTGCAGGCTTTCCTGCCGCGCGCGGGTGCCCGCTATGCCGCCGAGCGCAACCACGACCTTGGCCTGCAGAGTCGCGGCAATGTCTCGATGCTTTCGCCCTACCTGCGCCATCGCCTGCTGACCGAGGCCGAGGTGGTGCGCGTGGTGCTGGCGCGGCATGGCCATGCCGCGGCCGAGAAGTTCGTGCGGGAGGTGCTCTGGCGCACCTACTGGAAGGGCTGGCTGGAGCTGCGGCCCGAGGCCTGGCGCCGCTACCGCGCCGAGCTCGCGCGCGAGCGTGCGGCGACCGCGGCCAATACCGGCCGCGCGCACGCGCTGGCCCAGGCCGAGGGCGGCGCCACCGGCATCGAGGGCTTCGACGACTGGGCGCGCGAACTCGTCGACACCGGCTACCTGCACAACCACGCACGCATGTGGTTCGCGTCCATCTGGATCTTCACCCTGCGCCTGCCGTGGACGCTCGGCGCCGACTTCTTCGCCCGTCACCTGCTCGATGCCGACCCTGCATCCAATACCCTGGGCTGGCGCTGGGTGGCCGGCCTGCAGACGCCGGGCAAGACCTACGCGGCCAGCGTCGACAACATCGCCCGCTACAGCGGCGGGCGCTTCCGTCCGCAGGGCCTGGCCAGCGTCTGCGAAGCCCTGACCGAACCACCGCTGCCGCGCGCGCAGGCGCTGCCGACGCGTGCAGCGCTGGACCCTTCAACGCCGTTCCTGCTGCTGGTCCACGGCGAGGATCTCGACCCGGACAGCCTGCTGCCTGAGGGCCTGCGGCAGCGCCATGTGCTGATCGTCGAAGGCGTCGGCGAAGGCGGGTCCGAGGCGTCCAGCGACGGCCGCGACTGGCCCTGGGGCGACAAGGCCCGGGCCTTTGTGCACGGTGCCTGCATCGATCTGGAAGCGCGGCTGGTGGCCGAAGGGCAGGCGGTGACGCGGCTATCGAACTTCGACGCAGCAAGCATCGCGGCGATCGCGGGCGAAGTCGGCGCAGGCACGGTGGTGAGCGCGGAAGCCCCGGTCGGCCCGGTGGCCGACGCGCTGGACGGCCTCGAATCGACCCTCGCCAAGCGCGGCATCCGCCTGCAGCGCCTGCGCCGCGACTGGGACAGCCGCTTCTGGCCGCGCGCCACGCGCGGCTTCTTCGCCTTCCGCGAGCACATCGCCGACGAGCTGCGCGCGCTTGGGATGCCCGGCCTGTGAACACGCCCGCGCTCACCGTCTGGTACGACGGCGCCTGTCCGCTGTGCCGGCGCGAGATCGCGCTGATGCAGCGGCTCGACTGGCGTCGGCGCGTGGCCTTCGTGAACCTCAGCGACGCCGCGCCGGAGGCTTGCCCGCTCGATCCTGCCGAGCTGCTGGCGCGCATGCACGCCAGCGATGGCCAGCGCCTGTACGACGGCGCGGCGGCGTTTGCGGCGCTGTGGCGGCAGCTGCCCCTGCTGTGGCCGCTGGGCCAGCTCGCGCGTGTGCCCCTCGTGCTGCGCGTGCTCGAACGTGCCTACGTCCGCTTCCTGCGCTGGCGACCGCGCCTGCAGCGCTGGTTCGGCGGCTGACCAAAGATCCGGAAAGCACGGTCCCTGCGCGGACCTATCCCGGCACCCGCAGCGCCCGCCCCGAAGCGCCGTGCGCCAGCCGCGGCAGCACGCCCTCGTGTTCCAGCAGCCAGCGCTTGCGCTCCAGCCCCGCGGCATAGCCGGTGAGGGCGCCGTTCGCGCCGACCACGCGGTGGCAGGGCAGCACCAGCAGCAGCGGATTCGCGCCGACCGCAGCACCGATCGCGCGCGCGCTGCCGGCGCGGCCGATGCGTTCGGCCAGCTCGGCATAGCTGCAGGTGCGGCCCGCAGGAATGGCGCGCAGCGCAGCCCAGACCTGCTGCTGCAGCGGGCTGCCCTGCGGATCGACCTCGAGCGCATCCAGGGCCTGCAGATCCCCGGCGAAATAGCGGCGCAGCGCCGCCACGGCGGGGGATTCCGCGGAGGCCGGCGGCGCGGCCGTGAGCGCCGCGTGCCGCGCAGCCGGCAGGCGATCGAGCGTGTCCAGCCAATCGACCACGGCCAGGCGTCTGTCCGAGGTGCTGAAGACCAGCAGCTTGCCCAGCGGTGTGGCCAGGTGTTCGCGAACAAGGGGTGTCATGCCGCGCATTGTGGCGGCCCGCGACGGTCGCGTCAGCCGGGATCGTCCCTGCGCCGGGCTTTGCGGCGCGCCAGTGGGCACAGCTCTTGCCTGCCGCCGGGCGGGCTCCGCCGCCATGCCTGCGTCCATCGCAAGGGCGTGCGCCAGCTCCGAATCCCTTGCCCTGCAGCGATCCCCTCCATGAAGCGAATCCTCTTCCTCTGCTCCGACAACAGCGTGCTCAGCCCGATGGCGCATGCGCTGGCGCGCCTGTATGCCGACGAGGGCACCCTGACCTACAGCGCCGGCCTGCGCGGCGCGGAGTGCTTCGAATACCGGCTGCTGCCGATGCTGGGTGAGCTGGGGCTGGCACCGCGCCTGCCGGCGCCGCAGTCGCTGGCCGATCACGCCGACCTCGGCTTCGACTGCTGCGTGCTGCTCGGGCCGGCCGAGCTGCGCGCGCCGGGGCTGAACGTCGACGTGCACTGGGTGCTGCCGGACCCCGCGGGCCTCGATGACGCCGCCTATCGGCACCTGCGCGATCGGCTGGCCGAGCGCGTGCGGACCCTGATGAACCTGTTCGAGACCGAACTCGACTGATCGACACCGGACGCCGTCGCGGCGCCGACCCACGCACAGAGCAGACCATGGCTACCGTCGAGATCACTCCCTTCCTGCGGCTGATGGCCGAGCACCACGCCTCCGACCTGTTCTTCTCGGTCGGCGCGCCGCCCAGCATCAAGATCCAGGGCGTGACCCGTCACGTCGGCGACAAGCTGCTGACGGCCGAGGCCCTGCATGACCTCGCCTACGCGTCGATGAACGACAAGCAGCAGCGCGAGTTCGAAGCCACGCTGGAGATGAACCTGGCGATCGCGCTGCCCGGCACCGGCCGCTTCCGCCTGTCCATCTACCGCCAGCGCGGCAGCATCGCGGTGGCGGTGCGCTACATCACCAGCCAGATCCCCTCGCTGGAGCAGCTCCACCTGCCGCCGGTGCTGAACGAGCTGATCCTGCTGCCGCGCGGGCTGATCCTGGTGGTGGGCGCGACCGGCTCGGGCAAGTCCTCGACGCTGGCGGCGATGATCGACCACCGCAACCGTACGCGCACCGGCCACATCCTCACGGTCGAAGACCCCATCGAATTCCTGCACGAGCACAAGCAGTCGGTGGTCGACCAGCGCGAGATCGGCATCGACACCCTGAGCTATGCGGCGGCGCTGAAGAATGCGATGCGGCAGGCGCCGGAGGTGATCATGATCGGCGAGATCCGCGACCGCGAGACCATGGCGGCGGCGATCTCCTATGCCGAGACCGGACACCTCTGCCTGTCGACCCTGCACGCCAACAACGCCAACCAGACGCTCGATCGCGTCATCAACTTCTTCCCCGAGACCGCGCGCCACCAGCTGCTGATCGATCTGTCGCTGAACCTGAAGGCGGTCATCAGCCAGCGCCTGATCCGCGCAGTGGATGGCACCCGCGTGCCGGCGGTCGAGATCCTGATGTCGAGCCCCTACATCGCCGACCTGATCGAGAAGGGCGAGATCGCGAGCATCAAGGAGGCGATGAAGGCCTCGAAGGAAAATGGCATGCAGACCTTCGACGGCGCCCTCTACGACCTCTATGCCGGCGGCCGCATCAGCTACGAGCAGGCCATCGAGCACGCCGACTCGCGCACCGACCTGGCCCTGCGCATCCGCCTGGAGGGCGGGCCGACCAGCCATGAGCTCGACGGCATGAGCATCGCCGGGCTCGATCCACGGCGCTGAGGCCGATGAACGCCCGGGGCATCGGAAACCGAGGCCCTCGCGGCCTTGTCGCGAGTAGCGGCGGGCAGGCTGTTGAAAGACAGCCTGCTAGTCCGGCCTGGGATGGCCGGGACGACGAAGCTAGCGCGTGAGCGATTGTCTTGTCGTGAGGCGGTACGGACCGGCGCCGGACCGCCGACTTCAAGAACTCCCCGGAAGGGACTCTTTCCACAAGTTGCTAGCGCAGCGGCTGTGGCTCCGGCGAGGTAGTCGCCGAACCCTCCAGCATGTTCGCGGCGACCCAGCCGTACAGGCGGGTCCAGGCGCTGCGCACATCGGCGCGCAGCGGCTGGTCGCCGCAGGCGTCGAGGGTGTCGATCAGGGCCTGGCCGACCACCGCGTAGTGAGCGGCTTCGGCGCCGTACTGGCGATGGCGCTGGCCGAGCTGGCGCAGCAGCGGCGCCACTTCCTCGCCGCGGTCGAGGCTGCGCACCAGCAGGGTCAGGGCCTGCACCAGCTTCTGCTGCTGCGGTTCCAGCGCGGCGGGAAACAGCGCGCGTGCCTCCGGCAGAAGCTCGAACAGGCGCGCATAGAAGCGCGCGCCGAACTGGCCCGGATCCGCCAGCACCCGGGTCAGACCGAGCCTGAGCAGGGTGGGCGCTGCGTGCGGCAGGCAGGTCTCGGACACGGTCGCGTCGGCGGACGCTTCGGACAAGGGGGCAGGGTCGGCGTGCATCGGTGGGGTCCAGTGGGGATGTCCCTGCAGCAACGCCGGATCGCGGGGCAGGCGGACATCGCGGCTCGAGTGCGGGCTACACTCGCGCCGCCCCGATACCGTTCTGCCCGACCATGACCGAGCCCGCGCTGACCCAGCTGCTGCACTCCGCCGGCCGCGGCGATGCCGAGGCGCAGAGGCGGCTGTTCGACCTCGCCTACGAGGAGTTGAAACGGATCGCCCGCGGCACTCTGCGCCGCGCCGGCGGCGAGCGCAGCATCAACCCCACGACCCTGGTCCACGAGGCCTACATGAAGATCGCCCGTGGGGTCGGCGGGCTGAACGACAGCACCCACTTCTACAGCCTGTTCGCGCGCGCCATGCGGCAGGTGCTGCTGGACCTCGTGCGCAGCGACGGCACGGTCAAGCATGGCGCCGGCCAGCAGCGGGTCGAACTCACCGAGCGCCTGCCGGGCGAGGGCGGTTCACTGGATGAACTGCTGCAGATCGACCGCGCCCTGCAGCAGCTGGAAGCGGTCGATCCGGATCTCGCCCAGCTGGTCGAGTGGCATTTCTTCGGCGGGCTGTCCTTCGTCGAGATCGCCGCCGCGCGCGGCGTCAATGAGCGCACCGTGCGGCGCCACTGGGACATGGCCCGCGCCCTGTTGCTGCAGGCGATCGACGGCGCCGCGGGCTAGCCCCCGATGCCGGCGGAGGCGTCCCTGCTTCAGCGCTGGCACCAGCTGAAGCCGCTGTTCGAGCAGGCGCTGGAGCTGGAGCCGCCGGCGCGCGAGGCCATGCTGCTCGGGCTGCAGCGCAGCGCGCCGCAGCTGCATGCCGACCTCTGTGCCCTGCTGGCGCGCCACCGCGACGACGGCGGGCTGACGCAGCCGGCGGCGGAGCGCGCAGCCGAGCTGTTCGAGGCGAGCCAGGCCAGCGCCGACACCACCCGGAGGGGCCCGCAGCACCCTCTCGGCCGGCGCATCGGTCCGTTCGAACTGGTGCGGCACCTGGGCAGCGGCGGCATGGGCGCGGTCTACCTGGCCGAGCGCGTCAGCGGCGGCTTCCGCCAGCGCGTGGCGATCAAGCTGATCGGCGGTCTGCATCCGGGCCTGGCCGAGCGCTTCGCCCAGGAGCGGCAGATCCTCGCCAACCTCAAGCACCCGAACATCCCGCCGCTGCTCGACGGCGGCGAGACCGAGGACGGCATGCCCTGGTTCGCCGCCGAATACGTCGAGGGCGAGACCCTGGTCGATTACGCGGAGCGCCGCGAGGCCTCGCTGGATACCCGCATCGACCTGCTGCTGCGCGTGGCCGAGGCCCTGGCCTATGCGCACCGGCAGCGCGTGGTCCATCGCGACATCAAGCCCGGCAACATCCTGGTCACCGCCGAGGGCGCGGTGAAGCTGCTGGACTTCGGCATCGCCAAGCTGCTCGACGAGGACGGGGCTGGCGGCCTGACCCGGCAGGCGCTGGGGCCGATGACGCCGGAGTACGCGGCGCCGGAGCAGTTCCGAGGCGAGCCGCTGGGCCCGGCCACCGACATCTACCAGTTCGGCGTGCTGGCGTTCCGGCTGCTGACCGGGCGCCTGCCCTATGCGGCGAGCCCGCAGGATCCGCTGGCGTTCGCGCGCGCGGTCTGCGAGACCCCCGCCGGGCTGCTGCCCGAGCCCGACCAGCTGGAGCCGGACACTGACGTGCGCCGCCAGCGGCGCATGCAGCTTCGCCTGCTGCGGTCGCTGCTGGCGCGCTGCCTGGCCAAGCCTCCGGAGCAGCGCTGGCCCGACATGGAGGCGCTGATCGCCGCGCTGGAGTCGGCGCGCGGCCTCACGCGTGCCGGTGCGCGCACGCCGCATGCGCCGGCGGCGCTGCCGTCCTTGGGCGGGCCGATCCGGCGGCGCTGGCGGGCGCTGGGGGGGCTGGCGCTTGTCCTGGCAATTGCCGCCGCGTGGCTGCCGCGCGGCGCGCCGTGGGCGCAGGACCCGTGGGTGCAGTCGCCGGCGCTGTACGCGATGGGCCTGGCGCCCGAGCACCTGCACGTGGCGCGCGAGGACAGCGCGGACGCGATCCTGCGCGCGCTGCGCGCGGAAGCCGAGGGCGATCTCGACCGCAGCCTGGCCCTGCTGGAGAGCGTGCACGCGGTGGATCTGTCGACGCCGGTGCCGGCCCTGCTGCTCGGCTACTGGAGCTCGGTGCGCAGCGACGCGGCGACGGTGCGCGCCTGGCTGCAGGCCGCACGCCTGCGTCTCGACGCCATCGATGATCCCTACCTGCATCTGCTGCTGCGCTTCATCGAAGCCGAAGTGGCGACCGAGCACGAGGCTTCGCTGCGCTATGCCGGCGCCCTGCTCGACGCCAAGCCGGAGGCCTGGTATTTCCGGCTTGCGCGCGCACACAACTTCAACGGTCGCGGCCTGCGCGCCGCTGCCCTGCGCGAGCTGCAGGGCATCGCGGTGCCGCAGGTCGACCACCGCAAGCTGGTGGATGCCATCGCCGATCGCGCCTCGCTGGGCGATCTCGATGGCGCGCGCGCCGCGGCGGCGGCGCTGGATTCGACGATCGCGGCGCCTGAGCGCGAGATGCTGAAGGCGCGGCTGGCCTACAGCGCCGGCGATCTGCGCGCGTCGCGCAGCGAATTCTCCCTCGCCCTGGAGCGGGCCCGCGCAGTCGGCCACCTCGCGATCGAGGCGCGCGCCCTGCTTTATCTCGGCGTCGTCGCAGGCAGCCTGGGCGAAGCGGCGGACGCCGAGCGGCATCTTCGCCAGGCCCAGCAGCGGCTGCAGGCGCGCGGGCAGTACGGCTTCGCGGTGGACGCCGCGCTGGCGCTGGCCCAGCTGTCTGCGGCAGCGGGAGCGCGCGAGGCTGCGGCCGAGCACATCGCGCAGGCGCGCGGGCTGCGCCAGCAGCAGCGCGGCAGCCCGCGCGACCCGATGATCGATCTGTTCGCCGCGCGCCTGCTCGACGAGACGCCCGTTGTCGATCCGGCCTATCCGCCGGTCGTGCAGAGCCTGCTGCGCGCGCGCGCAGCGCTGCGCCGCGGGGAGCTCGAAGCCGCGCGGCAGGCGCTCGACGAGGCGCGTGCGCTCGAAGTCGAGGCCGGGGTCTGGCTGGAGGAGTACAGCCTGCTGATGCGCGACGCCCGGCGGGCGCTGCCGGCGCTGCCGCCGATCGATCCGCCGTTCCAGCCCTACGCGCGCTTCGCTTCGCGTTGGGCGCTGGACGCGGGCGCCAGCGTGGTGCCGGCCGCGCGCTGAGCTACTGCCAGCGGCCGCCGCCGACAACGAACACAAGCACGGCGAAGCCCACCAGCAGGGTCGGCAGGGCGAGCAGGGCCAGCACCGCCACGGCCAGCCAGGTCTGTCCGCGCAGGCGCAGCGCAAGGCCCGCCGCCGGGATGCCAAAGCAGACCAGCAGTGCGATCGCCCAGTCATCGGCATTGCCGAGGGACACCGAACCGTCGATCAGCCCGATCGCGAAGAACAGCGCGGCGGTGCCCGCCGCCAGCAGGCAGACCAGCAGGCACAGGCCGAACGCCCATGCGGCGGCGGTGCCGGCCGGGGGCCAGCGCAGCAGCGAGCGCGCGTTCTGCTGCCGAGCATCCACGGGTGAGGTCGGCGCGTTCACTGGGGCCGCTCCGCCAGCAGCTCGCCGAGCCGGCTGCCGTCGGCGTAGCGCAGGTCCTGCACGCGCCAGCGGCGGTTCTCCTGCAGCAGAAGAAAGACGAGCTCGCGTTCGCCGTAGGCATCGGCGAAGCGCACCGGCACGTCGGCGCGCAGGCCTTCCAGCCGGGCCGCGCCCACCGCGAAGCGGCTTGGCATCTCCTGGCTGTCGGTCAGCGGATCGCCATTGATGGGCGGCACCTCGTCGGCCGGCCATGAAGTCGCAGCGTAGGCTTCGACTGCCCGCCACAGGTCGTCTGACAGCCTTTCGCGCAGCGCTGACCACGCGTCGATGCTGAAGCCGCGCTCACCGGCGAAGTGCCGTTCCAGCAGCGCCTGCACGGCCGCCTCCGGCGCAGCGGCTGCGGCCAGCGCGCCAGCGGCGCGGCTCAGGCCGTACACGCGTCCGTCCAGCGCGAACAGCAGGGTGTCGGCGTCGGCGGCATGGAAGTCCCAGCTGCCGCTGCCGCAGTCGATGCGCAGGCCGGGCCGCGCGCCGGCCGCCAAGCCCAGCGCCAGCGCCTGCGTCTGCGGCGCATCGAGTTGGCCCTGGAACAGACCCTCCGGCGGCGTCATCAAGGCCTCGCTGCGGCCCCGCGTGCAGGCCAGCGGGGCCGGGCCGTCGATGCCGTCGGCACGCAGGCGCAGGCGCGCGCCCACCGGCAGCGCAGACGTTGACGCCTGGGCGTCGGCGAGCCAGGGCGCGGGCTGGGTGAGAAACACGCGCCATTCGCCCAGCCAGTCCTCGGCGCAGCGCGCCAGCGGGCAGTGCAGGCCGAACAGCAGGAGGCCGATCAGGGCGAGGGCGAGCGGGTGGTCTTTGCACATGGGCGGGGCCTGCGGTGACGGATGGAAGGAGCGCGCTGCACGGACATCGTGTCTTCGGTCGTGGGCAGGAGAGGGAAACGCCGAGGCGCTTGCGATGCGGACATCGCTGCACTCGCCAGCTGCGCGTCTGGCCGGAACGGCGGCGCGCGAGTGCTGCACGGGCGCTGTCCGGATGCGGCGGCGAACGCGTTTCTCCCGGACAAGCCCAACGGAGATCCGCCCATGCCCCTGTCGATCCGCTTCCCCCATGTTCTTGCTGCCGTCCTGTGTGCTTCGATCCTGCTGTACACCGGCGCTCGCGCCGAGGCGGCCACCTTCTGTGTCGGCAGCTCAAGTCAGCTGCAGTCCGCCCTGACCGCGGCCGGCAGCAACGGCGAGGCGGACGAGATCCGCATCCTGGTCAGCATTGGTGCGCCGGTTGCCGCGGCCAGCGCGGCCGCAACCTACGCGCTCAGCATCACCGATGGCCGCGATGTGCAGATGTCCGGCGGCTGGACCAATGCCGGCTGTACCGCATTCACGCCGAAGAGCTGGCAGACCCAGCTGGTGCCGCTCGGCAATCGAACGGTGCTGAGCGTGGTCACCGCCGCGGGGCAGAGCCCTCGACCCAAGCTGCGACTGCGCCGCTTCCTGCTCAGTACCCTCGGTCTGCCGCGCACGGGTGTAAGTGCCTGCGCCGCCGAGATCAGCGGCGGCATGGATGTCGACATCGATTCACTGATGGTGCGCGACGTCAACTGCAGCGGTTCCGGCCTCATGTTCGCGCTGGCTTCGGGCGAGCTGCGCATCGTCAACAGCGTGTTTGCCGACAACGATCTCGGTGGACCGTTGATCAATGGCTATTCGTTCAGCGGAATGCGCGCCGGTTCGGTCCTGCTGGGCAACAACACCATGGTCTACAACCGCATTAGCGCAGGCACCAGTTTCGAGCGGCTGCTGCTTCGGGAAGACGCAATCGCCAGCGTCGAGAACAACCTGATCTGGGGCAACGAGATCCCCGCGCCGGCGCCTGGCGTTTCCCCGCGACCGATGGACCTGAGTCTGTACGCCGCGCCCGGCAGCTTCCGCAACAACCGACTGCAGCCGGACTTCTTCGTTGGAGCGTTCGCCGGCTCCGGCATCGACAACAGCAGCGGAGATCCCCGCGTCATCGAGTCCGGCATCCATCTCGTCCCGCGCGCCGACTCGCCACTGCGCAACGGCGGCGCGCTGCTGAGCAGCTGGATGCCGAGCTCCTTCGACGCGCAGGGCGAGCCGCGGCAGCAGGAAGGGCGGCTGGATATCGGCGCCTACGAATACCAGCCGCCGCTGTTCGCGAACGGCTTCGAGTAAAGCCGTCGCCGGGTAGACGGACACAGGCGTCGTGACAGACCGCGCGCTTCGCAGGATGCACACGCGGCCGCGGGCAACCTGCACAAATGTCAATGAATACTCTCCGCCCCCTGCCGCTGCTGGCTGGCCTGGCTTTGTGCCTCGGCCTGGCCGCCTGTTCGGACTCGTCTCCCGCGCCGGCCGCGCGCGCGCAGACCGCTGGCGATGGCGCGGCCGCGGAGGAGCGCGGCAAGCCGGTCCGCGCCTACACCCTTGCGCCACGCACGCTCGGCCGCAGCGTGCTGGTGGCCGGCACGGTCGAGCCGCTGCGCAGCATCCAGCTCGCTGCGCGCACCGACGGCGTGGTCGCCGAGGTCGAGGTCGAGGCCGGCGACCGCGTGCGTGCCGGTCAGCGGCTGGCGCGCATCGACGTCAGCGAGCAGCAGGCCGAGCTGGCCCGCGCCGAAGCCTCGCTGCGCGAGGCGCGCGCCAACTTCGAGCGGCTGGACGCGCTGCGCGACCGCAGCTTCGTCGACGCCGCCAGCGTGCTCAGCGCGCGCTCGGCGTTGGAAGTCGCGCAGAGTGAGGTCGAGCTGTGGCGCACCCGCGTGCAGTTCGGCCGCATCGAGGCCAGCATCGACGGCTACGTCATCGCCCGCATGATCGAGCCGGGCGCCGCCGTGGGCCGCCTCGCCCCCGCGTTCGAACTGGCCGATCTTGACCAGCTGGTGCTGCGGGTCGGCGTGTCCGAGCTGGATGCCGCACGCATCGTGCCCGGCGCCGAGGTCGAGGTCGCCGTCGATGCGCTCGGCGGCGAGAACGTCGAGGCCCGCGTGCGCCGCGTGTTTCCCGCCGCCGACCCGAGCAGCCGCCTGGTCACGGTCGAACTGGCGCTGCCGCGAGCGCATGCGCTCGGCGTGCGGCCCGGCTTTCTGGCGCGCGCGCGCTTCGCCATCGAGGCGCGCAGCGACGTGCTGGCCGTGCCCGCCGCGGCGGTGGGCCTGGGCGAGCAGAGCTTCGTGATGGTGATCGACGGCGAAGGCCGGCTGGCGCGGCGCGAGGTCGAGACCGGCGTCGTGCGCGGCGAATGGCGCGAGATCACGGCCGGCCTGGAAGCGGGCGAGCAGATCGTCGCCACCAGCCCGCTGGAGCTCGCCGCCGGCGACCGCGTGCGCGTGGTCGAGACCGTCGGAGGCGGCGCGTGAGCGGCGGTGGCTCGATCCGCGACAAGGCCGCGCGCCGCTACCGCGGCCTGACCCATGCGGCCATTCGCCGGCCGATCGGCACCGCCGCGATCACCAGCGTGGTGCTGGTGCTGGGCCTGTTCTTCGTCGGTCGCCTGCCGGTCGACCTGCTGCCCGAAGTGGTCTATCCGCTGATCCGCGTCGACGTGTCCTATCCGGGCGTGGCGCCCGAGGTGATCGAGGAGCAGGTCACCCGGCCGATCGAGCGCCAGCTGGCCTCGACCGAGGGCCTGACCCTGATGGCCAGCGAGGCGGAAGAGGGCAGCACCGACATCAGCCTGCTGTTCCGCTACGGCACCGATCTCGACCTCGCCCTGCAGAACGCCGCGCGCCTGCTGGAGCGCGCCCGCGGCCAGCTGCCGGACGACATCGAGCCGCCGCGCCTGTCGAAGTTCGATCCCGGTGCGCAGGCGGTGTTCGAGGCCGGCTTCTCCTCGGATCGGCGCAGCTCGCGCGAGGTCCGCGACTGGCTGGACAACCGGCTGGCGCCGCAGCTGCAGTCGATCCCCGGCGTGTCCGGCGTGCTCAGCGTCGGCGGGCAGGAGCGTGAGCTCGAAGTGGTGGTCGACCAGCAGCGCCTGCGCGCGTATGGCCTGAGCCTGGCCGATGTGTCGGCCCAGCTCGCCGCCGAGAACCAGAACGTCTCCGCCGGCAACATCACCAGCAGCAGCCTCGACGTGCGCGCGCGCACCGAAGGCCGCTTCAAGTCGGCCGCCGACATCGCCGCGGTGCTGCTGCAGATTCCCGGCAGCGATCGCCGCATCCGCCTCGATGAAGTTGCCGAGGTGCGCGACGGCTACCGCGAGCAGCGCGTGTTCGTGCGCCTGAACGGCGAGTCGGCCACCCAGCTCTCGGTGTTCAAGCAGCCCGACGCCAATACGGTGCAGGTGGTGGGTGAGGTGCAGGCGCGGCTGGACTCGCTGCGCGCCTCGGGCTTCATTCCCGAGGACATCGTCTTCAGCACCACCCGCGACGGCGCCTTCTTCGTGCGTGGCTCGGTCGAGTCGGTGGCCTCCGCTGCGGTGCTGGGCGGCGTGCTGGCCATGCTGGTGGTGCTGTTCTTCCTCGGCAGCGTGCGCGGCAGCGTGGTGATCGGGCTGTCCATCCCGCTGGCACTGATGGCCACCTTCGCCCTGATGGGCGGCGCCGGGCTGAGTCTCAACGTCATGAGCCTGGGCGGCTTGGCGCTCGGCGTCGGCCTGCTGCTGGACAACGCCATCGTCATGCTGGAGAACATCGAGCGCCACCGCAGCCAGCTGCGCGAAGATCCGCAGCAGGCCGCGCACGCCGGCGCCGACGAGGTGATCTCGGCAGTGACTGCCGGCACTCTCACCAACCTCGCCGCGGTGCTGCCCTTCCTGCTGATCACCGGGCTCGCGACCCTGGTGTTCCGCGAGCTGCTGGTGACCATCTCGTTCGCGGTCATCGCCTCGCTGGCGGTGGCGCTGACCCTGGTGCCCATGCTCGCGGCACAGATGGCCAAGCTGCGCTTCTCTTCGGGCTTCGACCGCAGCCTGCCGTACCGCGCCTTCAGCCGGATCCTGCGGTCGGTGACCGACGGCTATCGCGGCCTGCTGCGCGCGCTGCTGCCGCGCCGCGGCTGGGTGCTGCTGTTTGCGTTCGCCAGCGTGCTTGCTGTCCTGCCCCTGGTCTCGCAGCTGGGCAACGAGTTCCTGCCGCAGCTCGACGACGGCAGCCTCAATGTGCGTCTGGCCCTGCCGGCCGGCACCACGCCGGAGCAGACCGACCGCGCCACCCGCGAAGTCGAGGCCGCGATCCGCGGCCTGCCGCATGTGCGCAGCGTGTTCACCGTGTCCGGCGGCAATGTCTGGGGCGGCACGGTCTCTGAACGCGCTGGCCGCGGCTGGCTGTCGATCCAGCTGGAGGACGCCAGCCAGCGGCCGGACTGGCCGGTGGGCCGCTGGGCGCGCGAGGCGCAGCGCCGGGTCAATGCGCTGGACATCGCCGGCGCCGACATCGCGGTCCGCACCAGCGGTATCCGCGGTCTGAATTTCGGCCTGTCCGGCAACGACATGGAGCTGAAGGTGCTGGGCGAGGACCTGCCGACCCTGCAGCGCCTCGCCCGCGAGATCATCCGCGCGATCGAGGACATCCCCGGTCTGGAAGCGGTCGAGATGGATGACGAGGACCGCACACCGGCCCTGCAGATCGAGGTCGACCGCGAGCGCGCGGCCGCCCTGGGCCTCGACGTGCGCGCGGTCGCCCAGGCCCTGCGCCAGGCGGTGACCGGCACCGTGCCGACCCGCTACAGCACCGGCGTCAACGAGTACGACGTGCGCGTGCGCATGCCGCGCGAGGAGGTCGAGAACCTCGACCGCCTGGGTGAGGTGATCGTCGCCAATGGCGCCAACGGACCGATCCAGGCGCGCCAGGTCGCGAGCTTCACCCTCGGCGAGGGCCCGGCCGAGATCGGCCGCGAGAACCAGCTGCGCATCCAGCGCATCGTCGGCAGCTTCAACACCAGCGAGAACGACGTCGGCAGCATCATGGCCGAGGTGCAGCGGCGGCTGGCGGGCGTCGACATGCCCGAGCAGTACGGCGTCGCCCTGGGTGGACAGTTCGAGACCGTGGCCGAGACCGAGCGCGAGATGAACACGGTGATCCTGCTGGCGGTGTTCCTGGTGCTGGTGGTGCTGATCGTGCAGTACGAGCAGTTGACCAATCCGCTGGTGATCATGACCGCAGCGCCCTTGGCACTGTGCGGCGCGCTGGTGGCGCTGTGGGTATCGAGCACGCCGCTGTCGGCGCCGGTGTTCCTGGGCGCGGTACTGCTGATCGGTATCGTGGTGAACAACGCCATCCTGCTGGTCGAGTACATCGAGCAAGGCCGCGCGCGCGGGCTGGCCGACATGGACGCGGTGATCGAAGCTGGCGCGGTGCGCCTGCGGCCGATCCTGATGACCACGCTCACCACCGTGGTCGGCATGCTGCCGCTGGCGATCGGCCTGGATGCCGGCGGCGCGCTGATGCAGCCGCTGGCGGTCGCGGTGGTTGGCGGTCTGCTGTCGTCGATGCTGCTGACCCTGGTGCTGGTGCCCTGCCTGTACCTGGTGGCACAGCCGGCGGCGCGCTCGGTCATCGACTTCCTCACCCGGCGGCGTGCGCAGCCGGCGGCCTCGGGCGCTTGAGGGATTCCCAGCACGGCCTTGTGGTGGGTCGGTACTGGTGAAGAGATCCCGGTTCGTCAGCGGGTGCCGCTTGTAGGAGCCTGCTTGCAGGCGACCGCAGCCTGTCCTTTGCCTCACGGGCTGCGCTTCGCCCAGGGCCACGGGTCGCGAGCCCGCTCGCTCCTACAAACAGCCGGTTGTCACAGGGGCAGTGGCAACAGTAGAGACGGGGTGTGCTGCTTCCCGAGCGAAAAGAAGGGCCGTCCCTGGCCCGGGCAGGCGGCGGCCGGGAGACCGTCGCAGCCCCAAGGACCTCGTTTACATCTCGTGCTGGGCGAGCGTTTCCAGCGGCGCGGGCGGGCCCATGTGCAGGGCGTCGGCGGCGCTGACCGGCGTGCTGGCGACCGGCGTCTCGATCTCGGGCTCGCGCGGCGGCGTGCCGCGCTGGTAGGCGATGCGTGCCGTGCCGCCGTTGCAGCTGCCGACGATGCGGCCGACGTCGGTGGCCTCGGGCTCGACGATCTGCAGCTGGTAATGGCGCACGCCGTTGGCCTCGATGCGCGCGGCGATCTCGGACTTGAGCTCTTCGCAGTCCTTGCGTGCCGTCTGCGCGTGGGCCGGTGTGGTCAGCAGCCCGAGCGCGCTCAGCGCGAGGCTGGAGTGGAGGAGGGCGAGGGCAAGGCTGCGCTTCATGGCGGGCTCGTATCCGGTGGGCGACGCGGGCTGCGTCGGAACACAGGCTGCGCGCGCCAGCGGGCCGCGGCGGGGAGCGCTTGTGGCGGAATGCGGGCAGTCTCGGCGCGCGAGGCCTGCGCCTCGACCTCGAACGGCGCCCCGATCGCCGCATAGGGTGGGCCCCGGCCCACCATGGCCCCGAACCTCGCCCCGGTCCCCGCATAGGGTGGGCCCCGGCCCACCATGGCCTCGAACCTCGCCCCGGTCCCCGCATAGGGTGGGCCCTGGCCCACCATGGCCTCGAACCTCGCCCCGGTCCCGAACTGGATGGGCGCCGTCCCACTCAGGGCTCTGCATCTGCCAGGGCTGCATCAAGGACCGAGGCAAGAGTGGCGCCCCTGGTGGGCCGGGGCCCACCCTATGTGTGGCCACCTGCATTCGCACCCGCACCCCGAATCATCAGGGGCTCGGCCGCCAGCACCGATCAATGGCGCCACGCAGGCGACGCCCTACAGCGGCCACACCCACAGCAGCATCGGCATCGCCACCAGCAGCACCACCGCCTGCACCGGCAGGCCCAGCCGCCAGTAATCGCCGAAGCGGAAGCCGCCGGGTCCCAGGATCAGGGTGTTGTTCTGATGGCCGATCGGCGTGAGGAAGGCGCAGGAGGCGCCGATCGCCACCGCCATCAGGAAGGGATCGGCCGAACAGTCGAGCGCCGTCGCCGTGCTGACTGCGATCGGACACATCACCGCGGCGGTGGCGGCGTTGTTCATCAGGTCCGACAGGGTCATGGTCACCACCATCACCAGGGCCAGGGCGAATACCGGCTGGCCGCGGGCAAGGTCGTCCATCAGCACGCCGGCGATCAGGCTGGCCGCGCCCGTGCTCTCCATCGCGCCGGCGACCGGAATCAGCGCCGCCAGCAGCACGATCACCGGCCAGTCGATGGCGCTGTAGGCCGAGCGCTCCGGCAGCGTGCGCAGCACCAGGCTGGCCAGCGCGCCGGCGGCAAAGGCCACCGCCGTGGGCAGCAGGCCGAAGGCGGCCGCGGCGATCGAGGCCAGCATCACCAGCGAGGCCAGCAGCGCTTGGCGGTGATCGGGAATGCGCAGCTCGCGCTCGGCCAGCGGCACGCAGCCGGCGTCGCCGGCGAAGCCAGCGAGGGCCTCGGGAGTGCCCTGCATCAGCAGCAGGTCGCCCGGCTGCAGGCGCAGCGCGCGCAGGCGCGCCAGGCTGCGACGCCCTTGCCGCGACACTGCCAGCAGGTTGATGCCGTGGCGGGTGCGCAGCTGCAGGTCGGTGGGGCTGCGGCCGACGATCGACGCGCCGGGCAGCACCACCAGTTCGATCAGGCCGAGTTCGGCGCGCGAGCTGTCGCGGCCGCTGTCCTCGTCCTTGGCGTCGTTCCTGGCGAGGCGCGCAGGCGACTTCGCCTTCCCGTCGGCGCCTGTGGCGCTGTCGCCGCGCCCAGCTTCCGCTGCGCCCGCCGAGGCCTCCGGCGCGCGCTCCGCTGCTTCGTCCGCCTCGGACTCGGGTTCGGGCTCGCGCTTGTCTTCCTCCAGCCGGAGCCCCAGCGCGTCCAGCGCCTTGGCCAAGCCTTCGGCTTCGGACTCGATGACCAGGATGTCGCCGACGCGGATGCGTCGCGTCGGGCTCGGCGCGTTCAGGCGCAGCTCGTTGCGCACCAGGGCCAGCACCTGCACATCGAGTTCCTCGAGCTTGGCCTCCAACTCGCGCAGCGACTTGCCGGCGCTGCTGCTGCCCTCGGGCACGCGCGCCTCGGTCAGATAGGCGCCGCTCTCGAAGCTGTCGGCAGTGGCCTCGCGCCGCGCCGGCACCAGCCGCCAGCCGCCGAGCACGATCAGCAGCAGACCCGCCACGGCGACGGCCACGCCGACCGGGCTGAAGTCGAACATGCCGAAGGCCGCGCCGGCGGACTCGGCGCGGAAGCCGGCGACGATGAGGTTCGGCGGCGTACCGATCAGCGTGGTCATGCCGCCAAGGATCGAGCCGAAGGCCAGCGGCATCAGCAGCCGCCCGGGCGGCATCTCCAGGCGGCGCGCCAGCTGCAGGGCCACCGGCATCAGCAGGGCCAGTGCGCCGACGTTGTTCATGAAGGCCGAGAGCAGGGCGCCGAGTCCGGTCAGCGCCGCCAGGCTGAGCGTGGGCCCGGCCTGTGCCGGCAGCACGCGCCGGGTCAGGGCATCGACCGCGCCGGACAGCTGCAGGGCGCGGCTCAGCACCAGCACGCAGGCGACGGTGATGACCGCCGGATGGCCGAAGCCGGCGAAGGCGTCCTCAGGCGCGACCAGCCCGGCCGCCACGCAGGCCAGCAGCGCGGCCATCGCCACCACGTCATGGCGGAAGCGGCCCCACAGGAACAGGCCCACGGTGGCGGCAAGGATCAGCAGGATCAGGATCTGCTCGGTGCTCATGCGATCAACGGTTCAGAGGTCGACGCATGCTTGCAGCTCTGGCCGCGGAGTACCAGCAGTGGACCGGATGTCGCCCCCGGTGGGGCAGCTGCGAGCTTGCGGTCGTTACCGCGGCACGCATACGGCGCTTGCATGCGGCCGGGCTCGTGACGGCTGCAGGCGTGCGGCGTCGCATAGGGTGGGCCCTGGCCTACCGTGAGCAGGACATTCGCCCCGGTCCTCGCCAGGGCGTGGCGGATGTCGAGCTCATGGTGGGCCAGGGCCCACCCTATGGGGTGCGTGGCGATGACGACGCGTCATCAGGTCCACAGGCTCGCTGCGGCCGGTTGCGGATGTGGCCGGCCGCAGTGGCTCAGCGCTTCGTCTCCACCTCCCGCCGATGCACGAGGCGATACAGCGCCGGCAGCACGAGCAGGGTCAGCAGGGTCGAGCTCAGCACGCCGCCGATCACCACGGTGGCCAGCGGGCGCTGCACTTCGGCGCCGGCGCCCACGGCCAGCGCCATGGGCACGAAGCCGAGGCTGGCCACCAGCGCCGTCATCAGCACCGGCCGCAGGCGGGTCAGCGCGCCCTGTTCGATGGCGGCATCCAGGCCCAGCCCTTGCGCGCGCAGCTGGCGGATGAAGCTCAGCATCACCAGGCCGTTCAACACCGCGATGCCCGACAGCGCGATGAAGCCGACGCCGGCCGAGATCGACAGCGGCAGGCCGCGCAGCAGCAGGGCCGCGACGCCGCCGGTCAGCGCCAGCGGCACGCCCGAGAACACCACCAGCGCATCGCGGCCCGAACGCAGGGCCATCAGCAGCAGGCCGAGGATCAGCGACAGCGTCAGCGGCACCACGATGGAAAGACGCTGTGAGGCGCTGATCAGCTTCTCGAAGCTGCCGCCGTAGCCGACCCAGTAGCCTGGCGGCAGCGCGACTTCGCGGCTGATGCGTGCGCGCAGGTCCTCGACGAAGCCGCCGAGATCGCGGCCGCGGATGTTGGCCGTCACCACCACCCGGCGCTTGCCGTTCTCGCGATTGATCTGGTTCGGCCCCTCTTCGATGCGCAGCTCGGCCAGCTGGCCGAGCGGAATGCTGCGCGGCAGAGCGTCGTTCGCCGCCGGCAGCAGGATCGGCAGCTCGCCCAGCCGCGCCAGATCGGCGCGCTGTGCTTCATCCAGGCGCACCACGATCGGCACCCGGCGATCGCCCTCGTAGTACAGCCCGGCCTGGACGCCGCCGATGGCCATGCGGATCGCGTCCTGCAGGTCGGACACGCGCAGACCGACCCGGGCCAGGGCTTCGCGGTCTGGCTCGATCTGCAGCATCGGCAGGCCGGTGGTCTGCTCGACCGCCACGTCCTGCGCGCCGACGCTGCGCTCGACGACCTCGCGGATCGCCTCGCCGAGTTCGGCCAGCGTGTCCAGGTCATCGCCGTACACCTTGACCGCGAGGTCGGCGCGCACGCCCGAGATCAGCTCATTGAAGCGCATCTGGATCGGCTGGGTGATCTCGTAGTTGTTGCCGGGCACCTGGTCCAGCACCGCCTGCAGTTCGGCGACGAACTGCGCGCGCGGCTTGCGCGGCGTGGGCCAGTTGGCGCGCGGCTTCATCAGCACATAGATGTCGGCGACCGAGGGCGGCATCGGGTCGGTGGCGACCTCGGCGGTGCCGATCTTGGCGACCACGCGCTCGACCTCGGGCAGCGCCGCGATGCGCGCTTCCAGCTGGGCCTGCATGTGGATGGCCTGGCTCAGCGAGGTGCCGGGAATGCGCATGGCATGCAGGGCGATATCGCCCTCGTCCAGGCTGGGGATGAACTCGCTGCCCATGCGGCTGGCGGCGAAACCCGCGCCCAGCACCAGCAGTGCGGCCACGGCCACCACCGGCAGTCGCGCGCCGAGCGCGCGGCGCAGCGCCGATCGGTAGGCGCGGGTGGCGAATGCCATCACCCGGCTCTCGTGCGCCTGCACGCGGCCGCCCAGGGCCACCGCAATCATCGCCGGCACGAAGGTGAGCGACAGCAGCATGGCCGCGGTCAGGGCGAGCACGACGGTGATCGCCATCGGGTGGAACATCTTTCCTTCCACGCCCTCGAGCGCGAAGATCGGCAGGTAGACCGCGGTAATGATGCCGACGCCGAACAGGGCCGGGCGGATCACCTCGGTGGTCGCCTCGGCGGCCAGCGCATAGCGTTCGCGCGCGGCCAGCAGACGGCCGAGACGCTGCTGCTCCTCGCCGAAGCGGCGCAGGGCGTTCTCGATGATGATCACCGCGCCATCGACGATCAGGCCGAAGTCGAGCGCGCCCAGGCTCATGAGGTTGCCCGACACGCCGGCCTGGCGCATGCCGATCGCGGTCATCAGGAAGCTCAGCGGAATCACCGCCGCGGTGATCAGGGCCGCACGCAGATTGCCCAGCAGCAGGAACAGCACGGCGATCACCAGCAGGGCGCCTTCGGCCAGCGAGGTCGCCACCGTGCGCACCGTGCGATCGACCAAGGCGGTGCGGTCGTAGGCGGTGACGACGTGCACGCCCGGCGGCAGCGAGGCGCGGATCGCTTCCACGCGCGCATCGACCGCGCGCGCCACCTCGCGGCTGTTGGCGCCGATGCGCATGAACACCGTGCCCAGCACCACCTCGCGGCCGTTCTCGGTGGCGGCACCGCTGCGCAGCTCCAGGCCCTCCTGCACGGTCGCCACATCGCGCAGGCGGATCAGCGCATCGCTGCGCCTCGTCACCACCAGCGCCTCCAGCGCTTCGATGTCCTGCAGCTGGCCGGGCACGCGCACCAGCACCTGCTCGCCGTGGCGCTCGATGTAGCCGGCGCCGACATTGGCGTTGCCGGCTTCGATGGCGTCGACGAGATCCTGCAGATCCAGGCCCAGGGCCTGCAGGCGGGCCAGATCGGGCGCCACCTGCAGCTCGCGCGTGTAGCCGCCGATGGTGTTGACCTCGACCACGCCGGGCACGCCGCGCAGCTGCGGACGCACGATCCAGTCCTGCACGCCGCGCAGGTCGGTGGGCGTGTACGCGCTGCCGTCGGGCTTGCGCGCCTCGGGCGCGGCCTCGACCGTGTACAGGTAGATCTCGCCCAGCCCGGTGGCGATCGGCCCCATCGCTGGCTCCAGCCCCGGTGGCAGCTGGCCGCGGACTTCCTGCAGGCGCTCGGCGATCTGCTGGCGCGCCCAGTAGATGTCCGTGCCGTCCTCGAACACCACGGTGACCTGCGACAGCCCGTAGCGCGACAGCGAGCGCGTGTAGTCGAGCCGCGGCAGGCCGGCCAGCGCGGTCTCGACCGGAAAGCTGATGCGCTGCTCGGTTTCCAGCGGCGAGTAGCCCGGCGCTTCGGTGTTGATCTGCACCTGCACATTGGTGATGTCGGGCACGGCGTCGATCGGCAGCTGGCGCAGTTGCCAGGCGCCGAAGGCGGCCAGCGCCAGCACCGCGGCCAGCACTGCCCAGCGCTGCCGGATGGCAGCGTGGATCAATGAATCCAGCATGGTCCGTGCTCCCTCAGTGGTCGTGGCTGGCGCCGGACTTTTCGATGTCCGCCTTGATCAGAAAGCTCTGCTCGACCACGACCTCGTCGCCCGCCTTCAAGCCTTCGAGCACCTCGACCCAGTCGCCATCGCTGCGCCCGAGTGCGAGCGGACGGATCTCGTAGTCTTCGCCCTCGCGGATAAAGGCCACCTGCCAGTCGCGGAAGCGCTGCAGGGCCGACAGCGGCAGGCGCAGCGGCACTTGGTCGGCGCTGAGCTGCAGCGCCGCCTCGACCGCCAGGCCCGGCCGCCACTGCGCGTCATCGAGCGGCAGGGCGACGCGCGCGATCAGGCTCTGGCTGTGCGCATCGGCCTGCGGCAGCAGGCCTTGTAGCGAGGCCTCGATCACGCGGCCATCGAGCAGGCGCTTGAGCCGCACCGGCGTGCCGGGCGCGAGCGCCAGCGCCTCCGCGCCGAACACCGGCAGGTCGACGACGAGTGCATCCAGCCTGCCGATCACGAACAGCGGTGCGTCACCGGCCATCCCGCCGAGCGCGGCGGCGCGCTCCAGCACGACGCCGTCGATCGGACTCGCCACCGTGTAGCGGCCGAGGCTGGCATTGCTCTCGATCTCGGCCAGCACCTGGCCGACGCTGACGCGCTCGCCAATGTCTGCGCGCAGGCTGCGGATCAGGCCCGGAAAGCGTGCCGACACCGCGGCCTGCGCGCTGGCCGGCAGCACCACGCGCCCCTGCGCGCGCAGGCGCTGTTCGATGGGGCCGCCGCCGACGGGCGCGACGCGAATGCCGATCTCATCGGCCGCGGCCTGGGCGATGCGGGTGCGGCCCTCGAAACTTTCGTAGCGCCATTCGGCGCGGCGGCCTGCGGCTTCCGCGCGAACCGTGACCACGAAGCTGTGCGGCTCGCCGACCACGTCGTTGCCGACCAGGCGATCGTTCTGCGGCCTCAGCGTGTGGGTGTCGATCCGGCCGCCGAGGCGTTCGAGCTTCACGCTCACCTGCGCGTTCGCTGGTGCCACCGGCTGGCCGTCCAGCCTCACCCAGGCGGCATAGCGCGGCGGCTGGCCGTTCTCCTCGATCTTCAGTTCCACCGAGAGGCCGCTGTCCTCGTGCAGGCGGCCGCCGTTCGGACCCTTGGACGCTTCGTCGGCGTGGTCGTCGTGGCCGTGCTCGTCATGGCCATGGCCGTGCGCATCGTCGTGCGCATGCTCGCCGCAGGCGGCGAGGCCCAGCGTCAGCAGGACGAGCAGCAGGGTGTTGCGTGCGGGGCGGATCATCGGGCGTCTCCGGCATGCGCGCCGGTGCCGAAAGGCTCGGCGGTCAGGCGCTGCAGTTCGATCAGGGCGCGCTGCGCCTCGGCGCGCGCGGCGAGCAGGTCCATGCGGGTGGCGAGCACCGCGTTCTGCAGGCTGGCCCACTCCAGCCAGGACAGCGCACCGTTGCGGTAGGCGCGAGCCGCGCTGTCGGCAGCGCGCTGCTGGGCCGGCAGCACGCGCTGCTCCATGCCGTCCGCGCGGGCGCTGTGGCGCTGCGCCAGGTCGAGCGCGGCCAGGGCCAGGGCTTCGAGCCGTAGCGCTTCGGCGGCGCGCGCGCTGTCGAGCGCGGCCAGCTCGGCGTCTGCCGCGGCAAGGCCCGGCTGCGCGCGGCGCGCAGCCCTCAGCGGCAGCGAGAGGCCCGCCACGAGCGCGGTATCGCTTCCGTCCTGCAGGCGGCGCAGGCCGAGCTGCCAGTCGAGGTCGAAGCTCGCCGCGGTGCGCGCGAGCTGAAGCTGGGCTTCGGCCAGCCGCTGCTGGTCGGCGAAGGCGCGCAGCTCCGGCGTGCGCTGCAGGAGATCGCGCAGCGCGGTAGGCGAGGGCAGGGCGGGTGAGCGCGCGGGCAGGCTGGCGAGGTCGGGTATCGCGTCGCTGTCCGTTTCGCCCCAGAGCAATGCCAGGCGCTGCCAGGCCGCGGCCTCGGCCTGCGCGCGCGCTTCGATCTCGATCTCGATCGCGATCACCGCGCTGTCGGCGGCGAGTGCTGCCGTCTCGGGCTCGGCGCCGCGCTGGAAGCGCTCGCGCGCCGCACGGGCGATGTCGCGTCGTGCCTCAAGCTCGGCCTGCAGCAGGGGCGCGCGGTCCTGCCATTCGGCCAGCTCCAGATAGCGCCGCGCGACTTCGGCCAGCAGGTCGAGCTCAGCGGCCGCACGCTGCAGGCCCAGCGCATCGAGGCGTCTCGCCGCCAGCGCGCGGCGCGCCTCGCGCTTGCCGCCGCGCTCCAGCACGCCGGCCAGGCTGAGCGTCAGTTCGGCCCCCGAAAAGCCGGCGAGCGAACCGCTGCCGGGTGCGTTCTCCAGTTCGGCGGCCAGCCGTAGCGGCGGCGCTTGCGCGGCGAGTTCAATGTCGGCGTTCAGTGCGGCCGTTCGCGCGGCATAGCCACGCAGTTCGGGGTGGTTGTGGATGACGCGGTCGAGCGCATCATCGAGGCTGAGTTCAGACGCAGCGGGCGCGGCCAGCGCCGGCCACGCCGCAACGACCGCGAACGCGGTCCACAGCAATCGCATGGGAATCTCCGAAAGGGGTGTGTGCTGCCGACGCCGATAGGCGGCGAAGGCCCGGAGCGGTACGCGGGTCATCCCCCGCGCAGCAGGCCTCGCGACGAGGTGACAGCGCGCGGCGATGCCGGCACGCACTCAGCCGATCGGAGGACGCAGCAGGCTGTCGAGGCGCGGGTTCGGCGAGGCGGCGATCGCCGCGGGCACGGGAGCCACAGGCGCCAGCACGGCGGGCGCGGCGGGCAGCAGCGGGCTGGGCGCGAAGCTCTGCGCGCAGCAGCTCAGCTCATGGGCCAGCAGGTGCACGAAGCCGTCCCAGCTGTCGTCGCCGTGCTCGGCGTCGGCATGCACATGGGCGTGATGGGCCTCATGATCCTGCGCCCAGTGCGCGCTTTGCAGGCCCATGTCCAGCGCATCCACCGCCACATGCGCCGACGCGAAGGCGCCCAGCGCCGGAAACAGCGCCGCCCACAGCGCGAGGGCCAGGCAGACGAGGCGCAGCAGCGTGGGCGTGGGCAGGCGCATGGTCCGTGAGTGTAGCGGGCCGGGCGGAGCCGAGCGATGGCGTCGGTGCGCGGAGTACAGCCAGGCAGCCGGCGCGCAGGACGGTCGCGGGCCGCTTCGCCCGCTGCTGGACCTGGGACTCGTGCCGAAGTGGCGCCCACGATGGCGTCGAACGTGCGGTGGAGTCGAGCCCATGGTGGGCCAGGGCCCACCCTATGCCGCGCGTCCCTGATTCTGGTCGTGCGCGCGCCAGCGGCAGGCCATAGGGTGGGCCCTGGCCCACCAAAGCATGGACGTTCCGCGTGTGGCGCCTTCCTCGGATGGCCTGCTGCAGCGGGCGGCGGGGTCTGGCTCTGCGCGGTCGGACTGGGCAGCGCACTCGCCCCGAGCCGCTCCGCGAATCCCTAACCCCCAACCCCGGCTCACTCGCTATGCAGCTCCGCCACGAAGTCATAGGCGTCGCCCCGGTAGTAGCTGCGCGAGAACTCGACCACGCGGCCATCGCGCAGGAAGCCACGGCGTTCGATGTACAGGCCCGGGGTGCCCGGCAGCAGGTGCAGCAGGCGCGCCTGTTCGGCGGTGAAGGCGATGGCGCGCAGGCGCTGCAGCGCACGCACCGGGCGGCCGGCCAAACGGTCGAGGGTCTCGTACAGCGAGTCCTGCACCATCTCCGGATCGCGCAGGATCTCCTGCGGAATCGCGCTGCGCTCGATCGCCAGCGGTTCGTCGCCGGCATAACGAAGTCGCGTCAGCCGCACCACGCGCGCGCCGGGTGAAAGGTTCAGCGCCATCGCCTCGGCCGGCGTCACCTCGCCGACCTCGCGTTCGAGGAAGCTCGAGCGCGGGCGCAGGCCGCGCGCGCGCAGGTCATCGGTGAAGCTCGACAGCTTGCTGATCGCCTTGACGATGCGGTCGGCGATGAAGGTGCCCGCGCCCTGGCGCTGCACCAGCAGGCCGTCCTTGACCAGGCCGCTGATCGCGCGGCGCACGGTGACGCGCGAGAGCTCCAGGCTCTCGGCGAGATCGCGCTCGCCGGGCAGGGCTTGGCCGGGCGCCAGCCGCCCGCTCTCGATCAGCCGGCGCAGGGCTTCGCGCAGCCGCATATAGGCCAGCGGGCGGCTGCCGATCGGCGCCACGTCGGTCTGGGCGAGCATTTCGGCGATCAGTCGATGCATACGTATACAAGACCAATTGGATACCGGGTGCAGCATAAGCCCCTTGAAAGCGCCTTGGAAAGGGGTAAATTCGCAGACCACCGGGCTGCATTGGTATGCCGATGGACTTCGGCCCAGCAGACCGGATCTCCCCCGCCCATCCGAGGTCACGCATGAGCCCGGCGATCGTTCCCGCCGATCCCTTCGATCTGGTCATTTTCGGCGGCACTGGCGACCTCGCCCTGCGCAAGCTGCTGCCGGCCCTGCTGCACCGCTTCGCCGACGGCCAGATCCTGCCCGGCACGCGCATCCTCGGCGTCGCCCGCGACGAGGGCCTCGACGACGCCGGCTACCGCGCCAAGGTGCGCGACTGGCTGAAGCACGCCGCCGGCCCCGAACTGCTCGAGGGCTTCCTGCCGATGCTGCAGTACCGCGCGCTCGATGCGCGCAAAGAAGCCGGCTGGGACGAGGTCACCGCGCTGATCAAGGAGGGCGGCGAGCGCGTGCGGGTGTTCTACCTCGCCACCGCGCCGGACATCTTCGTGCCGATCTGCGAGCGCCTGCGCGACTGCGGTCTCAACGGCCCGAGCTCGCGGGTGGTGATCGAGAAGCCGATCGGCACCGACCTCGCCAGTGCCGCGCGCATCAACGATGCGGTGGGCCACTGCTTCGACGAAGGCCAGACCTATCGCATCGATCACTACCTCGGCAAGGAGACGGTGCAGAACCTCACCGCCCTGCGCTTCGCCAACGCGCTGTTCGAGCCGATCTGGCGCGCCGAGCACATCGACCATGTGCAGATCACCGTCGCCGAGACGGTCGGTGTGGAAGGCCGCGCGCCCTACTACGACCGCGCCGGCGCGATGCGCGACATGATCCAGAACCATCTGCTGCAGCTGCTGTGTCTGGTGGCGATGGAGCCGCCGGCCAGCTTCTCGGCCGACGCCATCCGCGACGAGAAGCTGAAGGTGCTGCGCGCGCTGAAGCCGATCACCACTGCCAACGCCAGCCTGATGAGCGTGCGCGGCCAGTATCGCGCGGGTGCGGTCTGCGGCCAGGCCGTGCCGGGCTATCCCGACGAGCTGGGCGGCAGCTCACGCACCGAGACCTTTGTTGCGCTGAAGGCCGAAGTCGCCAACTGGCGCTGGGCCGGCGTGCCCTTCTACCTGCGCACCGGCAAGCGCATGCCCGAGCGCGTCTCCGAGATCGTGGTGACCTTCCGCCCGGTGCCGCATTCGATCTTCGGCGAGGTCACGGGGCCGATCCATCCGAATCGACTCGTGCTGCGTCTGCAGCCCGATGAGAGCGTGACCCTGTGGCTGACCAACAAGGTGCCCGGCCCCGGCGGCCTGCGCCTGCGCCATGTGCCGCTGGACATGAGCTTTGCCGAGACCTTCAGCGGCCTGCGCCATGTGGATGCCTACGAGCGCCTGCTGATGGACGTGGTGCGCGGCAACCCGATGCTGTTCATGCGTCGCGACGAAGTCGAAGCCGCCTGGGTCTGGGCCGACCAGATCCTCGCCGCCTGGGCGGCCAGCGACGACGCGCCCAAGCCCTACACCGCCGGCAGCTGGGGCCCGAGCGCCGCCGTCGCCCTGATCGAGCGCGACGGCCGCACCTGGAGCGACCATGTCGAATGAGCGCGCCCGCGATGTGCCTCTGCTGATTCCGCAGCCGCGCGAGCGGAGGTTCGCCGATGGCGCCGAGCTGGCCCGCGGTCTCGCCGAACGTGTCGCCACCGAGCTCGAAGCCGCGCTGCGATCGCGCGGCCGCGCCCTGCTGGCGGTCAGCGGCGGCAGCACGCCGAAACGCTTTTTCGCCGAACTGTCGAAAGCTGGCATCGACTGGCGTGCGGTGGCGATCACCCTCGCCGACGAGCGCTGGGTGCCGGCCAGCGACGAACGCTCGAACGCGCGCCTGGTGCGCGAGCAGCTGCTGGTCAACGGGGCCGCTGCCGCACGCTTCGTGCCGCTGCAGCTCGACGGACACACGCCTGAAAGCGGCGCCGAGGCGCTGGAGCGCGAGTTCGCGCGGCACCTGCCGATCGATGTGCTGATCCTCGGCATGGGCAATGACGGGCACACCGCCTCGCTGTTTCCCGAAGGCGATCATCTGCAGGCGGCGCTGGACCCTTCGGGCAGGCGCATGCTGCTGCCCATGCGCGCGCCCGGCGCGCCCGAACCGCGCATCACCTTCACCCTGCCGGCGCTGGTCGCAGCCAGGCATCTGCACCTGCACATCGAAGGCGCCGGCAAGCAGGCCGTGCTGCGCGAGGCCCTGGCCCGCGGCGAGCTGCCGATCGCAAAGGTGCTGGCGGCGTGTGAGCGGCCGGTGGATGTGTGGACATGTGTGTGAAGCCGGGATTGGGGATTGGGGATTCGGGATTCGCTGAAGACCCTGGCCGGTTTCGCGAACCTTTCGAACTTCCCGGGCTTGCAGCGCATGGGCGCGTGCCTTCCCACACCAAGCCCTCACGCTTGAGCCCCTCTCCCGGCGGGAGAGGGGTTGGGGTGAGGGTCCGGGAGCCCTCCGGCGTCCCATGCTTGCAGCGCATTGACGAGCTCCCTGAAGCCTTGCTTCGCGAGCCTCGGAGCGCTTGCTTCGAGCGAACCCTCTCCCCCGACCCCTCTCCCACGGGGAGAGGGGTGAACAGCGGCGTTGCTGCTGTGTTCGTCTGACCCGGAGCCCCCCATGAACACCGCCACCCTTCCCAGCGTCCCCCTGCACCCCGTCCTCAACGAAGTCACCCGTCGGATCGTCGAGCGCAGCCGCGAGACGCGTGCCGCCTATCTCGAACGCATCCGCCGCGCGCGGGCGGAGAGCACGCATCGGCGGGCGCTGTCCTGCGGCAACCTCGCGCACGGCTTCGCCGCCTGTGCCGACACCGACAAGGCGCGTCTGCGCGGCGGCGCGATTCCGAACCTCGGGATCGTCACCGCCTACAACGACATGCTGTCGGCGCATCAGCCCTACGAGCGCTACCCGGAGTTGATCCGCGGCATTGCCCGCAGGCTGGGCTACACCGCGCAGGTGGCCGGCGGCGTGCCGGCGATGTGCGATGGCGTCACCCAGGGCCGCGCCGGCATGGAGCTGTCGCTGTTCTCGCGCGATGTCATCGCGCAGGCCACGGCGATCGCGCTGTCGCACGACATGTTCGACGCCGTGGTGTGCCTGGGCATCTGCGACAAGATCGTGCCGGGCATGCTGATCGGCGCACTGGCCTACGGGCATCTGCCAACCCTGTTCATCCCGGCCGGGCCGATGCCCTCGGGCCTGCCGAACAGCGAGAAATCTCGCGTGCGCCAGCTCTACGCCGAGGGCAAGGCCGGGCGCGAGGAGCTGCTGGAAGCCGAGGCCGCCAGCTACCACAGCCCCGGCACCTGCACCTTCTACGGCACCGCCAACTCGAACCAGATGTTCATGGAGATCATGGGCCTGCATCTGCCCGGATCGAGCTTCGTCAACCCCAACACGCCGCTGCGCGAGGCGCTCACCGAAGCGGCGATCGAGCAGGTGTTCCGTATCACCCACGCGGCCGGCGACTACCGGCCGATCGGCGAGGTCATCGACGAGCGCAGCTTCGTCAATGCGATCGCGGGATTGCATGCGACCGGCGGCAGCACCAACCACCTGCTGCATCTGGTGGCAATGGCCGCCGTCGGCGGTATCCAGCTGAGCTGGGACGACTTCGATGCGCTCTCGCATGCGGTGCCGCTGCTGGCCCGCGTGTATCCGAACGGCAGCGCCGACGTGAACCACTTCCACGCCGCCGGCGGCATGGGCTTCATCATCCGCGAGCTGGGCCGCGCCGGCCTGCTGCATCTGGACGCGCGCACGGTCTGGGGCGGCAGCCTCGCTGACTACGCGCAGGTGCCGCAGCTCGATGGCGTGCGCCTGCACTGGACGCCGCTGGCCGCACCCAGCGGCGACGAGAGCCTGCTGCGTCCGGTCGACCGCCCCTTCCGCCCCGACGGTGGTCTGCGTCTGCTGCAGGGGCCGCTGGGCCGCGCCGTCATCAAGGTCTCGGCGGTGCAGGACGACCGCCTGGTGGTCAAGGCGCCGGCGCGCATCTTCCACGAGCAGGACGAGGTCAAGGCGGCCTTCGAGCGCGGCGAGCTGGAGCGCGACGTCATCGTGGTGCTGCGCTTCCAGGGCCCGGCTGCCAACGGCATGCCCGAGCTGCACAAGCTGACGCCGCTGCTCACCGTGCTGCAGAAGCGCGGCTTCCGCGTGGCGCTCGTCACCGACGGCCGCATGTCGGGCGCCTCGGGCCAGGTGCCGGCGGCGATCCACTGCACGCCCGAAGCCGCCAAGGGCGGTGGCTTGGCGCGCCTGCGCGATGGCGATGTGGTCACCGTCGATGCGGTCAACGGCCGTCTCGATGTCGCTGTCGATCCTGCCGAGTTCGCTTCTCGTGAGCCTGTCGTGGCCGATGTCAGTCACTACCACAGTGGCTTCGGCCGCGAGCTGTTCGCCGCGATGCGCGCGGCGGTGGGTGCCGCCGACCTCGGCGCCAACTCGCTGCTGTGAATGTCTCGCGCATGGGGTGGGCCCTGGCCCACCACGAGCTCCACCCTCGCCTCGGTTTGTCGTCGTTGTCGCTGGAAGCGAAGAGCTCAAGAGCTTTCGGTCCGTCCTTCGGGCTGCCCGACTTGGAGGGCGTCATAGGGTGGGCCCTGGCCCACCACGAGTTCCACGCTCGCCTCGGTCAGGCTCTGTGCGTTCGTCGCTGGAAGCGAAGAGCAAGAGCTTTCGGTCGGCCCTGCGGGCCGCCGGACTTGGAGGGCGTCATAGGGTGGGCCCTGGCCCACCACGAGTTCCACGCTCGCCTCGGTCAGGCTCTGTGCGTTCGTCGCTGGAAGCGAAGAGCAAGAGCTTTCGGTCGGCCCTGCGGGCCGCCGGACTTGGAGGGCGTCATAGGGTGGGCCCTGGCCCACCACGAGTTCCACGCTCGCCTCGGTCTGGCTCTGTGCGTTCGTCGCTGGAAGCGAAGAGCAAGAGCCTTCGGACAGCCCTGCGGGCCGCCCGACTTGGAGGGCGTCATAGGGTGGGCCCTGGCCCACCATGAGCTCCACGCTCGTCTCGGTCTGGCTCTGTACGTTCGTCGCTTAAAGCGAAGAGCAAGAGCTTTCGGCCAGCCCTTCGGGCTGCCCGACCTCGAGGGCGTCATAGGGTGGGCCCTGGCCCACCATGAGCTCCACGCTCGTCTCGGTCTGGCTCTGTACGTTCGTCGCTTAAAGCGAAGAGCAAGAGCTTTCGGACAGCCCTGCGGGCTGCCCGACCTACTTCTCTTTGCGTGGCCACTGCGCCGCAGGAGCGGCGCGAACGCCGAAGGCGGCCCCGGAGGGGCGGAGGGCAGGAAGCCCGGAGTCAAGAGAAGTAGGCAAGAGAAAGGCCACCCCTCGTCCGCGCCCTTCGCGCATCCCTGCGCTCAGGGTTCGCATGAGTCCGTGGGTGTTCGTGGACAGGCCGTCCCTGGCCTGTCACGAACATCGCCGGCCTCCCTGCCGGCGCCCCTGCGGGCTGATCCACGGCCTCCCGCCGCTCCCCAGGGGCCCCGTGGAAGAGCGCGGGCTCCTGCCCGCAAGAGCAAGAGCCAAAGCCAAAGCCAAAGCCAAAGCCAAAGCCAAAGCCAAAGCCAAAGCCAAAGCCAAAGCCAAAGCCAAAGCCAAAGCCCACGAGCCTCAGGCCGCTGGATGCGGTGGGCTAAGCGCGGTGCAGCTGATCTGCGCGCATCGATGTCGCCGGCGCCATCGGATTCTCGAGTACACATTCCGGGCTCGATGCCTCCGGCTTCGCATCTCGCACTTCGCATCGGTGCTTCGCGCCGGATGTCGAACGACATCGCTGCGCGACCCGCGACCCGAACCGCCTGCGACTGTGCGGCTCAATGCGCTCCGGACTCCGCCCAAGCTCCCGCATTGCCAACGCCACCGCCAACGGCCGGTGGACGCACCGACGGCTCTGCCGCACCCTTCCCACGCCTCGTCCTGCGCTGACCCTGCGCTCACCGGAAACCTCGCCATGAACCTGCTCGAATCGCACACCCACCGTCTCGCCGTCATCCTCGATCTTGCGCCGGTGGTGCCGGTCGTGGTGGTGCATAACGCCGCGCAGGCGGTGGATCTGGCGCGGGCGCTGGTGGCGGGGGGTGTGCCGGCGATCGAGGTGACCCTGCGTACGCCAGCGGCGCTGGATGCGGTGCGAGCGATCGCCGCCGAGGTCGAGGGCGCCGTGGTCGGCGTCGGTACGGTCATCGAGCCGCGGCAGTTCGATCAGGCGCTGGAGGCCGGCGCGCAGTTCGCGGTGTCGCCGGGCTCCAGCCCGCGCCTGCTCGCGGCGGCGCGCGAGCACACCCTGCCCTGGCTGCCGGGCGCCGCCACCGCCAGCGAGTGCATGGCGCTGCTGGAGGAGGGCTATCGCCTGCTCAAGTTCTTCCCCGCCGAGGCCGCGGGCGGCGTCAACGCGCTGAAGGGCTTCGGTGGCCCGCTGCCGCAGCTGGGCTTCTGCGCCACCGGCGGCATCAGCCTCGACAATGCGCCCAAGTACCTGGCCCTGCCGAACATCCGCGCGGTGGGCGGCAGCTGGCTGACCCCGGAGTCGGCGCTGCTGGCCGGCGACTACGCGCGCATCGAAGCGCTGGCGCGTGAGGCGGCCAACCTCAAGCGCGCATAGGGTGGGCCCTGGCCCGCCGTGAGCTCCACACTCGCCGCGGTCGACGCATCGCATAGGGCGGGCCCTGACCCACCACGCGCCGCACGCTCGCCACGGTTCCGCGACCTGCAAGACGCCGAGCCCATCCCCGAAGCGGCGAAGCCTCGCCCGGCTTCCGACCATCCCGGCGGTCGCGCCCTCCCGCATCCTGCATGCTTTCGCGGAGCCTTCGCTGGCAGGCACCGAGGCGGGCGTGCAGGCCACGGTGGGCCAGGGCCCACCCTATGCAAGCGGGACGCCCGTTGGGCCCCTCGATCGCCGCGCGTCTTCGAATCCCGAATCCCCAATCCCCAATCCCCAATCCCGGCTCCACGAACCAGGGCCCACCCTATGGATGAGCGGAGGCTGTGGCTTCGATGGGCTGGGCCTTGGCCACCGTGAGCCCTGCGCTCGCTGCGGCCGTCCCACCTTATGGGTTCGCGACTCCTGCGGCGAGACGCATCGCCACAGTGGATCGCCGCCGCCGCATTCGCCCAAGCGCCAGCGCAAGAGCCTGCACAGCCGCTACCCTGTGCGGCTTCACCCTCCGGCCCACGGCCCCATGAGCCTGATCGAGATCATCGTCCTCGCCCTGCTGCAGGGCTTCACCGAGTTCCTCCCGGTGTCCAGCTCGGCGCACCTGATCCTCGTCCCCATGCTCACCGGCTGGCGCGACCAGGGCCTCGCCTTCGATCTGGCCCTGCACCTCGGCAGCCTCGCTGCGGTGGTGCTTTACTTCCGCCGCGAGCTGGCGCAGATCAGCCAGTCACTGCTGCGCAGCGTGGCCGGACGCGGCACCGATGCACACGCGCGGCTGGGCTGGGCGGTGGGCTTCGGCACCATTCCTGTCGGTCTGGCCGGCCTCGCCTTCAAGCCGCAGATCGAGACCGTGCTGCGCACGCCCGAGGTCGGCGCGCTGGTGATGGCGTTTGGCCTGATCTTCTTCGGCCTGGTGCTGTGGCTGGCGGATGCGCGCTTCCGCGGCGCGCGCACGGTCGAGCAGATCGGCTGGAAGGACGTGCTGCTGATCGGCCTCGCGCAGGCGCTGGCGCTGATTCCCGGCACCTCGCGCTCGGGCATCACCATGACCGCCGGCCTGCTGCTCGGCTTCTGCCGCGAATCGGCCTCGCGCTTCTCCTTCCTGCTGTCGATTCCGGTGACTTTCCTGGCGGTGCTGCTGAAATCGCTGGACCTGTTCGAGCCGGGTGCGCAGGTCGACTGGAATGCGCTGCTGTGGGGCACCCTGCTGTCGGCGCTGGCGGCCTATGCGTGCATCCACTACTTCCTCGCTTTCATCAACCGCATCGGCATGCTGCCCTTCGTGATCTACCGGCTGCTGCTGGGCGGCCTGCTGCTGTGGCTGTTCTGGCCCTGAGGCGTCGGCGCGCCGCCCGCGCATTCTTCACGCCCTGAGGCTGGCGCGGGCCGCGGTCGTTCTGGCATGGTCCGGTCTCGCTCCGGCCCGCGGCGACCGTTCGCATGTCCAGCCTGCCCACAACGCCGACGATGAACGCGACGGCCAGCGCGCGCTGGCTGGCTGTGCTCGGGCTCGGCGTGTTCGTGCTGTCCCTGCTCTCGCTGGAGCTCACCCGGCTCGAAGCCGGCGTCGCCCTGGTCTGGCTCAGCAGCGGTCTGGCCGTGGGTGTCCTGCTGTCCTGGCCGGGCCGCATTCCGCTGCTGGCCTGGCTCACCCTCGCGCTGGCGCTGGCCGGCGCGCGCGTGCTGGCTGGCGATGGCGCGGCCCGCATCGCGCTGATGAGCAGCCTGAACCTGGCCGAGGTCGCGCTGGTGGTCAGCGCGGTGCTGCGTTTCGGACGGCCGCTCGTCGAGCGCCAGAACCTGCTGCGCAACGCCGCCATCGGCGCACTCGCGAGCGTGCTGGCCTGCGCTGCGCTCGCCCTGCTGGCGGCGGCGGGCCTGGGCCTGATCGGCCAGCGCGCACTCGGTTTTGTGCTCACCGCGCTGGCCTTGTTCAGCGCACATCTGCTGGGCATGGTCACCACCGCCAGCGTGGTCACGATGGCGATCGGCCAGCGTGGGCGTCTGCTCGGCCCGCGCGGGAGTCGCGGCGGCTTCGCGGTGTCGTGGCTGCTGCTGGTGGCGGTGCTGGCCGCGGTGATGGTGCAGACCACCTATCCGCTGCTGTTCCTGCCGCTGCTGCCGCTGGCCTGGCTGGCTTATCGCCACGGCGTTGGCGGCGCGGTGATGGGCGTGCTGGGCGTGGCGGTCATGGCCGGCGGCGCCTCCATCCTGCGGCTCGGGCCGTTCCAGCTGGTCGGGCCCGACCAGCCCTTCGTGCACAGCCTGCTGCCCCAGGTCTATGTCTTGACCGCCAGTCTGCTGGCCCTGCCGCTGGCGCTGCTGGTCGCCGAACGGCGACGGTTGCTCATGCGCCTGCGGCGCAGCGAGGCGCGCTACCGTTTGCTGGCGGAACATACCCGCGACCTGGTGGTGCGGCTGGCCGCCGACGGCCAGCGCCGCTACGTCTCGGCCTCCAGCCTCGGCATGCTCGGCTATACGCCGCAGGAACTGATGCAGCCACGCTGGGAGCTGGTGCATCCCGACGACGCCGCCATGCTGCAGGAGCGCCTCGGCCAGCTGTTCCGCGAGGGCGGCCAGGCCCGCGTCGAGTTCCGCGTGCGCCATCGCGAGGGCCACTGGGTGTGGATCGAGGCCCTGGCCGAGCGCGTGCCCTGCGAAGACGGCGAGGGCTGGGACGTGGTCTATTCCGGCCGCGACGTCAGCGCGCGCATGCAGGCCGAGCAGGCCCTGCAGGAGCAGGCGCGCACCGATGTGCTGACCGGGCTCGCCAATCGCCGCGAGTTCGACGAGCGCCTCGGCCGCGCGCTGGCGCGCGCGCGCCGCTACGGCCAGCCGCTGGCGGTGTTTGCCCTGGACCTCGATCACTTCAAACAGATCAACGACACGCTCGGCCACGCGGCCGGCGACGAAGCCCTCATCGAGTTCGGCCGACGCATCCGCGCCAGCGTCTACGAGACCGACCTGGTGGCGCGACTGGGCGGCGACGAGTTTGCCGTGCTGATGGAGCAGCTCGCCGGCGCCGAGGCCTGCGACCTCGCGGCGCAGCGGCTGCTGGCGCGGATGGCCGAGCCGATGCCGCTGGCCGGCCAGCCCCGCGTGGTCGGCACCAGCATCGGCATCGCCTACTGCGCGGATGGCGAGATCGAGGCGGAGGCCCTGCTCGGCGCGGCCGATGCCGCGCTGTATGGCTCGAAACGCAGCGGCCGCGGACGCTTTCTGCGCGTTGATGTCGGCGCCGAGCCCGCACGAGAAGGCCCAGGCTAGCGGCAGAGCTCGGGCCAGCGCCAGCGTGGATCCAGCCGAGCGCGGCGCAGCGGATCCAGGCAGACGAAGCGCAAACCGCGCATCCTCAATGCGCAGCTCTCAAGAAACAGAATCGTAAGTGGTTGATCGTATTGGATCGCCTTCGCGGCAGCACGGCGTGAAAATCCGGCCCAAACAGCGTCTAGCGACCCCTGGCTCGTCGCCCCCGCGGAGGCGGGGGCCCAGACCGGACCTGCAGCAGCGGCCAGATCACTGGATCCCCGCATGCGCGGGGATGACGCCCCCATGTTTCTTCGAGAACACCCGCCCCGCGCCGCGGGGCTGAGAAGCTCTCAACGCGATGTGCGACGCTGCGCCGTCAGCCCAGGTTCGTACGCGTTCCGCAGCTCGGCGCGACGGGCCTCACGCCGCGCCTTCGCGCTCCGGCGCGTCCAGCGTGATGCAGGCCAGCAGCCGCTGCGCGAAGTCGAGCAGGCGGGCGATGTCCTCGCTGCCAGACTCGGTGTCGAGCGCGCCGAACAGCAGGCGCGCATAGCCCGGGCCGTAGTCGGCTTCGCCTGTGAACTGGTCGCCGCCGCTCCAGGCTTCGCTCACCGCCTTGGCGAGTCGTTCGGAGTAGGGCGCGGAATCGGCGCGTTTGCCTTCGACCGGCTCGCACAGCGCCGCCCAGCTGGTGCGCGGCAGGTAGGGCAGGCGAGCGCCCTGGCCTTCGCGCCAGAACGCCAGCAGCTGCGTCAGGCGCTGGACGAGTTCGTCCAGCATCCGCGCCCGCGTCGGCGGATCGGCCGAACACAGCGCGGCATCCCAGGCATTCAGACCATCGATCCACGGGCTGGACGCGTCGCGGTCGATCAGGGCCAGCACCCGCAGCGGTTCGATCTCTGAGGCACCCTGCACCGTCGCCAGGCGCAGCAGGGCCCAGTCGAGGAACAGCGGCAGCCGACGGCGGAAGTCGAGCTCGTCCTCGGCCAGCAGATCGCTCTTCTCGCTGTTCACACGCGTACGCGCGAAGCCGCGCAGCAGCCAGTGGCCGCCGCCCGTGCGCGCATGCAGGCCGGGCACTTCGCCGACCAGCCGACAGCCGTCGATGCTGAGATCCACCGGCAGGCTGATCGCCTCGCCGCTGTCGAAGCCCTCGGCCGCGCGCAGCGCCGACAGCAGGGCGTCGAGCTTGGTGCGCTCCTGCGCCCAGGCGGCGGCACCCAGTCGCCCCGGTGGCAGCAGGCCGGACAGGCGCAGCCAGGCCGGCGCTTCGATCGGCGCTTCGCACTGCGGCCAGCGTTTGAGCAGGCGGCTGAACAAGCGATCGGACAGGCGCTCGCGCGCATCGACGTCCGCGTCCAGCGGCTCGCTGTCGGGCAGGCGCTGCGCGTCGAGCGCATCGAGATGCAGCTGCAGGCCCTGCGCCAGCACCTGTCGCGCGGGGTCGCGCCAGAATGCCTGCAGCTCGCGCAGGCCGAGCTGGGACGGCAAGGCGGCGGGTACGCTGGCGCTGCTGTCGACGAAGGGCGGCAGCTCCGGCAGGTCGCCGCGCGTCGGCAGGGCGGCAAAGGCCTGCGCATGCGAGAACAGGCGCGGATCGCTGCCATCGAAGTAGCGTGGATCAAAGGGCTGCAGCGGATGGGCGACGAGCCAGGGGCGGTCGCGCTTCGCGTCCTCGGCATCGAAGCCGCCGTGCAGGTCGAGCAGGGCCAGCAGCTCGGCCAGCGGTGCCGACGGGTTGCGCGGTGCGCCGTCCTTGACCGCGCGGCCGAGGTAGCTGAAGTGCAGGCGCTGCCGCGCCGACATCACCGTCTCCAGGAACAGGTAGCGGTCGTCGCTGCGCTGCTCGCGGTCGTACAGACGCGGGGCGGCGCGCATCAGGTCCAGCCCGCCGTCGGCGCCGCGGCGCGGGAACTCGCCCTCGTTCAAGCCGAGCACGGCGACCAGCCCAAACGGAATCGCGCGCTGCGGCACCATGCCGCAGAAGGTGATGCCGCCGAGCAGAAAGGCCTGGCGCTCGGGCACTGCATCCAGCGCTTCCTCCAGCAGGCTGCGTGCCAGCGCGAAGGGCAGGGGCGTGACCTGCTGCGCGGCCGGCGGTTGCGCAGCCAGGCCCTGCAGCATCTGCCGCAGCAGCTGCTCGGCCTCGCGTGCCGGCGCGTCCTCGGGGTCGGTGCGGAACAGCGCGTCGAGCAGGGCCTCGAGGCGCTCGCACCAGCGCGCCAGCGGAAGACTCTCCGCGGCCAGATCGAACAGGCCCTGCAGGGCCTGCAGCAGGGCATCGAGCGCGCCGATCGGCTCGGCCTCGGGGCCATGCAGGCCGGACACCGTCGCGAGTTCGCTGCCGTCGCCCAGGGTCAGCGCGCGCGGCGCGTCCTCGCCGGCGGCGTCCTCGATCAGATAGCCGGCGATCAGTCGGTCCATGCCGAAGGCCAGGCTGTGCGCGTACACAGTGGGCAGGTCGAAACGTTCGCGAAAACGCGCATCGAGGCCCCAGCGCGCGCCCGCCGCCTGCAGCCAGTCGGCCAGCGATTCCACCGCCGCCGCATCGAGGCCGAAGCGGCGCGCCAGCTCCGGCTGCTGCAGCAGGTCAACGAGTTCCGGCGCGGACAGCCGGGTCGCCGGCAAGGCGAGCAGGCGGCGGAAAGCCGCGAACAGGCGGTGGCTGCGGGCGGTGCTGATGTCGGCGAGGTGGTAGGGCAGGCGTGCGCGAGCGTCGCCGGGCGGGCCGAACACGGCCGGAATCAGCGGCAGGTAGGCGCCGATGTCGGGCGCCATCACCACGATCTCGCCGGGCGTGAGATCGGCCTCGCCGCTGCGGTCGGCACCGGTGGCGTCGAGCAGCACCTCGCGCAGCACTTCGAGCTCGCGCAGGCGCGTGTGGCAGGCGTGCACGCGCAGGCTGTCGTCGGCGCGCGCGCGGGCTTCGTCGATGGCGTCGTCGAGCGGCTCGCGCAGCAGGCCGGGATCGAGTCGACGCAGGCTTTCCTGCAGGCGCAGCAGGCGATTCGCGGGCTCGGGATCGCGGCGGTCCTGCCAGTGGCGGACGTCCTCGGCGACCTCGTTGATCTCCGACAGCGCCATGAAGAACTGCTGGCCCAGCCGGCCCCAGCGCGCCAGCAGCGGATGGCCCTGCTCGATGAACCAGTCGCCCTCGCCGGCGGCCTCGATGGCCGCGGCCTCCTCCGCGCGGCGCGCGGCCAGCGCATCGAGATCCCGGCTCAGCCCGCCCCAGAACTCGCGGCAGGGGTCGGGCGCGTACAGCGCGACCAGACGCGAGTCGGCCAGCGCGCGCAGTACCGCCAGCTCCTGCGGCGGCGCGTGGTTCAGGCCGAACACGTGCAGCGGCGTGCTCGCCGGCAGCGCGCTCAGGCGCGGCAGCAGGCGCTGCAGGATGTCGGCGCGGTGGTCGCCCAGGCGTGCCTTCAGCGCGCGCCACAGCGGCGCGACCAGCTCGCCCTCCAGTCGCGCGCGCGGCGAATCGAGATGCGCCAGCGCGCGCTCGCCGCGCTCCCAGCGGCGCAGCCAGTCCGGCCGATAGACGAGGTACTGCGCGTACAGCCGCGCCAGCCGGTCGGCCAGCTCGAAACGCCGACGCAGGCGATCCTCGGGCGCGCCGTGGTCGAGATAGGAGGCCAGCCGCGCGGCATCCAGATCGGCCCGCGCGCTGTCGAGAAGATCGAACACCTGCCAGCGCAGCTGCGCACTGCGCCACTGCGGCAGCGAAACGGCCTGCCGGCCCAGCACGTCCTGCGCCAGCCGGTCGATGAAGCTGCTCGGCAGCAGTACCTCCAGATTGGCGACGATGCCGCGCGGCCCGCGCGCTTTCGCCAGCGCCCGCGTCAGCCAGTGGCGCATGCCCGGGTGCGCGGCCAGCACCGTCTGTGGGGTCAGCACGTCCTCGGGCGGTGCGGCATCGAGCAGCTCCAGCAGCGGTTCGAGCAGGGCCTCCAGCCGGCTGGCGCGATACACCACCAGCCCCGCGCCCGCGCTGCGCCCATCGATGTGCTGCACCTTCGCCACGCTGTCTCCGAGTCGTCCGCGCTGAGCGGTGAGGCCGCATTGTGCCGCGAGTGGCGGCCCGCGACGCGCCATGCCCGCATAGGGTGGGCCCTGGCCCACCGTGGCTGCGAATCTCGCGATGGGCTGGTGTGTATGCGGGGCGAGTGTCGAGCCAATGGTGGGCCGGGGCCCACCCTATGCTGTGGCGCGCGCAGCTTCTCGGGAAGGGTCAGGCGCACGCTGCGCCTCAACACGGAAAGTGATGCGCAGGGCCGCGTGCACTTCGGCGACAACGGAAACCCGGCTGCTCACCTCACGCCAAGTGCGGTATCGAGCAGCTCCCGACCAGGCCCTGCGGCCAACAGAAGCAGCACCAGAGTGTTCGCAGCCACTGTCATCCAGAACACGGTCTGGAAGGGCTGCTTCATCGACTTGTGCCGCAGCAGGCGCTGCGCGATCAGGCAGGCGGGCCAGCCGCCGAGCACGGCGATCAGGTGCAGATGCGCCTCCGGGGTGCGCTGCGCCTCGGCACGCGCCGCCCGCTTGTCCAGCCAGTACATGCCGAAGGCGATCAAATTGAAGGTTGCGAACACACCGAGAAGCTCCGTCGGCAGCCCCAGCAGCAGCACCAGCAGCAGTTGCGCCACCAGCCCTGCGATGCCGGCCTCAAGCCTCCATGCACTGCTGCCTTGGCGTGTTTCGGCGAGGTGTCGGCGCGCACTCAGCTGCAGCGTCTCGGCGACCAGGGCGCGCGGGCGACCTCGCTCGTCCGTACCGAGGGTGTAGTTGAACGCCTGCCCCAGCGCGGGTCGGCCCTTCGCCCCGCGTACCGCCTTGATGTGCAGGAAGACGCGTTCTCCACCGCCATTCGGCTCGATGAAGCCGAAGCCGCGTTCATCGTTCCATTCGATCAGACGGCCTTGGTAGCGCATGACGGGGCGGACGGATTGGGGTGGGGCAGCGTAGCAAGCGCGCTTTGTTGCGAGGTCGGAACGAGCGGGCTGCGGTGAATGAGGTGCAGGTTCCCTGGGGCTACAGCACCAGAGGGAGCTTGGGCAGCAGCCGCTCGGCGAAGGGCGGCGACAGGGCAACCAGATAGCGCCGTGAGGCCGCATTGGCGCCACCGTCTTTCGGCTTGTGGACAGCGTAGTCCTGTCCCTCTCTGGCGCCCAGTTCGCTCTGAAGCCGGAATCGCAGCAGAGCTTCGCTCTTGGGGTCGAAGGCATCGCGCTCTTTCCCGTTGACGCAGAAGCGCACCCCGAACAGGCCGCCCCGCGCTTCGACGGAGGAGTTGAAGTAGCCGATGTGGCGGCCTTGCAGATGCAGCCGAACGGTCTTTCCCTTGCCGGCCTGAATCACGGCCTTCAACCCGGACTCCTTCGCCAGCGTGCCGAGGAAGGCTGTGGCTGCGGCCGGCTGCGGTCCGATGTAGTCGTCAGGAAACGGGTGGGTCATGGCCTTCTCCAAGGGCTGAATCCAATTCGTGGTCGGCGAACGCGCATCGCCTCACCGCCGCCCCACATAGCCCTCGTTCTTGGCCTCGGCGCGGCCCAGCGCCAGCAGCATGTCGATCAGCTGGGGCAGGCGGTTTTTCCAGGGGCCGCGGCTGCTGAAGTGGGCGGCGATCTGGTCGAGGGTGAGCGGGGCGGGGGCGGCGAGCAGCAGGTCGGCGATGGCGCGGATCTGGTCGACGGTGTCGCGGGGCCAGGGCTGGGCCTTGAGGGGCGTGATCGATGGGGTGGCGCTGCCGATGGCGGCGTCTTCGTCGCTGCTGGCCTCCGCCTCGGCGTCGTCCGCTGCCGTCGGCAGCAGGCTGGCCTGGGTGCCGCTGGGCTGCGCGTCTTCGGCTTGCGCCTGCGCTGCGATGTTTGTTGCGGGGTCGGCCGCAGGGTCGATGCTGGCGTCGACGCTGGGCCCGGTCTGGGCGGGGCCCGCGCTGGCGCCGTGCGCGGTCGGGCTGCGGTGCTCCGGGTTCTGGTACTCGGGGCGCAGCCAGCGGATCAGGCCGCGGGCTTCTTCGGCGGCGCGTTCGGCGTTCAGGGCGACCAGGCGTTCGAGCACGGCTTCATCGAAGCGGCGACGCGCCTCGACACGGCTGTCGCCGCTGGGCGCGGCATCGTTGCCGTGGGCGATGCGCAGGTCGGGCAGCAGGTCGGCCCAGCCGTAGGCCTCGAGCACGGCGGCGTCGAGTTCGTCGTGGATCTGCCGCAGCACGCTGACCAGGCCCTCGCCGTGGATGCCGCGCTCCTTGGCGCTGAGCTCGCGGCCTTCGCGCAGGGCTTCCAGCACGTTGTACATCCCTGTGAGGGTGAGGCTGGGGTGGGCCGCCTGCTGACGCTTGCGGTGGGCGTCGAGCTGTTCGGCGAGTGTGCGGATGCGCTCGGCTTGGGCTTCGGTGGGGGTGGGGAAGGGGAAGGTCGCGAAGCAGGTCGTGTTGGTCCAAGTCGGATCATTGCCGACGCCGAGGCGACCGCCCGCACTGAGCGCCCAGCGCTTGTGCGGCTCGCTCGAAAGCACGCCAAGCCACACCGCATCCTCAAGACAGATGGCGTAGAGCTTGTGGTCGGGGCAGAACGGGCGATCGACGAAGGCAAAGACGCGGTGCTTCGATGTTTCAGGGGTGATCACCAATCGCTGCACGTCTTGCCAAGAGGCGCGTAGAGCGGTGTTCGCTCGACCGAACAGCCACCAGTCCCTGCGGCGTTGCGCATCCTTGTTCTGATCCCGCTCCGGCTTCACCCGATCCAGCAGGCGCTGATACAGCTGCGGATGCGCAGCGCGGGCCTCGTCGGCGCTGAAGCCGAAGAAGTCGATGACTAAGCAGTGCTCGCCGCCCTGCATCAAATCCCGCGCATTGCAGTGCGGCTTGATCACCTCGGGCAGGGCGTCGAGGGCGTAACCGAGTTCGACGACTTCTGCGGGCTCCAGACGGAAGCCCTTGCCGACGAGATTCATGCCTTGGAAGCAGACATCCGCATTGGCACGCAGCTTCTGCGCCGCGACGACCTTGGCACCCACGCTCAGGTCGGAATGGATGACGCCACCACGCTCACGCAGATCGACCGCGACCTCTCCATCGTTCGCAGCGCGCTCCGCTTCGACCGTAAGCAAGCGCCCCGGGAGCGCCTGGGTGTCAGCGACGGTCATGCCGATGCGCACGGCTGCGCCTTCGGTGGCGTCCACCCACGGGTGGTCGGGAATCGCGAACACCAGAGAGATCGCGTGTTCGCTGCCCTTGCTCTTGCCGCTGGGCTCGGCCAGTGCTGCTTCGATGATCTTGCGGTTGAAGGCTTGGCTGATCGAGTTGGTGGTGATCAGGCCGAAGCGCTTGAGCGCGCCGCGACGCGTGAGCTGGGCGGCGTGGTGCCACCAGTACATGACCAGATCGGCGGTTTCCGGCACATCGCTCCAGGCCGCGCGCAGGGCTTCGACATAGCCGTCGCCCAGGGCGATACGCATGCGCTTGTTGCCGATAAACGGCGGATTCCCCACCACAAAATCCGCCTCCGGCCACGCCGCCTTGCGCGGGTTCACATAGACCTCGATCGGCACGCGCGCGGCCTCATCGGGAATCGGTTCGCCGGTGACTGGCGAGGGCTTCATCGTGCGGCCGTCCCAGCGGGTCTGCACTTCGCCGTTCGCATCGCGGGCGTAGTCGACGCGGTCGTAGGCCAGCACGGCGTCGCGGTTCTCGATGGTGCGGAAGTCGCGGATCACCGGCTGCGGCGGGTGGATGTCGCCCTGCGTGCGGAAGTGCCACTGCAGGTAGCCGATCCACAGCACCACTTCGGCAATCGCCGCGGCGCGCGGGTTCAGCTCGATGCCGAGCAGGTTGTGCGGGTCGACGGTTTCGCCGGCGGCGGCGTCGGCGCGTTCGCTGCCCAGGGCCAGCCCGGTCTGGCGGTCGCCGAAATCGTCGAGTGCGTTCAGCACTTCGCCTTCGAGGCGCTTCAGGTGTTCCAGCGTGACGTAGAGGAAGTTGCCGCTGCCGCAGGCGGGGTCGAGCACGCGCACGCTGCACAGGCGATGGTGGAAGGCGCGCAGCTCGGCGGCTGCGGCATCCAGCGCGGCGCTCTGCTGGCGCTTGAGCGCGTCGAACTGGCGCGGCTTCAGGCCCGGTGCCAGCAGGCGTTCGCCCAGCTCCGCGGCTTCCTGCGCGTGCATGCCGGAGGCGGCGCGGGCGATGGCCCATTCCTCGCGCAGGGGCTCGATGACGGTGGGCAGCACCAGGCGCTCGACGTAGGCGCGCGGGGTGTAGTGGGCGCCGAGCTTGTGGCGCTCGGTGGGGTCGAGCGCGCGCTCCAGCAGGGTGCCGAAGATGGCGGGCTCGACATAGCGCCAGTCGGCGCGCGCGGCTTCGATCAGCAGCTCGATCTGGGTTCGGTCGAGCGGCAGTGTGGTCGGGTCCTTGAACAGCTTGCCGTTGAAGTGCAGCACGTCGGTGGCGAGCGCGGGCGAGAAGCCGCCGCTGTCCATGTCGCGCCAGAGCTGGGCGAGCATGCGCATGGCGGTCTCGGGGCGCTCGACGTGGCTGCGCAGCAGGTTGCGGAAGCTCTCGGCCGGCAGCAGGCGCACGTCCTCGGCAAACATGGTGAACAGGCAGCGCATCAGGAACTGGGCGACGGCTTCGGCCGGGTGGCCGCTGGCCTCCAGGCTGCGCGCCAGCTTGGCCAGCTTGGCGGCGATCTCGCGGGTGACGCGGGCGGACTCGCGCGAGGGGTCCAGCCCCATCGGGTCCAGCCAGATGCGGCGCAGGCGCGCGAGCAACTCCGGACGGCGCAGATCGGTGAGCGCGATGCGGTGGCTGCGCGGGTCGGGGAAGGGCGTGTAGGTGGCGCCCGAGCGCGAGAACTCGCTGTACAGCTCGATGCGCTGGCCCACATCGACGACCAGCACGAAGGGCGGCCGGCCCTCGCTGGCCGGCAGGGCGCGGGCATAGGCCTCGGCCTGGCTGCGCGCGCGCAGAAGCGCATGGTCGAAACCCTTGGGCGAGAGCGCGCTGCGCAGCTTCTTCGACTCCAGCACGAAGGCGCCGCGGCGATACAGATCGATGCGCCCGGCGCTGCTGCTGCCATCGCCGTGACTGAAGCTGATCGGCCGCTCGAACATGTAGTCCTGCTCGGCCGTGGGGTGGGGTGTGTCGACGCCGAGCAGGTGGCAGAGATCGATCAGAAAGCTCTGCGAGGTCGACAGCTCGGAGGCATTGACCCCGTTCCACTTGGCGATGAAGGCCTCGACCGCGGCGAGATCGAAGGTGTGCGTATCGGCGCTCATGCAGGCGATCGGAAGGGCATCGAAGGGGAAGCGACGAGGATGCCACGGTGCGGCGGTGCGCGGCGCTGTCTGGGTGTTTGTGGGAGAGAGCGTGCTCGCGACCGGTGGCTGCGTGCAGGGCGTGGGCGGTGAGGCAGGGGCCTGCCGCGTGTATCCAGCAAGCCGCGTATAGGGTGGGCCCTGGCCCACCGTGAGCTCGACGCTTGCCTCGCCGGCACGCGGGCCCGTCGCGAGATTCGCGGCCATGGTGGGCCGGGGCCCACCCTATGCGGGCGTGGCGCGGCATTCGCGGCGCAGGCTGCCAGAGCTCGACGCTTGCCTCGCCGGCACGCGGGCCCGTCGCGAGATTCGCGGCCATGGTGGGCCGGGGCCCACCCTATGCGGGCGTGGCGCGGCATTCGCGGCGCAGGCTGCCAGAGCTCGACGCTTGCCTCGCCGGCACGCGGGCCCGTCGCGAGATTCGCGGCCATGGTGGGCCGGGGCCCACCCTATGCGGGCGTGGCGCGGCATTCGCGGCGCAGGCTGCCAGAGCTCGACGCTTGCCTCGCCGGCACGCGGGCCCGTCGCGAGATTCGCGGCCATGGTGGGCCGGGGCCCACCCTATGTGGGCGCGTGGGCTGCGGGGCTTGCCGCTGGGTGCGATCTGCCGGACAAGTCGCCGCATGCTCGGTCGTGAAGGCCGCATTCGCATGCGTCTGCGTATGCTCCGGCGCTGACTCTTCACTTGCGTGAGAACACCCCATGGCGCGACTGCGTCTGCCGCGATGGCCCTGGCTGCTGGCGATCGGTGTCGTCGTGCTGGTGCTGCTGCGCGTGCCCGGCTGGGTGCAGGGGCCGGAGGTCACGGTGTATGCGGTGGAGCGTGGCCCGCTGCTGGCCAATGTGGTGGCGACCGGGCGGGTGCAGACACCTTCGCGGGTCACCCTGGGCAGCGAGATCGCCGGCGTGCTGGTCGAGCGCAACGTGACCGACGGCGACCGCGTGGCGCCGGGTCAGCTGATTGCACGCCTGCGCGATGACGAGCTGCGCGCACGCCTGAACGAGGCCGAGGCCGCGCTGGCGCAACTCGAACTGCGGCAGCGGCCGGAGAGCCAGGCCGCACTGCGCGAAGCCCGCGCCCGCGCCCAGCAGGCCGCGCGCGAGGCCGAACGCGCGGCGGCCCTGCTGGCGCGAGGCTTGATCGCCAAGGAGCAGGCCGAGCAGGCCGCCGAGACCCGCGAGATCGCGCAGGCGCAGGCCGCGCGTGCGGCGGCCGTGGCCGAGGCGCTGGCACCCGGCGGCGTCGAGGAGCGGCTGCTGCGCGAGCGCATTGCGACTGCGACCGCGCTGCTGGCGCGCAGCGAAATCCGCAGCCTGATCGCCGGCACGGTGCTGCGGCGTCTGGCCGAGCCGGGCGATGTGCTGAGCGCCGGCCGCGGCATCGTTGAAGTGGCGGTCGATGGGCCGACCGAGATCGTTGCCCAGGTCGATGAGCGCAATCTGGATCGACTGGCGCTGGGCCAGCCCGCACTCGTCTCGGCCGATGCCTTCCCCGAGCGCCGCGAGCCCGGCGAGGTCAGCTTCATCGCGCCGGCCGTGGACCCGCAGACCGGCACGGTCGAGGTGCGGGTGCGGGTGCCGGAGCCGCCGGCCTATCTGCGCCAGGACATGACCGTCTCGATCGACGTGGAAGTGGGCCGGCGCGAGGACGCGCTCAGCCTGCCGCTGGACGCGCTGCGCAATCCGCGCGCCGGCGCCGCCGAAGTGCTGGCAGTGCGCGAGGGCAGCGTCGAGCGCCTGAGCCTGCGCATCGGCCTGCGAGGGTTGGATCGCGTCGAGGTGCTTGAGGGGCTGGCCGCGGGCGAGTTCGTGCTGCCGGCACGCGCGGCGATCGAGCCCGGCGCCCGCGTGCGCCCTCGCCCGGCGGGCTGAGCCACGATGCTGAAGCGCGCGCTCGACTCGCTGTGGTTCGAATGGCTGCTGGCGATCCGCCTGCTGCTGGAGGGCCGCGCGCAGAGCCTGCTGATCATCAGCGGCATCGGCGTCGGCGTCTGCGTGATCGTGTTCCTGACCGCGCTGATCGGCGGCCTGCAGAAGCAGATCATCGACCGCACCCTGGGCACGCAGGCGCATATCCGCGTGCGTCCGCCCGAGGAACTGGCGCGGCCGCTGCGCACCGAGGCCGACGCCGAGGCCGGGCTGATCTCACAGGTCGACCAGCGCGCCCAGCGCCTGCGCGCGCTGGACCAGTGGCAGCGCATCGAGCAGAGCCTGCTCGCCGCCGACGACATCACCGCGGTCTCGCCGCTGGCCTCGGGCCCGGCGCTGGCGCGGCGCGGTGCGGCCAGCCGCTCGGTGGTGATCCTCGGCATCGAGCCCGAGCGCTACATGCGGATCGTGCCGGTGCAGGATTCGCTGCAGGAAGGCCGCTTCGCCATCGTCGGCAACGACATCGCCATCGGTCGCCAGTTGGCCACCGAACTCGGCGCGCGGCTCGGCGACAGGCTGCGGCTCGATGCCGGTGACGGCCGCGCCGACGTGTTCACCATCGTCGGCATCTTCGAGCTGGGCGTGCGCGACATCGACCAGCGCTTCGTCTACACCGCGCTGAAGCCCGCGCAGTCGCTGCTGGACCTGCCTGGGGGCGTGAGCAGCCTCGATCTGCGGGTGACCGAGATCTTCGCGGCCGAGCCGATCGCGCAAAGAATCAGCGCGCGGCTTGGCGTCAACGCCGAGAGCTGGATGACGCTCAACCGCAACGTGCTGGACGCGCTGTCGGCGCAGAGCATGTCGACCAACCTGATCAAGTTCTTCGTCGGCCTGTCGGCGGCCTTCGGCATCGCCAGCGTGCTGGCGGTGAGCGTGGTCCAGCGCGGCCGCGAGATCGGCATCCTGCGCGCGATGGGCACCGGCCGCGGCCAGGTGCTGCGGGTGTTCCTGATCCAGGGCGGCGTGGTCGGCCTGCTCGGCTCGGCGCTGGGTGCGCTGGGCGGCGCGGGCCTGATCGGTGCGTGGAGCGCGGCCGGGCTGTCGCGCTCGGGTCGCGGCTCCTTCGAACTGGCGGTCAGCCCCGAGCTGTTCATCGGTGCGACCCTGCTGGCGACCGTGGTCGGCATGCTGGCCGCGGTGGCGCCCGCGCGACGCGCGGCCAAGCTCGATCCGGTGGAGGCCATGCGCGGTGGCTGAGTCCTCACCCGTTCTGGAACTGCACGGCCTGACCAAGCGCTATGCGATCGGCACGCCGGCCGAGATCGAAGTGCTGCACGGGCTCGATCTCACCCTCGAACGCGGTGAGTTCGCGGCGCTGATCGGGCCCTCGGGCTCGGGCAAGAGCACCCTGCTGAATCTGCTGGGTCTGCTGGATTCGCCCACCGCGGGCGAACTCAGCCTGGTAGGGCAACCGACGCGGGCGCTGGATGACGACGCGCGCACGCGGCTGCGCGCCGACTCGATCGGCTTCGTGTTCCAGTTCCACCATCTGCTGCCGGCGTTCACCGCGCTGGAGAACGTGCTGATGCCGCTGATGGCGCGGCATGGCAAGCCCTCGGCCGAACAGCGCCAGCGCGCGCAGCGGCTGCTGGATGCGGTGGGCCTGGGCGCCTTGGCCCATCGCAAGCCCAATGAGCTGTCGGGCGGCCAGCAGCAGCGCGTGGCGATCGTGCGTGCGCTGGTCAGCGAGCCGGCCCTGCTGCTCGCGGATGAGCCCACCGGCAACCTCGACACCCAGACCGCGGATGAGGTCTTCGCCCTGCTGCGCCAGCTGCATTCGGAGCGCAGCTTCGCGGTGCTGGTGGTGACGCATGATCCGCGTCTCGCCGAACGCTGCGACCGCATCATCCGTCTGGTCGATGGGCGCATCGTCGAGGATCAGCCAGTCACGCGCCCCGGCGACTGAGGTTGCGCGGGCGGGTGCGGCCGATTTGGGGTGCGCAATGTTGGGCCGCGCTGCGCTTGGCCCAACCTACGAGGGCATCGCGGGTTTGTAGGTTGGGCCAAGCCGAAGGCGCGGCCCAACATCGCGGCATTGAAGCTTGCGTCGAGGCCTGGGGGTGCGACGTTGGGCCGCGCTGCACTTGGATCAACCTGCGAAAGCTGCGCGCCGCATAGGGTGGGCCCTGGCCCACCATGACGCGAATGCTCGCCCCGGTTCCGGTTCCGGTTCCGGCTCCGCCGCTGTCCGGACGCGCGTGCACTCCTGCAGGTAAGACCGCGGCCAGCGTTGAGCGTTGGAAGCGAGCGCTCGCTTGCGCGCTAGAACGGGGCGAGTGTGAAGCCCATGGTGGGCCGGGGCCCACCCTATGACGCCTCGCGCTGCGATCCGAGCGACGCGCTGTCGCGGTTCGCAGGGTGGGACTGCTCCGTCTCGACTGTCATCGCTGTGTCAATGAACAGTCATGCCCGGGCTGCAGGATGCGCGCTCCTTTCGCTGCGGAGCGTCCTCCATGCGTCTCGTCCTGCTGTTGAGCCTGCTGCTGCCCGTTGCCTGCGCTGCACAGCCGTCCGCCGAGCCTGCCGAGGCCAAGCTGCTGGGTGCACTGCCCGTGCAGCTGGGTCCGCGTCCCTTCTTCCTGGTAGATGACATGCAGGACGGCGCATTGAAGCGCGATCTGCAGCGCTGCGCCGCGACCCGGCCGCTGTACCGGCCCAGCCAGTTCTCGATCGGCCACCGCGGTGCGCCGATGCAGTTCCCCGAGCATACGCGCGAGTCCTACATCGCTGCGGCGCGCATGGGCGCGGGCGTGCTGGAGTGCGATGTGGCCTTCACCCGCGACAAGGCACTGGTCTGTCGCCACGCCCAGGACGACCTGCACACCACCACCAACATCCTGGCCACGCCGCTGGTGGCCAAGTGCACGCGGCCGTTCACGCCGGCCGAGTTCGACGCCGCCGGCACCCTCGTGCGCGCGGCGAGCGCCGAGTGCCGCACCAGCGACATCACGCTGGCCGAGTTCAAGACCCTGCGCGGCAAGATGGACGCCTTCAATCCACGCGCCCGCACGGTGACCGAGTACATGGCGGGCACCGCCAACTGGCGCACGGACCTGTACTCCGGCCCGAGCAGCGGCACCTTGATGACCCACGCCGAGAGCATCGAGCTGTTCAAGCAGCTCGGCGTGGACATGACGCCGGAGCTGAAGTCGCCGGTGGTGGCCATGCCCTTCGAGGGCTTCAGCCAGCAGGACTACGCGCAGAAGCTGCTCGACGAATACCGCGCTGCGCGCGTGCCGGCGCGTCGCGTCTGGCCGCAGAGCTTCAACCAGGCCGACGTGCTGTACTGGGTGCAGCGCGGCGGCGATTACGGCCGCCAGGCGGTCTTCCTCGACGACGCCAACACCGTCGCCGACCTGCCCAGCGCTGCCGAACTGCGCAACTACCGCAGCCAGGGCATCCGCATCGTTGCGCCGCCGACCTTTGCGCTGCTGGCGGTCGATGGCCAGAACCGGATCATGCCCTCGCAGTACGCCCGCGATGCACGCGCCGCCGGCCTGCAGATCATCACCTGGACGCTGGAGCGCAGCGGCATCCTCGCCGACGGCAACAACGGCTTCTACTTCCAGACCTTCGACAGCGCGATCCGCCGCGAGGGCGATGTGTTCGAGGTGATCGACGTGCTGGCGCAGGACGTCGGCGTGCTCGGCATCTTCACCGACTGGCCGGCGACGGTCAGCTTCTACGCCAACTGCAAGGGCCTGCGCTGAGGCCCTGATCGCCGCCGCGGCTTTCGTCGCGGCGACGGTCACGGCAGGGCGATTGGCAATGACCTTGTAGCTCGCATCGGGGATGGGGCGGCCGCTGCGGGTCCCCGCTGCGCTCGGCCCAAGCTGCGGATTCAGAACGTCGCATAGGGTGGGCCCTGGCCCACCGTGAGCTCAACGCCGGCCCCGATGTCGATGTCGATGTTGCAGGCGCTGGCGGCAGAGCCAGCGCTGGCAAGACAGGGCAATGCAGTGGCGAGAGTTCACGCCATGGTGGGCCAGGGCCCACCCTATGGGATTCCCTTTGCGCGATCGCAGTCGCGGCGTTCTTGGCTTGCGGCGAGGCTCCTACGCGGGGTGTTGGGCCGCGCTGCGCTTGGCCCAACCTACGTAAGCCATGCGTCGCGCTTGATGGCAAACGGCGAGGCCCGCGGGCGGAATTCATCGCCTTGGGACATAGGCCTGCGATTGCGGCGCGACACAGCGTTGCAGGGTGGCGGATTGTCGGTGCTCCAACGCGCGCCCATCCTTCATGGCATGTCAGAAGAAGGATGGATGACCATGTCGCTCGCTCCCAGCCTGTTCGTGTCCCACGGTGCGCCGACCTTCGCGCTGGCGCAGTCGGCCCCGGCCCGCGCGCTGCGCGCGTTCGGCGCAGCGCAGCCGCGGCCCTCCGCGGTGGTGGTGGTGTCGGCGCACTGGCAGACGCCGGGCCTGCGCGTGCAGGCGGCGGCGCAGCCTTCGACCGTGCACGATTTCGCCGGCTTTCCCGAGGTGCTGTATCGCCTGCAGTACCCCGCGCCCGGTGCGCCCGCGCTGGCTGCCGAGGTGCGCGATCTGCTGGTGGCGGCCGGCCTGCCGGCCCAGCTCGACGCGGTACGAGGCTTTGACCATGGCGCCTGGGTGCCGCTGATGCACCTGCTGCCGGCGGCCGAGGTGCCGGTGCTGCAGGTTTCGCTGCCGCAGATGGCCGGGCCGGCGCTCGCACACAAACTCGGCCTGGCGTTGCGGCCGCTGCGCGAGCAGGGCGTCTGGGTGCTGGGTTCGGGCAGCCTGACCCACAACCTGTACGAGCTGCAGGCGCCGCAGAGCCCGCCCGTGGCCTACGCGCAGGCCTTCGTCGAGGGCGTCGAGGGCGCCCTGGTGCAGGGCGATGTCGACAGCCTGATCCACTACCGCCAGCGCATCGAAGGCGGCGCGCGCGCGCATCCCAGCGAGGAGCACTACCTGCCGCTGCTGGCGGCGGTGGGTGCGGCAGCCGAGGGCGAACGCCCGCGACGCATCGCCGACGGCATCGAGTTCGGCGTGCTGTCGATGGCGGCCTATGCCTTCGGCGGCGTGGAGCTCGCTGCGGCGGCGTGAGAGCCTCTCGGCCCCGCGTCGCGGGTCAGGTGTTCTCGAAGAAACACGGGGTCGTCATCCCCGCGGAGGCGGGGATCCAGGACTCGTGCGACCGCGGCAAGCGACACTGGGCCCCCGCCTACGCGGGGGCGACGATCGATGGGGTCGCAATCGTTCAGTTTCTTGAGAGCTTCCCAGCCCCGCGCGGCGGGCCGGGTGTTCTCGAAGAAACACCGGGTCGTCATCCCCGCGACGGCGGGGATCCAGGACTCGCGCGACTGCGGCAAGCGACACTGGGCCCCCGCCTTCGCGGGGGCGACGAGCCAGGGGTCGCTAGACGCTGTTTCGGCCGGTTTTTCATGCCGCGCCGTCGCGAGGACGCTCCAATACAATCAATCACCTACGATTCTGTTTCTTGAGAGTTGGCGGACAACGCGTCGAAGTACGGCCGTTCCTGAGCAAACCGGATTCATTCGCTTGCGCGCGTTGTAGGAGCCTGCTTGCAGGCGACCGCAGCCTGCGCGTTGCGACCCACGCTGCGGGTCGCGAGCAAGCTCGCTCCTACAAAAAGCAGACTTGCGCTGGGGATGAGGTCAGTGGCGCTACGAGACTCGTGTTTCTTATGCGCCCATGAAGCCCCGGGTTGCTGCGGCGATCGCCTATCGCCCCAGCGCGAAGCCCATCCAAGAGAAAGGCCGCCACGACAGGGTCGTGGCGGCCGAAGGGCACGGTGCGGTGCCTGAGGGCTTAGCTGCCGCGGACCACCAGGTCCTTGGCTTCGACGCCACGCACGCCCTCGGTGGTTTCGGCGATGCGGATCGCCTCGGCGCGGGCCTGGGTGGTCGCGACCACGCCGCGCAGGTGCACCACGTTGTTCTTGGTTTCGACGCTGATGTCGGTGCCCGGCACGTTGCTGTCGGCGACCAGCTTCGACTTCACCTTGGTGGTGATCCAGGCGTCGTCGATCACTTCGCCGGTTTCGCTGGCGGCGGCGCGAACCTCGCCGGAGGCAGTGGCGGTGTTGGCGGCCTGGCGGGCCTGGGTGCCCGGGGCGGCAACGACCAGCTGGTTGTCGACGCTGACCACGCCATCGACGTGGGTGGCGAGCTCGGTGGCCGCCTGCTTGGCCGCGGCGCTGTCGGCGCCGCCGCTCAAGGTCACGCGGCCCTGGCGGGTATCGACATTGATGTCGAAGCCCTTGGTGCGCTCGTCGGCCAGCAGCTTGGTCTTGACGCTGGCGGTGATGGTGGCGTCGTCGATGGCCTGGCCGGCGGTGCGCTGCGGCGCGGCTTCGCTGGCGTGGACGCTCAGCGGCAGGGCGGCGGTGGCCAGCACGGCGGCGATGGAGGCGGCGATCAGCGAGGTCTTGAGGGTATTCATGGTGTCTCTCCTTCTGGGGGGGGGTAGTGCAGGGCGTTGGCCGGCGGCGTCGGCGCGCCGCTCGACCGGGGTCATGACCTTGAGTCAGGCCTGGCGATTCAGGCGTTGAAGGACTTCTTCAGGCTGCGCATCTCGTCGTGGCAGGCGCGCACCTGCGGCGCGTGGGTCTGCAGCAGCGCCTTCACCGAGGGGTCGGTGACTTCGGTCATCGCTTCCTGGAAGTGCTTGAGCAGGCGGTCCTCGGTTTCTTCAAGCTGGGCGACGTAGACCTTGTCTTCGTTGCTGCTGAGCTTGGCGCGCAGCTCGGTGTAGGTCTGGCGCAGGGTGCCGGCGAAGGTGCCGTCGCGCGGCGCGTCCTCGTTGTTGAAGTGCAGCTGGCCGCGCAGCGCGCTGGCCAGACGCTGCTTGTGTTCACGCATGCGGCTGAACACGTTGCGCAGCTGCGGGTTGCGGGTCTTGTCCATGGCCTCGCCGTAGAACTCGGCGCCGTCGTTGGCGATGCGCACCAGGTCCTGCACGGTGTCGGCATGGTTCATCGAAGTGCTCATTGGGCTGCTCCTTGCATTGAGGGAAAGAGGGCAAGGCCGAAGCGTTCAGCCTTGCCGCGCGCCGGGGCTGGCGCCCTCGCGGATCCGGCACGCAGGTGCCGGATCGGAGAGGTGGGGCGCGATCCGGGCCCGGCCCGGGGGAGGGAGGCGGTGGGAACCCGGATCGCTGCGCCCACTGTGGTGAATCCAGCTTCCGTGCCAACTGCGAAAAGCTATACGAATCAATGGCCTGGGAATCAGGCTCGTAGCCGCCGTGCGACCTGTCCGTGCAGATCGACAGATCCGGCCATGCGCCCTGCAAGGTCGGCCGACCCCAATCTGTCGCGCATCTGAACGAAACCGGACGCTGACGGCGTCGCGGCAAGCGGGCATCATCCCCAGCCGTGCGGCGCAGGCCGCGACCCCGGCAAGGAAGCAGCGATGTCCCCATGGCGAAGCGCGGCGCAGGCCCCCCTGGTGCTGGTGGTTGATGATCAGGAAGCCAACATCCAGCTGATGGGCAAGGTGCTGGGCGCCGCCGGCTTCGACGTGATGCCGGCGCTGAGCGGCGAGCAGGCCCTGCAGCGCGTGCGCGCGCAGGCGCCCGACGCCATCCTGCTCGACATGCGGATGCCCGGCATGGATGGCTTCGGCGTGCTCGAGCGGCTGAAGCACGACCCTGAGCTGGCCGATATCCCGGTGCTGTTCGTGACCGCCGAGCACGATCGCGAGCGTGTGGTGCAGGCGATCGAGGCGGGGGCTGCCGACTACCTGACCAAACCCTTCGTGGCCGAGGAGCTGATCGCCCGCGTGCGTGCGCACGCCGAGGCCAAGCAGCTGCGCGATCGTCTGCGGCGGGCCATCCGCGAGCGCGAGGAGACCAGCAGCATGGTGGCCCACGATCTCAAGAACCCGCTGTTCACGATCGCGCTGAAGGCCGGCGTGATCCGCGAGCAGGCGCATGACCCCGAGCGCGTGCGCGAACTGGCGACGCGCATCGAGGCGGCCGCGCAGCGGACCATGGAGTTCGTCAGCAACTACCTGGAGCGTCGCGCCGAAGTCGAGCTGCGTCGCGACTATCAGCCTTCGGTCTGCGACTGCGATGCGCTGCTGACCGTGCTGGAGCGCGAGTTCGACACCGTGCTGGTGCACAAGCAGCAGCGCCTGGTGCGCGAGGTGCAGCAGCTCGATCCGGTGCTCGCCGATGTCGAGGCGGTCGGGCTGGTGCTGCGCAACCTGCTGTCCAACGCCAGCAAGTACGCGCCGCCGGGCAGCACCATCACCCTGGCCTGCCGGCGCGGCAAGCCCGGCCATCTGCAGATCGCGGTGATCGACCAGGGCCCCGGCATTCCCGAAGCGGAGCGGCCCAAGCTGTTCCAGCGCTTCATGCGCCTGTCGACGCAGCCCACCGGCGGCGAGAGCTCGACCGGCCTCGGCCTTGCCGACGCGCTGAAGGAAGCGCGCTGGATGGGCGGCGAGCTGTGGTACGAGGACGCACCCGGCGGCGGTGCGGCCTTCGTGCTGGAGCTGCCGCTGGCGCCGGTGGTGTAGGCCCTGCGGGCTCGGCGCGGGCGAGGCCGCACGCGCGACGGAGCGGGCATGGCCCAGCCGCCTGCGGGGCGGTGATCAGGCTGCGCGACGGGCCGGCGTTTTGCATCACCACGCACCGCAGAGTGCACGAAGCGTCCATGCGGCGTGTCGGAGCGGGCTCTGCAAGTGCATGAATTTGCAGACAATGCGCGCTTGGCACGAAGCGTGGACTGCCTTGGATGCGCGAATGGCGCATCCCATTCCAAGGAGTCCACCCATGCTTCACTACGCCGTCGTCTTCTTCATCATCGCCCTCATCGCTGCCGTGCTCGGCTTCGGCGGCATCGCGGGTGCCTCCGCCGGCATCGCCAAGATCCTGTTCCTGGTGTTCCTGGTGCTGTTCGTGGTGTCCCTGATCCTGGGCCGCCGACCGCGGGTCTGACGCAGCCGAGGTGCAGCACCGGAAGCCCGGGGCCTTGCGGCTCCGGGCTTTTCGTTTCTGGGTCGCTTGCGGGTGTGGCGTGGTGGCGAAGCGCTGCCAGCTGTTCGCCGCGCTTCGATCGAGCCCCTCGCTCAGGAGATGTGGTTCGTTCCTGGCCCGGACTCCGCGGGACTCGCTGGCGGATGCGCTGCGCTTATCCGCCCTACGAATTCAAAGGACGCGTTGCCTCGAACGAAGCCACCAGTGACTGTTCGCTACCCCTCGTTCCAAGCGCCAGGCCCACGGAATGTGCTTGGTCGTTCGCCGGGACTGCATCGAAATCGCTGGCTGATGGGCGCGCCCCTCAACGCTCGATGATCTGCGCCCAGGGTCGCAGCGATTCGCTGTGGCCCAGCACGATCTTGGCGCAGACCAGCAGCGGCATCGCCAGCAGCAGGCCGAGCACGCCCCAGAGCCAGCCCCAGAACAGCAGCCACAGCACGATCACCACGGGATTCAGGGCGAAGCTGCGGCCCAGCAGCAGGGGCGTCACCAGCTGGCTTTCCAGGGTGTTGAGCACGAGGTAGGCGGCGGCCGGCAGCAGGGCCGCGCCGAGTGTGTCGAACTGCAGGATGCCGAGGGCGGCAAGCCCCAGCGCGCAGATCAGCGGGCCGAGATAGGGGATAAAGTTGAGCAGGGCGGCCAGCAGCCCCCACAGCAGCGGATCGCGCACGCCGAGCAGGTGCAGGGCGCCCGCGGTAGCAGCGCCGAGCAGCAGGTTCACCAGGGTCACGGTGCCGACGTAGCGGCTGATGTCGCTCTGGATCGAGCGCACGATCGCCACCGTGGTGCGCTTTTCGCGCAGGGTCGGTGCGATGGTCACTGCGCGCCGGAACAGGCCTTCGCCAAAGACCAGGAACAGATACACCAGGATCAGGGTGCTGCCGACCGAGGCGGCGACCAGCAGCAGGCCGCCGAAGCGTTCGCTGAAGCCCGCCCGCGGCCGCACCACTTCGACCTTGCGCTGGGCCGGCGCCTCGCCGCCGATCGACTCGATCGCCTGCAGGGCCTCGTTGACCTTGCCGGCGGCGAGCACGGGCTGGGTCATGCGCTGCATGCGGCGCTTGAGCTCGCCGATCACCCGCGGCGACTGCTCGACGGCCTGCAGGGCGGGCGCCTGCACGGCGTAGCCGATCGCGCCCAGGCTGGCGATCAGGCTGCCCACCACCAGCGCTGCGGCGAGTCCGCGCGGCAGGCCCCAGGCGGCCATGCCGCGCACGGCGGGGTTCAGCAGGAGGGCGATGAAGCCGCCCAGCAGCACCGGCAGCAGGATCGGCGCCGCCACATCGATAGCCACGCCCAGCGCCAGCAGGGCGAGCACGACCAGAGACCAGCGGCTGTAGCGTGCCGGCGCACGCATCCTCGCTGCGTGTTGGGACGGTTCCGCGTCTGCGGACTCCGCCGCCGCTTCGGTGCTCGCGCTCATGGGCTGCCGGTTCCCTCCTCGCTGGACGCCGCAGTCTGCCCCGAATCGCCGCTGGCGGGTGCACGCAGGGCGCGCTCCAGCAGCGGCACCAGCACACCCCAGGGCAGGGCGGCCAGCACCGAGAAGGACAGCCCGGGCCGCGCGCGCGGCCGCCGGTCGAGGTCGCGTTCCAGCACGGCACCGAGCACCGCGCCGCCGCCGACCCACAGCCAAGGCCAGAGCTCGCGTACGCGACCCGCGACGCTGCGCGCCTCGTTCGCGCTGCGTGCCCGCAGCGCCAGCACCTCGCGGGTCTGCGCACGCACGTCCGCGCGACGCCGGCCGAGGCTCATGGCGCATGCTCCCGCCACAGCGCCGACAGCTGTTCGCGCGTGCGCGGCAGGCCGCAGTCGCCGAGGTGGCGCGAGGCGCGCAGCCAGCAGGCCGCGCCTGCCGCCAGCAGCAGCGTCAGGCTGATCGCCAGCGAAGCAGGCCAGGACAGGCCCAGGGCCAGACAGGTCGCCACCAGCAGGGCGCAGCCCAGCACTACCGCCAGGCCGATCAGCAGCAGGCCGATGACGGCGAGCACGCCGGCGCGCAGCAGCAGGGCGAAGCTGAGCCGCAGCTCGCTGCGGGCAAGCGCGGCCAGGGCCAGCAGGGTCGCCTGCAGGTCGTCCATCAGCTGCCGCAGCGAGGGCAGGGCGACTGCGTCCTCCGCTGACGATGTCGCGGGAACGGCGTTCGGCGATGCGGCGCGGGGATCCACGCCGCTCGCCGGGCTGCTGGCTGCAGGCCGCGCGTCCATGGTCAGCGACGCAGCAGCCGCGAGATCAGGAAGCCACCGGCAGCAGCGATGCCGAGTGCAGCCAGCGGATGTTCGCGGACGAAACCTTCGGAACGCAGGCGCAGGTCCTGCCACTGCTGCTGGGCCTGCACGGCCGCGGCGTGGCCGGCCTCGCGCACTTCGCTGCGCGCAGCGCCCAGCTCGGGGCCGGCGGCGGCCAGACCCTCCTGCAGGGCGACGCGCGCCGCGGTTTGCGCTTCGCCGACGCCGGCTGCGGCCTCGCGGGCGGCCTGCAGCAGATGCTGCCCGGCCGACTGCAGGTGGGCGCCGGTGCCGACGATTTCGGGGGTTTCCTGGATGGAGTTGCGCTTGCTGGCCATGGTGGATCTCCTTGGCTTGGGGGAGGGGATCGGCGCCCTGGCGGCGCCGCGGTTCAGCGTGGAATCGGTGTCTGCCGCGCCTGCAGCTCGTCGAAGCTCTGCAGCTGCAGGGCATCGAGCTCCAGGCTGCGGCGGTCGATGCGGCTCTCGACGCGGAGCATCCGCGCCGGCGCATCGGCCACGTGCAGCAGGCCCCAGAGCACGAACTCGGCGTCGCGTGGCCGCAGCTGCCAGTGGCTGATCTCGACCACCTCGAAGCGCAGCGGGCGCGCCTCGCCCTGGGCCAGCGCGGCCTCGACCCGGCTGCCCAGCTGCTCGCGCAGCAGGGTGGAGGTTGCCGCGGCACGCGCGTCGACCTGTGTGCGCTCGCGGTCTTCGCTGGCGATCACCGGCGCTGCGAGCAGCAGAAGCGCGAGCAGGGCGAAGTGGCGGCCACGCCCATTCATGCCTGCGCTCCTGCAGCCACCGGCAGCGGGCGCGACGCCTGCGGCGCGAGCGCGTCGACGCGGCCTTCCGCATCCACGGCGGAGCGATCGGCCTGGGCCGGACGGCGTCCGGCGGCAGCGATCTCGGCGAAGACCTGAAGGTCATGTTCATTGACGTCGCAAAGGCAGAGGGTGGTCATGGCAAACTCCCGGGGCTTCACAGGAGTGCATTCGCAGGATGCGTGCCAAGCCCTTTCGGCCTTGAGTTCTGCTTTTCTTTCAGTTGCTTGGAGCCCTTGCGCGCGGCGACGCCGAGTCCACGTCCGTGCAAGGGGCACGGTCGCGGCCTGCGAGCTGCACGATCCGACTCGGTCGGCGCGGCCCTCCCTCCCTTTCAAGGATTTCCCATGTCACGTACCGCCGAGCCCAGCGCCCGCATCCTCGCCATCGACGATGAGCCCGATCTGCTCGACAGCTATGCCGCCATCGTCGAGGCCCAGGGCATGCGCCTGACCCCGGCGCAGTCGCTGGCGGAAGGCCTGAAGCTGGCGGCCACGCGGCCCTTCGACGTCTGCCTGCTCGACCGCAATATCGGCTACGAGCTTGGCACCGAGGCCGTGCCCGAGCTGAAGCAGCAGGCGCCGGGTCTGCGCATCATCATGGCCACCGCGCACCGCGACACCGAGGCCGCGCTGGAAGCCCTGCGGCTCGGCGTTGACGACTACCTCGTCAAGCCCTTCTCGCCCGAGCAGCTGCGCATCGCCCTGGCCCGGCAGATCGAAGCCCGCCGCCTGAACCGCAAGGTCGAGACCCTGGAGCGCGACGTGCGCGCCCGCGGCCCCGGCGATCTCGGCAGCCAGTCCAAGGCCATGCAGGAGGCGATCGCCCTGGCCCGGCAGGTCGCGCGCACGCCGGCCAATGTGCTGATCCTCGGCGAGAGCGGCACCGGCAAGAACGTGTTCGCGCGCGCCATCCACGGCTGGAGCCCGCGCGCCTCCGCCGGCTTCGTCGCGGTCAACTGCCCCTCGCTGGGTGCCGACCTGCTGGAGAACGAACTGTTCGGCCACCGCAAGGGCGCCTACACCGGCGCCGCCGACAGCAGCGAGGGCCGGGTCGCCCTGGCCGAGGGCGGCACCCTGTTTCTTGATGAGATCGGCGAGTTTCCCCTGGCCCTGCAGCCCAAGCTGCTGCGCTTCATCCAGGACAAGGAGTACGAGCGCGTCGGCGACCCGGTGACCCGCCAGGCCGACGTGCGCCTGGTCACCGCCACCAACCGCGACCTCGCGAAGCAGTGCGAGCTGGGCGAGTTCCGCCAGGATCTCTACTACCGTTTGAACGTGGTGGCGATCACCCTGCCGCCGCTGCGCGAGCGCCGCGAGGACGTGCTCGAGCTGGCGCAGACCTTCCTCGCCCGCTACGCCGGCGATTACGGCTGCCCGGCGCGCGCCTTCGAGCCCGCCGCCGAGCGCGCACTGGCCGGCTACCACTGGCCCGGCAACGTGCGCGAGCTGCAGAACGTGATCGAGCGGGCGGTGATCCTGAGCCCCAACGAGCGCGTGCCGGCCAGCCTGCTGAGCCTGCAGTCCGGGCCTGGGGCGGGCGCCAGCGCGGCCGGGGGCGCGGTCGAAGCGCGCGCCGGCAGTGACATCAGCCTGGAGCAGCTGGAGCGCCTGCACATCGAGGCCATCCTGGCGCGCGCCGAAACCCTCGACGAGGCCGCGCGCATCCTCGGGATCGATGCCTCGACCCTGTATCGCAAGCGCAAGGCCTACGGGCTGAGTTGAGGCGGCTGCAGGTGTCGGTCACGGCAAACGCCGGCCCAACGGTCGTGCGAAATGCAGGTCCATCCGCCCCGCAGGCGTGCAGATTGCACGCCGCCTCGCGCGCCGGCAGCGCCGCCCTGTGCAGGGCGACACGCTCCGGGCCGGCGGACATGCAGGCGGCGTGATGGCACGGTCCCTGCTGTGCCTGATGCGACACGTACGGCCCACGCTCGCGCGGGCTCATCAACTCCAGGGCGCGACACAGCGCCCGACCATGACGGCCACTGCGCTGGAACGCGCCGATGGCTGCGAGGACTGCCCATGAGTACCCAGCCAATGGATATCCACCGAACGCGCACCGGCATGCGACCGGCGCAGGCCTGGAGCATCGCCATCGCCGCCATCGCCGTGGTGCTGGCCTGCGGCGCCCTGTTCCCGCCCGGCGACTGGTACGCCGCCCTGCGCAAGCCGACCTGGCAGCCGCCGAACTGGCTGTTCGGACCGGTGTGGTCGAGCCTGTACGCCCTGCTGGCGATCGCGCTGGCCCTGCTGCTGCAGGCGCGGCCGGGCCCGCGACGCAGCGTCGCCCTGGTCTGGTTCGGCGTGCAGCTGGCGCTGAATGCGGCCTGGAGCCCGCTGTTCTTCGGCCTGCAGCAGCCTTCCCTGGCCTTCGTCTGCATCTGCCTGCTGTGGATCGCCCAGCTCGGCAGCATCCTGGCGGCGTTCAAGCTGCGGCCGGCCGCGGGTTGGCTGCAGGTGCCGACGCTGGCCTGGGTGTCGTTCGCATTGGTGCTGAATGGCGTTATCGTCGCCCTGAATCCGATCTGAGGCCTGCCGCGAACCACGGGTCCGCCGGCCGTTCGCGCCCTCCCCGCCCTACGACCCCTCCGCCGGCGGCTGTGCCCCGCGCTCCGAGTGAACACGATGCGCTCCAATCCGACCGGCGACGACAACCCGCGATTGCCCGGCAGCGCCGACCATGCCTTCCAGCGCGGCCTGCTCACGCTGTCGGTGCTGCTGATCATCGCTGCCGCGATCTACAGCGCGGGCACCGTCGGCAAGGTCCGCAACTCGGCTGATTGGGTCGCGCACACGCAGGGGCTGCAGGCGCGTCTGCACCAGCTGATCGCCACCGTCCACAACGTCGAAACCTATGGCCTGCGCTACCTGCTCAGCCAGCGCGATGACTACCTGCGCGAGCACGTGCTGGCGATCGAGGCAGTCGACGCGCAGCTGCAGGAGATCGGCCCGCTGCTGGCCGACAATCCCGCCCAGTCCGATCGGCTGATGGAGCTGCGCGGCCTGCTGGCGGCGCGCGACGAGTTCTATCGCGCCGCCGTCGGCGAAGCCCAGACCCAGGGCCTGCCCGCTTCGGTCGAGCGCGTGCGCGCGGGCCGTGGCCACGAGATCCTCAGCCGTGCCCAGGCGCTGGTCGTCGAGATGAAGCGCGAGGAGGCCCGCCTGCTGCAGGCGCGCAAGAGCGAGCTCGACGCGGTGATCGTGCAGAGCACGGCGACCGTGCTGCTGGTGAACGTGCTGGCCCTGGTGCTGGGCGGCGTGGCGCTGGTCTCGCTGCGCCGCGGCGCGCGCGCGCGCGCCGCCGAGGAGCTGGCCGAAGTGCGTGCGCAGGAGGCCGAGCGCGCCAGCCGCGAGAAGAGCCAGTTCCTGGCCAGCATGAGCCACGAGATCCGCACGCCGATGAACGCGGTGTTCGGCTTCTCGCAGCTGCTGGCGCGTACCCGCATCGAGCCGCAGGCGCAGGAGTACATCCGCGCCATCCAGACCAGCGGCCGCGCCCTGCTCGCGCTGATCAACGACATCCTCGACCTGTCCAAGATCGAGGCAGGCAAGCTCGACCTGCAGCCGCAGCGCAGCGACCTGCGCGAGCTCATCGATTCCACCCTGACGGTGTTCGGCGAAAGCGCCAAGGCCAAGGGCCTGAAGCTGCGCGCGCGGATCTCGCCGGCCCTGCCTGCCAGCCTGTGGCTGGACCCGCACCGGGTCCGCCAGGTGCTGAACAACCTGGTCTCGAACGCGGTGAAGTACACCGAGCGCGGCGAGATCACGGTCAGCGCCGAGGCGCGGCCGCGCTCGCCGGGCAGCTGCGATCTGGTCATCGAGGTCCGCGACACCGGGCCCGGCATCGCGCCGGAGCTGCAGCAGCGCGTGTTCGAGCCCTTCCAGCGCGCGGTCGCCGGCGCCGACGCACCGCAGGGCACCGGCCTCGGCCTCGCCATCGTCGGCCGTCTGCTGTCCCTGATGGACGGGCGGATCGAGCTCGACAGCGCGCCCGGACGCGGCAGCTGCTTCCGCGTGCTGCTGCAGGGCGTGGCGGTCAGCACCCAGTCGCCGAGCAGCGACAGCGAGCGCGGCGACGAGGTCGACTTCGCGCGTCTCGCACCCAGCCGCATCCTGGTGGTCGATGACGTCGCCTGGAACCGGGAGCTGCTCGCGGCCTTCCTCGCCGAAGGCGGGCACAGCCTGGCCTTCGCCGGCCACGGCCAGGAGGCCCTGACCGTGGCCGAGCGTTTCGATCCCGAACTGGTGCTGATGGACCTGCGCATGCCGGTGATGGATGGCCGCGAGGCGACCCGCCGTCTGCGTGAATGGGATGCCGCCCGCCAGCTCGATGCGCCGCAGCGGTCGCCGCTGCGCATCGTGGCGGTCAGCGCGTCGAGCATGGCGGCGGAAGAGCGCGCGGTGCGCGGCGAGTTCGAGGCCTATGTGCGCAAGCCGGTCAGTCGCGAGGCCTTGTTCGAGGCCCTGGCCCGCCTGCTGCCGGCGCGTGATGCGGAGGCCGTTGGTGAACCGGCTGTCGCTGCGCACGCCCCCAGCGTGAGCGCCACGCCGGCGGCGAGGGCATCGCTATCGAGCATCGATCCTCAGCGCCATGCGGATGCCTGCGAGCGCCTGCGCCAGCTGCAGCAGACCCTGCTGCCGGGCCTGCTGCGCTCGCTGCGCGTGTCCGAGGTGCGCGGCCTGGCCGAGGAACTCGGCGATCTGGCCCAGACCCTCGGCAGCGAGGCCCTGGCCGCCTATGCGCAGCGCCTGGCCGGTGCCGTCGAGCGCTTTGACGTGGTGCAGATGGAGTCCCTGCTGCATCAGTTCGACGCCCACGTCGAGGACGCGCTGCGCGACCCCGCTTCCGACTGCTGAGGGCGGGCGCGGGATCTCTGCCAGGGGCCTGGGCACGACGCCCGGGGCGGCGTTTGGCCCTCCCGGGTGTCCTGCTGCCCTTGTTGCCCCGTGCGTGCTGCCCGAACGCGAAAGCAAGCCTGCTGGCGACCGGCAGGCTCGCTGCGAGGCCCGGGCTGCGGTCGCCTGCGAGCAGACTCCTACCTGGAGCGGAGGCGCCTCGCGTGTCGCTGACCGTCGGCGGCGCTGCGAATCCCGAATCCCGATTCCCGGCTGTTTGTAGGAGCGAGCTTGCTCGCGACCCGCAGGGCAGGCACAGAGCGCAAGCTGCGGTCGCCTGTGAGCAGGCTCCTACCTGGAGCGGAGGCGCCTCGCGTGTCGCTGACCGTCGGCGGCGCTGCGAATCCCGAATCCCGATTCCCGGCTGTTTGTAGGAGCGAGCTTGCTCGCGACCCGCTGCGCAGGCACAGAGCGCAGGCTGCGGTCGCCTGCGAGCAGGCTCCTACACACAGCGCGAGCCGGTGAATCCATGCGTCTTCGAGAGCGGCTGATCCGCTGCGCGGTGCTGGGAAGCTCCCCGGCTTGCAGGCTGCAGGCCGCATCGTGCAGTTCGCTGCGCACACGCGCTGGAGGGCTCCACCGTGGCGCCCGCCAAGCGTCAGGGCGATAGTTGAAAAAGGGCAGGAAATACAGAGGCTTGCCGCGTCTGCGTGGAGCGCTATCCGCACTTGGCACGGCTGCTGCTGAAGCAGGATCAGGGTGCAGCCGGAGCGGTTCCGCTGCAGCCCAGGGGTTGGCCCCAGCGCCGATCCATCCGCCACCTGCAGCAAGGAGCAACCCATGCAAAAGATCGTTCTGGTGATTGGCATTGTCTGTCTGCTCGCCGGTGCGCTGTTCGCCACCGGGGCGGTCGGCATTCCGGACGAGAAGACCCTGGTCAGCGTGGGCGAGGCCTCGCTCAGCGTGGAGACGCGCGAGCAGGCGCCGCCGGTGCTCGGCTACGCGCTGCTGGCCCTGGGCGGCCTGCTCACCGCGGGCTCGCTGCTGGTGCGCCGTCGCTGAGGCGGCGCCCTTTTTCCTTCCTTCAAGACTGGAGACATCGCATGAACAGTGATCGCATCAAGGGCAAATGGAAGCAGCTGACCGGCCGCATGAAGTCCGAGTGGGGCCGGCTGACCGATGACGACCTCGCCTACGTCGAGGGCCACCGCGACTACCTGGTCGGCAAGGTCCAGGAGCGCTACGGCATCGCCCGCGACAAGGCCGAGGAGCAGGTCAAGCGCTTCGAGTCCTCGCTGTAAGGCCGCACCCTGCGCGGCGTCGCCGACCCGGCCCCTCAAGCCACCACCCGCTGCGCCCATGGCGTGCGGGTCCATCGATTCCCCTCCCCAGGAGAGCCCCATGAAGACCACCACCCTGATCCATCCGCTGGCCGGCGCGCTGGCCTTTGCCCTCGTGCTCGGCGGCTGCACCGAATCGCCCGAGCAGACCGCCCGCGATGTCGCCGAAGCGCAGCGCGAGCGTGCGGCTGAAGTCGCCGAGGCCGAGCGCGAGCTGAAGACCACGGTCGCCGATGCCAATGCCAAGGTCGATCGCAACCTCGCCGAGGCCCAGTACGAGGTGCGCGACGCCCAGCTTGACCCCGATGTCGATGCCGAGGAGCTGGCCGAGCGCCAGCGCGAGGCCCGCGACTCGGTGGCCGAGGCCCAGGCGGACGCCGGCGAGAGCGTGGCCGAAGCCGCCTACGAGCTGGCGGTGGCCCGCGCCGAGGGCGAGCGCAAGGTCGCGCTGGAGCGCTGCGAGGGCATTGACGCCGGCGCCCAGCGCGATGCCTGCCAGGCGAATGCCGAGGCTGCTTTCGAGACAGCCAAGGAGCGCGCCCTGGCCGCGCGCGAGCGCGCCGACTACAGCGCCCAGAGCCGTCGCGACGAGCGCTGATCACCCCGCGATCCGCACTGATGCGGCCACGGTCGAGCCCCAGGCTCAACCGTGGCCGCGTTGCATTCACGCCCGCGAAGGCACCGTGGCACGCATGCTGCTTGAGGCATAGGCCCCGTCTTCGAGCGTCCGAATGTCTGCCCCTGTGTGTCCCAAGTTGACGGTGCGCGTGCGCCTTCCAGCCATGGGGGTCGGCCCGCTGCTGCGTGTCCTCGTACTTGTGTTCGGCCTTGCCTTCGCCGCTGTCGCCAGTGCCGCGCAGCCTGATGTCCTGCTCGTTCATGCCGCCGGCGATCCGGTGTCCGAGCTCGACGCCCGCGGCATCCGCGAGGCCCTGCAGGAGCAGCGCGCGCCCTTCGACGAACTCGCGCTGGCGCCGGGCCAGCGCCTGCCGTCGGATGCCCTGGACGGGCGCACCGCCTTGGCATTGGCACATGTCGAGCTCGATCCCGCCGATGCGGCCGCGGTGGAGGCCTGGGTGCAGGCCGGCGGCGGCCTGTTCGCGACCGGGCGCTCGGCCTTCGGGCTGCAGGCCGCGCTCGGCCTCGCCAGCGTGCAGGCACTGGCGCGCGAGCGCCCGGGTCAGTCCACCCTCGACGAGATCCGCTTCGGCGTGGCCCATCCTGCCGCCACCGGCAGCTACTGGAACGGTGCCTCGATGCAGGTGCCGCCGATGCCCGGCTCCGAGCTGCCGACGGTGCCGCAGCTGCTGAATCGCGCGGTCTGGCCGGCCTATACCGCCGCCGGCGCGGGCGCCGAGACCCTGGCGCGCTGGCGCGGCAGCAGCGACGCCTGGAGCGTGGCCGACGCTGCTCCCGCCGTGTTCACGCACGCGCACGGCGAAGGTCGGAGCCTGTGGTTCGGCGCGCTTCCCGGGGTCTATGCCGACTGGGCCTATCCCTTGGGCTGGCGCGAGCCGATCCAGGAAGGCCTGGCCTGGGTCAACCGGCGCGGCGCCCTGGTCCAGCTCGGTCACTGGCCGCAGGCCAAGCGCGCGGCCTACGCCTTCACTGCCGACACCGAAAGCGCCGCCATGCGCACCGCCGTGCCGGTGCTGCTCGACATGTTCGAGCGCCTGCAGCTCGGCGATTTCGGCACCTTCTTCCTGGTTGGCACGACGGGTGGCGACCCCGGCAGCGAGGGCGCGGTCGAGAATCCGCAGATCGTGCAGGCCCTGCTGGAGGCCGGCGCCGAAATCGCCGGCCATGGCGACGTGCATTTGCGCTTCGTCGGCCAGTCCGAGGCCGTGCAGACCCAGCGTCTGCAGTCGATGCGTCAACTGATCGAGAGCAGCGCGCCGGGCGTGCCGCCGCTGCTCGGATTCCGCGCGCCGGGGCTGGCGATCGACCGCGCGACCTGGCGGGCGGCCGCGACTGCAGGGCTCGCTTACGACAGCAGCGACCAGGACGTCTGGTGCGAATGCAGCCTGCCCTGGTGGACCGGCGAGGTCTGGAGCCTGCCGCCGACCGCGCCGATGGACTACATCCTGATCGACCAGTACCAGCTGAGCGGCGCCCAGCTGGAGGCGGTGATGATCGACAAGGCCGCCTATGTCGCCAGCCGGCGCGGCCTGTTCAACTGGGTCACCCATCCCTGGGTGCTGGAGGGCCGCACCGCCGGCGACGTTTCGGGCCCACCGGTGCGTCCGGGGGTGATGGCCAACGTCGAGGCCATCCTCAGCGCCGCCCGCGACGACGGCGGATTCTGGATGCAGCGCCTCGACACCGTCCTGGCCTGGTGGCTGCAGCGCGAGGACCTGCGCATCGAGCTGGTCGAGCGCCGCGTCGACCTGCTGCGTCTGCGCCTGCACAACGACGGCGACATCGCGGTGGCGGGCGCCTCGCTGTGGCTGCGCCCGCCGCCGGCGGAGTTCCCGTGGCAGGTGAGGCTCGACGGCGTTGTCGCCAATACCGAGGCGCGTCCGCACGGTCTGGGCGCGCCGATCGACTACCGCGTGCTGGTGGTGCCCCAGCTCGGCGCCGGCGCTAGCGCCGAGATCACGCTGGAGCTGCAGCGCCCGACGGAAGTGTTTGCTGACGGGTTCGAGGGCTGAGGGGCGCGACCGTCTCCGCCGCGGGTGGGTGCCGCCTCAAGCGGACCTTCGAGCGGCGCGCGGCATCCCAATGCTTGGGTATCGCAACGTCCGTGCGTGACGTGAGGCTGCGGCGGATGCGCTGCGCTTATCCGCCCTACGACCACGAGCGACGCGATCTCTCCAACGAAGCCCACCACCGTTGTGCGCGTAGGGTGGATAAGCGAAGCGCATCCACCAGCTCTTTCGCCGACTCGCCGACTCGCCGACTCGCCGACACCGCAATGCTGCGCCCGCTGTCCAGACCGCCCAAACGCAGACCGGGCCACACGGGCCCGGTCTGCCGCAACACCTGCTGTGGCGGGCGCCTACTGCGCGCTGCCGGTACCCGCCGCCGTGGCATCCGCCTGGCGACCGGCTTCCAGCGAGGCTTCGCGGGTCGCCTTGAAGGCGCTGCTGGCGTACCAGTTCGGCCAGACTTCGCTGGTGACGATGCGCTCGCCGACCTGGTAGAGGGCGTCGAGGTCTTCCTTCACGCCGGCCAGGTCCCAGTTCGGGTCGAACTCATCGCCGGGCTTGTGGTAGCGGTTGGCGGTGTAGTCGGCGGCCAGCTGCTTGCCGTGCTCCTCGCCCTTCTCGAAGTGGTCGACGCCGCCCTTGGCGTACAGCGAGGGCACGCCGGCCTTGGCGAAGTTGAAGTGGTCCGAGCGGAAGTAGAAGCCGCCCTGCGGCGCCGACTCCGGCTGCAGCATGCGGCCCTGGCCTTCGGCGATCGGCCGCAGGATGTCCTCCAGCTCGGAGCTGCCGAAGCCGACCACGGTGAAGTCGCGGACGCGGCCGATCACGCTCATGGCGTCGAGGTTGATGGTGGCCACGGTCTTGTGCAGCGGCACCACCGGATTGGCGACGTAGTACTTCGAGCCGAGCAGGCCGGATTCCTCCAGGGTGACCGCGGTGAACAGCAGCGAGCGCGCCGGGCGCGGGCCGCCGGCGAACTTGCCGGCGATCTCGAGGATGCCGGCCACGCCCGAGGCGTTGTCGATGGCGCCGTTGTAGATCTGGTCGCCGCCGGGCTGGAAGCTGCGGCCCAGGTGGTCCCAGTGGCCCATGTAGACCACGACCTCGTCGGCGCGGCTGGTGCCCGGCAGCATCGCCAGCACGTTGTCGGACTTGCCTTCCTGCACGCTGCTCTTGATCGCGGCGCTGGCGGTGGCGTTCAGCGGCACCGCGGTGAAGCCGCGCTGGTTGGCGGCGGTGCGCAGGGCGTCGAGGTCCTGGCCGGCGGCGGCCATCAGCTGGGTCGCGGTGGGGGTGTCGATCCAGCCCTGCAGGGGCAGGCGCGGCTCGGGGTCGACGCTGGTCGGCAGGTCGAACTGCGGGCCGGTCCAGCCGTTCTCGACCACCGCCCAGGGATAGGCCGCGCCGGCGTCGTCGTGGACGATCAGGGCCAATGCCGCGCCCTGGCGGGCGGCTTCCTCGAACTTGTAGGTCCAGCGCCCGTAGTAGGTCATGCGCTTGCCTTCGAACAGGCTCTCGTCGTTGGCGTGGAAGCCGGGGTCGTTGATCAGCATGATCACGGTCTTGCCCTTGACGTCGAGGCCCGCGTAGTCGTTCCAGCCCTGCTCGGGGGCGTTGACGCCGTAGCCGACGAAGATCACTTCGCTGGCATCGAGCGTCGACTCCGGCGCGCCGGTGCGGGTGCCGATCACCATCTGGCTGCCGTAGGTCGGCGCCAGCTCGCTGTCGCCGACCTTGAAGCTCAGCTTCGCGCCCTTGTCGGTGGTGGTGGCCACCATCGGCACGGTTTGCACCCAGCTGCCCTTGTTGCCGGGCTCCAGGCCCATCTGCTGGAAGGCCTTGATCAGGTATTCGACGGTCTTCTTCTCGCCGGCGCTGCCGGGGGCGCGGCCCTCGAACTCGTCGGAGGCCAGCACGCGCACGTGCTCGGCCCAGTCGGCGGTGCTGATGTCGGGCGAGAAGGCGTGGCCTGCGTCAGCGGGTGCCGTCGCGGCGGGCGCTTCGGCCTGCGTAGCCGGGGCGGGCGCAGGAGATTCGGATGAACAGGCCGCCAGGCCGAGGCCCAGCGTCAGTGCGGCGGCGAGCGGTAGCAGTCGCATGCGCGGCATTCCTTGGAGTGCGAAGGGGCGCCGATGGTAGCAAGGCCTTCACGCGGCGGCCTGCGCCATCGGTCCTGCCGGCGGCATACGATGCGCCGGGCAGGGCGGGGGACGAGCGATGTTCGGGGACTACGGCGACTGGGGCGTCAATGCGCTGGTGGTGGCGGCGACCGTGGCGATCGTGTCGCTGTGCGTGCTGCTGCACTACGAGGCCCTGCAGTGGCTGTCGGAGCGCCTGCGCCGCATGGCCGGCCGGCGGCGCCGGCGGGTGCTGGTGGGCGTCTACGCACTCGTGCTGATCCACGTCGTCGAGATCTGGCTGTTCGGGGTCTCGCTGTACGTGCTGATGTGGGTGCCGGGCGCGGGCGGCATCGCCGGCATGCCGCATCCGCTGCTGCTGGACGCGGTGTATCTCTCGGCCACCAGCTATACGACGCTGGGCTTCGGCGACGTCGCGCCGATTGGCCCGGTGCGCTTCCTGATCGGCACCGAGTCGCTGGTCGGGCTGCTGCTGATCGGCTGGTCGGCCAGCTTCACCTACATCGAGATGGAGGCGTTCTGGCGGCAGCGCTGATGTGCTGCCTGCGGCGGGGCGCAGGATCGTCGTTGCTACACTCCGGCGGCTTTCAGCCATCGGCCTCGCAATGGGCATCGACCTCACCCACGTCCTGATCCTGCTCGCCATCACCGTGGCGATCATCCTCGGCTTCCAGCGCATGCATGTGCCGACCAGCCTCGCCTACCTGCTGGTCGGCCTGGTGCTGGGCCCGCACACGCCGGGCGTGGTGATGGAGCCAGGGCCGATCCAGGCCGTCGCCGAGTTCGGCATCGTCTTCCTGCTGTTCACCATCGGTCTCAACTTCTCGCTGCCGCAGATTCACGCCCTGCGCCACCAGGTGCTGGGTTTGGGCACCGGCCAGGTCGCGCTGACCACGGCGGTGGTCGGCCTGCTGGCCTGGCTGATCGGTTTGCCGGCCGCCGCGGCCTTCGTCGTCGGCGCGGTGTTCGCGCAGTCCTCCACCACGATCATCAGCAAGCAGCTCGCCGACCAGGGCGAGGACGCCTCGCGCCACGGCCGCCTCGGCACCGCGATGTCGGTGTTCCAGGACGTCACCGCCGTGCCCTTCGTGGTGATCATTCCGGTGCTGGGCACGGCGGCCGGCGCCGCCCAGCTCGGCGGCGCTCTGGGCTGGGCCCTGCTCAAGGCCGCGCTGGCCCTGCTGCTGGTGTTCTTCGCCGGGCGCTGGCTGCTGCGGCCGCTGTTCCATCTGGTCAGCCGCAACCGCTCCGCCGAGGTGTTCACCCTGGCCGTGCTGCTGGTCGCGCTGGCCGCGGGTGCGATCACCCACGGCCTTGGCCTGTCGATGGCGTTCGGCGCTTTTCTCGCCGGCATGGTGCTCGGCGAGACCGAGTTCCGGCACCAGGTCGAAAGCACCATCCGACCCTTTCGCGACGTGCTGCTGGGCCTGTTCTTCATCGGCATCGGCATGCTGTTCGACCCTGCCGCGCTACCGCAGATCTGGCACCTGGCCCTGCTCGGTGCGCTCGCCCTGCTGCTGCTGAAGGTGCTGGTGGTGGTGGCGATCGTGCGCGCCAGCGGCATCGAGACCGCGACCGCCTGGCGCACCGCGCTGATCCTCGCGGTCGGCGGCGAGTTCGGCTTCGCCCTGCTGGCCCTGGCCCTGCAAGGGGGGGTGATCGGACAGGAGGCCGGCCAGGTGGTGCTGAGCTCGGTGCTGTTCTCGATGGTGTTGGCGCCCTTCCTGATCCGCTACAACGGGCCGCTGGCGCGCTGGCTCTCCGGGCGCCGGATCGCGCCCGACCTGAAGGATCTGCCGCGCCCGGATTCGTCCGCCTGTGCCGGCCTCGATGGCCACGTCATCGTCTGCGGCTACGGCCGTATCGGCCAGAGCGTGGGCAATTTCCTCGAAGCCGAGCGGATCGCCTACGTCGCCCTCGACCTCGACCCCTCGCGGGTCCGCGAGGCGCACCGGGCCGGTGAGCCGGTGTTCTACGGCGACGCCAGCGAGAACGGCGTGCTGGAACTGGTCGGCCTGGCGCGGGCGCGCCTGCTGGTGATCAGCAGCGAGGACACGGGCGCCGCCCTGCGCATCCTGGAGTACGTGCGTCGCCACCAGCCCGGCCTGCGGGTGATGGTGCGCACCCGCGACGAGAGCCAGGTCGATGCCCTGCGTGCGGCGGGCGCCTCCGAGGTCGTGCCAGAGACCCTGGAGGCCGGCCTGATGATCGCCACCCAGGTGCTGCGCGTGCTCGGCGTGCCGGCACCGCGCGTCGCCCAGCTGATGGACGAGCAGCGCAGCGCCAAGTACCGCCTGCTGCGCGAGCTGTTTCCGGGCGATGCCCTGGCGACCGGCCGCGAACTGGACGACGCGGCGCGCCTGCGCAGCGTGCGCGTCGAGGCCGGCAGCGCCGTCGTTGGCCGCAGCCTTGCCGAGCTGGCCGCCGAGGGCGGACAGCTGGCCGGAGAAATCGCGGTGATCGTGCGCGAGGGCCGGCGCCTGCTGAACCCGCCCCAGGACCTGCGCCTCGCCGCCGGCGACACCGTCGTGGTGTTCGGCAGCCCCGAGCAGTGCGCGCGAGCGCGCGAAGCGCTGGGGGCCTAGGACAGGCGCCGGGCCTGACGAGTCTGGGATTGTGCCCGCGCGGCACGGATGGCGCGCCCGCGGCTGGGCCGCAGGCCGAGCCGGCGTAGCCCTGTGCGGATTCACTCCGCGCAGGGCGCCGGGCGGTGCGGCCAGGAAGGCCGCACAGGAGTCTTGCGACGGCGTGGAGCGAGGCCGCGCGCCAGGGAAGGCGCGCCCGCGGCTGGGCCGCAGGCCGAGCCGGCGTAGCCCTGTGCGGATTCACTCCGCGCAGGGCGCCGGGCGGTGCGGCCAGGAAGGCCGCACAGGAGTCTTGCGACGGCGTGGAGCGAGGCCGCGCGCCAGGGAAGGCGCGCCCGCGGCTGGGCCGCAGGCCGAGCCGGCGTAGCCCTGTGCGGATTCACTCCGCGCAGGGCGCCGGGCGGTGCGGCCAGGAAGGCCGCATCCGCCCGTATCCAGAAATTTCAAACGCCCGCGATCTCCCGCAAACAGCCGGACATCTGCTGGACAGCTTCGGGCTTCACGCGCACACTACGCGCCCCGCGCAGGATGCGCGGCGATTGAACCGGGGGGCGTGTGTCGGCACTGCTGCTGCTCAATGGACCAAACCTCAACCTGCTCGGCACGCGCGAGCCGGAGGTCTACGGCCGCACCACGCTCGCCGACATCGAGGCCGATCTGAGCCAACGCGCCGAAGCCGCAGGCTACCCCCTGCATTGCTTCCAGTCGAATGCCGAGCACGCCCTGATCGAGCGCATCCACGCCGCCCGCAGCGACGGCACCGCCTTCATCCTGATCAATCCGGGCGCTTTCACCCACACCAGCATCGCCCTGCGCGATGCCCTGGCCGGGGTGGCGATCCCCTTCATCGAGCTGCACCTGTCGAACGTGCATGCCCGCGAGCCCTTCCGCCAGCACTCCTACCTGTCGGACCTCGCGGTGGGCGTGATCTGCGGCTTCGGTGCCGACAGCTACCGCCTCGCGCTCACCGCCGCGCTCTCGCGGCTGGGCGCGGGCTGACCTTTCTCGCCCGCCCGCGCGGGCAACACGCAACGAGGACTGCATGGATCTGCGCAAGATCAAGAAGCTGATCGATCTGCTGGAAGAGTCGAACCTGACCGAGATCGAGATCCGCGAGGGCGAGGAGTCGGTGCGCCTGTCGCGCGCCAGCACCGCCGCGCCGGCGCCCGCCCCGGTCTATGCCGCCCCCGCGCCGGTGCAGGTCGCCGCACCGGTCGCGGTGCCGATGGCCTCGCCGACCGAAGCCGCCACCGGTTCGGTGAAGAACACCGCCAGCGCCGCCCTGCCCGAGGGCCACGTGGTGCGCTCGCCCATGGTCGGCACCTTCTACGCCTCGCCGAATCCCGATTCCCCGCCCTTCGTGAAGCTCGGCCAGAGCGTCAAGGCCGGCGACACGCTGGGCATCATCGAGGCGATGAAGATGTTCAACCCGATCGAAGCCGATGTGTCCGGCACCGTGGTCGCGGTACTGGTCTCGAACGGCAAGCCGCTGGAGTTCGATGAGCCGATGTTTGTGATCGGCTGACGCCGACGGGATTGGGGATTCGTGATTCGGGATTCGCAAGAGCGGCCGCACGCAAGGCTCGATGTCTGGCGCGACGCGATGCAGATGGTGGAGGCGGTCTATGCCTACTCTGCCGGTTTTCCCGACCAGGAGCGCTTCGGTCTGACCTCTCAGGTCCGGCGCAGTGCAGTCAGCGTGCCGTCCAATATCGCCGAGGGTGCGGCGCGTCGCTCCACCAGCGAATTCCTGCGTTTCCTCTCGATGGCCCGCGGCTCGCTGGCGGAACTCGACACCCAGATCCAGATCGCCGTGCGTCTGCAGATGGCTCCCCGCGATGGTGCACTCGAAGAACTGATCGACAAGACCTTCGCCAAGCTCAACGCCTTCATCCGCTCGCTGGACAAGCCCTCAGTGCGTGAGGAGCCCGGCTCTTACGAATCCCGAATCCCCAATCCCGAATCCCATGTTAGATAAAGTCGTCATCGCCAACCGAGGTGAAATCGCGCTGCGCATCCTGCGCGCCTGCCATGCGCTCGGTATCAAGACGGTCGCCGTGCACTCCACGGTGGACCGCAACCTGAAGCATGTCGCCATGGCCGACGAGTCGGTCTGCATCGGCCCGGCGCCGGCCTCGGAGAGCTATCTCAACGTGCCGGCGCTGATTGCCGCGGCGGAAGTCACCGACGCCCAGGCCATCCATCCGGGCTATGGCTTCCTGTCGGAGAACGCGGACTTCGCCGAGCGCGTGGAGCAATCGGGCTTCATCTTCATCGGGCCCAAGGCCGACACCATCCGCCTGATGGGCGACAAGGTGGAGGCGATCAAGGCGATGAAGGCCGCCGGTGTGCCCTGCGTGCCGGGCTCGGGCGGGCCGCTGGGCGACGATGGCGCTGCCAATATCCGCATGGCGCGCGAGATCGGCTTCCCGGTGATCATCAAGGCCGCCGGCGGCGGCGGTGGCCGCGGCATGCGCGTGGTGCATTCCGAGGCCGCGCTCAACAACGCCATCGCGACCACCCGCGCCGAAGCCAAGGCGGCCTTCGGCAACGACATGGTCTACATGGAGAAATTCCTGGAGAACCCGCGCCACGTGGAGATCCAGGTGCTGGCCGACGGCCAGGGCAGCGCGATCCACCTGGGCGAGCGCGACTGCTCGATGCAGCGCCGCCACCAGAAGGTGGTCGAAGAAGCGCCCGCGCCGGGCATCACCGACGAGCAGCGCGCCGAGATCGGCGCGACCTGCGTCGAGGCCTGCATCCGCATCGGCTACCGCGGCGCCGGCACCTTCGAGTTCCTGTACGAGAACGGCCGCTTCTACTTCATCGAAATGAACACCCGCATCCAGGTCGAGCACCCGGTCACCGAGCTCGTGACCGGCATCGACCTGGTGCGCGAGCAGCTGTTGATCGCCGCCGGGCATCGGCTCTCGATCAGGCAGGAAGACGTGGTGCTGCGCGGGCACGCGATCGAGTGCCGCATCAATGCCGAAGATCCCGAGACCTTCATGCCCTCGCCGGGCCTGATCAAGCACTTCCACGCCCCGGGTGGCCCCGGCGTGCGCGTCGACACCCACATCTACGAGGGCTATCGCGTGCCGCCGAACTACGACTCGATGATCGGCAAGCTGATCGTGCACGGCGCCGACCGCGCCCAGGCCATCGCCCGCATGCGTGTGGCGCTCAGCGAGATGGTCGTCGACGGCATCAAGACCAATGTGCCCCTGCAGCAGCGGATCATGGCCGACGGCGGCTTCCAGGCCGGTGGCGCCAACATCCACTACCTTGAGAAGAAGCTGGCGGAGGCGCGGGAGAAGGGGATTGGGCTGGGCTGAACACCGATGTCAACCCAGCTTGACCTAGGCGCCTAGGCTCACGTACTGTTGCATCCGCTGCAACACGAAAGTTGCCCTGAATCGTGCCCCCGGTAGTACGCTCTCGACCCGCGCAAGCGGTTATCCGTCGATTGCCGAGCCCGGGGGCTCTGTTTTTATGGGGTGGGGTGTTGTATGCGTACTGCGGTTCTGGTCGATGGCGCGTTCTTTCTCAAGCGATTTCGGCGAGTGTTTCCTGATGGAAGCCTCCGGAGTCCAGCTGTCATAGCTCACACCGTTCATGTCCTCGCGCAGGAGCACCTGAAGCGCTTGGGGCGCGATCAGCAAGCGCTGTATCGGATCTTCTTCTACGACGCTCCGCCTCTCCTCAAGCGCATGCATAGGCCGATCAGCAATCGAAGCGTTGATCTGGCAACGAGTGACGAGGCCAAGTTTCGAATCGCGATGCATCAGGCTCTCCGCCGTCAGCGAAAGGTCGCGCTTCGTCTGGGACAGCTGTCCGACCACGTAGGCTGGGCGCTGAAGGATGCTGTCCTAAAGAGTTTGCTCAAGCGCGAACGGTCCTGGTCAGAGCTTTCCGACGACGATTTCCAGCTGACGGTTCAGCAGAAGGCCGTCGACATGCGCATCGGGCTCGATATTGCTTCGCTTGCTTATCGGCGATTGGTTGATCAAGTGATCTTGGTCACCAGTGATGCGGACTTCCTCCCTGCGGCCAAGCTTGCGCGGCGTGAGGGCATCGATTTCATGCTTGATCCGATGGGGCGAGCCATTGGCGATCATCTCCACGAACACATCGATGGAGTTCAATCCACCCGCTTGGTGAACCTCGCCATTCAGATCCAGGAGTTTGTCGAGAGTCAGACTGCGCGCTCCAACGATCACATGAACGAAGACGACGATTGATATGCCCCACCTCAAACTCCGCCTCACCTGCACCCTGCCGCAGCAGCCCGCCGTCGAAGAAGCGCTGGAAGAGCTGGGCGCACTCGCGGTGACCCTGGCCGATGCGCACGCCGATGCGCCGGACGAGCAGGCGATCTTCGAGCCCGGCGTGGGCGAGATGCCGCTGTGGGGCGAGATCGTGCTGGAGGCGCTGTTCGAGCATGACGTCGATACCGCGCTGCTGCAGAACGAACTCGCCGCGCGCATGCCGGTCGAGGTCGCCGCCAGCGCCAGTACCGAGGAAGTGCCCGACCAGGATTGGGAGCGGGCCTGGATGGACCAGTTCAAGCCCATGGCCTTCGGCCGCCGCACCTGGGTCTATCCCTGGAACATCGAGCCGCCGGCCGATCCCGAGCTGGCGGTGATCCGGCTTGATCCGGGCCTGGCCTTCGGCTCGGGCACGCATCCGACCACGGCGCTGTGTCTGGAGTGGCTGGATGGCCTCGACCTGCGCGGCAAGACCGTGCTGGATTTCGGCTGCGGCTCGGGCGTGCTGGCGCTGGCCGCGCTGGTGCTGGGAGCCGAGGCTGCGGTCGGTGTCGACAACGATCCGCAGGCGCTGACTGCCACCGCCGACAACGCCGAGCGCAATGGCGTCGGCGCTCGTCTGCGCGTCTACGCGCCGGAAGACGAGCCGACCGCGCAGTATCCGGTCGTGGTCGCCAACATCCTCGCCACCGCGCTGGATGAGCTCGAACCCCTGCTGGCAGCGCGCACCGCGCCCGGCGGCTTGATCGCCATGTCCGGCATCCTCGATGGGCAGGAGGACGAGCTGCTGCTGCGCTATGCGCCGCACTTCACCGAACTGCGCGTGGATCGCCGCGAGGACTGGGTGCGGATCTCGGGCCGCCGCAAGCCGTAGGGTCGTCCCTCGCCCACGGTGGACTCGCACCTGCCTTGGCCATGCCCTGCGGCAAGGCACATCGAATGCGGACCAGGGCGCATGCCTGGCGCGGTGTTCAGCGAATGAACGTCGATGGTGTGAGCGCGAACGCCTGGTACGCACTCGCCGACCCGAGGCGAGCATGCAGCTCCGGTGGGCCAGGGCCCACCCTATGAACACGCGAGCCTAGGCTAAACCTTGCATCTCGCTCTGCCTGCGGCAACGCTCGCTCCCGAATCCCGAATCCCGAATCCCGAATCCCGAATCCCGAATCCCGAATCCCGA
>VFQQ010000449.1_pt1 | contig 82801 bp, 62 predicted proteins | sample 3512341 | NCBI WGS metagenome assembly VFQQ01 (sample SAMN10412373, study PRJNA504923) | tailings metagenome | isolation source: Relicate 2 Philex TSF1 revegetated site | place: Philippines: Tuba, Benguet | collected 2017-08-29 | reverse complement strand
GCCTGAAAGTGCTGGTGCGCTCCTCCACCGACCAGATGCACAACATCGCCCTGCAGGGCCCGAAGAGCCGCGACATCCTGAAAGAGATCGTCTGGACCGCGCCCACCCAACCGTCGATCGCCGAGCTCGAATGGTTCCGCTTTGCGGTGGCTCGCATCGGCGACGCACAGGGCGTGCCGATCGTCGTCTCGCGCACCGGCTACACCGGCGAACTCGGCTACGAGATCTGGTGCCATCCGCGCGATGCCGAAAAGGTCTTCGACGCCGTCTGGCAGGCCGGCCAGCCGCATGGCCTGAAGCCGATGGGGCTCGCGGCGCTCGACATGGTGCGCATCGAGGCCGGGCTGATCTTTGCCGGCTACGACTTCTCCGACCAGACCGACCCGTTCGAGGCCGGCATCGGCTTCACAGTACCCCTGAAGAGCAAGAGCGACGATTTTATCGGCCGCGACGCGCTGATCCGGCGCAAGGAGCATCCGAGCCGCAAACTGGTCGGCCTCGACATCGACGCCAATGTTCCCGTCGGCCATGGCGACTGCGTCCACATCGGCCGCGCCCAGATCGGCGAGGTCACCTCCAGCATGCGCTCGCCCATCCTCGGCAAGACCATCGCGCTCGCCCGCCTCGACGTCGCCCATGCCGATATCGGCACGGCAGTCGAAATCGGCAAGCTCGACGGCCACCAGAAGCGCCTGCCCGCCAAAGTCGTGCCCTTCGCCCATTACGATCCGCAAAAGACAAAGCCGAGGTCGTAGGAAACCGCGCCTCAGGCGGGTTCGAACGAGCCAGCCATGCGCAACAAAGCCGTTCATTCCCCAAACACGGCCACGCGCGCGACCAGCATTCCGAGCGCGGGGCATTCATACGCACTTCAAAAAACCGATTGCAATATAAAATCAGTCGATTTAGCTTGCAACTGATTGTACAACGCAATCAGAATTGCGGATGTGCCTCGTGAAGAAAGGAAGTGGTATGGCCAAGCTCGTGTTTGGAATGAACCAGTCCCTGGACGGCTATGTCGACCATATGGCGTTTGGGCCAAGCCCGACGCTCTTCCGCCATTTCATAGAGGAGGCTCAGGGGCAGGCTGGCAGTATCTATGGCCGCCAAATGTATGAGATCATGCGTTACTGGGACGACGAACATCCTGAATGGGATGCAGAGCAAAACGCCTACGCGACGGCGTGGCGGAACCAGCCGAAATGGGTCGTCTCGCGCTCGTTGAAGTCGGTCGGCCCCAACGCCAGGCTTGTCGAGGATGATCTTGAGGGCGCGATCCGCGCGCTGAAGGCCGAGCGCGAAGGGGAGATCGAAGTTGCCGGCCCGGACTTGGCGCAAAGTCTCACCGGACTTGGCCTGATTGATGAGTATCGCATCTACCTGCACCCCGTCGTGCTTGGTCGCGGCAAGCCATATTTCGCCGGACCCCGGCCGCGGCTTCGCCTTGTGACGAATGATCGGATTGGCGAGGATGTGATCAGGCTGACCTACGTTCCTGCTTGATCTCGCGACTCGCCGGATGGCTCACCGAAGCCGTGTCAGAAGGCTGGAAGTATCCCATCGGCCGTTCCCATCCCTCTGGACATCGGCATAGAACTGATCGACGAGCGACGTTACCGGAAGGCTTGCACCGTTGCGGCGGCTTTCCGCCAGACAAATGGAGAGATCCTTTCGCATCCAGTCGACGGCAAATCCGAAATCGAACTTGCCTTCGTTCATGGTCCTGCCTCGATTTTCCATCTGCCAGGATCCGGCTGCGCCCTTGGAAATGACGTCGAGCAGCGCATCTACATCCAGGCCGGCCTTTTGTGCGAAATGAACACCCTCGGAGAGGCCTTGTACGAGGCCGGCGATGCAGATCTGGTTCACCATCTTGGCAAGCTGCCCGCTGCCTGCAGGACCGAGCAGGCGAACGGACCGCGCATAGGACTGGATGACGCCGCTCACCGCGTCGAATGTCCTTTGCTCTCCGCCGCACATGACGGTCAGCGCGCCATTCTCCGCCCCGGCCTGACCGCCGGAAACCGGAGCATCGATGAAGCCGACGCCGATTGCGTCCGCCGCTGCGGAAAGCTCGCGGGCGATCTCGGCGGAAGCCGTCGTATGGTCGACGAAGATGGCCCCTTTCCGCATCCCGTGAAAAGCGCCGGCTTCCCCGATGGTCACCTGGCGGAGATCGTCGTCGTTGCCGACGCAGCAGAAAACAATATTTTGCTCGCGCGCCGCTTCAACAGGGGTATCGGCCGCGCGTCCGCCATTGTCCTCAACCCATTTTCTCGCCTTGGCCGATGTGCGGTTGTACACCGTCACGGAATGGCCATGACGGGCGAGATGCCGCGCCATTGGATGACCCATGACGCCAAGTCCGAGGAACCCAACCTTTGACACGGAATTTCCTTTCGTTCGTACGAAACTGCGCAACAAGCTGCCGGCTCTAAAAAGATCTCGGACGCAGCTTAGATTTTCCGCAGCCAGGAGCGTTTCGTCGCCGGACCTGTCGACTGCCGCTCGACCAGGTGAGGCACGAGGCTGATGCGCTGCGGTGGAAGATCGTTGAGCTGGCCATTCTGACCCAGGCGTGAAAGCAGCTGTCGAACGGCGGCAATGCCCATCTGCTTGTGCGGCATGTGGATGGTGGTGAGGTTCGGCGAGACCTGCGTGGCGATGGGATAGTCCGCATGTCCAACAACCGAAACATCGTCGGGAACGGATATCCCCATCCTCATCAGCTCGGAGACGACGGTGACGGCAACGCCATCGCTGCCGCAGAAGAAAGCCGTAGCTTCAAAGCCGTCATCGGCCATGGCTTTCAGGGCGCTGCGGAAGTCGGTCGCCTGGTAATCCTCCTTGAAAGAGATTTCACGGAGCATTGCGCCATCCAATGTGGCGATTGCTTTGGAAAAGCCACGCAGGCGGGCATCCCGTCCCGGATAACCCAGTTGTCCATGGACATATACGAGGCGCCGGTGTCCAAGCCCGTAGAGGTATTTGGCGACACAAACTCCGGCTTCCACATCGGTCGCCGTTATCTGGTCCATTTCATAGAGTTCGGGCACGATATGCGCGACAACGACCGAAGGGAGCGCACTGTCGCGGGCCGCGTCGAACATTCGCTGCTCCTGCGGGCCGACCAGGATGAAGCCGATCGTCGAAGCCTCGAGCCGCTCGATGATCCGATGGTCGTCGGTCCACCGCACCGCCATAGAGCATCCAAAGCGTGTGGATTCCATTTCGATGCCGTGCTGGACGTCAATCCAGAGTTCCCGATTGGCGACCGTCCGGTCATGGAAGATCACCTCGATCGAAGACGGCGTGGATAGTCTGTTTCGACGGGCCGTATAGCCGAACTCTTCGGCAGCCGAGAGGACGTTGCGGCGCGTGTCGTCGCTGACGCCAGGCTTTCCCGTAAGGGCGCGGGAGACCGCGAATTTTGAAATTCCCAGATGATCTGCAATTTCTTGGAGGGTAACTCGGCTCATGTAGGATCAACGCCTGAGGCAGGAATGCGAATGAATCTGCCCGTTTGTTAGGCTAATTTTATTTGGTTTACAACAGGATTTTATGTTGCAGTGCCGTATCGTTTCGCACTTGAGTCTTGAAAGATCGTAGGCAAAAGCTTTAAAATTCAATGATATTCCGGGAATTAGCTGCTGCAAAATGAGTTCCATTCGCTAACAACTCCAAATTTTTGGTGCTGTTTGTAGCCTGACGGCATGTGAAATTGCGTACAGTTTAGGCTAACAACTGACAAACAGTTATGCTCTCGTCAGGGAGTTGCAAGCTACGGGAGGAGCTAGCATGCACTCGTTGTCCAGCCTATTGGCATTGGAACTATGGTTGCTGGCCGCTCGTGGGAGCGCGTGCTCGTGAGCTCTTCGTCCGCAACTATCGATGTCCAGGATACGAGCAACGCCGTCGCGCTCGGTCTGGCCAGCCAGCGTCAGCTGATCTGGCTGAAGTTCAAGGAGCATAAGCTCGCCTACTGGAGCGGAATCGTCATCGCCTTCATCTATCTGGTGGCGCTGTTTGCCGAACCTATCGCGACCCGATCGGCCGACTACTACGACCCGGCATTCACTCTTCTGCCGCCGCAGGGCATCAAGCTGTTCTATGTCGATGAGGCCGGTAACTCCCGTTTTGGACCCCACGTCACCGGCTTCAGCTCAAAACGCGATCCGCAAACATTTCGCAGGGTCTTTGCGCCTGATCCAAATGTCCGCATTCCGATCGGGTTTTTCGTCCAGGGAGATCCCTACCGGCTTTGGGGGCTGATCCCGTTGAGCACCCACCTGATCGGTCCCAAGGATCCGAAACAGCCATTTTACCTTCTAGGTTCCGATCGGCTCGGCCGTGACGTTTTCAGCCGGCTCGTCTACGGCACGAGGGTTTCGACATCGGTCGGACTGATCGGCGTCGCGATAAGTCTCGTGCTCGGCGTCTGTCTCGGCGGCGTATCAGGCTATGTAGGCGGCAAGGTCGATACGGCGATCCAGCGTGTCATCGAATTCATCATGTCGGTTCCGACGATCCCGCTCTGGATGGGGCTCGCGGCCGCAATTCCGGTCACCTGGTCTCCCATCCTGGTCTATTTCATCATCACGATCATCATCTCTCTGATCGGATGGACATCGCTCGCCCGCGAGGTGAGGGGGCGTTTCATGTCCTGGAGAAACGAGGCCTTCGTCCTCGCCGCGCGTCTCGACGGCACGCCGGAGATGAAGATCATGACGCGTCACCTGGTGCCGGGCTTCGTCAGCCACATCATCGCATCAACCACGCTCGCAATTCCTGCGATGATCATCGCAGAGACCTCCCTGTCTTTCCTGGGCATCGGACTTCGGCCACCTGTCGTAAGCTGGGGCGTGCTCCTGCAGGAAGCACAGAACATCCGTTCCCTGGCGGAAGCTCCCTGGCTGCTGGCGCCCGGCGTCCTCGTCATCATCACCGTCCTTTCCCTGAACTTCCTTGGAGACGGCCTTCGTGATGCAGCGGATCCCTACTCATGACCGGCACTTCCAATCATCAACTCCTCTCCGTTCGCGGGCTCAAGACGCAATTCGACCTGCGTGAAGGCCTGATCAAGGCGGTCGATGGTGTCGATCTCGATGTGCACAAGGGAAAGACCCTGTGCATTGTAGGCGAGTCCGGCTCCGGTAAATCCATGATGGCGCGCTCCGTCCTGCAGATCGTGACGGCGCCGGGCCGCGTGGTTGGCGGCAGCATGGTCTTCAGCCGCGACGGTCACGCGAGTGTCGACATCGCCAGGCTTGATCCGAAAGGGCGCGAGATCAGGTCCATCAGGGGACGTGATATCGCGATGATCTTTCAGGAACCGATGAATTCCCTCAGTCCGGTTCATACGATCGGGGATCAACTGGTCGAGAAGGTGATGCTTCATCACCGGCTCGCGTTCAAGGAGGCTGTCGGGCGAGCAGTCGAGGCGCTGGATCGGGTCGGCATTCCCGATCCGAAACGCCGCCTGGCTTCATATCCATTCCAGCTCTCCGGCGGCATGCGGCAGCGGGTGATGATTGCAATGGCGCTGGCATGCCGACCGGCGATTCTGATAGCCGACGAGCCGACGACGGCGCTCGACGTCACGACCCAGGCCAACATCCTCGAACTCATCCGCAACCTGCAGCTGGAGACGGGGATGGGCGTCATGTTCATCACCCATGACCTCGGCGTCGTGGCCGAGATCGCCGACGAGGTCGCGGTCATGTATCTCGGCCGCGTCGTCGAGCGCGGCAGCGTCGAAGACATCTTCTACCGCCCGCAACATCCCTACACGCTGGCGCTCCTGGATTCGATTCCGAAGCCCGGCACCCGCCATGCGTCCGGGCAACGGCTCAAGGCGATCGAGGGAATGGTGCCGCATCCGTTGAACCGGCCTGCCGGCTGTCCGTTCAACACGCGCTGTCCGGAAGCGGTCAAGGGATTGTGCGAACGTCTTGAGCCGGCGCTGCGTGAATTGGGAACGCAACACCAAGCCGCCTGTCACATGCGTGATCCCGCATACGCCGACACGAGAACTGCGGTCGAGGCAAGAGCATGAACATGGTCCAGAGTCAGTTGCACCGAGCACAGCAGGGTACCGACCGGCCGCTTATGGTAGCCGATAACGTCAAGGTCCATTTTCCGGTCGTGTCCGGTTTCTTCAAGAAGACCGTGCGATACATCAAGGCAGTCGATGGCGTCAGTCTGAGTGTCAAATCAGGAGAGACGCTGAGCATCGTCGGAGAATCCGGCTGCGGAAAGACCACGCTTGGTCAGGCCCTCGTGCGTGTCATCGAGCCGACCGAAGGGCGCATCGTCTATAGCGGCAACGGCCAGGACACCGACATAGCGCATCTGAACCCAGCGGAGTTGCGGCCATTTCGCGCCGATATCCGCATGATCTTTCAAGACCCGTTCGCTTCGCTCAATCCGCGCCGGCGGGTGATCGACATCATTGGCGAGCCGCTGCGGAATTTCGGGATGACCGACAAGGCAGAGGTGAAGGCGACCGTCGCCGACCTGCTGCGTCGCGTCGGTCTTCAGCCGGAATACATGGCGCGTTACCCCTATGCCTTTTCGGGTGGAGAGCGCCAGCGCATCGGGATCGCGCGTGCGCTTTCGGTCCGGCCGAAGCTGGTCGTTGCCGACGAATGCATTTCCGCGCTCGACGTATCCATCCAGGCGCAGACGCTCAACCTGCTGCAGGACCTGCAGGAAGAGTTCGACCTGACCTACGTGTTCATTTCGCACGATCTGAGCGTGGTCGAATATATTTCGGACCGTGTGGCGGTGATGTATGCGGGGCGGATTGTCGAGCTTGCGACGACGGACGAGCTGTTCTCTCGACCGCGCCACCCCTACACCGCTGCGCTGATGGCCGCTGTGCCGCGCCCCGACCCCCGCCTTGCGCGATCCGAGAAGCGCATGCGGCTGAAGGGAGAAGTCGCCGATCCGGCCAATCGGCCTAAAGGCTGCGCCTTTCATCCCCGATGCCCTTTCGCCGCCGACCAATGCCGCAACGAAGATCCCGTGCTGCGCCGTGTCGGTGGCGTCGAAGTCGCATGCCACCGCGCAGAAGAAATGGAACTTGAGGGAGTGAGAAAGAATGCTGCCTGAAACAATGGAAAAGCGGGCCGACACCCATATTGCGGCGCCAGTCTGGTGGAAGCGGCCATACAGGATGGTTCAGACCAACCTCAGGCAGCCTGACGCGCTCTATGACCAGCGCAAGCTTGCAAAGGAGGTGAAGGCGTTCGGCGCCGACGTCCTGCTTTACAACATCGGCGGCATCTATGCCTTCTATCCGACCAAACTGGCGCTTCATGCCGTCAATCCGTACATGAAGGGAGATGCGCTGGGGGATGCGATTGAGGCCGCACATTCACAAGGCCTGTCGCTGGTTGGCCGCTTTGACATGTCCAAGGCGACACGAATTGCCTACGAGGCTCATCCTGACTGGTTTGTTCACAACATCAAGGGCAACGCGCTTGAGTACAATGGAACGTACCAGGCGTGCGTCAATGGCGGCTGGTATCAGGACTACGCCCTCGAGATCATCTCGGAGTCGCTAAGCGCGTACGACCTCGACGGCGTCTTCTTCAATATGTTCGGCTACACGAACTTCACCTATTCCGGGGATTATTTCGGCATTTGCGTATGCGACAATTGCCGTCGGCGCTTCCGTCTCATGTACGGCCGCGAACTGCCGCTTAAGGAAGATTTCTCTGACTCGGCCTACGCCGACTACCTCGCCTTCAAGGAGAGGACCTCTCTGGATCTGAGATCGAAGGTCTATAAACATATCAAGCAGGTGAACCCGAAGGTCGCCATGACGGGTCACCGTGGGGATTCGGATCTGATCCGGATGGAGGTGCAGCGGGCCGTTGACCGCCCGCAGCCCGAGTGGCCCTATCAGGCAGGAGAACAGGCCCGATGGGCTGCCGCGTATGGGCGCGGCAAGGTGTTTTCTTCGACATCCACGAATTTCGTCGACTATGCCTGGCGGTTTCACTCGGAAACCGGCGGGTATCACATGCTGCGCTTCGCGCAGCAGCTCGCGAGCGGCGCTGCGCTCGACTTTTATCTTCTGGGCGTCATGGATCAGGATGACAAGACGCCGTTCAACGATATCTCGCACCTGTTCAAGTGGCACGAACGCAACCAGGCGCATTACACCGGCCTTCGCTCGGCCGCCCGGATCGGGCTCTACGATTCCCACCGGAATACGGTCTATGGGAAGCGCACCGCCAGTGGCGACATGGGCAACAAGGCCTTTCGAGGCGCTTACCGGATGCTCGTCGAATCACGCCTGCCGTTCGACTTTGTCACCGACGATGTCGCCGCGGGGGAAAAGGGCGTGGAGATGCTGTCGCGTTATGCAGCCATCCTGCTTCCCAACGTCTCATGTCTGAGTGAGGAGGAGGCGACGGCGCTCGACGCCTATGTCCGCCAGGGTGGGGTTCTGTTGGCTACCGGTGACACGGGTTTCTATGACCAGCACGGGATCGCTCGCGACAAGCCCGTTCTGGAATGCCTTCCGATCGAAGACAAACCGATGGCGCGCAACCACATGCGCGGCTCGTATTTCAGGATAGGCAAGGGCGAAATCCCGACCCCGCACAGCTCGCTTGCCATGCTGGATGGCCGCTACTTCGTGGCACGGCCCAAGGACGGTGCCGAGACGCTTTTGCAACTGCTTCCGCCGCAACGCTTCGGCCCGCCGGAACTCTGCTTTCCGGACTTAGAGAGCGAACTGCCGGGCGTCATCTCGGGTCGCTACGGAAAAGGCAAGGCGGTCTACGTGCCATGGAACCCCGAATGGCAATACCACCGCGACAGCCTTCCGACCCATCGCGTCCTGATCGCCGACCTCATCGCCCGCAACATTGAGCCCGCACCCGTGAAGCTTGAGGGCAAGGGGTCACTGGAGGTGACCGTACAAGCTCAGGACAGCACCAACAGCCTGCTGGTGCATGTCGTGAATTACGGTGGCCAACGCAACAACCTCTATGAGGACGCGCCGGCCGTACATGGTCTGCGTCTGGGCGTCAGGGGTGTTGATCGAACCGCACGCACCCTCGTGGCCGGACGGTCTCTTACGTCGGCTTCCAGCGGCCCCGACAGGGATGGCTATATCTGGTTCGAGTTGCCGCCCGTGGAGGCCTTCGAAGCCGTTTTGCTGAATGGAAATTGAGGATCGCACCACCAATACGGCGCGAATGGAGGAGATGATGACAATTCGCATATCACGAGCCGTCGGACGGTCGCTGACCGCGCTTGCCATGGCCGCATTCGCGGCTAGCTTTGCTTACGCCCAGGACTACAAGGAAGCGCCCGCGCTGTCAGAACAGGTCAAGGCGGGAAAACTTCCTCCCGTTGCGGAACGGCTGCCGGCGAAGCCCTTGGTGATCAAGCCGTTTGAAAAGGTGGGCCAGTATGGCGGAACATGGCGTCTGACGATGAACTCGGCCAGCGATATCTCCACGCTGGTGCGTACCATCGGCTACGAGAATTTCACGCGCTGGGAGATGTGGCAGCCGGGAATGAAGCAGGAGGACATCTTCCCGAAAGTCGAGTTGAACGTCGCGGAAACCGTCGATGTGAATCCGGAAGCCACGGAATACACGTTCAAGCTCAGGCCGGGAATGAAGTGGTCCGACGGGGAACCCTTTACGGCTGACGATGTCGTGTTCTGGTACGAGGACGTCTATTCCAACGGCGAAGTGATGCCGACGAAGCCGACCTGGTCCGTCCGCGACGGCAAGCCCGTAGTTGTCGAGAAGATCGATGACTACACGGTAAAGTTCACATTTGCATCCTCAAATGCTCTTCTGCTGCAGTCGCTTGCGGATTCCGCCAGGCTTCCCGAGCCGAATGTGCCGACCGCGTATCCGCGGCACTATCTCGAAAAATTCCATGCGAAGTACAATACGAACGCCGACGCCGAGGCGAAGAAGGCGGGCGCACAGAACTGGGTCTCCCAGTTCAACGCCAAAGCGGATGCATGGCGCAATCCCGAAGTCCCCCGCCTCAACCCCTGGATTGTTTCCGTTGGTATTGGGCAGGGCAGCGGCAATCAGGTGGTGGCGAAGCGCAATCCTTACTATTTCAAGGTCGATACCGAGGGAAACCAGCTTCCCTATATCGATACCACCACGATCGATATCATCTCGGACCCCGAGGTTACCCTGCTCAAGGCGGCGAATGGCGACTTCGATATGGTCGACAGCTACATCGGTTTCGTCACCACGCCTGAGAACAAGGGTACGTTCTTCGACAATCAGGAGCGCGGTAACTATGACTTCTATGAGGTCATCCCCAATCGCGCGAACCTTATGATCGTGTCGCTGAACATGACCTCGAAGGACATGGCCAAACGCAAGGTGTTCGGAAGCAAGCAGTTCCGGGCAGCCCTTTCAACGGCGATCAATCGCAACGAGATCATCGAGCTCGTCTGGCTGGGGCAGGGGCTTCCCTACCAGACCGTCGAGCGTCCGGAATCGCCGTTGTTCGACGAAGAGATGGCAACGCAATTCACGAACTACGACCCCGCCGAGGCAAACAGGATGCTGGACGAGGCGGGCTTCGACAAGAAAAACGCCGAGGGAATACGTCTCGATCCCGACGGCAGGCCGATTACCTTCACGATCGACATTTCGGTTCTTCGCAAGCCCTGGGTCGATGCCGCGGAACTGATCAAGAAGTACTGGCGCGATGTCGGCATCAATCTGCTGATCAACACCAGCGACAATACCGCGCTCAACCAGCGGGTCTATGCTAACGATCATGATGCAGCCGTATGGTCGGCGTCCGGCGGAGCCGACACGATCTTCGATCCGAAATACTACCTTCCCTTCTCGCGGGACTCTTTCTACGCCACCACCTGGGGGCAATGGTATTCGAAGGGAGCCAATCCGGAAGAGCCGCCGGCGGAAATCAAGAAGCAGATGGAGATATACAGTCAGATCGTCTCGACGACAGATGAGGCCAAGCGTCTCGAACTGATGCGACAGGTCATGCAGATTTCCAAGGAGCAGTTCTACACAATCGGAATCATGCAGCCGACGACCGACTATGGGATCATCAACAGGCGGCTGAAGAATGTTCCGAAGACGCTGATGGCGAGCACCGTCTACACGCATCCCGGTTCGGCCAAACCCGAGCAGTTTTTCTTTTCGGCCGAGTGAGCATTAGGGATGTCTCCGTGCCAGCCGGCGCGGGGACACACTCGATGCGATATTTCTCCACCAAAGGAGCTAGGTTCATGGCTGCCTTCATCGCGCGACGTATGGTCTATATGGTCGTGACGCTATTTGCGATCTCGGTGATGACTTTCATCATCATCCAGCTGCCGCCGGGCGACTTTGTTACCTCGATGGTCGCGCAGCTCAATCTGCAGGGCACGGCAATCGACGAAGGGGCGATGCAGGCGCTGCGTGCCCGTTATGGCCTCGATGATCCGCTCTACGTGCAATACTGGAAGTGGATATCGAATATCGTGCTCTACGGCGATTTTGGCTATTCGCTGGAGTGGCGTCGCCCGGTTGCCGAACTTCTCTGGGGACGCTTGGGGCTGACGTTCGTGCTGGCGTTCCTTACCCTTCTCCTCATCTGGGCGGTGTCGCTGCCGATCGGCATCTACACGGCCATACGACGCAAAACGGTCGGCGACTACTGTGCGACGTTTCTTGGAGTGATCGGGCTTGCAATTCCGAATTTTCTCTTCGCGCTGGTGCTCATGTACATTTCCTTCCGCTATTTCGGCACTGGAATCGGGGGGCTGTTTTCACCGGAATATGAGACGGCGCCCTGGAGCCTGGCAAAGGCTTGGGACCTCCTGAAGCATCTGATCATTCCCATGATCGTCCTTGGTTTGGGCGGCACCGCGGCCCTCATCCGCATCTTGCGTGCGAACCTGCTCGACGAACTAAACAAGCCCTATGTCGTCACGGCTCGGGCCTACGGTCTTTCCGAGCGTCGGTTGCTGATGAAGTACCCCGTCCGCATCGCGCTCAATCCGTTCATCTCAACGGTGGGCTGGGTGCTCCCCACGCTGGTCTCTGGCGCCACGATCACGGCGGTCGTCCTCAATCTTCCGATGACGGGACCGCTGCTGCTGCAATCCTTGATGTCGCAGGACATGTACCTGGCCGGAAGCTTCATCATGATGCTGAGCTGCCTGACGGTGATCGGCACGCTGCTTTCCGACCTCCTTCTGGCCTGGCTCGACCCCCGAATCCGCTACGAGTAAGGAGAGGATCATTGAACCCCAAATCATCCAGCCGGCGGGTCCTGATCGTAGGCGCTTTCGACGATGCGCAACTGGCGCTCGTCAAACAGGCCGCGCCCGAGTGGGAGGTTGAACAGGTTGCGTCCATCTCGAAGGCAACGGATGGCCTGGGGGCCGTGGAAGTGCTGGCCGGCCCACTGCCGGCGGAGTTTTTGCCACGAGCACAAAGCTTGCGCTGGGTTCACAGCTGGGCCGCCGGCCCGGATACGCAGCTTTTTCCCGAATTCGTCGCCCATCCCGCGACGCTGACCTGCTCAAAGGGCAACGGCGCCATTCCACTCGCCGAGCATGCGATGATGCTGATGCTGCTTCTCAACCGCAATGCAATGCGTTGGATCGATGCCCAGCGGGAACGCCGATGGGATTCGTTCATACACGGCGAGCTGAACGGAAAGACGGTCGGGATAATCGGGACTGGTCACTCCGGGACCGATCTCGCGCGCAAGGCGCGTGCCTTCCACATGCAGGTGCTTGGACTTCGACGGACGGCAGCCGAGGCTCCAGAGTTCGATCGTGTGTATTCCCGAGCGGCGTTGCATGAGTTTCTGGGGGAATGCGACTTCGTCGTCGTTACGGCTCCCTTCACGCCCGACACCGAGAATATGCTCGGCGAAGCCGAGTTCCGCGCCATGAAGGACACTGCTTTCTATGTCTGCTTTTCACGCGGCGGAATCGCGAATGACGGCGCGTTGCTGCGTGCCTTGAAGGAGCAGTGGATTGCCGGTGCCGGCCTCGATGCGCATGGGCAGGAGCCGTTGCCGGAAGATAGCCCATTCTGGGACATGCCCAACACGATCATAACACCACACAATGGAGCAACGACTGCGGCCACCAAGGCTCGCGGCTTCGCGATTTTCATCGACAACCTGCGCCGATACCACCGAGACGAGCGGCTGATGAACGTCGTCGACAAGCAGGCGGGATACTAGCGAGCCCCTCGTCACGCGCAGCCCTGGATCGACCGGCCGTTGAGCCGGAGGGCGGAGCTATGTGCAATGTTTGGAAAGAAGGAGGATTTCATGCTGGAAACCAGGCGTCGACAGGACGAAAGCAAGCTGAGGACAGCGGATTGGTTCAAGACCGCGACGCGGTGGACCCAGCTTACATTCGTGGAAGATGATCCGGAAAAATACGATCCCGCCTTCTGGATCGAGGTCTTTAAGCGGACAAAGTCAAATGCCGTCTGCCTCAGTGCCGGTGGCTACATCGCGTTCTATCCCAGCCGGATACCTTATCACTATGTCAGCAAGTATCTCGGCGACAAGGATATTTTCGGTGCGTTGGTAGACGCGGCTCGCCGGCTGGATATGCATGTCATGGCGCGGGTCGATCCTCACGCCATTCATGACGATGCCGCAAAAGCGCATCCGGAATGGGTTCAGGTAAAGGCTGACGGCACGCCCCTTCGCCATTGGGCATATCCGGATGTCTGGGTCGCCAATGCCTATGGCGAATACAACACCGTCTTCATGCCTGAGGTGGTGAAGGAGATTGTCAGGACATACGATATCGACGCGATCTTCGCCAATCGCTGGCAGGGCCACGGAGTAGACTATGGCGAGGACAGCGCGCGCCGGTTCAAGGACGCGTTCGGGCACGACCTGCCCGTCAGACCGGACGCTTCGGATCCTGCGTGGCAGGCCTGGCTCCAGTGGCGCCGTCGCGTTCTGACCGACGTTATTGCGCAATGGGACGACGAGGTTAAGGCGATCCGGCCGCATGCGAGCTTCATTCCCAATATGGCGGGTGCGTCGTTGATGGAATTCGACCTTTCCGTCATCGAAAAGCATTGCCCGTTTCTGGTAGTCGACCATCAGGGGCGGCGAGGTGTCGAATGCGGTTGGTCTGCCGGCCGGAACGGGAAGCGTATACGAGCGAGTTTTCCCGATCGTCCGGTCGTCCTGATCACATCGATCGGACTGGAGGAAGAATATCGCTGGAAGGATTCCGTCAACACGCCTGAGGAAATGCAGCTCTGGATCAACGACGGCACGGCCCATGGCTTGAATGCCTGGTTCACCAAGTTCAACGGTGTCGTGCCCGATCGCCGCTGGGTGGAACCCGTATCGGAAGCCTTCGAACTTCATGCACTTGTAGAGCCTGTCTTGCTTGAGACGCAGCCGACCGCGGAAATCGCCATTATCGATCCCTCCACGACATTGCGGCATTGGTCGTCGGAAGAGCGCATCCTGGCAGAAAGGCATGAGCTTGGTTTCTATCAGGCTCTTGTCGAAGCGCGGTTGCCGTTCGAGATGCTGTCCGACCAGATGCTGTCCGAAGACAAGCTGGACCGTTTCAAGGTCATCGTGCTTGCAAATGCGTCCTGCCTTTCCGATGCGCAGTGCGCGGCTATCCGGGCCTATGTCGAGCGCGGAGGAAGCGTTGTCGCAGCCTATGAGACCTCGCTGTGCGATGAAAACGGGCAACCGCGCGCCGACTTCGAACTTGGCGACGTGTTCGGCGTCAAGCGTGCGTCCGGTCCGCGTGGAATCGTGAAGAATACCTACATTGCCTTGACGCAAGATCACCCGGTTTCTCACGGCTACGAAGGTGCATCGCGGATCATCGGAGGCACGCGCCTTATCGACGTGAAAGCCGAGGCCGGCGCACAGGCGCCATTCCTCTATATTCCCGATTTTCCCGACCTGCCCATGGAGGAGGTTTATCCAAGAGCCGAACCCAGCAGTCCTGCCGTGGTCACACGCGAGACATCCGCCGGCGGCCGGGTCGTCTTCATTCCATGGAACCTCGGCGAGATTTTCTGGGAGGTTCTCGCACCCGACCACGCGAGACTGGTCTCCAATGCCGTGCGATGGGCATTGAAAGATGAGCCGAGCGTCATCGTGGATGGTCCGGGGATTCTCGACCTTGCGGTGCGTGAAAGTGAATCATGCATCGCGCTCAGCCTCCTGAACCTGACCAACCCGATGATGATGAAAGGGCCAGTTCGCGAAAACATCCCACTGCCGGCACAAACAGTATCGATCAAGATTCCGTCTGGCCGGAAAGTGGAGAGAGCACGGCTCGTGGTGGCGGGACGGCAAGCCGAGATGACGGTAAAAGATGGCAGGGTGAATGTTCGAGTTCCCGAGATAGATCGTCTTGAGATGGTTCACATTATCTGGGCATGAAGTGGCAAATCTGCATTAGGTCGCAGTCAAGCCGCCTTTCACGCAGTTGAACTCAGTTCCCGAATGCGGACTTTACGTCGAGCAGATCCTCCAGCCGGATCGGGAAGCGCCGGACGCGCACCCCGGTCGCATGCCAGACCGCGTTGGCGATCGCGCCCACCGTGCCGGTGATGCCGATCTCGCCGACGCCTTTCACACCGAGCGGATTGACGTAAGGATCGTCCTCCGGGACCAGTATCGCCTCGAGCGAGGGCACGTCGGCGTTGACCGGCACATGGTACTCGGCAAGGTCGGCATTCATGATCCTGCCGGTCCTTCGGTCGGTGATCGCCTCTTCCTGCAGCGCAAAGGAAATGCCCCAGATCATGCCGCCGAAATACTGGCTGCGCACGAGGCGCGGGTTGATGATACGGCCTGCCGCGAAGGCTCCGACCAGGCGCGTCACGCGGACCTGGCCGAGATCGGGATCGACTTTCACCTCGGCGAAAACCGCGCCGTGCGAATACATCGCATGGGCCGCCGCAGCCGCCGGATCGCGTGCTGCCTTGGCCATGCCGACCACCTCGGGGCGACCGGCGCGGGCTAGGATCTCGGCATAGCTTTCACTGCGCTCCGTGTCGTCGCGGCGATGAAGCCGGCCGGCGCGTGCCAGCACACCGACATTACCAGCGCCGAAAAGAGGTGATGCGGGATCGGCTGTGGCGAGTTCCGCAAGCCGCGTGATCGCGTCCTCACCGGCATTGTGGAGAGCCAAGCCGGCGCTCGCCGTATGGCCGGAGCCGCCGGCGATACCGCCATCGGGAAGGCTCGATATGCCGGAATGAAGCTCGACCTGATCCGGATCAAGGCCGAGTGCCTCCGCTGCGATCTGAGCAAGAGCCGTCCAGGCGCCTTGTCCCATGTCGGCGCCTGCCGTTTCCACCAGTGCGGTGCCGTCGGCGCGCAAGGTGGCGCGCGCCTCGGCTGGGAAATGCGGGCAATGGAAGACCGCGGTACCCATACCCCAGCCGACAAGGAAACCATTCTCGTCCCGCATGCGGCGCGGTTCGAGCGGCCGGCCCGACCAGCCAAAGCGCTTGGCGCCTTCGGCATAGCATTCGCGCAGGGCCTTGGATGAAAAAGGCTTGCCGCTGCCCGGCTCGGTCTCGGCGTAGTTCGCGAGCCTGAACTCGAGCGGGTCCATGCCGCAGGCAATGGCTGCCTCATCCATCGCCACTTCGAGCGCCGCCGACCCGGATGCTTCTCCCGGTGCGCGCATCGGTCCCGGCGTGCCCATGTCGAGCCGCAAGCCATCGTGCTCGGAAAGGATAGCGGGGCTGGCATAGAGCGGCAGCGAGGCGTTGGCGGCCGGCTCGATGAATTCGTCGAAGCTCGAGGTCGCAGCCAGCACATGGTGGTGTAGTGCTGTGAGACGTCCTTCGCTGTCCGTGCCGATGCGCAGCTTCTGCCAGGTCTGGCCGCGGTGCCCGACCGGGCCGTACATCTGCGTCCGGGTCAGTGCCAGTTTGACGGGCCTGTCGAGCATGCGCGCAGCAAGGATCGCGAGTATCTGCGGGCCGTTGAGGATCGCCTTCGAGCCGAAGCCACCGCCGAGGAAGGGCGAACGGATGAGCACATTCTCAGTCGGGATGCCGAAATAGGCCGCATAGGCCGCGCAGCTAAGCGCCAGCGCCTGGTTGGGCATGTCGAGTGTCACCCGGTCGCCGTCCCATTGGGCGACGACGGCGTGGGGTTCCATCGCGTTGTGGTACTGCGACGGCGTGACATAGTCTGCCTCTGTCACCCGGACAGCCGTGGCGAGACCTGCGTCGACATCGCCGTAGGCGGTGCGCGACGGCGCGCCGACGCCGACCGCAGCGGTATCGAAGCGCTTGCCGTTCTCCAGTCCCGTACGGGCGCTCTCGACTTCGTATTGCGGGTTGAGTAGTGCTGCCCCTTCCGTCGCCGCTTCGAGCGTTTCCGCCACGACCAATGCGATCGGCTGATTGACGTAGCGAACCGTGTCGTCCTGTAGCACTTCGACGCGGAAGCCGAAGGGCGGAATCTTCTCGTCAGGATCATGCGCCAGAGGTGGCCGGTTTGCCGGTGTAAGGACCTCGACGACGCCCGGATGCGCCTTGGCCGCTTCGACGTCGAGCGCTGTGACGCGGCCGCGCGCGATGCTGCTGACCGCAGTCACGGCATAGAGCATGCCTTCGGGATGGTTGTCTGCGGCATAAGTCGCACGCCCGGTGACCTTGAGCACGCCGTCGCGACGTGTCAGCGGCTGGCCGGCACTGGACCCGTGCCGGCGGTGTTGCGGGGAGGGGAAGGTGGTTTCAGGCGACATGGTTCGCTCCAGAAATTACGGAGAAAGGCGAGGCCGGCAGCGCAGGCATGGCTTCCGGCGTTCCCTCCAGGGCGAGGCTCAAGGCGCGCACGACGATGCGGCGCGCCAGTTCGATTTTGAAGGCGTTGTCGCCGGAGGGACGGGCCTCTGCCAGCGCGACGTTTGCCGCATCTGCAAAAGTTTGCGCGGTGGCCCGCGCCCCTTCGAGGGACGCCTCCGCCTCGCGCGCGCGCCATGGCTTCGCGGCGACGCCGCCGAGTGCGATGCGCGCCTTGCGGATCGTGTTGCCGTCGACCTCAAGTGCCGCTGCCGCCGACACGACGGCAAAGGCATAGGAGGTGCGCTCGCGCAGTTTCAGGTAACGTGCGTTGCGGGAGAAGGTCGCTGCCTCTACGGGAATCCGGAGCGCGACGATGAGTTCGCCGGGCGCCAGTGCTGTCTCCTGTTCCGGCGTGGCTCCGGGCAGGGCGTGCAGCGCGTCCACCGAAATCTCCCGGACGCCATGCGGGCCTTCCACCTCGACCATCGCATCCAGCGCCACCAGCGGCACACAGAAGTCGGAAGGGTGGGTGGCGATGCAATGCTCGCTCCAGCCGAGTATGGCGTGGAGGCGATTTTCGCCTTCGATTGCGTCACAGCCCGAGCCCGGCGCTCGCCGGTTGCAGGCGCTTGCCATGTCGTGGAAATAGGCGCAGCGCGTACGCTGCATCAGATTGCCGCCGACGGTTGCCGCGTTGCGAAGTTGCGCGGACGCGCCGGACAGCAATGCTTCCGCGACGACCGGGAAGGTTTTGGCAAAGCGCTCGTCATAGGCGAGGTCCGAGTTGCGGACCAACGCACCCACGCGCAAGCTGCCGTCGGGCAGCCATTCCATACGGTCGAGACCGGGCAGCCGCGTGATATCGATGACGCGATCCGGCCGTGACACGCCTACCTTCATCAGGTCGAGCAGATTGGTGCCCGCCGCGAGATAGGCCGATCCGGGCATGGCTGCGGCCGCCACCGCTTCCGAAACGCTGGTCGGGCGGATATAGTCGAAACGGTTCATGCCGCGTCCCTCCGGTTGCGCTCAGCAAGGGTCTTCTGCGCTTCCAGCACTGCTTCGATGATGCCCTGATAGGCACCGCAACGGCAGATGTTGCCGCTCATCAGTTCGCGGATACGCTCAGGGTCGTCCCCGGCATGACCTTCAGCCAGGAGGCCGATGGCGCTCATGATCTGGCCTGGTGTGCAGTAGCCGCACTGGAAGCCGTCATGCTCGATGAAAGCTGCCTGGACCGGATGCAGCGCCTCGCCTTGGGCAAGCCCCTCTATGGTGGTGACGGTCGCGCCGTCGAGGCTGGCGGCCAGCGCCAGGCATGAATTGATGCGCCGGCCATCGACGAGCACGGTACAGGCACCGCATTGGCCGCGGTCGCAGCCCTTTTTGGTGCCGGTCAGATCGAGCCGCTCGCGCAACAGGTCAAGCAGCGTCACGCGCGGGTCATCGAGTGCAACCGTGCGCGGCTGCCCATTGATGGTGAGGCCGATGGAGAGTGACATGTGGTACTCCATTCAGGATTTGTGATGTATGGATCGGTGCTGCCGAATGGCAGCCGAGGATGCGGGCGGGAAAAGATCTGACGCGAGCCGTCTTTCGGCCCTTACTGGGAATGCGTGCCTTGTGCGTTTTCCCGATATACGATCTATTTATACGGAGGATGCCTCCGTTTATCAAGAGGCAATGAGCCCTGTTGGAAGAAAATGGGACCTGAGACTGAAAAAACAAGTCGCAAGCTGCGCGCAGACTCGATCCGGAACCGCGAGCGTCTGATCGAGGCGGCGACAGAGATTTTCAGCGCCGGCGGTCCGCAGGTCAGCCTGGAGGCGGTTGCGCGGCAGGCGGGTGTCGGGATAGGTACCCTTTATCGCCATTTTCCGACGCGTGAAGCACTGTTCGAGGCTGTCTACCGCCATGAGGTCGAGCATCTCGGAGAACTGGCAGAGCAGCTTGTCCATGACGCCGATCCGGTCGAGGCGTTGCGAAAATGGCTGCACGCCAATGTTCGCCTCGTGGCAACCAAGAAAGGCATGATCGAGGGGCTTCAATTGGGCGTGCATGGCTCCACCGAACTGAAGGCCTATTCCTTCGAGCGATTGAGCAATGCAATCGGCCTGCTGCTCGATCGCGGGATTGCCGCGGGCGAAATCCGCTCCGACATTTCGCCGGAAGACCTGCTGCGAACCCTTGTCGGCATTTTCTATTCGCAAGGCATGGCCGAGTGGCAGCCGATTGCGCTGCGGTTGGTCGATGTTTTCGTCGACGGGTTGCGTAAGCGCTGAGGCAAACCTGGCTTGCGGCCATGACTTCGGCGTATGAACGACCATCTCGTGCCACTCATGGACCGGCGCGCCAGCCTTCCGCCGGATGACAAAGTCTATCGCTCCGGCAATCCGACCTCGACCATCGTGCGAAGGAGCCGCTCGCTCGCGTCGAGAAAAATCGGGCTGACGTTCTTGGTCGATGATGCAACGTTGAGCGCCGTCGAACCAGGCCGCAATTCCAGGGCTTTCGCCAAAGCCGCGCTTGCCTCGTCCGGTCGGCCCAGGCGCTGATAGGCTGCAGCCAGCAGCATATAGGGCCTTCCCGACGCTGGCGTGATGGCGATCGAGCGCTCCAGCCACTGCACCGCGTCTTCGTTGTGACCCAGGAGCAGGTTGGCCCACCCCACGCCAAGCAACCAGGTCCAGCGTGAGACCGCCGGCGTGTCGAACCGATCGGCCTGCTTGAATGTTACCAGCGCGTCCTCGAAACGTCCGAGATGGATCTGCGTGAGACCCATCTGATAAAGAGCTGATCCGTTCCATGGAGCGAAGTCCAAAACCTTCGCGCAGGCGACCAGACTTTCTATGAAGTGGTTGGTCGCGCTGAGGAAACGGCAATAGGCTTCCAGCACGGGAATGTATCGAGGCCTGGCCTGCAATGCGCGCTCCAGCAGCGACCTGGCATTGCTCTCTGCCGCGGTGTTCTTGGCCGGATCGTACCAGATCATCTGAATCCCGCGCGTCTGAAGCGCGGCAAGCGCGATTTGCAGATCGACATTGTCGGGCTCGCCGGCGAGGGCGTTTTCCAGCATCGTCTGCGACGCCAAAAAGCGTTCGCGCGAGGTTTGGTTGATGGAGGCCGTTGCCTGCTCGACAACGACTTTTGCGTTGCTGCCGCCGGCCGCGATATCAGCTTCCAAAAGCGCGTTGAGGCGACGCGTCAGCGTATCACCTACCCCCGCCGCAAGCCGCGACTGCAGGAGTTGCGTGTCCGGCTCATCGACGCCTACGGAAGCCGCCGCGACCGACTGGACCTCGCCGGTAGCGGCTTTGATTATGCGCGCCTCCAGAACCCAGGATTGCTGGCCTTTCTGCAGTTCGCCCTCCAGCACGAAGTCCGATTGCGTGGAAGAGGGGGATGCCGGTGTGGAGTTAGCCGCTGGCGAGCCTGACCGCGGCGCTACCACGCGGATATTGTCGATCTTGGCCAAGCCGTTGATCAGGCGTTCGGTTACATTATTGGCGATGACGGTCTCCTGGCCGTCATCGGTGGTGCCAACGATCGGCATCACCGCGACTGTCGGTGCTTCACGCTCGAAGAAGAAGTCTGGCGCAAGGATCGGTACGGCTACGGCAAATCCGATAACGACGAAAAGCCCCGCCACGGCCCCGACTGCGGCAGGCCCGCGAAGGCCGAATGGGAATCTTCTTCCTGCAGATACGGCTGTCCCAGGACTGGAGGCCGCGCCTGCCAACCCATCACCATCCTTGATGACAAGTGCTGACTCCGTTTGCTCGGTAGGGCCAATCGGCAGACCCGACACCTCGGCCTCAAGCAGATAGCCTCGGCCGGAAATGACCTTGAGCAGTTGTCGCTGATCGTCTCCGAGGGCGGAACGAATCTCGCGAATACACTGGAACAGGCTGTCTTCGCCGACATGGATGTTCGGCCAGACTGCTTCCATCAGTTCCTGCTTGCTGACGACGCGTCGGGCATTGGTGGCAAGCAGATACAGCATGGCGAAGGGTTTCGGCCGCAGCCGGGTCGCTTCCCCATCGGGGCGACGCAGCTCGGCGCGCTGCTGATCAAGCTCAAAACCGGCAAACCGGAGCAACGTATCCCCACCCTTTTCCGGATCGGGCGAATATCAGAAAAACTTCAGAATGTCATCATTGCCTCTTCAGGACACTTCACACCTTTCGTGAGATGAAGTGTCGAGATTGCTACTTTGGGTGGTGGCGGCGCGGGGAAAATCCACGTTGAGTTTAGAGTGTTTGCGCGGAACCCGGCGCGTAGAGCCGATATCGTTTGTCGGTTGTGCGTCACGCTGGCGCCATTGCAGCAATGTCACTTTCTTTGGGTGTGTCGGCTCCCCGTCGCGCCCACGCCGCGGATTCACATCTGGCGGCTGATCCCAGAATCTTTGCAGCGCCACGTTCACCAAGCCTGGGCTGCAGTCAGGTGGTTGCATGGATAGCGGAACAGAATTGTCAAGTTTTGGGAGCGTATCGACTTCGGAACGAATAGGGCTTTCAGCGGAACAGATCGCGGCTAATCCGGCGTTGCACGGATTGATACGCCAGCAAGCGCAGACCATGCTGACCGTCTATGAAACAGACAAGCGCCTGGCCTCTGTCTTTGCCACTCAGCAAAGGTGGCTGATGGCTCACGCAGCCCTAACCTTGACCTTGAGACGGGAGGGGCCGGGATGTCGCACCGAGACGACTGCATCGCGCATCTTCGAGTTGGTGGACAAATACGGCCTCGCCAGCCGCAATACCGCCGATACGTTCCTGAAGGAACTGCTGCATTACAAAATCATAGTTCATGTATCAGACTCAGGTGACAGGCGCGCACGTCCGCTGAAGCCGACAGAGTCGAGCTTGGCCATGCTCAACACCTGGGTCCTGATTCATCTGAGAACCTTGGACTGCCTCGATGGCGGCCAGCGTTGCGCAACTTATGAGAGCGAACCCGACGGCCTTTGGCAAATCCAGCCACGGATCTCGCAAAGTCTCCTGTCCACGCCCGAGATACGGGAACCGCCACGCACTTTTTCCCTCTTTACGTGGTTGAACAACGGCGGGGTGGCCATGGATTGGCTCTTCGCAGGTATCGAGCCCGGTGGTGCCGGCAAGGACCGCATCCCTACGGGGGTCCTCTCGATCAGTGACTTTGCGCAATTCCTGAAACTCTCCCGGACGCATCTTGACCGCAAGTTTCGCGAAGCTGAACTGCTGGGCAGTCTTGGCTGGACCGGGCGCAGGGGCCGCTCGATGATGTGGGTCTCAAGAGATTTCCTTGATGAGTATATGACTGCTCAAGCCGTCAAGCTTGCCATCTTCGATGATGCCTACGGCAGATGCTTCGCTTGACTGGCACCTGATAGCGTCAAGGTCGAGGCAACGGTGATTTGAAATCGCTGTCGGACACGCTCCCAGCATTGATCGTTCATTTCTATCAGCTGCACATTATGAATCGGGATCACTCGAATCTCGAACCGTCCCGAAAATGGTGAGAAAACCTCCCAGCAATGGTCACTATTCCAGGTGCTGTCCACGTTGACGGACAGATGATCTGACTATTAGGTTCCGGCCTATCCAAGGCAGCAAGTAAATATGCTTCGCCTGAAGGATCAACACATCGATGATGTTGAATAGCTGCTGAGATACTCTCTCAGTGGAGGGAATTTCTTTGTCGACGACTGATGGATGATTTCAGTCGTGCCAAGGTACATTGGGTGGGTGGAATGCAGATGAGCAAGTTTGGCGGAGACAGCGGGTTCCGCTTTTTTGGACGGCAATCGCAGCGGTCGAGAGCGACCGGACGCGTGGAGAGACTTCTGGCGGCCGGCTTGGTAGCCGCAGCCTGCAGCAGTCAGCCGATCGGCGCGGCGCTGGCCAATGGCTGGTACGAAAGCCGCCCATGGCAGTTCGATACCTCTGCCGACAAGGCCAACAAGGCGGCCGTTGTCGACATGATCGAGCGCAAGAAGGGCGGTTACTACGACGGCTTCTCGACCACGGTGAACAACTACAACAACACCAATGTCGGCACACAGATCAACTGCAACAATGTTGCCAACGCAACCGGCAACGAGGCAGCAAACAGCCAGGTCGCCAATTCTCCGACCGTCACCAACACGTCGGGCGTGAATTCTTCGGCCACCGGCAACGAGGCCAACAATTCAGGCGGAGGTACGAACGGCGGCGACAAGCCCGGTGTCAGCAACGGTCAGGAGAATTCCGGAACGGTATCGTCGGGCGTGACCGGCTCGACGAGTTCGTCGAGATCCGGCCCGATCAATGGCGGGCCGAGCACGCAGGGGCTGAACAACACGCAGACGAATTCCGGCAACCAGCAGGCCAGTATCAACGGCAGCACAGCCTGCGACATGACGGGAAGCACCGTCAACGGAAACGTCAATTCCGCCATCAGCGGTCCGCTGAATTGAGGGTCGCAGAGATGGTATCAAAATTCCTGAGCTTTACGGCTCCTGTCGTCGCGTCTCTCGTGCTCACCGGTTGCGTCACGGAAGTTGCCGATGTCGGCAGCGTCCGCAACCACCCCAAGGAAGCGGCGGTGATCTACAGCTCGCCGGTGCGCAACAGCGCCACGCCTCTCAGCAAGTCGCTCGCCTGTTTCGGCGACAAGATGAAGGTGGCCGGAAGGAAACCCCTCGGCATCGCGATCGGCGACGTCAAGGACTACACCGGCAAGCAGGGCCAGGACGAAGGTTTCGCGATCACCCAGGGCGGCGCGCTGATGGCCTATTCGGCGCTCGGCAAGATGGGGTCGGCGGTTCGTGTCCACGAGCGCTTCGACACGCGCATCGCCGAAGCCGAACTGGTCTACATGAACCAGCGCCAGCTCGGCGACGGCCAGAGCCATTCCGTCGATGACCCGAACACCGGCGGCCGGTCCAGCGTGCCATGGAAGCCCTATTTCGGGGGGACGATCCGGCAGTCCGACTATTTCATCGTCGGCGGCGTCACCGAGCTCAACTACAACATCCAGTCGGGTGGAGCCGAGGTTGCGGTCGGCAATGTCGGTCCCAAGGCACGTCGCTACACCATGAACATCGCCGTGGATTTGCGGATCGTCGGGACGCAGACGCTGATGGTCTACGACACCGTCAGCGTCGAGAAGCAGTTGACCGGCTACGAGGTGGGCGTTGGCGTCTTCCGCTTCTTCGGCAGCAACCTCTTCGACATCAATGTCGGCGCCAAGAGCCAGGAGCCGCTCCAGCTCGGTGTTCGCACTGCGATCGAGGCGGGCGTGATGCAATTGGTCGCGTCGGTTTCCGGTGTGAATCCCACGCCTTGCTTCCCGCCGGAACTCGGGCCTGCCAAGTGGGATGGGGCTAACGCCGCCGCCGTGCATGCCGCCGCCAAAGAGGAACTCGCGCGGCCGCTGCCGCCGCCGGTACAGCCCGGCGCGCCGAAGCTTGCCTATGCCGAGGAGGAGAAGCGGAGCACGGCTGTCGCCGCTAAGGTTGAGGAAATCCAGGACCTTGAGACGGCCAGCATTTCAGACCGCAGCGCGACACCCAGCGGCGGCGAATATGCGGTCATCTTCGCCGGCGGCCAGGACAAGCTCGACGTTACGTCATCGGCCACGATGGAACAGGTCGCTTCGCTCGTGAAGAGCGGGCGCAGCGTTAACCTCACCGTCAGCGGACGCGATGTGTCCGAACTGACCGCAGACGAGCGGATGCAACTTCATGAGGCGCGAATGAAGGCTGTCGTCATCGCGCTGATGCGCCACGGCGTGCCGAGGGGCGACGCCCGTGTCCTGTGGCGTGCATCGCAAACGCCGGTCCTCGCATCGGCTGCCGGCGGGGTTCAGGAAATCGCAAGGATCAGGATCGGGTAACCAGCCAAATCCACGAGCATAGAAATGCCGGTTCTGGGGCTTCGAAAAACCGGTTCGTCCACAGGACATCTGCCACCAGAAGATCAGGGGGATCAATCCCGCTTACCTGACAACGATCAAACTTGAAACTTCAATTCAATCTCAGGAAACGACCATGTCAATCAAGACGAAAACGAAGTCCAGGCTGCTCGGCAGCGTCGGAACAACTGTGCTTGCAACCATGATCGCCAGCAGCGCTCATGCAGGCGGCATCACCATCGACGACACGCTTTCCGTTGACGTTCGTGGCAGCCAGACGATCACGGGAACGCTCGATCTCGTAAACCCGATCAACGCCAACAGCGGAGCCGTTGGTGCAACGATCTCCGGCGTTTCGGCCGGCATATCGCGGGACGGAACGCAGACCGGCGTGACGGAAACCGTATCAGGCAACCGCATCAATGCCAGCGCGACCGGCAATCGCTTCGCCAACACAATCGATCTTTCGCTGGTGGAAAACGGCACCAATGACGGTGCTGCTTCGCTTGGCGTCGCACGCAACCAGACTGTCGGTCCCGACGGCGGCGTCGCCACCGTGACGAGCCTTGTGCAGGGCAGCAGCTTCTTCATTAACGACCTAGACTTCCTCAGCGGTTCGGTATCGGCGATCGGCAACACCATCTCCGCCGTCACGGCGGTCAACGATGGCGCCACCAGCCTGGCTGGCAACATTCCTACCGGGTTTGCGTCCACGACCGCCGGTTCTTCGAACCTGGCCTTCCCGGGCGGCGACGCGGATGGCAACCTGTTCGCTTCGACGGGATCGCTGGTTGCCGGATCGGTCCAGCAGAACCTCGAAGGCGACCACAGGGCAGCGGTCACCGGCAGCGGAATTGCGCTGTCGCTGGCGTCCACGGACGACTATACGCTCAACGGCAGCCCGACGCTCGACGACAATACGATCAGCGCTACGCTGAAGGGCAATACCGCCGGCAGCACGATCGACATCGGCTCGGCAGATGCTCCGGTCTTCGCGGCCTCTGCCGTCGTTACGAACCTGCAGTTGAACGCGTCCGGTGAACTGTCCGCTTCGCGTGCGGATAATCTGGGCTCGCAGATCTCGGCCACCATCACCGGTGATGCAGCTGATGCGCTCTATGAGCTCGAGGGCGGCCTCTCGGTCGATGGCAATCGCATATCGAGCAGCATCACCGGCAACGAAGCGCTTGGCGCTGCCACCGGCGTTGCCGGCAACCGTATCCTGCTCGGCGACGGCCTGTCGTTCGCTGGCGCTGGCGGCGATGCGGCAGGGTCGGCCATGTCCTATACAGGCGGCGGCATTGACAGCAGCGTCACGGCCGATCTGATCATCCACAACAGCCAGGGCAACCAGGGCGTTTCGGCCGCCGACCGGCAGAGCTTCTCGGCGACGACGGCGGGCGGGCAGGTTCTCGCTGCCGTGCAGTCGATCGACAATGGCTCGGTCTCGCAGTCTGCCAACAGGGTAACGGCCGCGGTGGCTGGAAACGCGGCCTCCAGCGCGCTCGCAAACGGGCAGAACGCGGCCTTGTTCGAAGGCACCGTTGCACTCGCCAACCAGCAGTCCAACGACAACACCGATCTCTCGGCCACCAACACCGGCGCGACGATTGCCATCATCACCGGCAATAGCGGCGGAGTGACCCACAACAGTTCCGTAGGCGTGACCGGCAACCGCATCGCTGCGACCGGCTACGGCAACGATGTCAGCCAGTTGGTCGATCTCGATGCCACGATCCTGCTGGCAGGTGCCGGCAATGCTTCGCTGACCGGCGGCACTGCCTCGCAGGGCAATGTCTCGGCTTCCGGAAACGTAACGATCAGCTCTCTTCAGAGTGGCTATGGCAGCAATCTCGCTGTTACGAATTCCGGCTCGGCGATCCGGCTCAGTGCCGACTCGCAAGGAACGGAACTCGGCGGAGACACCGTTCTCGGCAGCACGCTCACGGTCGGCGCCAACGCCCAGGAAGCCGTTGCGCTCGGCAATGCTGCCGGCAACGCGCTTTCGCTTGAGGGCACCACGGTCGGTTCCGGCGCAGGCATCGCCAACGTCCAGATACTCGACGGCAATTCGGGCGTCTCCGCAACACTTGCTCAGGCCGCAACGCAGCTGACGGCGGGCACGGATGTCGAGGGCAGCACCCTTTCGGTGACCGGAAATACCCAGCGCGCGATCGGATACGGCTCGTCGGCATCCAACGCTCTGTCGGTCTCTGCCAATGCCATCACGGTCGGTGAAGCGGATGCGCCTCTGGCATCGGTCATCAATGCGGCTGAGGGCAGCGAGCTTCCGTTCAGCAATACGGTCGGCGGCCAGCCGGTCGTGAATGCCGCGTATGGGATCCTGAACGATCAGTCGAGCCGTGCGGATGTCACCGCCAGTGCAGAAGGCGGCCGGATAGGTCTCGCCGTCGAGGGAGACCTGCGGCAGAGCTCCGCGCGCAACGAACTCAACGCTGTCGTGGCCGCGGCTTATGGCAACGACGCGGCAAGCGCGATCGCCATCGATGCGGGCAACATCGGCATCGATATTTTAGAAGAGGGCGAGGGCGCCGCAGTCGCCAATGTGACGAACACGCAGGCTGTGGCCGCGGACATCTCAGCGACCGCGAGCGGCGGAAGCGTGATCCAGGCCGCCGTCGACGGCGACGTCATCGGCTCCTCGCTGTCCGCCTCGAAGAACATCATCCAGGCTCTCGCGACAGGAAACAGGGCGACTGACAACAGCGTGACGGTCACCGGCACGAATATCGAGGCGGCTGGTGACGGCCGGGGCGGGGTCACCTTCGACACCGACAGCGGCGTACTTGCAGCGAACGCCTCGTTCAGCGTGCAGAACGCGCAGTCGGCGCACGGAACGGTCACGGCGTCGCAGCTCGACAATCCGGACAGCCCCGCGACCGCGGCAGGTGTTCTCGCCTCTGTGCTGGGCGACGTGATCGGCTCGTCGGTCTCCGCCGACGGCAACCGCTCGCTGGCATCGGCAACCGCCAACAGCGCCGCCAACGCTCTGTCGATCGACGTCAACAGTCTGGCTACCACCAGCGCCGTGCAGAACTTCCAGTCCGCCCGTGCCGATGTCACGGCGCTGATCGGACTGCCGGGAACGCCGCCCACGCCGGGCACCTCGGATGCTCCCTTCAACTTCACGGTTGAAGGAGACAATGTGGTCGCAACCGTGACCGGCGGCGTTGCAACACTGACGGCGGGCACGCTGTATACCCAGATCAGCGATTTGTCGCCTGATCAGGTAACCCAGCTTCAGGCCGAAGGCTGGCAGGTCGGGACTGGTCCGTTCGCCGGCTATCTCGTGATCAGCGCGACGATCCTCGGCTCCATGCCATCCGCTTCCTTCAATGCACTTGATGCAGGTAACCCGACATCCCTCGCAGCGACCGTCCCCGGCGTTCCTGCCAGCGACGGAGTACCCAACCAGGGCGGCGTGACGGTGGCTGTGGGTGCTGACATAACAGGCTCGTCGATCTCGGTGTCCGGCAACGTCACCGCGGGCTCAGTGACCGGCAATGCCGCGTCGAATGCGCTGAAAGTCGCGGCGACCGACATTTCCACCGGCAGCGACCTTGCGGCATCTACGGCTGGTTCGCTTTCGGCCGATGTCATCGGCGCGGTGGCTGATCATGCGCTCTCGAACCTGCAGGAGGTCTCCTACGAGGAAGGGGCTGCTTACATTGCTTCCCGCGTCCATGGTGCGTTTGCCATCGACGCGGCGGAGGGCGCCACGATCAGCGGCTCCTCGCTTGCGATCTCCGGCAACACCCAGAGCGCTACGGCGGTTGCCAACACGACGGGCAACACCCTTGCCCTGGACGGCACCAACGTCTCGGCCGGTTCAGCGCTTGCTTCCGACCAGTGGGCCGATGCGTTGGTCTCGGCGCTCTCGAATCTCGAAATCTTCGCCCCCGCCGCCGTCAACGGCTCGTCGGTCGATATTTCGGGCAACACCAACACCGCACTGGGCGTGATCAACGACGCCACCAACACGCTGACCGTAACCGGGACCAATATCGCTTCGCTGGGTACGGCAGGGGAGGTGGTACTGACGGGCGATCTCGTCGGCGACCTGTGGAGCGCGACGGGCGATCATGTCTTGAGCAACCGTCAGACTGCCTTTACGGCGGTGGACGCCACTGCGCTCACGCAGATCTACAACGAGGACGGCATTGCTGCCGAAACATCGGGGGTCAATGGCAGCTCGGTGACGATCAGCGGCAACCGCACGGTCTCGGAAGCTTCCGCCAACCGTGCGGACAACAAGCTGACGATGAATGCGGCCTCCACATTGTCGGCTAACGGCGGCATCGTGAACCGGCAGGACAGCGAAGCCTCCGTGTCGGCCCTGTCGTCGACGCTCGCCGGTATTGCACTTGCCGGCGATGTGACTTCGGCTGCCCTCGACAGCAGCAGCGTCAAGGTTGACGGTAACAGCACGACAGCGCTGGCACGCGGCAATACCGCCACCAACGTCCTCAATGCGGTCGCCGGCAGCAGCTACGGCGCATCCGCTGCCGGAGCCGGCAGCTCGGTAGGAACCGGTGGACTTGAGACGCGTGCCGGTGTGGCCGTTCTGAACGGCCAGACCAACAGCGGATCGGTTTCCGCGACGAGCATCGCTACGGTCTACGCCGTTGCACTCAACGGGACGACCGGCATTGCAAAGGGGTCGGTGTCGGTTTCCGGCAACCAGATCGCAAGCGAGGCCTACGGCAACAGCGCCGTGAACAAGGTATCGCTAACCGGTCTGAACACCGGCACCTCGTCGGCTGCCGTGAGCAGCTATCAGGTGAACTCCGGCGCGATCACGGCATCGGTCACTCAAGCCGGGCTCGGCGTGACGGGAACCGGAGCCGTTGGCGGCAGCTCGCTTGGCGTCAAGGGCAACACGATCTCCGCCAGCGCCGTCGGCAACAGCGTGTCGAACGCGATCAGCCGGAACTAACGCGATCACGCTCGATACAACCATTCGGTCCGCCTCGCCCCCGCCCGTGCGGATCGAAGCAGGCGCAGGGTAATCCTGTGTCACTAAGGAAGGGGAGGAGCAACCCGCCCAAGGTCCTCCCCTTCCGAAGTCTTTTTGTGGATCGTTGATCCAAGTCATGCCGCATTGCAAATGAGACCAGCGATGTCCCGGCCACCAAACCGATTGCTCATCAAAACGCGTCTACGTGGCGCACATGAAAGAACAGGACGATGCCCGACAACATGATCGCCAGGGTCACCAGTGGCCTTCTCGCCGAAATTCTCGGTGAGTGCGGATGGAACGCGACGATCGAGGGCAACAGCGAAGCGCTTCGGATTGTGAGCGCCGTCAACGGCGTCAATTTCAACATCCATTTCGGCACGAAATGCATCGATGGAGATGGCTGGACGGATTTCACCATCTCGGCTCCGTTTGCTATCGACCAGGAAATCTCCTCCGTGCTCGGCGCCTTCTGGAACAGACGCAACCGGTTTGCGCGGGTTTATCGCACCGACAAACAGCTGCTGATCGAGATGGATGTGATCGTGGCCGGCGGCGTAAGGCGGGAGCATCTGAAATATCAGCTCGCGGTCTGGTCCGATCTCACCAGGCTGTTCCTGCGGCACCTCAAGGCGGATCACGCGGTGGTGGTTCGCCAGAACGCCTCAAGGGCGGCAGCCTCGGGAGGTGCCGGAGCCGCGCCGGTGGCGGTTGCGCCGGTTCAGGCGAGGGCACTCTCGGCCTGAAAGGCTGTCGAGTTTACAGGCCGATCTTCCGGCTCTGTGACGGCTCATTCCGGTGAGACGGCCCGGCCCCCAACGGCGAACGAAGTGCGAGAAAAACGGCAAAACGAAATGATGCGAAGCGAACCCATACATCCACTACTCGTGTCCCGGAAACGTGCCTACCTTGTTGCTTCTCTCGTGGTCATTGTCGGTGCGGCCGGTCTCGCTTTCGGCCACGCTGCCCTGACCGGCCAGCTGGCGCTAACGCCTGTTGCGGTAGCCGACGCACGACAGGGTGACACTGCCAGGTCCGCGCCATCGTCCATCGAGCTCCGCAATACGGTCTCGCGGCAAGCGTCGGAATGGGGCGTAAAGACGTGCCTGTCGCAGATCGCTCTGGTGTCCGATTTCCTGACGGTCAATCGAAGCTATGCGGCTCTGTCACAGCGGCTCGAAGGCGCTGTCGATGCTGAAGCGTTCACATCGACGATCGCCGCACGCGATCCACAGGGGATCGAGACCGTCTCCACCTTCGTATCGACGCCGGTCGGCGGCAGCAGATGCAACTCGTCCTATCAGGCTGTCGCTTCATTTGCGGTGTCGTGTGAGGTCGCGCACCGGGAATATTTCCCAAGTTTCGATGAGCCTATTTCTTTCAATGATCCGATCAGCGCCTACACCAACGGCCAGGAAAGTCATCTCTTTCTGCTGCCCATCGGCGACATCGGCTGCACTGCAGTCAAGACGCAGACTCTCTACTGACTGAAACAGGCGTGCGCATCGACGGGTAGAAGCTGGCATTGCTTGAGCGGAGAAATTCTCCGCTCGTCGTTCTGTGTGCTGAATCACAGCCGGACGCGTTTACCCCATTCGGGATCTGAGGCGCAGCTTGATGTGCTTGGATTCGCGATAGGCCTCTATGCCCTCGCGGCCAAGCTCGCGCCCCACGCCGCTCATCTTCCAGCCGCCAAACGGCGCTTGAAGCTCACTCGTATCGTTGACGTTGACGCCGACAGCGCCCGCTTCGACCTGTTCGGCCATCGACCATGCGCGCTCCAGATCGCCGGAGTAGACATAGGCCGCAAGCCCGTAAGGCAGGGCGTTAGCGATCGCCAGCGCCTCGCGATCGTCGGCCACGGGGCGGATCGCTGCCAGCGGACCGAAGGTCTCTTCGGTGACTGCCAACGCGCCATCCGGCACGTCATCGACCAGCGCGGGTTCGAAGAAGAAGCCGCGATCGTAGATGCCGCCCTTGGGAGCCGAGCCGCCGGCAATAAGCTTGCCGCCGCGCCGGACCGCATCATCGATGTGGCGGGTGACGCGGGTCCGCACGCTCTCGTTGAGCACCGGGCCGTAGAGCACGCCAGGTTCTACGCCATGACCGAGTTCGATCTTGCGCGTCTCCGCGACCAGTGCCTCGACGAAGCGGGCATGGATCGCCTTCGAGACCAGGATGCGGTTCACCGCGATGCAGATCTGGCCCATGTTGGAGAAGGACCGGCGCGCGGCCGCGGCCGCGGCTTCCGCGACATCGGCATCGTCGAGCACGATGAAGGGGCTGTGGCCGCCGAGTTCGAGCGACATGCGCTTGAGCGTAGCAGCGCCTGCGCGCATGATCGACTGGCCGGCCGGCACTGAGGCAGTTGCCGAAATCATCGCGATGCCGGGATGCTCGGCAAGGGCTGCGCCCACCTCCGGCCCGGTTCCGGGCAGGTCGTTCAGCACGCCTGCGGGCAGGCCGGCATCGATGAAGCACTGCACCACCAGCCCGATCGCCAGCGGCGTTTCGTGCGGCGGCTTGACGACCAGCGTGCAGCCGGCGGCAAGCACGGGCGCGACCTTCCAGGCGTAGAGGTCGACGGGGTAGTTCCACGGCACGATGCCGCCGACAACACCCACCGGCGCAGTGGTCACGAGGCTGCGGATGTCGGAACGCGCGGCCGGTCGTATCGAGCCGCCCAGCCGCCGCCCTTCCTCGGCGTAGTAATGCAGCACGGTGACGCCGAAGAGGATTTCCTTGCGGGCATCCGGGATCGGCTTGCCCTGTTCGCGCGTCAGCGTGTCTGCGATGGCATCGACGCGCTCCTCGATCAGGTCGGCTGCGCGATGGAGAATGTGCGCGCGCTCGTCTGCATGGATGCCCCCCCATGTGACAAGCGCGCGCTTCGCGGCCTCGACGGCGCGGTCGACGTCGGCACGGCCTGCGATTGAACTGGAACCGACGCGGTCGCCGGTGGCGGGATCGTTGATCTCGATGCGGTTGCAGCCTGCGGCATCGCACCAGGCACCGTCGATGAAGAGCTTGCGGTCCATTGCGATCACCGGGCCTTCAGCCGACGCCAGAGCTGTTCGTAGTTCTCGTCGTTCTGCTTGTTCGCCTTGTCCTTGTCGGTCGTGTTGGGGCTGACCATGACATGCGGATGCACGCCCTGCTGGACGAGCTTTTCCGCAGTCAGCGAGACGATGGCGTGGGCAATGGCGATCGTGACGGAGGTGGAACTTGCACCCACCGGCGATTCCAGTCCGTCAATCTGGAGATTGGCGTCGGCGCGCGGAATTCCCGTGTCGATGACGACGTCGGCGACTTCGAACAGGCGCTTGCCCGAAGAATGGCGTGACGGCGTGCTGCTCGAATGCGGCAGCGAGGTCACGCCGATCAGGGTGATGCCGCGATCCTTGCACTCCATGGCGATGTCCATGATCACGGCGTTGATGCCGGAATGCGAAAACAGAACCATGGTGTCGGCGGGATCGATCTGATGCGACCGCATGATCGCCTTGCCATAGCCTTCCTGGGCATGGATGAAGCGGTATTGCCGCGCGCCCATGTCGCCCCAGACGTGGTGGAACGAGATCATCGTGCTTTCCACGATGGGCCGGAAACCGACGATCGTGCCGGTGCGCGGAAAGCTCTCCAGCGCGGGGAGTGCGCCATGGCCGGTTCCGAAGGTGAAGACGAGCTTCTCGGCGGCGATGCTTCTGGCGCAGGCTTCAGCAGCCTTCTCGATTGCCGCGCCCTGGGTGGAGCGGACGGTTTCGAGGCGCTCAGTGAGCGTCTGGAAATAGCGGTCGGTCAAAGTTGTCATGGGTCGATCCTTCTTCGGCCGTCAGGCCGGTAGTGCGGTGAGCGCTGATAGCGCTATGTCGAAAAGTTCGGCCTCGGCGACTTCCATCGCAGCGTCGTCGATCTTGGCCTGGCTATGGGCGTCCACCGTAGCTACGCAGAGCGTGGAGCAGCGCGCGCCCAGCACGCGTGCGGCCACCAGAAGCGCGGAAGTCTCCATATCGGTGCCGATCAGGCCCATGCGCTCGATGTCCTGCTTGAGCGCGCCGATCATCTCCCGGCGCTTGCCCGACAGGCCGAACATCTCGGTGTAGAAGCCGTCATAGGTGCCATAAATGCCGGCATGCCATGGACGCGACGAACCGGACAGCTTTTCGCGCAGAACCGTGTTGAGCGTGAAGTCGGCGATGGCCGGGTAACCGAGCGGCGCGTAGGAATTCGACGTGCCGTCGGCACGCAATGCGCCGTCTGCCAGAACGAAATCGCCGATCTTTGCCGGCCGTATCGCCATTGCGGTTCCGATACGCAGGAAGTTGCGGATGCCGAGCGCGAAAAGCTCGTGCAGGACGATGGTTGCGATCGGGGCGCCCATGCCGAAGGCTGATACAGTCACGCGCTTGCCGGCATAGGTGCCGGTGACCGTCTTCAGGCCGCGGTTCTCGCGAACGAAGTGAACGTCGGTCATGTGGGTGGCTATGCGGGCGATGCGCGCCGGATCGCCGACGAGGATCGCGGCTTCGCCGACTTCACTCTTGTCGGCTCCTATGTACCAGGCGGTTGAGGATTGTTCTTCACTCATGTCATGCACTTTCATTGTGTTTGGCGACGCGACCCGAAAGCAGCGCCCTTGCGGCCTTGTGGCCGGCTTTTACGATTGCGACCGGATCGGTCTCGCCGCCGGCGAGGGCGGCAAGAGCGCCACCGGCAAACGTATCTCCCGCACCCGTCGGATCGGTGATTGCGAGCGGTTCCGAGGCAACGAAACATGTCGTTCCGCCAACCGTCACCTGCGCGCCCGCACCACCGCGTGTCTCGATCAGCATCTGTCCGGCACGCCGGGCACCTACCGATGCAAACGCCCTTTCGACGAACGCCGCTTCGGCGGCGCTGAAGCAGATCAGGTCGGCCCGCGCCGCAAGCTGCACCGCGAGGTCGGGCGGCAGGGCTGCCGGGTCGTTCTTGACCACCCAGCACAGGCTTCCCTCCGGCGAGAGTACATCGAGCGCCTCGCGCGTTGCCTGAGACGGACCGATGGTGATGCACAGCCAGTCTGCATTCGCGATCACCTGCTTCTGCGGTGGCGTCAGGCCAAGCCCTTTCGGGATCGCGGGATGATAGAGGCACAGGCATCCGCCATCCGGCTCATAGGCAAGGATCGCCATGGGCGTGCGCGCGCCTGCAACGGTCGCGATACCGTCCGTCAGCACGTTGCGTGCTTCCAGATGCCGCCGAAATTCCTGTCCGGCTTCGTCTTCGCCGACCCAACTCACCGGAGATGCCGCATCGACACCGCCGGCAGCAAGTGCTGTCGCGACATAGGACGGACTGCCGCCCAGCCGGGGCCAGGACTCCTCGGGACGGTCGAGGATCGTGGTGGTGCGGCCCGGCGTCGGTATGCCGTCCAGCATCACGACGTGATCGAGGCTGGCGTAACCGGTGATGGCGACGCGCGTCACGACAGCATCCCGATCGCTTCGTCGAGCGAGACGACTTGTCCCATGTAGCGGTGGATGTCTTCGAGCGAGGCCTCGGCGAGATGCGGACGGTTCGAATTCGTCGCCTCACGTGGCACGATCGGCTCGAACCCGTTGGCGAAGGCATCCTGCGCGGTCGCCCGGATGCAGACATTGGTCTTCACGCCGGCGATCACCACCCGCTCGATCCTCTGCTCTGTCAGGAAGAGCGCGAGGTCGGTCGCGAAGAAAGCGCTGAAGCGACGCTTCCAGACAATGGTTTCGTTGTCGCCTTCCGGCGCGAATTCTCCGAAGAAGTCGGCATCGAACGCACCGTCGACATGATGGATCGGCAGTTTGCGCCATTCGAAATCATCGAAGCCCGGCCGATGCCGCTCGACGGCGTGCACGACGGCCGCGCCTGATGCCCTGGCAGCGGCTCTCAATCGCCGGATTGCCGGCAGCACATCCTCCACGCCTTCATAGTAGTTCGGCTGGCCCGGATCGAAGAACGAATTGATTACGTCGACGAGGATGAGCGCTGTTTTGATGGGTTCACTCACAATCAAGCTCCTTTGGCGCGGGCGCGACGGACAGCAATTGCCATCACAGTCAGCACCACGATCACCATCACATAGGGCAGTGTCTGGATGAGTTCGGCCGGAACGCCGCGGCCTTGCAGCCGTATCTGAAGGGCATCGAAGAAGCCGAACAGGAGGGCGCAGGCAGCGGTGGGCCACGGGCGGTTGCGCCCGAAATAGAACGCCGCCAGCGCGATGAAGCCGCGGCCTGCCGTAATGCCCTCGTTGAAGAGGCCGACGACACCGATCGACAGATAAGCACCTGCGAGCCCGGCCATCAGGCCGGCGAAGATCGTCGAGACATCGCGCAGGGTGAGGGGGCTCAGCCCGAGAGCACGCGCTGCCTCCGGTGCCGCCCCTGCCGCGCGAAGACGCAGGCCGAGCGGTGTGCTGCGCAAGAACCAGACGGTGACCGGCACCATCAGCCATGCAGCCCAGGTGAGCGGATCGTGACCCGACAGGATTGCGCCGAGATAGGGAATGTCCGCGATGACCGGAATTTCGATCCGCGGCAGGCGGGCGACGTCCGGCAGGCTCAGCGTTCCCGAAGTGCCGTAGGCCGATTTGAGAAAGAAGCGCACGAGCCCCGCAATCAGTATGTTGAAGCCCAGCCCGACGACGATTTCGTTGGCGCTCAGCCGCGTCACGCAGAGCGACATCAACAGGCCGAGCACACCGCCTACTGCTGCGGCACCGATGAGGGCAAGGCCCCAGCTGCCCGTCTGCGAGGCGAGGATCAGGCCGATCAGCGCACCGGCGAGCATCATCGAGTCCAGCCCGATATTAACCAGCCCGCCGACGCGGTTGATCAGCCCGCCAAGTGCCGCAAGCAGCACCGGCGTCGTCATGATGATCGCGGAATGAAGAACGTTCTCGATCATGCCGCGCGCCGCCTCTTGCCGAATGTCCATCCGAAGCGGGCGACGGCGAAGATCATCACCATGCCCTGGAGGATGTTGACGATTTCGATCGGGACATCGCTGAAGAGCTGAATCGTGGCACCGGAAGCCGAGAGGGCGCCGAACAGGATCGCGGCGAGGAAAATGCCGAGCGCGGAGCCTCGCCCGAGAAGCGCGACCGCGATGCCCGTAAAACCGTAGCCCGGCGAAAAGCCCGAAACAAAGCGGCCGACATTGCCGAGCGCGTGGACCGCTCCTGCGAGCCCGCCGATTGCGCCGGACAGAAGCATCATCTTGATGATCAGCGAGGGCACATCGATGCCCGATGCGGTAGCGAACCGAGCATTGAGGCCGGTGAGGCGTGTCTCGAAGCCGAGCGCGGTCCGCTGCCCCCACAGCCAGTAGAGGACAAGCAGCGCAACTGCGATGAGGAAACCCGCATTCAGGGTCGAGGGCGGCATCAGTCTCGGCAGGCGCGCCGCTGCGTCCACCACAGGCGTGGCGGAGTTCGCCGAACCGGGCGCAAGTAGCGGGCCGTTGACCAGATAGGCTGTGAGGCTGATCGCGATGAAGTTGAGCATCAGCGTGGTGACGACTTCATCGACACTGAGCTTCGCCTTCAGCACGCCGGGGATAAGCATCCAGAGCGAGCCGACGACAATGCCCGCAAGGAGAGCGAGTGGAAGAAGTATGGGCGCAGGCAGTCCGACATAGGTGAAGCCGACATAGGCGGCGGCAAGCCCGCCGACATAGACGCAGCCTTCGACGCCGACATTGAATACGCCTGCGCGAAACGCGACGGCAGTCGCGAGGCCCGTCAGCATCAACGGCGTGGCGGCTGCCAGCGTCGCAGCGATGCGGCGCGTGCCGCCAAAGGATTCCACGACCAGAAGCTGGTAGACCTCGAACGGATTGTGTCCTGCGATCGCCAGCAGCAAAGCTGCACCGGCGAATGCCAGAACGAGCGGTGCGACGATCATAGCAGCTGCCTCGAAGCGCGAGGCCGCAATGGGAACGGCAGCCGTGCTCATGCGTCGGCACCCCCGAGCATCATCCGGCCGATCTCCTCGATGCGGGCCGAGCCGCGCGAGACCTCGCCGGTCTGCCGCCCGTCATAGAGCACGATGATGCGGTCGGAGAGCGTGATGAGCTCGTCAAGCTCTTCGGAAATCAGAAGCACGGCCCCGCCCCTGTCGCGGAAATCGAGAAGGCACTGATGAATGAAGGCTATGCCGCGAATATCGACGCCGCGCGTCGGCTGGCACGCCAGCATGATCTTCGGCCCACCGTCGAGTTCGCGAGCCACCGCGACACGCTGCTGGTTGCCGCCGGATAGGCTGCCCGCTGCATGATCCGACGATGCGCGCCTGACGGCGAAGCGGTCGAGCAGCGTCTCGACATGGCTGGCGATCCTGCGCCGTTTAAGAATGCCCGAGCCGCTGAATTCCGCGCGGCGGTGATGACCGGCAATGGCGTTGTCCGCGATCGACGCCGACAGGCACAGGCCTTCGGCCGCACGGTCGGGACTGAGATAGGCAAGCCCTTGCGCGCGGCGTTGCATAAGCTGCATCTGCGTGATGTCGACGCCGTCTATGGCAACGCGACCAGCGGGGGCCTTTCGCAAGCCTGTGACGATGGCTGCAAGCTCATCCTGCCCGTTGCCGGCCACGCCCGCAATGCCGACGATTTCACCTGCGTGCACCGTCAGATCGAAACCGTCGAGCCCCGCCGTGCCACGACCCGACACCACGGATATCCCGGCGAGTTCGAGCACGGCCTTGCCGGGTTTTCCCTCGCGAGCGGTGGGGCGCGAGAGGATTTCGCCGATCATCAATTCCGCGAGTTTCGGCTTGTCGGCTTCCGCAGCGGACAGGCTGGCCACGACCTTGCCCGACCGGATTACGGTGATGTCGTCGGCCAGTGACAGAACCTCGTCCAGCTTGTGGCTGATGAAGAGAATGGTGCGGCCTTCGTCGCGCAGTTTCTTGAGAAGTGCGATCAGTTCGCGCACCTGCGCAGGCGCAAGAACCGCAGTCGGCTCGTCGAGGATCAGCACGTCGGCGCCGCGATAGAGCAGTCTGAGAATTTCGACGATCTGCCTGACGTGAACGGGCGCCTCTTCTTCAAGCACGTCCCAATCCACGGTCACGCCGGCCAGCTTCTCCAGCTTTCGCGCCTCTGCCAGCGCCGTTTTGCGGTCGATGCGGCCGAGAGATAGCGACGGTTCCTTCGCGAGAATCAGATTCTCAAGGAGCGTCAGCCCCGGCACGAGCATGAATTCCTGATGAACCATTCCGATGCCACGGTCGAACGCGTCGGCCGGCCCAAGAAATACCGCAGGCAGATTGTCGACGATCACAACGCCATCGTTCGGCCGGTCCATGCCCTGCAAGATCCGCATCAAGGTCGACTTGCCGGCGCCGTTGCCGCCAACGATGGCGTGAATCGTTCCCCGCCTTGCCTTGAACTCGATGGCGTCATTGGCGACCAGGCTACCGAAACGTCTGGTCACACGATGCGCACCGAGACGGATATCGGCTCCCATGCCGAGCGTCGCGTCGGTCATTTGGCTGGAAACCCCGTGCTACTTGAGAAAGTCCGGGTAGCCCTGGTCGACTACGTTCCAGACCTTGATCTTGCCGGACAGGATGCCTTGCCTGGCCGATTCCACCTTGTCGAGGATTTCCTGGGGAATGCGGTCCTTGGTGTGCTTCATTTCCGACAGGCCGACACCATCTTCCGCAAGACCAAACGTCACGGTCTGCCCCTTGGGGAACTTGTCGGCGGCATAGTCCTTGACGATCGCCTCGACGGCTACGTCCGTGCGCTTGATCATGCTGGTAAGGACCGCGCCAGGCGCAATCGAGTCCTGATCGGTATCGACGCCGATTGCGTAGCGGCCTGCTTCCTTGGCCGCCTGGATGACGCCCATGCCAGTGCCGCCGGCAACGTGGAACACGATGTCCGCGCCCTGTTCATACATGGCCTTGGTCATCTGGAGGCCGACCGCGGGATCGGCGAAGTTGTTGGAATAGGCGACGAGCACGTTCACGTCCGGATTGGCATCCTTCGCGCCCTGCACGTAGCCGGCGATGAACTTGTCGATGCCGGCAGACTTCGTGCCGCCGATGACGCCGATGACCGGCTCCTTATTGATGCCTTCGATCGAGGTGTTGGTGGTGACGAGTGCCGCGAGCGTGCCGGCGAGATAGGATCCCTCCTGCTCCTGGAAGAGCACGGACGCGATGTTGTCGCCCTTCTGGACCTGGTTCAGGATGACGTAGTTGGTTTCCGGGTAATCCGGCGCAACCTCGAGCATAGCGTCGCCGTGGGCGTATTCGAGATCGACGACGAGGCCAAAATTCGCATCCGATGCGCGGCGCAGAATGTCGACGGCCTGCGCGACCACGTCCTGTGACTCGATCGGCCGGCCCTCGATGCCGCTGGCCTCGAGCCCGCGCTTGAAGCCTTCGAAGGCGAGATCGTTGTAGGACTGATCTCCAAGGCCGCTCTGCGAGATGATCAGCGCTGCGGAACGGTCATCCGCCTGCGCCATGGTCATCCCAAGGGCCGAGACGAGGGCCAGAGTGGCTGTCCCGAACATGAAGTTGCGGATCATTGTCATTCTCCTGATTAAGTTTGTTGTTGTTCCCCGAAGGATGTTGCCGCAGAAGGCGCGCCTCATAGGAATAGCGCCGGGCGTCGTAGATCGCGTTGACGCAGTCCAGGACCGTTCCGTCAGCAGCAAAGGAGTGTCGGGTCACAGCGACGACGACACCGCCGCGCGCCAGCCCGAGCAGATTGCGGTCCTCTTCGGAGGCCTTGCACGCAACCAGTCGCTCCGTGGCGGAGTGGACGAGAAGGCCGCGATCCTCGAAGTGGCGATAGAGCGAAAACCCGGGATGCGCCGCGACGTCTCGCGTCAGGCCGGTTCGCTCTGCCAGGTCTCGTGAAAGGACGGATCGATGGCGTGCAACCGCCTTGCCATCTACGAGGCGCAAGCGGTCAAGCGAGAGAAGCTGCTCGTCCTTGGAATACGGCAACCCGCGCTCCCAGATCGCCGGCGCAAATTCCAGCAGGCGATGCGTAGCACTATGCCCCGCCGCCTCGACGGCTTCCGTAAAACTGAGGATGTAGCCCGGCGCGCGACGCAGCGGCGCTTCAGCCACGAAGGTGCCGCTGCCCTGGCGGCGCGTGATCAACCCTTCGTCGGTCAATTGCTCCACGGCCCGAGCCACGGTGAAGCGGCTGACTGCGAATTCCTTTGCAAGCTGGGGCTCGCTCGGCAGACGCGTTCCCGGGAGAAGCGATGCGATGCGCGCCTTCAAATCGTCGGCAATCTGCAGATAGCGGGGTGCGTGAGCACTGCGGCGATTGGTCATTGATTCCTCAACTTGTCCAGTCAACTGATCATATTGGTGAGGCCCTTGCAAGTCCGATTTGCCTGGCCGGTGGATCATCTCGGCGTATCAAAACGCAATGCCGACGCCGAGCCCAAGTTCTTCCGCGCTTTCCGGCCGCCCGTATGAGATCGTTCAAGGCATTTGGCTTGTGCGCAGGTCTCCGCAAGACCTTCGGGGTGCGCGAGGAGAGGGGAGCCGAACGGGAGAATCCGGTCCTCTCTTCGCCTCGCCCCAGTTCATGCTCAAAGCTCCGTGGACGCCGCACGCGACCCGGTGAACATGCTGCTTCAGAATGAGCCTCAGTGTGCCTTGGACCTGAGCGCTGGGTAAGTAAGAGCCGTCACGGCATAGGCTCGAGGTAGAGGCTTGGCACTGCGGCCGAATTGGCGACCTGCACCTAACGACGAGAATCCGTGATATTGCGCTGGGCATTGACCCTGCCGCAAATCACCTGCTTTCGGCTCGGGTACACACCATCGGTTCCGTCTCAAAGTCGAATTTGCGACAGATTCTGCTGGCGCAGCAGGTCGTCTCATCGCGCGAACTGCACATCGATCAGCATGGGACCGCCAAGCGACAGTGCCGCTGACAGCGCATCACGAAGCTCGTCCAGCGTCGTGACGGTTTGCGCCTCAACCCCGAAACCTCTGGCTATGGAACTCCAGTCGATCGCCGGGCGGTCGAGGCTCATCATGTCATTCGCCGTCTTGCCTGGTTTGGCGCCGACCTTGGCATATTCGCCAAGCAGGATCGCGTAGGAACGGTTGTTCATGAGCAGCGTCGTGACGGGCAATTTCTCGCGTGCCTGGGTCCAAAGGCCCTGGATCGTGTAGGCTGCGGAGCCGTCTGCCTGAAGGGTGACAACACGCTGTTCCTGGCGTCCCGATGCCTGAGCGCCGATTGCCGCGCCCGTCGCCAGCGGAATGCCGCCACCGATCGCGCCGCCGGTCACCGTGAGCCAATCGCAAGGTTCGGCCAGCGGCATCACCGCCTCGAAGCCGCCGCCGAGCGTCAGGGCCTCGTTCACGACGATAGCGTCGGTGGGTAGAAGCTTCGCCACGACGGCCGCGAACCCGTCCGGCCGGATCGGCCCCGAGACGTCCGGTATCTGGCCTACGGGGCTTTCCGGCAAAGCAGTCGGCTCGACGCCCAATTCTTGCGCCAGCGCCTGCAGGGCAAGCGCTGCATCCTGGTCGGGCCGCGACAGTGTCAGCACATCGGCGTCCGGGCGATGCATGAGGCTAGGGCGGTCGGGATAAAGAAAGAAGCCAACCGGCGGCGGGCAGTTCACGAGAATGACGACGTCGAAGGGTTCGAGCTTCTTGACGGCGTCGTCGACCGAGTAAGGTACTGGCGGGAGAACCAGCCGGCCCCGGCCGCGCGGCATACTGGAAATGGTCGGGCTACCCATCACCGACGCGCCCGTCGCTTCGGTGATGCCGACCAGCAGCGGGTGAAGATCAGGCACCACCGCCGGCGTCCCGAGCAGGATCAGCGCCTTTCGGCCCGAGCGTAGCGCCTTGGTGACGCGCTCGACCGCCCGTGGCTCGGGCGCCCCTGGCGCTCGCGGGCTTGCAGGCTGCGCATCGAGGCCCCCGGTTTTCCACGACACGTCGGCGGGCAGTACGAGGGTGGCGACCTGCCCGTAAGCATCGCCTGCCGCTTCAACGCCGCGTGCGGCATCCCGGCCGATCCGCGAAGGATCGGTCCCGAAGGAGTGCCATTGCGAGGTGGCGCCGACCAGCGCGTCGACATCCGCGGTGAGCGGGCTGTCGTGTTTCACATGGGGGATGGCGTGGTCACCGACAATGTTGAGCATACCACTGCCGGCTCTTCGCGCATTGTGGATGTTGGCGATGCCGTTGGCATAACCCGGGCCGCAATGCAGCAGCGTAGCCGCCGGCCGACGCGCCACCCGGAAATAGCCGTCGGCCATGCCGGTCACGCTGTTCTCCTGCAGGCCCAGAACGCAGCGGATGCCGGGGATGCGGTCGAGCGCCGCAACGAAATGCATCTCACTCGTGCCGGGGTTTGCAAAGCAGGTGTCCACGCCGCCGGCGATCAGTGTGCGTACCAGCGCCTCTGCACCGGTCTGTGATGTGTCGGTCATGTCAGCCACCTCAAGAACGAACAAAAGGCTTGCGATCAAGCCGTTGCGCAGTTTCGACTATGAGCGCATCGACGGCGACCACGCCTTTTTCGGCAACCATCAGCGGGTTCACGTCGAGTTCCAGAAGCGTGTCGAGATTGTCCTGAGCATAGGATGCGATCGCCATGATCGCGTCGACCACCGGCGTCAGATCGGCAGCGGGGCGTCCGCGGAAGCCGTCGAGGAGCGCGAAGGTCTTGAGCCCGCGTAGTGCCTGCTCGACATCGTCGCGGCGAACCGGAAGCAGCAGCGGTCTGGCGTCCTTTAAAAGCTCGACGAAGATCCCGCCCGCTCCGATCACCAGCACCAGACCAAAAAGCGGATCGCGCTTCACTCCGATGATCAGTTCGGCGAGCGGCGGCGTCTGCATCGGCTCTATGAGGAAATGCTCGAGGCGGATTGCAGGCGCATGCTGTTCGACAGTTGCGATCATGCGTCGAGCTGACGCCACTGCTTCATCGCGGCCACGCAGGTTGAGCGAGACGCCGCCGACCTCCGTCTTGTGGGCGATTTCGTCATGCAGGACCTTGAGCACCATCGGCATGTCGAACGTCTCGGGCAAGGCCGAAAGTTCGGAGAGCGTCAGCACCTTGCCATCGGGAATGGGCAAGCCATGGGCGGCGAGGCGCCGCTTCGATTCCACTTCGTTGACGGTGCGCGCTGGTGCCATCAGCGGCTCGGCGCGATGCGGCAGCAGCACATCCAGTGAGCCGCCCGTCATTCTGTCATCGCGCAGGCGGGCACAGTGATCCGCCCATTTCGCGATGACCATCGCCGCATCGTGCAGCCCCTGGAGCGGAACTATCCCCTGTTCGATCAGCCGCTGGCTGGCGGCAGGGGTGATGCCGCCGGTGTTCACCGAGACGTGGAAGACCGGCTTGCCCGTTGCCCTGCCGGCAGCGGCCAGCGCGCGATCCATGGCCTCGTGCGCCGTCGTGTCGGTTCGGACCGACCCTAACGGCGGATAGTCGATGACGAGGAGGCCGGCGTCGCACGCCCCGCCGAGCATCGTGGTGAACATAGGCGTGAGAAGGTTTTCCTTGCCCCAGTAGCCGGCGGTGAAGTCAAGCGGGTTGGACACGTGACCGAACTCGGGCAGCTTCGGCTTGATCGCGGCAACCTGCTCTGTGCTTGGTGCCGGCAGTTCCAGCCCGGCGAAGGAGCAGTAGTCGGCCGCCAGTCCGTTGTCGCCACCCGAGCTCGAATAGACGGATATCCGCGGGCCATCGATCGGCGCTGCGATCGATGCGATCTTCAGCATTTCCAGAAACTGAGGAACGGTCTCGGTCTCGATGACCCCAAGCCGCTGGAACAGTGCCTCATAATACTCGTTCTGTCCGGCAAGCGAGCTCGTATGGCTGGCGGCCATCGCCGCGCCAAGCTCGGATCGGCCGGACCGGCACACGATGACGGGCATACCTTTCGCACGTGCCTTCAGGCAGGCCTGGGCGAAGGTGGGGACGTCTCGAATGCCTTCCATGAACAGGCCGAGACAGGTTACGTGCGGATCGTTGACGAGGAATTCGATATAGTCCTCGAAACCCAGAACGGCCTGGTTGCCGGCGCTGATCAGATAGGAGAACGGCACGGATCGATCGTTGGAGACGAAGTGCCCGGTCACGTTGCCGCTCTGCGAAATGACGGCGGCGCCGCGCTGGCCATGCAACGGAGGATAGGGCGAAGGCCAGATGCTGCCATGGTTCACATAGTTCACGAGGCCATAGCAATTCGGCCCGACAACGGCCATTTCGCCGGCTGCCTTGATGAATGCACGGTTGCGCTCGTGGCCGGCCTCGCCGATTTCGGCGAAGCCGGATGCGTAACAGACGACACCGCCGGCATCGCGTTCGCGCAGCTCGTTCAGCGCGACGATCGACGCATCCGCGTTGACCGCTAGGAAAACCGCGTCGGGTGCGCAGGGCAGATCGCGCACGGAAGGGATGCATTTGTAACCGGCGATTTCCTGACGCTTGGGATGAACGACGTGGACCTCGCCTTCGAAAGGCTGCGCGCGCAGGGTGTTGAGCGTGTATTCGACCTGAGCGCCTCCAATGAATGCCATCGTCCGTGGCGCCAACAGCCTTTGGAGATTTCGACGGCGGATCGAACTGTCTTCCGGTGACGATGTGACTGACTGCGCGAGTTGCATTTGTGCTTCCTCCAAGCATACGAAGGCTCTCGTTGCAGCAAGCCGCAACGACCTGAAATTTGATGAGACCGCTAGAGCATGATCCCGAAAAGTTGCAGACTTTTCGGACAGGATAATGCTTCAAAATCAATATTCTAGAGTGAGATGGCGGTTCAACGAGTGGTCATCTCGCTCTAGGGTAAGCCCGTTCTACTCGGGCTTCGGGAGAGGCGCGGTTGTTGTATAGTTCTCCAGATTGAAGTTCGGTGTGAGAAGATGATCGTTCGGATCTTCCCTGAACTGTTCACACAACCATTGCCGAAGAATTCGACGGCAATCCTCCCGCGTGTAGCTCTCCTCCATAACGCTGCCTAACCAGAGTCCGTCCACGAGTTGTGTTAGCGTGATCGCCGCCAGTCTTGTGTCCAGAACTATGCTCTTCTCGCGGGCTACCGCAGAAATGCGCCGCTCGATCGACGTGCGATATCGACCCCACATGTCCCGGTGCATGGCCAGGACGGACGGCATTACACAGGCTGCGCTATAGTAATGAACCATCATTCGATCATAACCGGTATCACGCAGGAACGTCACGTAAACGGCGTTCAGCAGCTTCTCGAAATGGCCTCCCTCGGTCGAAACGACGACATGTCGAAAGAAATCATCGACATTCTTCCAGTAGTACTTCGTGGCAAAGATCAAGAGGTCCTCTTTGCTATCGAAGTAGTGGTTAATCAGACCTCTTGAGAGACCGGATTCCTCGGCAATCGTGTTGATCGTGGAGTTGACATAGCCGTGCTTGCGAATGGACCGCAAGGTCGCGATGATCAGTTCTTCCTTTCGGATCTCCTGAATCTGACGCTTTGCTACGAGTTTCATCTTCACCTTTCTCTCGAATCGGACGGCTACTGATAATAGGGCCTCAGCAGGTCTTTCGCGATGACGTCCTGATGGATCTCGGACGTACCCTCCCAGATCCGTTCGATACGGGCATCGCGCCAGAATCGCTGGATCGGGAAGTCTTCCATCATGCCCATGCCGCCGAAAACCTGCACGGCATCGTCTGCAACGCGGAAAACCATTTCCGAGCAATAGTAGTTCACCATTGACGCTTCGGTACGGTTCATCAAGTCGTTCTCGATCTTCCAGGCGGCTTCCTTGACCATCAGGTCGCCGAGCTTGATGTCGACGGCCATGTTGGCGACCTTGAAGCCGACGCCCTGGAACTCGCCGATGGTCTTTCCGAACGCCTTGCGCGTGCCGGCCCACTCTTTGGTCATGTCGAAGATACGCTCGGCGCGGCCCACGCAATGGGCCGAGAGCGAAACGCGGCCGTCGTAGAGCCACTCGTTGGCAGTGCTGAAGCCCTGGCCTTCTTCACCAAGGATCTTGGTATCCGGCACCCGCACATTGTCGAAATAGACCATCGTGGGATTGTAACCGCGGGTGACGATGGATTTCATTGGTTCCACCCGCAGGCCCGGCGTGCCCTTGTCGATCAGGAACGTGGTGAAGCGCTTGCGCCGTCCCTTCGGCGTCTCGTCGACACCGGTCACGGCGATCAGGATGATGAAATCCGCGATGTCGGCTGCGGAAATAAACTGCTTCACGCCGTTGATGACCCAGTCCTTGCCGTCGCGAACGGCCTTGGTGGTGATGGAGCGCGCGTCGGATCCAGCGCCCGGCTCGGTCAGCGCAAAGGCGTTCTTCCGCTCACCTCGAATGGAGGGGAGGAGATATTCCTCGACCTGCTCGTCCTTGCACTTGAACAGGATGCCGGTAACGCCGCGGTTCATGCATTGGCCCAGAGCCGAGGACGGTTTGCCCATCACCCTTTCAGCCTGCATCTTGGTCTGCTTGTCGAGACCCGGCCCTCCCCATTCCTCGGGCAGGCTCATGCCCTCGAAGCCCGCCTCGCGTGATTTACGACGGATCTCCTGTTGGATCTCTTCAGGGACGTAGCGGAGCTCTTCCACGAGGTTCTCGTGCGGGTAGAGCTCCCGCTTGCAAAATTCCTCCAGCGCGTCGACGAGCGCCTGCTGTTCGAAGTTCAATGCGAAATCCATGTTCGTTTTCCTCAGGCGCCTACGAAACGTGGCGCGCGGCGTTCATTGGCGGCGGCAAGGCCTTCCGCATGATCCCTGGTTTGCCCGCAGATCTTGCCGGCGGCGACTTCCTCAAGCTGCTGATCGGAAAGGCTGCGGGTGTGCGACGAATTCAGAAGTCTCTTTGCCTGGGCAATCGCAACCGTCGGACCGGCGGCGAGCTGCTGAGCGAAGGCCAGCGTCTCCTCCCAGAGCCTGTCTCCCGGGCTGACATGGCTGACGAGGCGGTTTTCGAGCGCCACCGCCGCTGTCCAGAGTTCGCCGGTGAAGGCGAAGCGCTTGGCGGCTTCCAGCCCGATGACGCGCGGCATCAGCCAGGTGCCTCCGCAATCCGGATTGAAGCCGACATTTGTATAGGAGCAGATGAACTTGGAGCGCTCCGAGGCGTAACGGAAGTCGCAGGCGAGCGCCATGTCGAGGCCGGCGCCGACGGCTGCGCCATCAATCATCGCAATCACCGGCTTGGGCATGTCATGGACCTGCTGGACGAGCCTCAAGGATTCCTCGACCCAGTTCATGTCGGGCCAAGGGTTGTCCCCTTTCGACTTGTCGGCCCATTCCTTGACGTCCGCGCCGGCGGAGAAGGCGCCGCCGCGTCCGGTCAGGATCAGCGCGCGCATCGACGCGTCGGCAGCGGCTTCGCGCAATGCCCGGCGCAGTTCGATCGTGATTCCCATACCCAGCGCATTGCGCGCCTCTGGTCGGTTCAGCGCGATCACGCCGATAGCGTCGTGGCGCTCCACCTCAAGATATCTGTACATAACAACCCTCCAGTATTTCGCCGCCACCACGGCCGTCATGAGAAGTCCGTCGCGCGAGCATCAGCATCCAAGCCATTTCGGTTCGCGCTTTTCGAGAAAGGCGCGCTGGCCCTCGATCATGTCCTGCGAGCCCAGCATCTTGCGGAAGTTGTCGAGATCGCCTTCCGAGTCGGCGCGCAGCCGCATGGCCTCGCTGTCGGACATCGCATCGACAAAGCGCAACGCTTCCTTGAAGGCCTGATGGGCGAGCGGTGCGCCTTCGGCCACGCGATGAGCCAGCGCCCAGGCGGTTGGCATCAGCTGCTCGCGCGGCGCCGTGCGATGGACGAGTCCCCATCGTAATGCCTCATCTGCGGTCATCTGGTCACCGGTCCAGATCATCGCCGTTGCAACGAAATAGGGGATTCTGCGCGGCAGGCGCTGCAGACCTCCACCATCCGGCAACAAGCCGCGTTTCATTTCCGGCAGCTGGAAATAGGCGTCTTGCGCCATCACCATCATGTCGCAGGACAATGCGAGCTCCAGTCCGCCACCGATAGCCGGCGCAGCGATAGCCGCAATCAACGGCTTCTTCAGCGAAGCAAGTCTCGTGATGCCACCGAAGCCGCCTTCGCAGGCGCCCGGATCGCGCTCCGTTTCGGGCGCAAAGGATTCGTTGAAATCCATCCCCGCCGAAAATGCCTTTGCGTTGCCGCTGGACAAGATCCCGACGCGCAGTTCCGGATCGCTTTGCAGGTGCATCGCGGCTCGTTCCAGGCTGCGGCTCAGGCGGCGGCAAATGGCGTTGACCTTGGGCTTGACCATGCGGATCTCGAGGACGGGACCCTCGCGGTGCAGGTGGACGAAGCCCTCAAGTTCGCGGTTCAGTTCATCCAGCATTACGGCCTGCCTTGCGCCGAGCGCGGCTGGTGACGATGTGGAGAATGACGGGCGGAACGCAGGTGACGATCAGCATGAGCGTGGAAACCGCAGCGAGCGTCGGATCGACGTCGTCGCGCAACGTCGCGAAGGTGACACGGGGCAATGTGGCGATCGGCCCGGATGAGATCATCAGCGCAATGATCAACTCGTCGAAGGATACGAGAAACGCGAGCAGCATCGAGGTCACGACCGAGAACTTCATCTGCGGCAGCGTTACCGTCATGAAAGCCTTGAAACGGTTGGCGCCGAGGCTGCGCGCAACCATCTCCTGCGTCATGTCGTAGGATTCGAAGCCTGCCGCCATCGTCAGGATGACGAAGGGCATGGCCACGACCGAATGCGCCAGGATCATGCCGGTGATCGTGTTCAACAGCCCGCCGATCATGGCATAGACGAAGAAGATGCCGACGGCGATCAGGATCGACGGTACGGCCAGAGGCGAGATCAGCATGCCGCGGATCGCGCTGCTCAGGCGGAAGCCGGAGACATGCAGCGCGTATGAGGCGGCAATTCCGGCAACCGTGGTTATGATCATGGTGCCGAGTGCCACCCGCAGCGAGACCCATGTCGCGGCCAGCCACTTCTCCTGTCCAAAGAACGCTTCGTACCAGCGCGTCGACCAGGCCGGCGGTGGAAACAAGAGCGATGTTGTCGAAGTGAACGAGACCGGAATGACGACCAGCGTCGGTGCTATGAGATAGAAGATGACGAGCCCGACCCAGATGTAGAGCCAGAGCCGCTCGCGATGAGAGACATGCGTTTCCACGGCTATTCCCTCCCGGCTGAAAGACGGCGCACCAGATAGAGGCTGATACTCAGGCAGATTGCGGTCACGATCAGCAGGAGCACGGCGAGCGCCGAGGCCGGTCCCCATGTCGGATAGAGCGAAAGCGACTCCTCGATGCGCTGGGCGATCATCTTGACCTTGCCGCCGCCGAGCAGGGCAGGGGTGATGTAGAAGCCGAGGCACATCACGAAGATCATGATGGTGCCAGCGATCAGGCCCGGCATCGAAAGAGGCAGGTAAACGCGTCGAAATGCATGTGCCGGCGTGGAGCCGAGATTGGCCGCAGCCCGCATCAGGTTGCCGTCGATCGCCTTCATCGACGCATAGAGCGGCAGGATGAGGAACGGCACCATGATGTGCACCATGCCGATGATCGTGCCAGTCATGTTGTGAACGAGCGGAATCGGCCGCTCCACAAGGCCTATGCCGATCAGCGCCGAATTGACCAAGCCGTTTCGCTGCAGGATGATCAGCCAGGAAAAGGTCCGCACCAGCCCTGATGTCCAGAACGGCATCAGCACCGCGAGCATCAGCAAGCCCGACCACGGCGATGGTAGGATCGCCAGGAGATAGGCAACGGGATAGCCGAGCAGCAGGCAGATCACCGTGACGACGAAGGCGATCTGGAACGTGTTGATGAACATGTCGCGATAGACAGGTTCGTCGAAAAAGAGCCGATAGTTACCGATCCCGATTTGGCCATCCAGGTTGACGAAGGACATCGACAGGAGCCAGCCGATCGGAACCACCATCAGGAGGCCGACGATGGCGATGGCCGGCAGCGTCAGCCGGAACATGGCGCGAGCCTCGCTTCGCTTGTTCTTCTCCAGCGCCACGCGGTTGCGCTCGAGCTCCGTCCGGCTGACTGTCGAGAAGGAGGCCTGCAGGGTCGCCTCGCTCATCGCTCAGACCTCCCCCCGCACCACACGGGCATCGTCGCGCTCCAGGTGAAGCGCGACGTTCTCACCGGCCTGTGGAAGCGTGCGGTTGTTTTCCGAGCAGTTCGCCAGCCGGACGATGACCTTGTGGCCGCCTTCCAGCATGACCTCGAACAGCAGGCTTTCTCCCTGGAAGATCGCGCTATGAACCTTACCGGCAAAGACGTTGGCGGTGCCGTTGGCATCGTCCGGCCGCGCGAGCCGCAGCCGCTCCGGGCGCAGCATCAGCATCGGGGTGCCGTCGTCAAACGATGTCTCGTCCGGCAACTTGATGAGCTGGTCTCCGTAAGCAAGCCCACGGTCCGTCGATTGCAGCGGCAGAAAACTGGATTCGCCGATGAATTCGGCGATGAAGCGGCTCTCGGGCTTCTCGTAGAGCCCGGATGGGGTGGCGATCTGCGCCAGCCTGCCGTTCGAGAATACGGCGATGCGGTCGGACATTGTCAGCGCCTCGCGCTGATCGTGGGTGACCGAGATTGTTGTCATGCCGAGACGATCGTGGATTCGCCGGATCTCGATTTGCATCGTCTCGCGCAACTGCTTGTCGAGTGCCGACAACGGCTCATCCATCAGGAGGATGCGCGGCTCGAAGACGATTGCGCGGGCAAGTGCGATGCGCTGCCTTTGACCACCCGACAGCTGGCTGACGCGACGGCTTGCATAACCGCCGAGCTGCACCAGATCGAGCACTTTGCGAACGCGGTCTTCGATCTCGGCTTTGCCGACCTTCCGCAGCTGCAGCGGGTAGGCGATGTTTTCGCCAACCGTCATGTGCGGGAAGAGCGCGTAGTTCTGAAATACCATGCCGATGTTGCGCTTGTGCGGCGGCAGATGGACGATTTCCTGCCCCGCGATGCGGATGGAGCCATCGGTCGGTCGGCTGAAGCCGGCAATCATCATCAACAGCGTCGTCTTGCCGGAGCCGGACGGTCCGAGCAGCGTCAGGAACTCGCCGGGGCGAATGTCGAAGGAGACGTCAACGACGGCGTGGACATCGCCGAAGTGTTTCGAGAGCGACTGCACCTGCACCGGCAAAGCGGTGTTCGGATTTGAGGTCATCTCCAAGTCCTTGATCTGCAGATTGCGAAGACGGTTCGGTCGTAGCGCATCGCGCGGCTGCCTCGTCGATTTATGCCAAGAATTGAGCAGGTCGGGGTGCCCAGGAATTGGACGCCCCGTTGCAAGGTAGATGCGCTACTGCATCGCTGCGTCCCACTTGATCTGGGCGTCGTTGATGTGCTCGGCCCAGAAGCTCATATCGGTGATGACCTGCTTCGACAGGTTCTCGGTGCTGGTGACGATCTTTGCCGCCTTTTCGGGCGAGATCAGCCCCTGCTTGAAAGCGTCCTGGTTCATCGGGCCGTAGGGAATGTAGTCGGGCAGGTTCGCCTGATACTTCGGATCGAGCAGATGATTGATCAGGCGCATGGCGCCTTCAGGATTGGGCGAGTTCTTGGGAACCACCAGGCACTCGACGTCCATGACGGCGTCATTGAGCGTGTAGGCGTAGGGCGCGCCGTCCTTGATCGCCGCTTCGATGCGTGCCGCCCAGATGGCGATCATGTCGACCTCTTGCGAAGTCGCAAGCTGCGTTGCCTGTGCGCCGGTCGTCCAGCGCACCGCGATATTGTCCTTGAAATCGGACCATTTCTTCAAGGCCTTATCGATATCGAGCGGGTAGATCTTGTCCTTCGGGACACCGTCGGCGAGCATGGCGATCTCGCTTACGGTCTGAGGGGTCGTGCCGCCGATCGAGCGTGTTCCCGGAAACTTTTCGATATCGAAGAAGTCGACCCAGTTCTTCGGCGGGTTGTCGCCATAGACATCCTTGTTGTAGGCGAGAACCGTCGAGTAGGCCGTAAAGCCGATCCAGTGGCTCTTGCGCAAATTCTCCGGAATGCCTGCCGCGTTCGGGATCTTCGAATAGTCGAGAGGAATGATCAGGTCCTCGTTGACCGCAGTATCGCACAGGCCGCCATAGAGCTCGGCCACATCGATGTCCACGGCATTGGCCTTTACCTTCGTGCGAATATCGCGAATGCCCCCGGACAGGACGTAGTCGACGACCTTCATCTGATGATCGGCCGGCAGGTGGTCCAGAATGGCCTTGCGCACACCTTCCTGATAGGCGCCGCCATAAGAGGCGTAACTGACGGTTTCTTCTGCCTTTGCGGGCATTGCGGCCGCGCAGATCGCGGCAGTCACGATCCAATGTAGTTTCATGCTTCTCCTCCCAAAGAAGGCCCTTTTTTCGGGCCGGTGAATGGTACTGACGTCCCTTCTTTTCCTTCGCGTGTCAGGGCCGCCCCGCTTCCGCTCTCCTCCAAGAGCAGACAGTGGTTCAGTTTGATGTTGCTACGGCGTGACCGACCTGGGCAGATCCCCTGTCATGCCGCGGCCACCCCGCCGGATCGCTGTCAAATGCGCTCAGACCCCTGGTCATGGCGTTGCGGCAGTCCGCCACCATGCGCTCGATCAACTCGGCGCAGGTTGGAATATCGTTCATCAGGCCGATTGCCTGGCTTGCCCAAACTAGACCTTCGTCGATCGCACCGCTTTCCAGCGCGGCGCGTCCACGCGAACCGGCGACCAGCGGCTGGATATCGGCGAATTCGCAACCGCCAGGACGGTTCTCGATGGCGATCACCTCGTCCGAGACGCGGTTCTTGAGGACGCGTCCTGTATTGCGCAGGCTGCGGAAGATCAGATTCGTGTCCCGCTCCGACGCGTTGACGAGCGCATGCTTGATTCCGTCGTGGAGCGGCGCTTCCTGCGTCGCGCAGAAGCGCGTACCCATATTGACGCCCTCTGCCCCCAGCATCATGGCGGCCGCCATGCCTTCGCCGGACCCGATCCCCCCTGAGGCGATCAGCGGTACCGTCACCGCCTTGGCCGCTGCGGCAAACAGCACGAGCCCGCCGATATCATCCTCGCCGGGATGGCCGGCGGCTTCGAAGCCGTCGATGGAGATGGCATCGACGCCCGCCCGCTCTGCCGACAGCGCATGCCGTACGGCCGTGCATTTGTGAACGATCACGGCACCCGCCTGCTTGGCCTTTGCGATAAATTCCTTCGGGCTCCGTCCAGCCGTCTCCAGGATACGTACGTCGCTGTCGAGTGCAGCGTCCAGATACGCTTCATAGGGCGGCGGATTGGTGGAGGGGAGGATCGTCAGGTTTACGCCAAAGGGCCTATCAGTCATCGTGCGGCAACGGGCGATCTCGTCGCGCAGGGCGTCCGGACTTGGCTGCGTGAGTGCTGTCAGGATGCCGAGCCCGCCGGCATTGGACACCGCAGAAGCCAACTCCGCACGTCCCACCCACTGCATGCCACCCTGAATGATGGGGTAGCGGATGGCGAGAAGGTCGGTCACTCGTGTCCGCATCGACGTCATTTCCTGCCCAGGTTTTAAGTTGTTGCCTACTTTGCAGACGGCGACCCATCCTGTAAATAGAAATTTGTTGGACGTCCAACTTTTTTTGGACGATGGTACAAATTATTGTACGGATGTACAAAATAGCCTATGGCGTATATCGCGTCGCCGTAGCGGGAGGGATTCACGCAGATGAGACAGACCGGTGCGCAGGGCTCAGCGAGCGGCGATGAAGCAGGTTGCCCCGGGGCGCGCACGTGACCGTTGCGGGCTACGGGGTTTGCGTCACGAACCCGAGCAACCTTCGCACGGACAGCCCTTACTCTTGGAGGCGCCTCGCCTGCGCGGTGCTGATCGGCCTGATAAGTAACGCCAGTCTCTGGACATCGGTAACCCTGATGCCCTCGCTGCAGCAACAGTTTGGCCTCACGCGAACCGAGGCGTCTTATCCCTACATAGCAATCATGGCCGGCTTCCTGATCGCCAGTCCGGCACTCGGGCGACTGAGCGATCGTCACGGCATAGCGCGCGTGCTTTTCTTCGCGTCCTTCGTTGGCTGCGCCGGCTACATTGCCGGCGGCTTCGCACAGAGTTTCCCGGTCTTCCTGGCCTCGCAGATCGTGGTGGGTGTCGGCACGGCTGCCGGCTTCGCACCATTGGCTGCGGACATATCCCATTGGTTCCGGCGCCGCAGGGGACTGGCGGTCGCGATTGTTTCGAGCACGGGCTATATCTCGGGTATTTTCTGGTCGAGCATCATTGCCCAGGTTCTTCACCAGGGCACTTGGCGCGACGTCCATTTGATAATCGGCGTGGCGCTGCTGGCCATCGCACCGCTTTCTTACCTGCTTCGGCTTCGTGTGCCGGAAGTGTTCCTGGACGAAGCTGACAGCCGATCGAAGCACCCCTCAGGCACGGCCGGAATTTCGGCATCTGCCATCAAATGGCTTCTGGTAATCGCCGGTGTAAGCTGTTGCATCGCCATGGCTATGCCTCAGGTGCACCTCGTTTCACTGTGCCTGGATTTGGGTCTGACCATCAGCCAGGGAAACGATCTCCTCGCGACGATGCTTCTTGGCGGGATCGTGTCGCGCATAATTTCGGGCGCGATCATCGACAAGATCGGAGCCACGCGCATCCTCGTGGTCGGCTCGGCACTGCAGATGATCGCGTTGAGCCTCTACATCCCGTTCGATGGTCTCGCGTCCCTCTATGCGGTCAGCCTGATCTTCGGTCTCGCGCAGGGCGGCATATTGCCGTCCTATCCGATCATCGTGCGCGACTATCTGCCGGCCCGCTCCGCCGGTGCCACGATCGGGTTCGTCGCGACCGCCACGCAATTCGGTATGGCTTTCGGCGGCTGGCTTTCGGGCTGGATCTTCGATCAGACCGGATCGTACTTCGTGGCGTTCCTCAATGGAATTGTCTGGAACGCCGTCAACCTGATCCTGATCGCATCCCTGATCTTTGCGACCAGGATGCGCGCTCCACGTACGGGCGGGGCAAAGCCCAATGCCTAAACAGGTCGTGCGTGGCATCGTTATGATTTGCCTGGGATCCTTATGTTTCAACCTGAATGACACGACCACGAAGTTCCTGATCGGCCACTATTCGATATCGATGATTATCTTCCTGCGAAGCCTGTTGGCCCTCCCGCTGCTCGTAGCGATGGCGATCCTGGTGGGGCGGACCCGTGTATCCCGCTCGAACAAGCTGGGCTTTCACGCGATCCGGGGGGCTTTGAATCTTCTTGCGGCATATCTGTACATCAGGGGGCTCGAATATCTGAGCGTGGCGGAGGCGACTGTCATCCTGTTCGCCTTGCCACTGATGGTGACCGCCGCGTCCGCTCTCCTGTTCAAAGAGCTGGTGGGCTGGAAGAAATGGGCAGCTGGCATCTGCAGTTTCGCCGGCGTGATCATCGCCATCCGCCCGGGCTCGGATGCGTTCCAGCCGGCATCGCTTTTCATCCTTGCAGCAAGCGTCCTCTACGCTGCTAACTCCGTAACGGCGCGTTGGCTGCCCGAGGCCGACAACCTTTGGACGGTCAGCTTCATGGCAGCGGGCTTTTCCGCGATTTTCGTGGCGCCGGTTGCGATTGGAAACTGGACAGCAGTCGCGGCGACGGATTTGACCTTGTTTGCGTCGGCCGCCGTGTTTTCGAGCCTGGGGATCGGTCTCGGATCGATGGCATATCGCTTGGCGCCGGCGTCCGATCTGGCACCGTTCGGCTATTCAGGTCTCATTTGGTCGCTTGCCATCACATGGATCGTCTGGGGGACAATTCCTGGTATCTGGACGATTGCAGGAGCACTGGTCGTCATCTGTAGCAGCGTCTTCTACTTCATGATTTCGGATCCAGCGCCGCCAAAGGAAGGTTAGGCGCCAGCTATCCGGCTCCTGCACCCGGCACTTGGCACATTCAGGCTGGTGGCGGCGGGTAGCAGGGGTTCAACGTCTTTGGCGTGGGAATGTGCTGAGGTCCGGCCTCTCGCGCGATGGCGGATGGCGTCAGGTAGCGTACGCCATTTCCATTTGCCCTGGCGCTCGCCTGCCGCATCAGAAGACGGACATCGTCGGGGGTATATCCGTCGCTTTTCATAACCTTGCGGATGATCGGTTCGTTCAGGATTTCGTCGAGTGTGGGTTCGCGCTTGTGTCCCATGCGGGAGCCTCCAGATTTTGAATTCCCATCATAGACGCGAACGATGACCAGGTGATGTCCGCAGTTTGGCTGATATGGGACCTCACACGTCCGTTTTCACGCCTGTCAGGCCGCACATAAACGTGAGCGCGGACGACGAAGCATCACAATTGCGAAAGTCATCAAACTTTCACGCAGCCTTCACCAAACGGTCTTGAGGGCCGGGTGCCGCAAGGTTGCGCTGGACGCAGCGAGGCGTCTTTTCTCTATTTCCCGACCACAACCCTTCTGACTAATGGTCGCGCCAACCGTATCGCCGGGATATGCTCGGTCGAATTCGGCGGCATTCAAGGGTCTTGATTGGTGGTGCGCCGGCGGCGCGGTATAATCCTTGCAATTATGGATTCCCGAATTGCAAGGTCGTTGTGACCTTGGTCGCGTGTCGCTGCGACTGAAGCCGGCGACCTGGGTGCCAAAAAAATCGCTGCCTGAGGGATTAAAACCCTGCGCTGTTCCGTAAACCTGTCATGGATCGAATGAAATCACGCTTCGACGTCATAGGCCAGCTTGGCTCGATGCGCCGTTACGCCCGCTCGCTGACGCGCGACGCGGCAGATGCTGAAGATCTGGTACACGATGCGCTTGTCCGTGCCTATGAACGTCGCGAGACATTCAGGCAGGGCGGCAGCCTGCGCGCCTGGCTGCTTTCGGTCCTGCACAATTCCTTCATCGACCGGGCCCGTTCCCGGCGTGCCGAAGCCGCGCGGGCCGTGCAGGCCGAACATTTCGCCGAGACCCGGATGGAGCCTCCACAGGACCATGTGGTGCGGCTTGCGCAGGTGCGGGAGGCCTTTCTCGACCTGCCGGAAGAGCAGCGTTCGGCCTTGCATCTGGTTGCCGTCGAAGGGTTTTCCTATCAGGAAGCCGCCTCCGCACTCGGCATTCCGCTTGGCACGCTCATGTCGCGCATAGGGCGGGCACGGGCCAGTTTGCGTGACATGGAAGACAATGCGGCAAGGCAGCCCAAGGGCCGCCTCAGGATTGTGGGAGGCCGGAATGAACGAGATGCGTGATCCCATCGTTGACGCTGACCTTGACGCCTATGTGGATGATCAGCTGGATGCGGGCCGCCGGATCGAGGTGGAAGCTTTTCTTTCAGGCAATCCGGAAGTCGCGGCGCGCGTGATGTCCGATTTGCGGGTACGTGACGAGCTGCGGCTGGCTTTGGCTGGATCGAAAGCCATGGTGCGTCCTGCAACCAGTGATGCGGCCCGTCGTCTCGAGCGTGGCCTGGCTCGCAGAAGGCTTGTCGGCAGCCTGCAACGGGTAGCCGCGGTCGGAATGTTCGTTGCGATCGGCTGGATGGCGCATGCCGGGTTTGGCCCGTTGGTCATATCGGAGGTCGTCGCCTCCACGCCGCCGCCCGTTTACGTTGAAGAGGCGATGCGGGCGCACCGGACGAGCATCGTGCGTGCCTCGATGGCTTCCCAGCCGGAGGTGCCCGACTATGACGCCAATGAAATACGGGCTGCAACTGCCATCGTCATGCCTTCGCTGCCGAAGGACTGGAAGGTGAGGGACGTGCAAATCTATCCCTCGCAGTTCGGACCAAGCGTCGAGATGGCGGTGCAGACCGAAGCGTTGGGGCTTGTTTCGCTGTTTGCGGTTCGACCCGGAACTTTTGACGTGGTCAAGCCGGCTGTCGCTCCCGCCGGGGATATTTCCTCAGCCTATTTCCAGATCGGCGAGGTCGCCTATGCACTCGTGGCGCGTGGCGATGTCCGCGACCTCGACCGCGCCGCCGAACGGCTCGCCGACACACTTTACTGATCAATCCCGCCAAGGAGAGTTCTCATGAACACCCCCAATTTCGGATACCGGATGGGCGCTGGAACAAGATCCGGCGCTGTCTACGATGAAGGCCTGCGCCAGCATATGCTGCGGGTCTACAACTATATGGGTCTCGGGCTGGTGCTGACGGGCATAGTCGCCTTCGTCGTCGGCTCCACTCCGGCGCTTTACGTTCCGATCTTCTCCAGTCCGCTGAAGTGGGTGGTGATGCTCGCGCCGCTGGCCTTCGTGCTCGTCTTCTCGTTTCGCATGCAGTCGATGTCGGCGGCAGGAGCGCAGATGATGTTCTGGGCGTTCTGCGCGGTCATGGGCCTGTCATTGGCCTCGGTGTTCCTGGTTTTCACCGGCACCAGCATCGCCCGCACCTTCTTCATTGCTGCCACCATGTTCGGTGCGACCAGCCTCTATGGCTACACCACCAAACGCGATCTCTCGCAATTCTCGTCCTTCCTGATCATGGGCCTGATCGGCGTGGTTATCGCGAGCGTCGTCAACATCTTCCTGGGTTCGACCGCTCTTCAGTTCGCGATTTCCGTCATTGGCATCTTTGTTTTCGTCGGCCTGACGGCGTGGGACACGCAGACGATCAAGGAACAGTATGCCGAGAATTTCGATGCCGAATCCCGGCAGAAGCTCGCGGTTTTCGGAGCCTTCTCGCTCTACCTGAACTTCATCAACATCTTCCAGCTTCTGCTGACCTTCACGGGCCAGCGGGAAGAATAACGCAGACGCTGGAGGTATCATAATGGACAGACAGGACCAGCAGGCCATCGTCGGCCTGTTCGATAAACTCGCCGATGTCGCACGGCAATCTCCGCCTCGCGATCAGGAGGCGGAAGCCTATATCGGCGAGCAGATTGCCCGCCAGCCCGGCGCTCCTTACTACATGGCGCAGACCATTGTCGTGCAGGAGCAGGCCTTGAATGCCGCACAGGCGCGGATAGAGCAACTCGAACGCGGTACCGAGCCAAGTCCCGCATCCGGCGGACTGTTGTCCGGGATTTTCGGGAACAGTCGCCAGCCGTCTCGTTCGACGCGTTCTGTGCCAAGTATCGGCCGCACGGCTTCACCAGTGTCGGAAGAAGCAGGCCCTCAAGGCTATCCCCGCCGCGCGGGCGGCGGCTTCCTCGCGGGTGCTGCCCAGACCGCCATGGGCGTTGCCGGTGGTGTTCTGCTGGGTAATGCGATAGCCGGCATGTTCGGCGGCAACGAAGCCCAGGCTGCCGAGCCTGCCGAACAATCCCAGGAAGATAATGCCGATACAGGGTTTGACGACGGCGGCGATTTCGGCGATTTCTGATCCCGATCATGCCCGACGAAGAACCTTCCAGTAGTCCCGTCCACGCTCCGCCAGATGGCGAAGAGCGTGGACGCAAACTTTCCGACATCCTCCGGTCGATTGCCGACGATACCGCGCGTGAGCGGATTTCCGTCGGTGAACTCGTGGCCGCGATGGGCGACCGCGCATTCGGCGCGTTGATGCTCGTATTCGCGCTTCCGAACGCGCTGCCGATGCCGCCGGGGGTTTCGGGAATCCTCGGTGCGCCGCTGGTTTTCCTGGCGGCGCAACTCATGTTGGGTCGATCGCCCTGGCTTCCGAGGATGATCGCTAACCGCTCGATGCTTCGAACGGATTTCGTCGTTCTGGCGAACCGCGGCGGTCCATGGCTGGCGAAGGCGGAGGGGCTTCTTCGTCCTCGTCTCGGCGTTCTTGCCCGCCCGCCCGCCGAAAATGCGATTGGCGCACTCTGCCTGATCCTGGCGATCATACTCGTGCTGCCGATTCCGCTCGGCAACATATTGCCCGCGCTCGCCATCTGCCTGCTATCGCTCGGCATCCTTGAACGCGACGGCTTCTGGGTGATCGCGGGAGTGTTCATGTCGGTGGCGTCCATCGCCGTCGAGGGTGGCGTGGTCTTTGCTCTCTTCAAGGGCACGCTCTTCGTTTTCAGCAACATTTTCACTTGAGAAGGACGGCACTCCATCACGGTGTGCCGAAGGAATTGACACATGTTTTTCGAATGGATGGCCGATCCGGCCGCCTGGGCCGGGCTCGCAACGCTAATTGTGCTGGAGATCGTTCTCGGCATCGACAATCTCGTCTTCATCGCGATACTGGCCGACAAGCTGCCGCCGCATCAACGGGAGAAGGCTCGCCTGATTGGCCTGTCGCTGGCGCTGCTCATGCGACTGGCGTTGCTCGCTTCTATCGCCTGGATCGTTACGCTGACACAGCCGCTGTTCAGCGTGATGGGGCTCGATTTCTCCGGCCGGGACCTGATCCTGATCTTCGGCGGCGTCTTCCTGCTCTTCAAGGGAACGATGGAACTGCACGAACGGCTTGAGGGCCATGTCGGACATAAGGAAGGCAAGGTTGCGCACGCCGTCTTCTGGCAGGTACTCGTTCAGATCGTAGTGCTCGATGCCGTGTTCTCGCTCGACAGCGTAATCACCGCTGTCGGCATGGTTGAGCATCTATCCGTCATGATGATCGCGGTCGTGGTGGCTATGGCCGTGATGATGCTGTCGTCCAAGCCGTTGATGGCATTCGTGTCCAAACATCCGACAGTCGTCATTCTGTGTCTCGGATTCCTGATGATGATCGGCTTTTCCCTGGTCATCGAAGGCTTCGGCTTCCACGTTCCGAAGGGCTATCTCTACGCAGCGATCGGCTTCTCCGTTCTGATCGAAGCATTCAATCAGATCGGACGGCGCAATCGCGAAAAGATGGTCACGACGGGCGATCTGCGTGACCGCACTGCCGATGCCGTGCTGCGGCTTCTGGGTGGCAAGCGCGGCGATGTGACACTTGGCGAGACGGCGGACGTGATTGCGGAGCAGGCAGCATCCAACGATGTCTTCGCCCGCGAGGAGAAAGAGATGATCCAGGGGGTGCTCACTCTCGCCGATCGTCCAGTGGTCTCCATCATGACGCCGCGTGTCGACATCGACTGGCTTGACCTTGATGAAAGCCAGGAAAGCCTGCGGGCAAAAATCCTCGACCTGGGTCATTCGCGTTTCCTGCTGGCCCGTAGCAGCCTGGACGACTTCATTGGTGTCGCGCTGACCAAGGACCTGCTTCGCGATCTCCTTGAAGAGGGACAGATCAATCTTGACCGGTCGCTGCGGCAGCCGCTTCTGGTGCATGAAAGCGTCAACGTGCTGCGTTTGATGGAACAGCTCCGAAAATCACCGCTCCAGATGGCTGTCGTGGTCGATGAATATGGCTCTCTCGAGGGGATAGCCACCCCGATCGACGTCCTTGAGGCGATTGCCGGTGATTTCCCGGACGAAGGGGATGATCAACTCGTTGCCGAGCAGGGCGAGGACGGTTCGTGGCTGGTGGACGGCTGGATCGATATCCGGAAGGCGTCCAATCTCCTGGATGTCGATCTGGTCGACGAAACAGACCGCTATTCGACTTTGGCGGGCTATATCCTCTGGCAACTCGGTCATTTGCCTGAAGCAGGCGAGACGGTAACGGCCGGGGGGCTCGTCTTTGAGGTAGTTTCAATGGACGGACGAAACATTGCTAAGGTGCGGATAAGGGAGCCGTAGAAAGATCCGGCACGATCCTCCATCAGTTTGCAAGTCTGGTGAACCAGGGAACTGAGCTATGCGATCCTTGTTGACTCTATATTGGAACGGCGACGTCCCGCTCCGCCGCGTCTTCTGGTTCGACATGTTGATGATCGGCACGATCGTCAACGCTGTGACTGCTGCCACGGCGCTTGTGGCGTATGCGGCAGATGTTCCTGATTGGATCGCGCTGGGTATTTTCCTGGCGCCGCTCCCCTATAATCTACTTCTGTGTTTCTTCGTATGGCGCGCGGCCACACGCCAGCCCTCTGGCTGGAGTGACTTTGCCAAGGTCGGTGCCGTCCTTTGGCTGACGGCAGCACTGATTATCTAGGCTCAGGACCAATTAATTTGGATTGAGATGTGATTTACGGTCTCCATTGAAGGAGGTCGTGATGGGTGATTGTTTCTGAGCGAGCGGCAGATGGTGTGGATATCGCCGCACTTCCCGCTGTCGCACGGAGTTCCGTGAGTGGATGATCATTGCACGGTTACTTCCGTCCGTTCGCCTGCCCGGATGTTGAACGGCGTCTCGCTGTCCGACTTTCCGGTCTTGAACGTCGCCACCACCACGTAGTCGCCCGCGACGATGGCGGCGTCGAAGGTCTCGCCATAGTGGTAGAAGACGTATTGGCGTTCGCCCTGCAGATTGACCTTCGCCTCGTAGATACGCATCTCCTCGGCGCCCGGCGCGTCGACCTTCACGACGCCCGCGTTCAGGTCCGCGTCGATCTGGGTCGTCTTGTCCACCTCAACTGTGAACGGCACCTCCAGCTTCGCCGCCTGCATCTCGACGCCGGCGACATAGCTGCCGGCCGGCAGGTCGAACTCGGCACCCGCTCCATAGCCGGAACTCACGATGTCGCGCACGCCGTCCGCCTGCTCCGCGCCCCTGTAGATTGTCCAGTTGAGGCTGTCCGACACGACCTTGTCGCCGTTCTTCATGTAAACCGCGTTCGCGATCGCCTTGCCGACGCCGACGACCAGGTCCTTCTCGACGATCTGGCCCGGTTTCAGCTGGATCGTCTCCTCGAACACGCCCGCGCCCAGAAGCACTGTCACCTTCTGCTCGCCCTCCGGCACCACGGTCTTGACTTGGCCGTAATTGGTCGCCGACTCGCCGCCTGGATAGGTGATGATAATTTGCGCGTTCTCGTCGATCTCGGCGCCGGGTGCCGGGCGCGCGCGCAGGATCAGGCCGCCGGCGTTGAGGTTGAACACCGGCTCCTCCACCTTGCCCTCGGTCAGCGTCACGGGCTGCTCGGCGGTGGCAAAACCAGCCTGCGCCGTCATCACGTAGTCGCCGGGATTGAGCCTGAACTTCTGAATGTTGTCGCCGGCGTCGACGCGATCGCCCTTCGCCCCCGAACCATCAGTCTTGTAGACTTCGTAGAACACGTCGATCGGCGGCGCCGGTCCGCCATCCGCGAGCACGGTATGGGGGATGTAGTTGATCGGGATTTCCGGAATCTTGGGCGCCGGCGGCGGCAACGGGTTGGGTAAGGCCGCCGACACTTTCGGCCCGCCGACCGTGGTCTTCAGCGCGTCCTCCAAGCCTTCGGCGTCCGAGGCCTGGATATATTTGCCGCCGGTCTCGTTGGCCAGGCAGGCGACCTTCCGGCCCTCGTCCTCGGTCAATCCGAAACCGACGACGTGCACTGTGAGGTCAACGCCCGACTCCTCAAGCGCGCGGGCCACGGCGCACGGGTCGGCCTCGCAGGTCTCGATACCGTCGGTGATGAGGATCACCGTCGACTTGCTCTCCGCGTATCCTAGATCCTCGGCCGCCCGGCGGACCGATTCCGACAGCGGCGTCTTGCCGAGAAACTGCATCCGGTCGGCGACTTTGCCGATCTCCTCGGCCGTTCCCGCGGCCGGCGGCACGACAAGCTCGATGTCGTTGCAATTGCCCTTCTCGCGGTGCCCGTAGGCCATCAGGCCGAGTTCCAGGTCAGCCGGGATGGTGGGTAGCACCTTTTTCAGCGTCTCGCGGGCTATTTCCAGCTTGGGCCTGCCGTCGATCTGGCCCCACATCGAGCCCGACGCATCGAGAATGATGATCGCGCGGTCAGCGGCGCTGGCGGCATAGGACGTAAAGGAGGCGGACACCACCAGGATGGCGAGAAGGCACAGGCTTCGCATCGACGTTTCTCGGGGGCTAAGGCGATGCAGCCTAGCTGCCCCGGAGGAACCCGCGAGTCGGCTGATTATCATCCGTCCTTTCCTTCCGCAGCTAGAGCAATTCCAGGAAAAGTGTGCAACGGTTTTCCGTCCGGAATTGCGTAAAAACAAATACTTAGAGCGGTTCAACGATTCCATCAAAAACTGAACCGCTCTAGAACAAAGAGAATCGCTACAACATCGTCCAGACGAGGCTCGCACCCGCACTATTGTGGAGGAGCGATCTTTTCACTGACCCAGAAACAGTTCTTGTCTTCTGTTGTCCGGACACAGGCGAGCCCATTGGATCGCTCTACGATAGTGACTTCGTTCGTTGGACCGAAGCCACGACACGATTGATCCTGCAGGCCCTTGGCCCAGATATCGACAGATTCCGTCAGGTAGCCTTGATATTGCGAGTTGGTCGGAGCAGTTGGATCGACGCTCTCCATATCGGCCATCAATTTGCGCAGGTCGGCCAGTCTCGCGCCTTTTGCCTTGTCGGTGCAGCCTGCGCCGCTTCCCGCCATCGGCTGTGCGGCGGCCGCGCATATCGTAAATGGCACGGTCAAGATAACGGCCAAGGCAACCCCTATCGGTGTGCGTCCTTCTCTGCCCATGGCTCCCCCTGCTGCCTTACGGAAGAAATCTGCGTCTCAAGCTTGGCAAATTCGTCACGTTCCGTCCTCCACCGAATGGTGGAATTCGGGACATTCCGCTTCGAGGAGTTGTTCGTCGCCAATCGCGCTGGTCAAAGAACGAATGGCCAGCCAGGACAAGCCCGGAGGCTCCCAGCCAACGCTGCTACTCACCTCACCGTATGCGCAACCGAATTCCTTGGCGATCCGCTTTGCGTGCTGCGGATATCCCAAAAAGTGAACGAGTTCTTTCATCATCGAGCTCGCGGCGCTCCCTGCTGTAGCTTCCTAGGGACCCTTCTTGATCGCGCCAGCCAGGGCGCCGAGTCCCATCGCCAGCGTACTGTTGGTTGCGCCTTCTCCGGGCGCGACGCCTGACAATTTGGGCGCGCGCTCGACGATGGGCTGGGCGAGCGCAGGTGCCGAACCCATGTTCTGCTCCCTCGGCGGGAAGCCGCGTCCACCCGCTTTGTTCCACGCGTCGATCTCTGCCATATGAGCCCGGTTGTAGGCGTCGTTCGCTCGATCAAGCGCATTAAGGTTTTCCGGCGTCTTGTTCTGGTCATAGGCGAGTTCGGCGTCCGCATAGCTTTGCTCGGCAGCGAGCCTCGCGTTCTGCTCAGGGCGTATAGCCTGCAGGCGCTCCGCATCGTTGTGCAGCGGCGTCGGCGGTCTCTCCGGCATCGGCTGCGTTCGGGCGGGATCGGGCGGTGCAGCCGCGGCGGGCCGCGGCGCTTGCGGTTGGGGGCCGGTCTGATCCTGCGGACCGGTGACGTTGCCGCCAGCGGGGCGAACCTGCGGCTGCGGACCCGTCACGTCGCCGGGCGGACGAGGTGTCGGATCGGCCGCTGCGATCGGGCCATCGCCGCTTCTCGGCGGGAAGCCGCGTCCACCCGCTTTGTTCCACGCGTCGATCTCCGCCATATGAGCCCGGTTGTAGGCATCATTGGCTTTGTTGAAAGCGTCGTAGTTTTCAGGCGTCCGGTTCTGTTGATAGGCCTGCTCCGCGTCCGCATAGCGCTGCTGGGCGGCCTGCCGCGCAGCCGCCTCGTTACGGATGGCGTCGCCGCGCTCCGCATCGTTGCGCGGCGGCCTGCTCTCCATCGGCTGGGTCCGCGACGGATCGATTGGCGCGGGCTCAGCGGTTCGAGGTGCCTGCGGCTGCGGGCCGGTCTGGTCCGGGCTCGACCCATTCTGCGCCGATGGAGCAGGTCGTGCCTGCTGCGGCCCCGTGGTTGCGATCGGCGATACCGGGCGAATGGGCTCTGTGTTGCTGCCGGGGCGCGGCTGGGCCTGCTGTTCCACTGTGTCGGCCGTGGCCGGATTTCCCTGCGGCCTCTCCGGCATCGGCTGCGTTCGGGCCGGATCGGGCGGTGTAGCCTCGGCAGGCCGTGGCGGTTGCGCGGGTTGCGGGGCGGTATCCGCCATGGCCGGGTCTTTGCCCTGCGGGTGCGGTGCGGCGTTTTCCGGCCCGCCTTGCGGACCATGGCCCGGCGTCGGCACTGGAGGACCGTCATAGCCCTCGCGCGCGCCCGGCCTGAAACCAGGCGGGGAGCCATAGCCACCTTCCTCCCACCAGGCCTTCATTTCGGCGCGGCGCGCCTTGTCGGCATCGACGACCGCCTGCCGATGACGCTCGGCGTTCTCGGGCGTCGGATTTTTCTCGAATTCGCGCCGTGCCTCGTTCTCCTTCCGATTGGCGTCGAGGTGTCGGTCGGTATGCTCCTTGATGTACTCAGCCTTTTCCGCGCCGGTTGGCCGTGGATGCGGCTTGCGGGGTGAGTCGTTGCTGTTACACCCTGCGCCGGCGGCGAGTTCGAGCGGTTCGATCACGTCGAAATCGCGCATGATCCCTTGTCCGGATACCGATAGGGCTGCGAACTTCACGAAACCGGCGTCCGCATGACATGGCGGCTGTGCCCGCCGATCCTGCGGCTGTGGGGGGTGGGGGGCTTCGTTCTCGAGCGGATCGCGCCTCGTTCCCTTGCGCTTGCTGTCGAGGACGATCGTGTCGCCGTCCTTAAGGTCGTTGTTTGGCTTGGTGCGCGGATTCGATCGTGGATCGGGGCGCGGGTCGTTGCGCGTATCCTGGGGTGTATTGTCGTGGTTTCGCGGCGTGCTCTCGTGGTCCCGGGGGGTGTCATGCGGCGGATTGATGTGCGGCCTCGGGCCGTTCGGGAAGGAATGGTTGCCTTTCGCCCGGTCGTTCCAGGTCGGAACTTTCGCTCCTTCCAGGAAGCGGCTGCTGATCCAGGACGTGCTCAGGCCGGCGACGGTCTCGAGCAGGGCCTGCGAGACGCAATTGCGCGCCCATGTCTTCACTTTGTCACGGCCCTGTTCTGCCGTCAGGCCGCGAATCTTCTCTTCGGCAGCGGCCGTGTATGCCATGCACGAAATCTGCGCGAGCATGACCTGAATGGTCAGATAGAACGCGTATTCGACGAGTACGGATCCCCAGCCGCGATTGCCCATGCCGAGCGTGTCGCCGGTCGACGGATCGACCCTCCACCAGCCGGCCAGCTCGAATTCTCTGGCCTTGCCCGACGGCGAGACGATGACCATGCCGGCGTCAAGATCGGCCAGCACGCGCGCCGTCATATCGGGCGACAGGCCGAGCGTCTGGATCAGGTCGCGGTCTTCGGGGAAGAAGATTGTCCATTCCGGCTCGGCCCCAGCCTGCTTGAAGGCCTCGCCGACATTTTTCCCGCCCTCCGGCATCGCCAGCGCCTCGGCATTGGTGTCGGCGACGCCTTGCAGGACGCGGTTGAAGAATGGGTCCTCCTCGAACGGATCGACGCCGACACCGTTTTCGACAACGTCGATGGCCGCCTTCGCGGTCAGTTCGCCCGGGCCGACGCGCGTCAGTATGCCGTGCTGCGCGACGATCTGGGGCCGGTCGACAAAGACCTTTCCGCTGGTCAGCCCGACCTGCGATCGCAGGCTGGCATAGAGATAGGCCGGGCCTGCCACGCCCGACATCTTGGAAAACAGTTCGATCGCATTCGGCGGGGCCTTGCCGAACGGATCGCGCGTGAACTCGTTCATCAGCGGCTTGTTCGCCAGCGCCATGGCAGCGGTCATGTCGGCCAGGAATTCGGGAGCCGGCCAGGACGGCAGAATGAGCAGGTCGGTCTCGGTCATCTGCCCCGCGGCGCGCGCCAGGCGCTTGTCCTCGTCCATGCGGAAGCCGGAAAGGTCGCCGCCGCGGCGCAGCGCCGGGCCGAGAATGTCGAACACCTCGCGTCGAACGGTTTTCGGCTCCTCGCCCGGCACGACGATGACATATTCGAGCCATTCGGCAGTCAGTTCACCGTCCGCACGCGGCGCGTCTCCGGCCAGTTCCGGTTCGCCCGTGCCTTCCTCGTCTGGGCTTTCCTTCAGCAGATCATCGAACAGATCGACCACCCGGCCGACCTTGCCGGCCACCGGAAAGGCGATCTGCAGAAAGGGATTCTGCTGCGGCTGCGGATCCGGGTTGACCGCGCCCGTATCGAGCAGACTGGACTGCTGGAAGGCCTCGGTGCCGACAGTAAGCGCCGGCATCCATTCGCGCTGCGTGTAGAGCGCGGCAAAGAGCTTTTCCTGCACGTCGTCCGGCGTGATGGCGGCCCAGTCGGCCGGCCACAGCAACGGGAGATGGCGGAGCGAAATGCGCTTGCCGAACAGTTCCGACGGTTCGAAGACATGCTCGAAGGCGACGCCTTCCTGCAGCTTGCCGTCGATCAGTCGCTCTCCGACCACTCTGAATCCGACACGGTGGGACATCTGGACCGGCACGTCGCCGGGCCTCATCGTCTCGGCCGGCTGCGCCAGGCTCTGGCCGATCTCCAGGCTCAGCGTGTCGTAGTCGATCCAGTTTCCGCCGTCCTGCAATTGTACCCACCAGTGATCGGCGAGGTGGGAGCGCGCCCGCGCCTGTTCGAACCCGGCCTGTTCGCCGGCACTGGCGCTGAACATCGACAACAGGCGTGACCCCTGGTCGACAACGCGGGCCTCCAACTCGTCAGCCAGGCGCGAACGGTCGGTGGCTGCCTGCTCCAGCGTCTTGCGGGCGGCGTCCCTGTCCAGTTCGTACAGCTCAGCCGCCTCTTCGTCCGTCGCGGCGGTAGCGCCTGGACCACCGGTGACGGCCTCGAACATCGAACCGGAACCGCCCATCGTTCCGCCGAACATCGAGTCCTGATCGGACGGCCCGACAGTACCCATCTGCGCAAGGTTCTGGGCGTCGGGGCCGAATGGGGTTTGGGTTCTGCCCGGTGTGGCCGCATCACCGGCGACAATGCTCTGCACGGTTTCGCTGGAGACGCCGGGATTGCCGGTCTCGGGTTGGGCTGCGTCGCCGGTCGTCTCGGCCAGAAACGACCAGACTCTCTCGACGGTTTCGTCATCCAGTGTCGCATGCGCCAGCCTGACCTGATGACCGGCGCGGGACAGCAGGTCAGCCAGCAGCAGCGACGTATCGAGCGAATTGGCAGTGCGGTCCATCAGCACGCCGACCGGTCCGCGCAGTTTGCCGCGGTAGGGCACCCACGCGACATTGTCACGCACGAAGGCATAAAGCCCGGCCGGATCGACGCCGACGGTGTCGACGACATATTGTGGATCCCAGCGATCACGTGGCGCCTGCCGCCTGCCGTCCTCGATGGCCAGCATGGAACGCTGGATTTGGTTGGTGTATTCGATGGCACGGGTCGCGTCGCTGCCCACGCTCTGAGCCGATGCAATCTGCGCGGTCCAGGAGACGGCCATCGCGGCCGAAAGCGTCCAGGTGAATGCCGTCCGACCAATCGACCGCAACGATGTCATCGAAACTGCCTCCCGCAATCATTCGGGGAACCCGAATTCTGGTTTTGTTTTGACGTGGCGGCAACCATCGTCATGACGCGCCCGCCTCGAGCCTGGTCGTATCCTTCTCCCTGACGACGACGTTCTCGAAAACTTTCGGCGGGGTCGAAGCGATTTCGACGCGGTAGCTGCCGGCCGGCAAGCTGATCGCATCGCCACCGACCGAGCCCGCCGCGACGACGGTGCCCGAGCGGTCGAACACCTGATAGGGCAGTTCCGTCGCCGCCTTGACCGCCGCATCCAACTCTTCGGGCTTCGACGCGTCGAAGTAGCGCCCGCGCCCGATGCGCGCCCATTCGGCGAACTCGCCTTTGAGCGCTGGATCATCGACGGCGAAACCGACGATGTTCAGACGCACCTCGATGTCGCGTTCCGTCAGCGTCTGAATTTCGGCGCGGGGATCGCCGCCGCAGGTTTCCTCGCCATCGGTCAGCAGAACCACGGTCTTCGGTCCCGTCACGCCCGCAAGATCCTCGCCGACCATCTTGAGCGACGCGGCGATCGGCGTCTTCGCCAGGTTCTGCGGCTCGATCGACGACACCAGTCCGGTGGTCGCGTCTGGATCGAGCGGACCAAGAGATTGCAACAAAGAGGTTTCGCATGAGCCCGGCTTGTCGTTCCCGAAGACCCGCAGCGCGACAGGGCTGTCGCGCTTCAGCTCTTCCTTCACCAGCCTGTTCAGCGAATTGCGTGCGATCTCGATGCGCCGCTGGCCGCCCATGCGCTTAAGCATGCTGCCGGATGCGTCAAGCACGATCTCGATGGCCCCTTGCCCCGGCGGTTCCGCAATATAGACTTCAGGATTGACAGCCGCGACGGCTTGTCCGGTGACCAGCAATTGCCCCGGTTCCGGCGGCGCCGCAGTCGCAGGCGTCACCTTGAGCGTATAGGACGCCGGCCGCCGCAGCCACGCCGCAACGCGATCGAAGGCGACGTCCAGTTCGCCTTGGCTGCGCGAAGATGCATAATGTCCGCCGGACGCCAGCGACAGGTCCTGCAGCAATTGCTTCTCGCGCATCGGGTCGTCGTAGGAGCCGACATGGGCGGCAAAGATGCGTGGCCTGAACTGCTCGACCAGCGTCCACATGTCCGAGTGCGACGCAACCATTGGACTGGACGCGTCGGTGACCAGAAGCAACGCGCGGGTGCCCCGCCTTTTGGCCAATTCCCGTATCGCCGTGATGGTCGTGGTCTCCAGGCCGCTGCTGGTGCTCTCGCGCGCATCCTTGGCCAACGCCTGCTTGAGGACGGCTGGCTGGTCGCTGAAATCGCGCAGCATCGGCACCTGGTCGAAGGGCAGGAAATTGACGGCCTCGTGCCCGGGCGTGACGCCGGATGTGAACACATCCAGTGCATTGAAGATGATCGGGATGAAGGCCAGCAGGCTGCCGGACGTATCGAACGCGATGACCACCGAGTGCGGCGGCTGCGTCGTCCGGATGTAATAGGTCTTGCCTGGCACGACGCGCGCCTGGAACTGCGTGCTGCGTGGCGACCCGTCGCCCTCGGACAACGGCACGATCGCGCCGCTCTCGTCCAGCAGCGTCACGTCCGCGCCGACGGTCGGCTCACCGCCGAGTGTGATGGTCATCAGGTCGAAATCGGCCGGCTGGACGATCTTGTACCAGTCCTCGTCCGTGCCGATCTCCACCCGCCCGGCTACTGTTTCGCTGATCTCCAGCGTCTCAGCCGTCTCGCGCGTATCGTTGGCTGAGGCTTCGTCCCGCGCCGGCGGCGGATCGGGTAGTGTCGTCTCGTAGAACGAGACGGAAGAATACTGGCCCCATTCGCCGAGAATCGACCGGTAGTTTCCATCCGCCGCTCGCTCCTCGATCCGCAGCGAGGCAGGAAATTGGATCTTCTGGTCCGCCTCGGCGTCGGCCTCTGTCGAGGTAAAGCGGACGAAACGCGCCCACACCGGCGTGTCGAAGGCTTTCGCGGTCTTTCCCGGGCCGGCAAGCTGCATCGTCCCCAGGTCAGTCCAGGGTCCTAGCGCCGATTCCGTCGATGCTTCGACCACGACGCCCGGCATAAACTTCGCATACTGGTCGAGTTCCGAATCCACCCATTCGATCGATGCGATCTGCGCCACCCGGTTCTCGTTGAACGCGACTGTAAACGTCGGCTTGAGACCTTCTGGAACCTTGACGACGGCCCCGAGGCCACCGGCCTCCAGCGTGCCCTTGATCGTCGGTACGTCGTCGGAGATCAACGGCTGCGACGTGACGATGTGGCCACCGCGCGCGGTGTCGGCGATGTCCAGTCCGATGCCGATCCCAGCCGCGGGGTCGGCGATGACTTTCCACTCGCTGAATCCCATCGTGCCGAGATTGCCGTCATTGTTGCTAAGCATCCGCAGCCGCGCCGCCATCGCCGGGATGGCCTTCGGCAAGACAAACGACTGCTCGCGCGGCTCGGTCCGGACCTCGCCCTTCAGCACGGTCTCGAAAGTCTGGCCGTCGCCGGACAGTTGAAGCTCGAAATCCTTGATGTATTCCGGCGGCCAGATGCCCGGCGTCTGCGGATTGATGGTGATGCCGCGAATGGGCCAGGTGCGACCGGCGCCGAACCGCACGGTCAGCGCCAGCGGCAGCTTGTCCGCCTTCACGAGGAAACCGATGGTCGATCCGAGCCCGTCATTGACATATTGCGGGCCGTCGCCTTCCTCGATCTGCGGGTCTGGCAGCAATTCGCCGCCGAGGCCGGTCCAGGCGACATTGTAGCCACCGAGCAGTTCCGGCGGCAGGTTGAACGACAGATATTCGTTTGCCGGCGCACTCTCGGCCGATGCCGCGATGTCGGCATTGGCCGTGGTCAGACGCTCGCCGCCAACGCTCACACCCACCGAGACGCGCAGCGCCCGCGCCGAATAGACGTCGGGCTCGATGTCGAGCTGGATCGGCACTGCCACTGTCGCGCCAGCGGCGACCGTGACGGCGCTTTCGTCCCGCAGTCGCCAGCCGGGCGGCATCTGGACCGCGGAAAGCGTGGCTTCGACAGGAGCGGCGCCGGCATTGACCAGTGAGATCCTACCGGCCAGCCGCTGACCCCGATGCCAGAAGGCCGCGACATCGTTGCGTTCCAGGATTAACTGTGCCGAGAGGCCGGTTGAAGCAGGCTTCATAACTTCCGCTACGGGCGCGGGTGCGCCCGCGATGCGGGCTTCGAGTGTGTATTTGCCTTTCCCGGCCACCCTGATAGCAGCGGTCGCTCCAGCCGGCACGGTGCCGACGATCGGCGCGGAACTATCTCCGGAAGCCAGCACCGTCGGCAGTCCCATCATCGACGCCAGCGCCTTGCCGTCGGTGAGGTCGACGGTCACCTCGCCCGAAACCTGCAGCGTCACCTCGGTGTTCGCCTCCGCCTGGGGCAGGACAAACCAGTCCTCGTCCGCAAATTGCCCGACCGTCCCCTCCACCTTCATTGTCGGCGGGAAAGGACGTCCCAGGTTGAACGAATCGTTGGGCTCGACGTCGCCGACTTCGGCAATGTCCGGCACATAGTCGTAGCCGAGCGAATAGGCTGCGCGCGTGTCGCGGCATTCAATATCCGGCTCGATGCGGATGAGGTAGTTGCCGGCGCGCAGCAGGCCCTCGTAGACGAAGCCCTTGCCCTTCGCCGTGCCGCGCACAACCCCGCCTGTCCAGGTATCCCAGGTGAGCTTGAACACGGTGGGGCACGTATCGGCGGCATCGAGGTGAATCGCCACGCCGGCCGGCGAATTGAGCGACAGCCGGTAGTGGTCGGCGTCATTGTATTCGGTGTTGTTCAGTTCCCCGAGCGTCCGCTCGCCCTCGACCAGAAGCTGCGCATCCTCGGGCCGGTCGTTCGGCTCCCGCTCCTTGGATGTGTTCGCCGCCAGTGGCACCGCTTCGGTGACCGACGATGCGACGACATATTCGCCGTCCTTGCCGGTGACGGACAGCACGTAGTCGCCCGGCGCAAGCGCAAGGTCCTTCAGCTCCAGCGGACCCTTGGCAGGCGTGCCTTCAGTGGTCGTCATGCGGTCCAACCGGGCGGTGGACTGGTTCTGCATGTCCAGCACTTCGACCGCCATCACGGCATCGCCGCTGATGGAGAACTGGCGAAGCTTCGCATCGGTCACGCTGAACCGGAGCATGTCGGTGTCGAGGCCGGTCAGCCTGCCGCGCATGCTGGGGCTGGCCAGCGGAATGGCCTGGGCGATCGTGTCGTTCGGCTCCGCTTCCAGATCGGGTGCCGCCTGCCCGCTGACGCGCGCGGTCAGCTCGTAGGCGGTATCGGGCGCGGCGCCCCCGGTCACCATCACGAAACGGGTCTTCTCGTTCATGGCGATGTCGGTCAGCGTTGGTCCGACGCCTTCGCGACATTGCAGCGGGGTGCCGTCGGCCTGCACGACGCAGAGGCGCAACACCGCCTTGCTGTCGCCGCCAATGCCGATGCTCAGCAGCTGCCCGGCGGCGCTTGCCGGCAGGACGTAGGTGTCGATGTCGCCCGGCTGGCTGATGCGACCGGTCATCGGCTGCCCCAGCGCCAGCGGGCGGGCGGTGAGCGGACTGTCGTTGGGTTCTTCCTCGCGGCCCGGGCTGCGCGGACCCTGCGAAACGGTCGCCAGGGAAAAGGGATAGGCGAATGGGTCGTCCGTCTTGAGATGAATCCGATAGGTCCCCGGGGGGAGGCCGATATCCGGCAATTGCAGCCTGCCTTCCACAATCCGCGTCGCGCTGAGAAGCGGCCTGCCGTCCATACTCTGCAAGTCGAGGCCGACGGTAGCACCAAGCGGCGCCGTTGCCGTCAGCGTCCAGCGTTTCCGCGCCTCGACGCCCGACAGTTCCCATGCATACCAGGCCTCGGTCTTCGCGAGCGTGCCCTGAAGGGCAAACTCCGCCGACACCGGCGTTGCGGTCTGTGCGGTCGCGTTGTCCGCGGCGGAAGGCGGCGCGGGATCACCGGCCTCGACATTGACCCGATAAGCGCCGCCGTCGCCGGCGCTGGCCGAGATGCCGACAAGCCAGGTTCCGGGCGTCACGAACAGATCGGCTCGCTCGACGACATTGTTTCCCGGTGGCGTCGCGATGCCGATCAGTTCCGGACCGACAACCGCCGGGTTTCCGTCTGCGGCAGGTTCCTCCAGCCGGTGGATCTGGAGCCGCGTCTGCAGGCCTTGCGGACCGGTGACGCTGACCTTCCACGGCCGGAGCGCATCCGCCGCGTCGACCGTCCACATAATGATCTCCTGGTCGGTGTCGGAGATCGAGCCGTCGATGCAGAACGCGCCAGCCATTGGCTGGGTCGTCTCGGGACTGTCGTTCGGCTCCACGTCCGCAACGCATGTCTGGGCCACGCTTGTCGCCGGGGCGGCAAGGCATAGCAGCAACGTGGCGCCAACGGCAGTCAGTTGCGGCGGACATATGGCTTTCAACCAGGATCGGTCCATGACGCTGCCTTGGGAATCTCGAACGGCCCGACCCCGTCGACGGAAAAGTCGGCAGCGCCTCCGCATCGGGCACCGCTCATTTCGGATCAGAATCGACCTTGCAGTTCGCGGGATAGGTCTCGACATACATGACGCCGCCAGGTCCGGCTGATGCATCGAGATAGGTGCGCTTCATCTCGACGATGACATCTGCAGGCGGCAGGATACCGATACGGACAGAGGCCGTGATGCGGACCGGGGCAGCACTTGCCGCGGTGACGCCGAGGCATGACATGCTGGTGACATTGTAGAAATCCGCATCACCCTTGAGATCTGCCGGGATTTTCGCGGCCGTGCAGCCGTCGAGCGCGGCAAGATCTGGCATGACCGCCGTCGTCTCAGCGAAGGCCTCGATCATCCGCGTCCCATCTTCGGCGTGCATTCGAAAGCTCGCCGGGAGGGAAAATTCGGTGTGCTCGGCCTTGATAGCCAACGTGCCGTTCTCGGCACCTTCATAGGATATTGAAAGCGGGTTCTTCCACTCCGGAACAGTAATCGTCTCTTTTTCGCAGGATATTGCGATGCTCTCGGCCAATGCTGAGTCTGAGGCGGACAGCATAGATACCACGACGATAGCTGGCGCAACCGCACGCAGCATTGCCTCAAGCCGCCATGGACAGAAGTCCATTTCCCTGGACATTTTTCCCGGAGTCGACGATGCGCATGGGCTCATTCCGCTTGCCTTCAAAGGGTCAGAAGGCCCGAGTTGGCCCGGGCGACGTTTTTGTTAGACGTTGGAGTCAACCGCCGTCGTCCACCAAACGGTGGATACCAGTTGCTTTCCGGCCGAGAAGGCACGAGGATCACCCAGACATCGATCGCCGCCGGGGAAGACTGCATGTCGGAGCGCATATCGGCGGAAGCCCTGTCGGATGTTATCGGATCGATCTATGACTGCGCACTCGACCCGGATCATTGGCCCGCGGCGCTCGAAAAACTGCGCAAGGCGCTCGCATTCCACAATGCCCTTCTTGCTCTCAATGCGCTGCCTTCAGGCCTACCACTCCTGATCGTGTCGAGCGGTATCGAACAAAAGTGGCTTGACCTGATGCCCGACTACGCCGCCGACCTTGTCGACCAATGGGGCGGTCATGAGGCAGTCGCCCGCCTGCCGCTTGACGAGCCGGCGGTGCTTTCGCGCCAGCGCACTCAGGCGCAAATCGTCGCGAACCGCTACTATGCCGAATGGGGAAGACCGCAATACCTCTGCGATGTCATGGGGATCACACTCAGCCGTGATGCAGCTTCCATAGGCACTCTTGGATTGGGCCGTCATGAAACTCAAGGCATGGTCGGAACCCGAGAGATCGAGGCCGCCCGCCTGCTCATTCCACATTTGCAGCGCGCAATTGCGATCGGAAAAGTCCTGGACATGAAGACCGTGGCCACCGCGGCCTTCGAGGCCGCGCTGGACGTGCAGGCTGCCGGCATTTTTCTGGTCGACGCCGACTTGCGGATAAGGCACGCGAACCGGGCTGCGGCCAGCCTCCTTTTGCGCGGAGACATCGTGTCGAGCGAGCGCGGCACCCTCGCGATCCGGTTGCGCACCTCTCATGCCACATTGGCGCTTGCCGTACGACAGGCCTTCGCCGAGGAGGCGGCGCTGGACGGCCGCGCTTTCGGCATTCCTGTGCCGAGCGCGGAAGGTCGTCCGGCGATACTACACGTACTGCCGCTGCGCCACGGCAAACTCCGCCCAGACCTTTCACCGGCTGCCGCTGCGGTCTTCGTTTCTACAGGCGCCGCGCCGACGACGAGCGACGCGCTCGCAGCGCTGTTTGATCTGACTGCGGCCGAGGCGCGAGTGCTGGCTCACATCGCCTTGGGCAGGACCGTGGCGGAAACGGCCAGCCTCCTCGGCGTCGAGCCGAGCACGGCGAAGACGCATCTTCTGCGCGTGTTCAGCAAGACCGGAACCCGGCGGCAAGCTGAACTTATCAAACTGGTCGATTCGCTAGCACCGCCGGTCTGACCAGTCCGCCGCGCACCGCCGTCACATCCTATCGTCGCCGGCCGTTCCAGCTTCCCTCGCTGACATCGGGATTGTCGCTCAGCGTGAAACTGCCACGGAACGAGTTTGCGTCGTCCGACAATGCGAACTTGCCGGCTCCGCCGAGGCCGTCCGTCTGGCGCCACGTGAACCGCAACACATTGCCGCGCAGGGTTCCGTCGATCTGCCCGCTGCTTCCGTCGTCGCTCGTATAGGAGCCACTGACGGCGTTGCCGTTTTGGTTGAGCATCATGGTGTAGCCTGACCCCTGAGCGGTCGCATTCCACCTGCCGGTGAAACTGCCTGAGGAACGGGTCGCAACCAGTCCGGCCGCTGGCGCCAGGGGACCCGTCGGAATGCCGGCGACGAGGAACTTTTCGGAGACGCAGCCCACCACCGGAGAGGAGATGGCGCACCAGCCGGGAACGCCCCGACCGCCGGCTCCCGGCTTCTGCGCGACGATGCCGGCCGCAAGCTTCACGCCGCACCCGCCTACCACATTGACCTGCGCTCCTTCCGAAATGACGGTCAGGATCGTGCCGCCGGGCTTGTCGCGGACGTTGAGCGTCGTGACATTGGGATCCGGGATCGACACGGTCGCGGTGCCGCCCGCGACAGCACAAGAGCTGGTCGTAGCGCCGCCCGGCATAGGGGGCGATATGTCCGTGGTCATGGGTGGCGCCGGACCGTTGTCTTCGAAAACGCCGGTGTCTTCAAACCGGCCGGTGTCTTCGAGCCTGAGGAGGGTCCGGGACACCCATCCTTGCCTCTGTCCAGGCAAGGCCACACGGCACCAGCTTGCGTTGCACTCCATGGCAACAACCCTGATGCCGTGATGCAGCTGCCCGATGACTGACGTGTTCTTGCTGCTCGGCCCGTTGCGGACATTGGCATCCTTTATCACCCGGAAGGTCATACCATTCGGTCTGTCCCCGTCTGGGGTGACGTTATCCCGAGAGGGTTTGGTCGCGACTATGCCGGCAGCGGGCCCAAAACCACCCGCGGGCGCGCCCGCGAGCAGGAACTGCTCCGAGACGCAACCCACCATGGGGTCAGAGATGGCGCACCAACCGGGAACGACCTGACCGCCGCCGGCTCCCGGTTTCTGCGCGACGATGCCGGCCGCCAGCCGCACACCGCAGCCTCCCATCACATTGACCTGCGTTCCCGCTGCGATCTGAGCCAGGATTGTCCCGTTCGGCCTGTCACGCACGTTGACCGCCGTAAGGTCGGAGTTGGGGATGTTCACAGTCGCCGGCCCTCCGGCGAGACCGCAGATACTGGTTGTCTCTCCGCCTGCCGATGCCGGTTCGGGTGCCGGAGTGGGTTCAGGAGCCGCTGAACTGGCCGCCTTGGCCAGGTCTTGCGCGGCGTTTGCCATGCACTGCGCAAAGAACGGGGTGCACTCTTGCGGGATTGCGCCCATTGCGTTGATGCCCAACATGTTCCTGATGCGTATCTCGCAGCTTTGGTTCGACCGGACGCATTCTTCCTGGGTCTTGCCGGTGACCGTCCTCTCGTCCTTGAGCTGCTGTGCATAGGCCGCCTGGGACGCCGCGGCATTCGCCATGCACTGCTGGAAGAACGGGATGCATTGAGAAGCGATCACGCCAGGTGCCATGATCGGTCCGACTTGCGCCCGAATGCGGTTCTCGCAGCCGGCATTCGACTGCTGGCACTGCGTCATGTTCTTCCCGGTGACCTGAACTTCGTATTTCCGCTGCTCGTTCAGCGCATTCTGGTCCACCGCGGGGGCCGCCGGCGTGTTGTAGGTGTCGCAGATAAGCCCCAATGCGTTGACGTGCTTGCCAAAGCGAATGTCGAAACCGGTCGCCGCCTCGCCGACGGGGCATCGCTGCCTCTTGCGCTGGCCTTCAGCAAACTGCGAACCCGCTGTCGGCCTGCTGGTGAGACCGGTTCCCAATTTCGGGTTTGAGGAGCAGCCAAGCGTCACCCAGGCCACTTGGTTTTGCTTCGTCAGGGTGATCTGCGCCGAGACTACCGCACTGTTTTCGACGCATTTGTACTGCTTCGCAAAACCGCCCCCCATTCCGCCGCGACCCGGAGCGCCGTATGTCGACTTCCCGACGCCGCCGTTCGCAGTCGATGGAGCGCACAGAATGGTCACTCTGTCCCACCAGGAACCGGTGCGAATTTCGACGCCCACAAGATAGTGTCCGCGATCGCACTCGTCGCGGGCGGCGCTATCACCGCTGCCGCCTATGGCAGGATGGATCGTTTTCGCATCCGCCGATTCCGAGAGGTTCGTGAGGCTCATGCCGGCCAGGATCAGCACGAGAACGCGGGAAAACCGCCCGGCGTCGACGCCCGCCATTGCCGACCGCGGCGCTTGGCCCACGCCACAGCTCGCTTCCGTCCCCCCCGGCCACCGGAACGACCGGCACCATTCCCGCACCCGGGCCGCTGCACGCAACAGCGCCCGCCATCCATGGCTGTTCATCCGAAAGCTCCTTGCACGGCCGGCATTTCAACCGCCGCGTGGTCGTCCCGACACGGGCAACCTAAGAGGGTTGCGCCGCGTAGGCATCCACCGTTTGGTGGACGGACCAAGCGGCGCGAACTGGGGCTCTTCCTGACTTTGTGTGGAGCGGAGGGAGCCTGTATGCCCTCAGCAGTTCAGCGCCTGCCCTGCCGTATGTTGCGCGCTGGCCAAAAGGTTAACCGCGTCATCTGTTGGCGGCAAATCTCACCTTGTGCATAGGCGCGATGTCGACAAGTTCGGATGGTTTGGGCGCCGTAAAGACGTCTGGCGCCGTGCTGCCATCGGACATGAAGCTGCGGCCGGCAAGCTGCGGTCGGTCGGCAAAACGATCCGGCTTTTGCGCCGGGTTGAGCGCGGCATCCGGATCAGGAATAGCGGCGATCAGCCGGCGCGTATAGGGATGGGCGGGCGCTTCGAAAATCTCGCGCCAGCTGCCTTCCTCCACGACCTCGCCGAAATACATAACCAGCACCCGGTCGCTCATATGCTCGACGACGCTCAGATCGTGACTGATCATCAGGTAGGAAAGGCCAAGCTTTTCCTGAAGGTCGAGCAGGAGATTGATGATCTGCGCGCGGATTGAAACGTCGAGGGCCGAGACCGGCTCGTCGAGCACGACGATCTCAGGCTCGAGGATCAGCGCGCGGGCAATCCCGATGCGCTGGCGCTGGCCGCCTGAGAATTCGTGCGGATAGCGAACCGCCTGTTCTGGCGTCAGTCCGACGTTCTTCAGAATGGCCTCGATGCGGCTCTCGATCTCCGAGGCTGCGGTGACGCCATGCAGGCGTAGAGGTGCTGCAAGCGAGGTGCGGACGGATTGGCGCGGGTTGAGCGAGGCATAGGGGTCTTGGAACACCATCTGAACCGCCTTTGCGCGCTGCATGCGCCCCGGCGCGCCAGCGCCGGCCAGCGGCTGACCGCGATAGCGGATCATACCTTCGGTCGGCTCCTGCAGGCCGAGGATGGAGAGCGCCGTCGTCGACTTGCCGCAGCCGGATTCGCCGACGATCGACAGGCATTCGCCCTTGGCGAGCTCGAAGCTGATGCCGTTGACGGCATGCAGCGTGCGTCGCCCGGCGCCGAGCAGGCCGCCGCCGGAAATTGGGAAACGGACGTGGAGGTCGTCCACCTGCAAGAGGGGAGTGGTCATGACTGGCTCCCTTGCGGCTCACGCGGGACGATGAAGCGGGTCTCCGTCAGCTTCGAACGGTCGGCGATGATGCCGTCGATATCGACCAGCCGCTTGCGTCCATGTTCGCTGCGGCTGCCGAGGCGCGGCAGGGCGCCGAGCAGGCCGCGCGTATATTCGTGCTTTGGATCGGCGAAGAGCGCCCGCGTCTCGTTCTCCTCGACCAGGCACCCTGAATACATGACGCCGACGCGCTGGCAGGTGCCGGCGATGACACCGAGATCATGACTGATGAAGAGCACCGCCGTGTTGCGTTCAGCGCAGAGCTCCTTGATGAGACGCAGAACTTCCGCCTGCACTGTGACGTCGAGCGCCGTGGTAGGCTCATCGGCGATCAGAAGGTCCGGGTTGCAGGCGAGCGCCATCGCGATCATCACGCGCTGGCGCAGGCCGCCCGACATCTGGTGCGGGTAGTTTTTTGCACGCCGGTCGGGGTTGGGCACGCGCACGTTTCCCAACGCCTCGACGGCGAGTTTCTCCGCCTCTACCCAGCTCTTGTCCTGGTGCAGAACGAACATTTCGGCGATCTGCCGTCCGACCGTCGAAAGCGGGTTGAGCGCAGTCATCGGCTCCTGGAAGATCATGGCGATGCGGTTGCCGCGGAGGCGCCGCATCTCGCGCTTGGGGAGGACCAGCAGGTTCTGACCCTTGAACAGAATCTCGCCGCCGGAGACCGCCAATGGCTTCTTCAAAAGCCCCATGACAGCGAGAGACGTAACCGATTTTCCCGAGCCTGACTCGCCGACCAACCCGTAAGCCTCACCCGGCAAGATTTGTAAGGAGACGTCCTTTAGCAGC
>VFQQ010000448.1_pt1 | contig 82899 bp, 136 predicted proteins | sample 3512341 | NCBI WGS metagenome assembly VFQQ01 (sample SAMN10412373, study PRJNA504923) | tailings metagenome | isolation source: Relicate 2 Philex TSF1 revegetated site | place: Philippines: Tuba, Benguet | collected 2017-08-29 | reverse complement strand
ACGAGCGCGGCCACTTCACTTCCCTGCTGGATGGCGACAACATTCGGCACGGCCTGAACAAGGACCTGGGGTTCAGGTGCGGTACCCTGCCGCTGTCGACAGCCATGTGCCAGCGAATGCCCGCCCACCCAGCTGTCCAGCATACTCTGCCCCGCTAGCCCTGCCATGTAGCCTGCCCTGCTTGCTCCCTTCTGGGCATTGTCACGAAACATGGTGCACAACTTCGGTCATGTGCATTTGCCTTGTTGTTGCTGCAGTGCTGAGGACCGCACCGAGAACATCCGACGCATCGGCGAGGTGGCCAAGCTGTTTGCCGACGCAGGTCGGTGCTGCCTGGTGCAGTGAACCTGGGCTGCAGACTTGACGTGACAGGGTTTGCAAGCACTTCTGCCGGGGGACTGCACCATGGCAGCTGTATACGTGTGCCAGCTGCGCAGGCGCTCAGCAGGCTTGCCACCTGCCACCATCTCTCAAATGTTGCAGGTGCCATCACCATGACTAGCTTCATCTCGCCCTACCGCGCCGACCGCGACGCTGTGCGCGCCCGCTGCAGCCCTGGTGCGTGCTGGCAGCTGGGCATGTGGGCGAGGCGACGGGCTGCTGCCGCTGGGGTGGTGTGCTGCGCATGTTTGGTGCCTTGTGCTGCCCTGCTCATAGCAAGCATGGCTCTCCCTGGGCCAGCCTCTCCAGCCTTCAAGCATGCTTCTGTACTGAACTGCTCTTGTTTCTACCCTTCTCACATGCAGGTGAGTTCCTGGAGGTCTACATGGCCGTGCCCATCGAGGTGTGCGAGCAGCGCGACCCCAAGGGCCTCTACAAGAAGGTAGGGCGGGGAGGCAGCTGAGGCTCCATAAGTGGGTGGGCATGGGCCAGCAGGTAGGTGTCCATTGGCACTCTGTGCTGGCTTGACTGTGTTCCTGCTGCAGAACTTGAGCCGAATGCGCTGCCTCGCAGCATGCGGCTGAGCCTACCGTGCTGCTCCCTCTCCCCACCCCTGCAGGCGCGCGCCGGCCTGATCAAGAACTTCACCGGCATCGATGACCCATACGAGGAGCCGCTCAGCCCCGAGATCGCCGTGTCCGCCTTCAACGAGGGTGCGCCGGGATGTTGTGCTGTGGGAGCCAGCAGGACTGCTGTGCATGTGCGCAGGCTGCCGGCGCGTGAGGGCTGCAACCCATCGCCATGACATGCCTGCTGCATGCGGCTCCCTGCACACCAAAGGAACTGCCGCGAGTCCCTAACCCCTTGCAATCGTCCCTGTGTCCCTGCAAGCGCAGACGGCAGCCAGCGCAGCCCCGTGGACATGGCGGAGCAGATCCTGGAGGCGCTGAATGACATGGGCTACCTGCGGTGCGTGGCTTGGGGTGGAGCGTGCGGTGCAGCGCTGGGAGCAGCTGCGGTGGATGCCTGCGGGCCACACTTGGGCTAGGCAGTGCAGGGATGGGGTGTTGCTACTGCAGCAACTGGCATGCAAGGCAGCTGGTGGGTCATGTGTCGGCGCGGCCGACCTGCCAACCTGTGTGCGACGTAGCCGTGCACTGAACATGTCTTGACGGAGCAACCCTTACCCCGCTTCCCTGGTGCAGCGACCCCGCCATGCCCACCCTGGCAGTCGCGTCGGCCCTGCAGCGCAAGCACAGCGATGGCGTGCTTGACTATGCGCAGCTCTGAGCTGCAGCACCCTTGGCTACCCGTAGCAGCACTAGCAGGTTCCTTTCACCTACAGCCAGCACGCGGGCGGCAGTGCCCCGTGCAGTCACACAGTTGCGCAGCTTTAGGCAGGCCGCCTGACGCCCGCCCCTCACTGACTCTTGACAGTAGCGCAGCTTAACAGTAGCGCAGCTCAACAGTAGCGCAGCCCCGCAGGTAGCACAGGAGCACTGTAGCAGCGGACCAGCGGCGCGCACAGCGCGCTTCCCCTCCGGCAGTTTTCAAAACCACGCACCGCGATACTGGCGTGTGCCATTGCCGCCGCCTCCTCACACCTGTTGCTCACCGCACTGCACAACTGACCTTGAACCCCCTCTGACCCACCAATTCTCCCAACCTCAACGCTCTGAATATCCTTTCCTGCTCCCTTCCTGACTGCTGCGCGTGTGCCCCACACAAACTAATAACAGCACGAGGCAATGTATGCTGTAACATACACGACACAGCGAGGGAACAGTGCCACATCCGGGGCAATTGCAGTGGCAAATAAACCGCTGCCGCCTGCTGATCTGCGTGCGGCATAGCTGTGTTGCAGGCTGCTCCGCGCCTCCCAGCAGGAAACATGCTGCGGTAGCTGTACTGTTGATTGCATTCACGCCTACTTCTTCTTGCCCGCCCGCTTGCCGGCGCCCTTCTTGGGCGGCGCCTTGCCGCGGCGCCGCAGCCGGTCCAGCTTCAGCTTGGCGCTGCGGGTTGAGAGGGCAGGGCAAGGAAAATTGTGAGCCTGTGCTGTCGTGGAGCGAGCGGCAGGGAGTGAATCTGAGGCAGTGCTGCGGCTGGTCAAGCTGCAGGTATTGAAAGTTGAAAAGGTGTGTGGGCAGATTTCATGCAGTGCAAGTCAACCCTCGCATGGGTGGAGGCATGCAGGTGGGACGGAAGGCCAGCATGGCTGTGCTACCATCACCGGGAGCCAAGCAAGCTAGCACCACCTGCCCTGCCACATAAGCAGCAGCTCACTTTTCTGCCTTGACGCTCAGCATCAGCGGATCGTGCTTGATGGGATCAGGCGGGTACCACGCCATCAGCCGCTCCCCCACCAGCGCTTTCCGCAGCACCTTGCGCCCTGACCGCAGCCCGTTGCCTGCGGGGGGAGCAACGAGTGCAGGTGGTGAGGACGGCTCCTGATGCTTGGCACGGCATGCTGAAGGCACATTTAGAAACAGTACACGTGTGCTGCAGCACTTTCAGGCTGAGCCATGCTGGAGTGAGGTCAAGACAGCTCCGCAACCGCACGAGGTGCACCCAAGCCGAACGTGCAGTAGGCACATGCCTGCCATCCATACCGTTGCCTACAGAAGTCAGATGACACCCCCACTCACCAATGTGCGTGCCAAAGATGCGCGAGCGGATCTGCTCCAAGCTCTCCTCCTCAGCCGCGACTGGCGCCTCTGCCGCCGCCGCTGCCGCTGGCGTCGGCGCCGCCGCTGCTGCATACTGCCGGCAGCCCCCTGCCGCTGCTGCCGGGCTGCTGCGCGCCGCCTGGGACACCGCAGGCGCCAGGCAGCGCAGGGAGCTAAGGGTCGAGGCGGTCCCGAGTTGCTGCGCCGCGCAGGGGGCCTCCAGCAGGGCCAGCCGCTGCAATCCGTTGAGCACGCTGCTCATGCTGCAGAATGAACGCCGCAGCGCCATGGCTGGAGCGGTGTGCAGCGAGAGGGTGCGCAGGGCCGGAAGCAGAGCTGGCTGTGCGCAGGCCTGGGTGTTTCTGAACAATCTTCTGACGACGGAGATCACTGCATTCAGCACGCGGGGCCCGATCGTTTGTCCTTCAGCTCGCATGAAAAGGCATGGGCGCGCGGGGCTTTCAGGGGAGGTCAAGGCGCGGCTGGGCGACAGCACATAGTGTATGCAATATAACTACACGCGCCAGCGGCACTGCAGTGCGCCTCGCCGCCTCTACCCTCCTGCGAGCGCAGCCTTCTGGCCTTGTATTCTGCAGCCCCGCTGCCCATTCGGCATCTTGGCTCAGTAGCACCTGTCCCAGTGGCGTGCAAGCGGGCCTGGACACGATGCAGGCGGCAGCCAAAGCGCTGCTTGCAGCTCCCAGCCCTGGCGTGGCTGCGGCACCTCGCAACAGCGGCACCATGCGGTTCGTAGCCCGGACAGCGCGGCCCCAGTGCCTACTGGCTGGGCGCCAGGCGCCAGTGGCGGCTGCCGGGCGCGCCGGCGCCGCCGCCGGCGCACTGCCTACCCAGCTGGGCTCCCGGCATACCGCTCCACTGCGCCGCTGCCTGGCAGCTCCGGCAAGCAGCAGGCTGCGGCGACGGGCGGCAGCCAGCGGCGCTCGGGCCATGGTGAACGTGGATGTCAGCCCCTCGGTTGTGCTGGGCGTGGGCCTCATCGGCGCCGGCGTGTCGCTGTGGCAGATCCGCAGGTGGGCAGTCTGGCAGACGGCATGCTGTGGTGCTGTTTGGGCCAGGCGTGCGGGACGCGTGCTGGGTGCATTCACATGCCGAAGCGGAGCTGGGATGGCTGGGCAGCCCTGCTGGCAGAGGAGCAGCGCCGTACCGGCGACCCTGCCGCCGCCCGAGCTGTGCCCCGCCGCTGGCCATGTTTCGGTGCATGCACAGCAGCCCACAACACTCTGTGTCTCAATTGCGCGTGTGCAGGGTCAAGCCCTGGATCTCCAAGGACTATGATGTGGTGGTGTCGTGCATCTCGCTGCTGGTGGGCGGCATCCTCATTTTCCAGGTGGGCTGGTTTTTGTTGTTTTTTGTTGTTGTTGTTGGGAGAGAAGAAGTATGGGAGCAGCAGTATGGGGGCAGCCAGCATTGACAATGGGTGTGACTGTGTGTGCTGCGGCCAGCCGCCCGCCCGCGGTGCATGCTTGGGACACCTGCATCTCGGCCTCACCGAGCAGGCCCATCAGGCTCCAACCATCCTGCTCGCCTCCTCTTTCCCTCTGCCCCTGAGCAGGGCTGGCGCCTGGACCCGCTGCTGCTGTTTGGCCAGCTCATGACCACGGGTGCGGCCGTGTCCTTCGCCATCGAAGCACTGCGCCTGCGCAGCGAGATGTATGAGAGCGAGGTGCGCACAATCAGGCTCCTTGCTGTGGTTGTCGAAGGGCTGGGTTTTGGCTTCGATCCTTTGCCATTGAAGCACTGCGCCTGCGCAGCGAGATGTATGAGAGCGAGGTGAGCGGCTGTACTGATTGAATTGGGCTTGTTGCTTAGCTGTGTCTGGCGGTTGCAGATGGCTGCCCAGCTGGTGTCACTTTCAGGCAGCGAGATGTGTCAGGCAGCGAGATGTGCAAAACAACAGGCAGACCTTGCAGCAGCGGAGCTGTTGCAGGAATGCGGGTACTTGCAACCCCGGAGAACAGTTTGCAGCTGCACAACCGTGCTGGATGGCTGTCCTTGACACCCAGATCGCAAACCAACCATGCACACCTCCGTCACTGCCTGCCCGCAGGAGAAGGCGGCGCTGCAGGACGTGTTCAAGCGCAAGGGCCCCGGCGGCGGCGGCGCAGGCGGCGGCTTCCAGCTGCCCCCTCCTGAAGCAAGCCCTGCGGCGCCCTGGGCTGATGCAGCCGCCGGCGAGCAGGCCTGGGCGGCGGCGCAGCAGTGGCAGCAGCAGCCGGCGGCGGCCCCCGCAGCTGATTACTATGACTATCAGCAGTCGGGCGCGGCAGCCGGAGGTGCCTATGGATATGACCAGCAGCAGCCGGGGGCCTGGGACGGCGCAGCAGCGGGCGGCCTGTATGAGGCAGCAGAGTATCAGGCACCTGCCGACCAGGGGGCGGCTGCAGCTGACTATGGCTATGGCGCGAGCAGCAGCGGTGGTGTGGCGGGCCAGCCCTCTGAGCTCGCGTTCCCTGCCAGCTATAGCGAGCCGGGTGCACCCGCAGCAGATGGCAGCGGCTGGGACGGCGGCACAGGCAGCTGGGGCGGCGCGTACGGGCAGCAGCAGCAGCAGCAGCAGCCGCCCAGCAGCGGCAGCGCTGCGGGCGGCGGCGGCAAGGCATACGATAATATGGATGACTGGTAGACCGTTTCGCAGCCGCGGTGTTCTGAACGCCTGCTGTTGCACAGGCCCCCCGCCCTGACCCGTCTGCCTTCTCCTGTACTTGATGCGTTCGTGCCCCTTTCAGTGTACTTGTTCCCTTGGGCCGCCTGCCCTACTTGCGCGCCCGCCCCACAGCAGCCGCCTTGCCCTCCCCCCTGCCTTCCCGATTCGCATGGGCCAAATTACGCACCCTCACTCCCCCCTTTCTGCCCATTGGCTGTCCCCACGCTCCCCTTCCCCCTTTCTCTGCTGACCGAGTGAAGCAGCTGCTGTTGAGAGAGTATCATCAGCTGCCATTGAGAGACCAGAGCCATCAGTTTGAGTGTAACCAGTTGCCGCAGGGTGGGTGTGCCACTGCCTCGCACAAGGCACAGGCACCGCATTACAGGGCTGGTAGGAATTACAAGGGCTGGACAGGCGTTGGGGGCCGTGTGCCTGGTGAAGAGCAGGTAAGCGGTGTGTGATGTCAAAATTCCAGCTGCCAAGTGCCTGCCCAATCATACATCCAGAACATCTTCGTCCGCTGTGCCGCCGCCGCCGCCTGCACCTGCACCTGCGCCGCCAAAGCGCCGCCGCCGCTCTGCAATCTTCTTGGCTCGAATCACCTTTTGTGCCGGCACCAGCTCTGCCAGGGTGACCTCGTGCGTGCTGCCTGCACAGGGGCCAAGGGTTCCGAGGGCAGGGGTGCGGGGCAGGGGTGTGTCCAGAGTGAACAAAGGGGTGGATTCAGGAAGCAGGGGTCAGACAACAACAGACCAACCGCAGGCGAGACGGCCAAGCATCTCTGGTTGCACCAAGCCAGCTAGCAGGCCGACAAGCAAGAGCAGGGCGGCAGCATTGGGCCAGCTGGCCGCAGCAGGCACAGCGCGCACCTGCCACGATGATGGCGCGGCCGCCTGCCCGCGGGTTGAGCGTGCGGAAGAAGCCCACCACCGCACTCTTCTCGTACACCACGCTGCGAATGTGGGCATTTTTGCAGAAGCAGTGTGAGGGACTAGAATGCCAGCGCAGGTCGGGAATTGGTCAACTGCAGGCCGGGGGAGCATGCTGCACCTGTGCTTGTCTCAACCACTGCCTCGCCCTGGGTTGTCAAACGCTCATGCAGAGCAGCGCGCAAAGCACCGCCCTCAATGCCTTCACTGCTCACCCCATGGCGTCCTGCACGGGTTCCACCAGCTCCAAAATCTGCACGGGGTGGAAATAAACCCCACTGCTGGTCGATGCAAACAATGGGGTTCAGAGCGCCAGTAGACACGCAGTCAGCACAAGCGCGCTGGGCAGGCCGACCAGTCCCAAATCCGTCAATCCCTCGTGCCTCCAGCAGCCCAACCCACCGGCTTGGCGGTGATGGGGCACTTGGCGTTGGGCGCCAGCTGCGGGCCGCCCTCAATCTCGATGTCGTCATCCACCCGCTCATCCGCCGCTGCGAAGCGAAGTAGACAAGGGAGGGCTGCGTCAATATTGACCGCAGTTAGCAGTTGGCAGCTGAACTGCAACAGCCGTCGCCACCCCCTCGACCGCCGGCGTGTTGCGGCAGCACCTGCTCTCAGGAGCTGCCTCCTCCTCCGCTAGCCTGAGCACTGCAACAAACCACAGTTGCGCAGCTGCAACACCAGACAGCACTGCTGCAACCCGAGCACCCACCCTCCACCTCCGCCTCCTCTGCGGAATCCCCAACCGCTCCACGCTACGCAACAAACACCGCCTCTGGTACTTGCACAACCAGCAGCCAGATCGGCAACCCGAGCACCCACCCTCGGCCTCCGCCTCGTCCCCGGTCGCCATCAGCAGGTAGTCGCGGTACAGCGCGTCCTGCTGCACGCTGTACCTGCAATCCAGAGGGCGCAGTGTATAAAGCAGGCAGAAATGGTCAGAAAATGCTCTGGGACGACGTAGGTGGTCGCGGTACAGTGGGTCCTGCTGCACGCTGTACCTGCATTGGGTGGTGATTTGAAGGCACAACCCTGTTCAAGGTGCTTCACGCATGCATGCAAGGGTGCCCGCATTTGGAAGCTTTACACTCCCGCTTTGGCACTGCCCCAGGCTGAATGCAGCGCAATGCAGATGCGTTGTGGCCATGGACACTTCCGATGCCACTCAGGTGCAACTCACGGCTGCCGCTGGCCCAGCGCTTCCGCCCGCTCGCTCAGCTGCTCTGCAAAGGGCGTCACCTCGCCGCTGGCCTGCATCAGGTGGTGAGATGTGAGCGAAGGGAGATCAAGGCATGCTGTACAACTTCATGCACACTCTTCTGCTCGTGCTCTCCTGCACTCACAGCCAACCCAAGCCCATCCGCGCCCCACCCCACATGAAGGCCACGCACCTGATATGTGCCTTTGAGCTCTTGAAGCGCGGCAGCATGCAGCTGCGCGCTGTGTCGCGCTGTCAGGAGCTCCTGCACCGCCGCATGCAGCTGCTGCAGCTGCGGGGCAGGAGGGCAGGAGGGCAGGATGGGGGAGGCAGCGGTGAGTCTGCATCGGGCCCCTGCCCCACCATCAGAGCACCACAGCAGCCACCCAGCACCCACCCACACAACTGCACACCGCCCGCCATATTAGCAGCCGCGCAGCACCCACCTGCTGCTCCGCGCCCTCCCCGCCCGTGGCCTGCAGCACCGCGGCAACATCCCCCAGGGCCTCGCAGACCGACTCGCAGCCCTGCATGAAGTTTGTGGCGGCGTGGCAGAACAGGCACACGCTTGAGCACGCAGCTGAGGTGCCAAATCAACCAGCAGGCCTGCAGTTCTGGCAGAAAATGCAGCTGCACTCATGCAATGAACTGATCAGTTCACCCGTCCCATAGCACCTGGTCTCCTGCAGACGTGCATCACAAATGTGCCCCACACAAACCTGTATGTATGCGTGGCCTCGCTGCAGGTGCTGCTCCACACCCAGCGTCACCGGCTGCCGGTTCCAGGCTATATTGTCGCCCATGCTGCCTGCTGCTGCCGCTGCTGCTGCTGCACCTGCTGCTCCTGCCGCTGCTACGCCTGCTGCTGTCGATGTGCTGCCTGCTGCACTCTCTGCAGTGTGTTCAGGCCTGGCTGGCTGTGGCGTGCCTGCGGGGCTGAATGCAACGCGAAGGGGAGGCGGGCGGCAGTGAGAGGGCGCGTGCTACGGTCCAAATAGAGCGGTGAACAATAGCAGCAACAAGACGGCGCGCTATCGCCAACATGCCGCACCTCCAGCCGTTGGGCTGGGGTGCTAGGCAGCAGCGGCATTGAGTGGCAGCAGCAGCGGCGGGGCAGGCGGTGGAGAGCGGCGGCGGCGGCCGGCGACCAGCGGTGCTGCCCGGTGGCCCCAGAGCAGGCAGGAAAGGGCCCTGGCTCTCTGCGTCGCAACAGCAGCGCCGCAGAGGCCGCACCTGGGGGGCGAGGGCGCGAGTTTGTTCAAGCACGGGGCTGGAGAGCTGGCCCGCTGCAATTACAAGTGATCAAGGGTGGCAAGCAGGCAGATTGGCGCGGCCCAAGCAGCCCTGCTGCGTGCGGCGCTTCTTGTTCACATTGCGCGAGCACGAGACCAGAGTGACGGCATCGCGCCGCGGCAGCCTGTCAACCGCGTGTTCATCGATCGCAGAGCACTTTGCGGCGCCTCATACCGAGGTGCAGCAGCTGGCGGAGCCGGTTCTTCGCTGGCCACACCGTCCCGGCACAGCTTTGGACATTGGCATCGTCCACGAACAGATCGGACCGGTCGTCTGGCGCAGCCGACAGCCCAAAGAGACACCATGCAGTGCGGCGCCCGGCTCGGGCCCTCGCTGGGCCTGCGCCCCGTTGCGGCGCGGCCCCAGACGGCTCTGCATGCCGCTCCCAGGCTGCAGAGCGCTGCGCAGGCCCCCAGGCAGCTGGGCACCGCGCAGGTGGGCGGCGGCTGTCGGCGCGGTGCCAGGAGCCTTGCGTGCGTGTGGCCCTGCTCTGCACCTTGCTTTGTGAGCGTTTCCACCCACACACACCTGTCGTGCCCATCATCCTTGCAGCCGGCCCCGCTGCAGCAGCAGCCCCGGCGGCCACGGCAGCAGCTGGCGCAGCGGCAAGCGGTGGTGGCGTCTGCGGCGGCCGGCAGCGCGCCTGTGGTGGCGGCGGCGGCGGCTGAGCCAGCCGGGGGCAGCAACGCGCTGAAGGTCACCACCTATGTGTTCCTCTGGTGAGGGCGGGCGTGTGATGGTTTTCACACTTGTGTCAGCACCTGCTGGGAGGCTGTGTGATGTCACTGCGGCACGCAGTGGCAAGGTTGTGCCGGGTCGGGCAGCCGATCACGTGCCAGCCCTGGATGAGACAGCCAGCTCAGCAGACACCCGCGCCGCAGGCTCGGCAAGCGTTGCAATGCTTGTTTGGGCCGCAGGTACGCCTTCAACATCGTGTTCAACATCCTGAACAAGTCCACGCTCAACATCTTCCCCGCCCCCTGGTTCCTGGCCACCTTCCAGCTCAGTGAGTCAGTGTGTGGGTAGCTTGTTTCCTGCGTTGTTTGATGGCGACAGTGCGGACTCGGTTGATGCCAGTGGAAGCAGCGAAGTGTCGATACTGGCACTGGTTCCTGGCCACCTTCCAGCTCAGTGAGTTTTTCCTGCCTCACTGAGCACCTTTTTGGGGAGCTCAAGGCTGATCAGGTTGTGTGTCCGCTGGCCGGCGTGCTGGTCGGCTTGTTTCCTGTTCCTGGCTGCTGATGGCGGTTTTCGCTGTGTTGTCGGGCGCTCGACCTGCGGCTGCGCTTGCCACCTGCTGCTACCACGTCAGCCATCTCCTGCTGCCATCCCCATGCCCAGCTGACCCAGCCGCCGCATGCCCTCCATGCTGCAGTGGCGTCGGCGGCCTTCATGTGCGTGCTGTGGGCGCTGCGGCTGCAGCCGGTGCCGCAGGTGTCCTGGGCCGACATCAAGGCGCTCGCGCCGGTAAGCCATCCATTCTGCCGTGCTATGGAGCAATCTAAGTCTCAACTTATTGCTGCGCGCTGAGCGGTTGTTGCCCTTGCTTCCTGCAACCCCGAGCACAATTGTCACAACCTCTGCTTGGACATCCCCCTTGCTGTGCTGCAGGTGGCGCTGTTCCACACCATTGGCCACGTCAGCGCGTGCGTGTCCTTCTCCCAGATGGCCGTCTCCTTTGCACACGTGGTCAAGGCCGCGGAGCCGGTGCTGTCGGTCGTGCTGGCCAAGGTGCGCTGCAGTTAAAGGTTTTGTATGCATGATGTTGTTGGGCAGTACATATGCATGCGCATGCCCGCATGGCATCACCCTTGGGGTGAGCGGAACAGTGGTCCGGGCCTGGCAGCAGGGCGCGCCTTGTGCATGTGTGGTTGACTTCATCAAACCATGACGGCTGCTTTGTCTCACACCCGTGCCCTCTTCTGACATCCCCCGTTTCAGGTCATCCTGAACGAGAGCACGCCCGTGTACGTGTGGATGTCGTTGCTGCCCATCATCGCGGGCTGCTCGCTGGCGGCGATGAAGGAGGTGAGGCCAGGAGAGCAGCTGCTTTGCATCAGCATTGTGGAACAGCATGCTCGTGTGCCTCATGCCAATTGGACCGCCCCGCCGTGTGCCAGCAAACTCCCTGCCCGAGCAAACCTTGCATGTTCACCCACACCTGCACAGGTGTCTTTTGCCTGGTCCGGCTTCAACAACGCCATGGGCTCAGCTCTGCATTGCCTGCCCCACGATTCCAGATCTTGAGTGCTGCTGTGTTCGCCCACACCTGCACAGGTCTCCTTTGCCTGGTCGGGCTTCAACAACGCCATGATCTCCAACGTGGGCATGGTGCTGCGCAACATCTACTCCAAGAAGTTCCTGGGCCAGCTCAAGGTGAGGAGTTCTTTTGCATTCAACAGTCCAACCGCACCAGTTTACCTGCAGAAGCCAAGTGGGGCGGGATCGATGGCATCGAGGAGGCACGCCAGCCGTCCAGATTTGAGCAGCGCCTCCCGTCGAGCAATCCACAAACAAGTTCAATCTGCAGTACAGCCCATCAGCTTGTCACTGAGTCATCCCCCTCCCACTGCCACTCTTCCTGCAGCTGGACGGCATCAACCTGTTTGCCATCCTGTCCATCATCTCCATCTTCTACTGCCTGCCCTGCGCACTGGTGATTGAAGGTGCGCGGTGGAACTGGAAGGATTGAGTGGGGTGTGCACGCTTGCACAGGAGGCACGACCACCTGCCCTGCGCATTGGCGCTAAAAGGTGGGCCGGGGCGAGGCAGATAGCAGCGGCTGGTGGAGCGATGGGGTCAGAGTGTGACTGCAGCGTGCAGGCTGCAGTTGACTGCACCCAAGGCTCCGCTCTGCGCCAGGCTGCTGACACTCCCCCACGGCTGTGTGCTGCTCCCGCAGGCTTCAAGGGCGGTGTGAACCAGTGGGCGCCCATGTGGGACGCGGGTGAGCACGCCTGAATAGCGCACTGCAGAATTAGGGTTGCAGTGTGGCTGCTGCCCTGGCTCACTCTGCCCTTCGGCATCCTGCCTCGCTTCTGCTTGCGGTGCTGGCCGTACCTGCCCTTGCCTTCTGCTGCCCTGCGCTGACCTCCCACTGCCCTGCCCGTGCTGTCCTGCAGCGGTGCTGGCCTCGGGCGGCCTGGCCGCCTGGATCAAGCTGCTGGTTTTTGGCGGCATCTTCTACCACCTGTACAACCAGGTGGGCTTTAATTCCTGGCAAACTGCCAAACTCAAACTGTGCCGTTCCTCCGCTGTTTTGGCGGGCTGCGAGGCGAACATGGCCGGCCAGATAGCCGCTGTTTGAGGCTTCTCTCCCCGCCCTCGCCCCCTCCCCTCCCAGGCCTCCTACATGGTGCTTGACCAGGGCATCTCTCCGGTGACCTTTTCAGGTGGGCAGCGTGGCCTGCACTCCTGCAATTTGCACCCAGTCAGCACGCTCAAGCGTCCTGCACCAATGCCGCTGATGCCCAGCCATGCAGCGACAGAGCTCGATGACGTGCCAAGCAACAACATACCCTGCAATCAACTGGTCTTCTCTGCTAGCCCGTTGATGAGTATCTCTAGCTGCCTCCCATCCTGCAGCGGGCAACACCATAAAGCGCGCGGCAGCACAGCTCCCTGGCAATGACTGGCCTCTTCCGCCACTCCGTTGACCACACGTCCCAACTTCCTCCCCCCTGCAGTGGGCAACACCATGAAGCGCGTGGCGGTGGTCGTCTCCTCGGTGCTCTTCTTCAAGAACCCGGTTTCGAGTGAGTGGATGGATTGAACGCGGCTGAGCGCATGGATTTGATGCCTGTGGGGCAGTCAGTCCGAGGTGTCGGTCTGCTATATCAGCAGAGCTTCTGCGGTATCAGCAGAGCTTTGTGCGCTGCTCAAGCTTGCACTTGCACAGTGCTGCCTGGCGCTGCACCCACGCCACAGCCGCTCCGGAACCAAACAGCCTCCCTGTTGTCTGCCATTTGCAGTGCTGAACTGGGTGAGCAGCATGGTCGCCACGTTTTTGCGCTAGCCCCTTTTCCCTCACCTCTGGATCCCTCTGCCCCTACCAATGCCTGCAGTGCTCAACTGGGTGGGCAGCATGATCGCCATGCTGGGCTCCAGCCTTTGTCGCTCACTTCATGGTTACTATGCCCCTTCCCCTCCCCTGCGCAGTGCTCAACTGGGTGGGCAGCATGATTGCCATGCTGGGCACCGGCCTCTACTCGCTGGCCAAGCAGAAGGCCTCGGATGACGCCAAGAAGGCCAAGGCCGCCGCTGCCCAGGGCAAGGCGGCGTAAACAGCCAGGCCAAGACTGCTGCTGCCCAGGGCAAGGCGGCATAAACAGCCAGATGGCAGGGCGGCATGAGCAGCCAGGCCAGCGGCTGCTGCCCAAGGCAGGGCGGCGTGCCGCGAATTGTGCGCGTTGGCAGCCCGTGCACAGCTGGCCAGTGCGGCCGCCGCACAGGGCCAGGCGGCGTGGGCAGCAGCCAGGGCCAGGCGGCACGAGCATGCACTCCGGCAGCCCATGCGGGCGCTGCAGTTGGCCTGGTTGCATCGCGGCGCTGTCGCCATGCTGTGACATGGCAGTTGCTGCCGGTCAGGCCGAACACTGTGCAGGCCGGCCCAGTTGCCTGCAGCATTTTGTGACGCCGACAGACACACCCTTTTGGCACCCCTACTGTTGTTTTGGCTCGACCAACCTCCGTACCCCACCCCACCACACTACCCATGATAGACAGATGCTGCTTCTGAGTTGGACGCCACCGCCCCTCTTGACACGACTCTCCGTCCAAACGCATGTGCGCCTTTTCTATTCACGCGGTTTTTCTATCGGCGCAGCGCTGAGCGTCTCGTGCTCCCTCCCAACCCCTCCACACCAACCAACCCGTCAACCTTGTGTAAGACTTGGGCGGCTGTGAAAGCAGCTGCGAGACTGGCGGCCCAGCTGAGTCAGCAGGCAGCTGAGTCAACAACAAGTGCAGTGTGGTCGTGTGCAGCAATAGTGCATTGCAGGCCGTGGGTACAAAGGAAGTGATGTGATGCATAGGAATCGAAAAATCGATGGCAACGAAAAGAATGTGCAAGAATGTAAACAAAGGCAGTGCGTATAGGAAGGTGTGGCTTTCTAACTCTCTATCAATCAATCTACTGCAGCAAAATTGCAGTTGGGTTGAAACTATCAAAGTTGAGTTTGGGGAGTCAGGGAATGGCTCAGCAGTCAGCATCTATATACAAGGCCCAGCTACCTGCTGCTTGCAACCAGATCGCAACACGTGTTTAGCGCGTCAGCACGACCGTTGCAATCTCCGGCTGGTCGACCCCAAAGCGCAGCGAATAGGCGCCGCAGGGCGGTGCGGGGTCGCCAAAGCCAGCCCAAGCGGAGCGCGAGCCGCCGCCGACGTCCAGCTTGAAAGTGAGGGTGGTGGAGGCGCCAGGTGCCAGCTGGGTGGTACGCCGGTATCCCACCAGCCGCTTGACAAGCTCTGTAGATCCGACCGCCGCGTTGCAGCCGGACAGGCGGATTGCAGTGCGCATGCCGGGGCCGGCGGCGGGTGAGATTCCAACATAGCGCATAAACGCCAGGACAGCGGTATCAGCAGGGAAGCCGCCGGTGTTGCGCACAGCCACCGTGGCGTGGGCGGCGCCGGCATACGCCACCAGGGAGCGAACGCCGATCGAGAAGGTTGTGTAGCTCAGGCCGTGCCCAAAATCGTACAGCGGGGCCTCCATGCGCTGGGGGCCCGCCCACTTGCCAGGCTGGTAGTAGCTGCGGGTGAGAAAAGAAGGGCGGCACAAGCAGCCGGTGAGTATGCGTGGGGCGTGGGAGGCTGCAAGCGGACGGGCTCTGCTGAGCTACCAGGCGCTCCCACTGCTGCCCAGCGGACCGTAAGCCTTGCTTTGCAGCGCAGCGCAGCACAGCTTGCGGGCAAACAGCAGCAGAACTTCCAGGCAGACTGAGCAGCAACAATGGACAGCGCACCGGTATGTGCGGCCGGGGTAGGTGGCTGAGGAGCGCATGCGGATGTCGGTCATGGGCAGCTGCGTGTAGCTCTCCTTGTACCTGAGGAGGAAAGCAGATTGAAGAAGAGCCTCTGATCACTCTGGGCGGCTGTGCGACCATGTTCCAGGTGATGCACCCTGGCGGCTGTCGCCAGATAGCGGCACCCCTACTCTGCCGCACTCGTGCTCCCGGCTCGCCGCCACAGCTGTCGGAATTGCGCCCTGCCCTGAGCAGCCCCTCACCAGCTCAGCGGCGTGCGGCCAGAGGGCGACACCTTGCCAAACAGGATGTCAGCGAGAGCTAGGGAGCCCAGCTGGCCGGGGTACCTGATACCGGGTACAGGAAGGGTGCACAGACTTGTTTTTCGGCGGAACTGGAACGCAAGTTACTAGCACTGGCCCGCAAGGCGGCTGCCAGCAAAGGTCTGATCCCAGCATGCTTACCACGCGGAAAGAATAGCCGCCACACGCGGCGACGCCTGCAGCTCCGACACATCAATCGGGCCGTTGTGCACCAGCACCACAACCAGCGGCTTGGTGGTCCGGGAAGCAAGCGCCTGCACAGGGCACATGCGCAGGGCACATGTGCAGTCAGAGGGTCCGCATTGCAGAGGCAGGGAAGCAGGCGGACACAGCTCCGCAGGGCCCGCCGAAATGCGACACCTGCCCTGCAAGCCAGCTGCAGCTTGAGGCCGGCACATGCCACCGCCTGCCATGCGTCACACTACATCAGCTGCCGCCCGCACCCACCTTCCATAGCCTGTCTTGGTAGGGGGTTCAGTCGCAGCGTCTCACGATCCGTGCCCTCCCCCTCGAATGGCTGGTCGTACGGGTTGCCTCCGCCGCTGCTGGCCGCTTTCTTGGAGGTCCGGCTCCCCAGCACCAGAATGCAGGCGTCCTATGGCAGAGGGTGGGAAGGGCGGGCATGCCAGGGAAGGCGCAAGGCACGGTTTGGGTCTAAGCGGGCAGCTGTAGTGCATCACAGCTGGTGCCGCACTGTCTCAAATTGCCGGCCGCACACTGTAACTGCACAGCAGCCGCTGCCCTCCACCCACCGCTGCCTGGCAGCGCGCCACATCAGCCTTCTCATTTGCATCCGTCCACTTGAGCGCGTTTGCGTCGCCGCCCCAGGTGACGGCGGCGCCAGGCAGCGCCAGGCGCACAGCAGCCAGCGGGGTCACCACCTCAGAGGGAGTCGCGCCGTAGTACTTGCTGCAGGGAGGAAGGAAGCATGCAAGGTTGGGCATGGCGGTGTGCTGTGCCTGTCACAAGGTTGGGTATATATGGCGGTCTGCCCAGTCGATGAGCTTGGTGAACTCCAGCTGCCGCCACTGGTGCTGGTGCTGCTGAGCGCGCACAGCTGGCGCCTGCTGCTGCCACCCTTCTTTCATGGCAAAGCTTAGCCCTCGCTCACCCCAGCAGGTACTCCTTGACATTGGCAAACGGGCCCAGCACCGCCACTTGCTTGAGCGCAGCGGGGCGCAGCGGCAGTGCGCCGGCCTGGTTCTGCAGGCGGGCAGGGGTGCGTGCAGGCAACTAGGCTCAGTCACTGCAGCTTCCAACAAGACAAATGAAGCCCTGAGGGTCATGTGCTCAGCAGGCTGCTGTGCCTGGCGCCTGGAAGCTGCTGAGGTTCTGCCTTCCGCCAAAGTGGAGTGCACTCTCCGTGCAAGCAGCACTAGTCCACCGCACGGCAAAGTGAACGCACCTTAAGCAGCACAATGGACTTGCGGGCAAGCTCCCTTGCGGTGTTGGCGTACTGCACAACGTGGCAGGCGGGAGGGTGGGCAAGGCAGGGTGGTGGGTGCAAGCAGCCTCGAGCCCGCTCGCCAGAATGTGGCAGGCAGCAGCTGGCAGCAGCAGTGGCTACAGGCACATGCCACAGGCAACAGCGGCACCGCGGCAGCAGAGTCAACTCCAGGCTAGAGCGCTGCGCATCCTGGCCGGACATGCACAGCACTATTTAGACAGCAGGCTCGCGCCTGCTTGGTGGAGATTGCATTGTCGTTGAGGTGGGCAAAGGGCTGGGCAGTGGGCAAGTTGAAGTGGCCCATGCTGCGGCGGGTGGAGGGGATTGGCTGCTTTTAGTTGGTGCCTGCAGCAGGCCGTACGTGCAGACTGGCGGCAGCAATGGCTGATGACACCGCTTGTGCAAGCAGTAGGTGCGACCACATGCTAACGCATTAAGCAGTCTGCTGTGCTGCCCAGCAGGCTGGCACACCGCACGCGGGCGCGCAGCACACGCCGCGTTGCGCGGTCCAGCTCAGTGGCGGTCAGGTCGCTGGGGATCTGCAGGCGGGGTAGGGAAACCGCACGCAGACATGTGCTGGCAGTCAGCCCTGCCTGCTTGTCTCCCTGCAGTGCCACCATTCCTGACCAGCTGAGCCAACAGCCACTTAGTCGGTTTCCCACCATGCTTTCACGGCAACACACACCGTGTCTCCCTCCCTAACGCACCAGTGAGTAGCTCTCCTTGCAGATCAGGTCGGTGCCGGCCTTGAAGGCATCCGCAACCGTCTTGTTCAGGTTGCCTGAGTTCATGTTTGGTTTGGGGGACTTGCTGGACTGCATGGCGCAGCAGTCGGGGAGAAAGCAGGCGGCAGGGCGGGAGCAAACGGTTAGGGATAGCAGCGGCAGCGACAGCGGCAGCAGCAGCAGCGGCAGCAGCGGCGGCATGTGCGCAGTCGACTTCACATCAAATCGACGCATGTGGGCCAGCACTGCTGTGCAGGCACAGCATGCGAAGCAGGCATGGCACAACAGCCCAGCGCAGCGCAGCAGGCCCACCGCGTGCTTTAGCGCGTTGCAGTCGGTCGTCACATGGCCCTCCCAGCCGGTGCCGCGCAGGCCGTTGAGGAGCTGGGGGTTGGCACACGATGTGGTGCCGTAGTCTGTTCAGAGGGAGAAGCAGTGGATGGTAGGCTGTGGGGCTGGGTGGGCAGGTGGCCGTGGTGCCACTACAATGGCCCCGTTGCATGCGAATGAGCCAGCACATGGGGCATGCAAGTCCCGATGGGGGAACATAAGCTGGCTGCATCGACAGGAGCTCAGCCGCCAGCAAGGGGTGATTCAATGTGCTGCACTGTTTTACGCACAGCGGTTGTAGGAGCACATGAAAGACTGAGCCTTGGCTTCGATGCACCCCTCAAAAGGCACCTGCGCAGAGTAATGGCAGCGATCGGGTGGCGCCGTACAGGATGTGCGACCCTGGCAGCTGCCGTGCAAGCTTGCTGCTGCTCCAGCCCTGCCGTCAGCCATCACCTCTACAACGGCTAGTGCGTGCTTGCGCGAACACCTTACAAGCAACACAAAATGTGCGCCATCTCACCATCCACGTGTCACGGACATCGCGCACATCCGGCCAAGCATCGATCGTGTAGCGCGTGGTGCCCCTCCAGCTCTCCAGATCGTTGTTGATGAAGTGCTGCGGGTGTGCAGCGATGCATGCATAAGGCCAGTCAGAAGGGCAAGTGGCGGCGGCAGCAGACCCGTGGCCGCCGCTACGGAGATGGGGACAGCTTTGTGCTCGACAAGTTTGAACTGGGCTGGTTCTGATGGGCAGTCCTGCGCCTTGACGGACAGCTCGGCCCCAGTCCAAACCGCCTCACCTTGCACGTGGCGCCGACCTTGATGTACGTGCCGTTGTCGCCCTGGAGCCCACGCACAAAGGCTGCGGGCAGGCGCACAGGGTTGCAGGCAAATCCACTTGCATGCGAGCTGAAGATTTATCCGAGCGGGCCACCTGCCATAACCAGCAGTGCACTGCAGCAGGCAGTGGCACACAGGTAGGCGGCTAAGAGAGCCAGTGTCTGCACAGTGTGCTTACCGGCAGCGTAGTTCCGGGAGAGCAGCGGGTCCTCTCCAAAGGTTTCGCACAGCCGCCCCCAGCGAGGGTCCCTCACAATGTGCACGTGGGGGCCTGCAGCAAGCGGCGTCAGCAATGCAGTTGGGCGCAGTGCATCGCCGCGGCAGCAGATCAAGGCCCCTCTTCTAGCTGGTGAAAGAACAGCTGCTGCTTTTTTCCCAGCGGCTCACCGAAGCAGTTGGTGAACAGCGGCACCAGTTGCCCCTCCCGAACCACCTTGTTGTACATGGCTCGCATGCTGCAGGGGGCATGGGCCAGGTGGATGGACACGACCGTGTGATGGCTTGCTGCCTCTGCAGCAGCTGCTACCGTAGCACTGAACGCAGGGCAGGGCTACACAAACAGCAGCAATACTGCAGGGCGGTCAGCCGGTACTCACGCATCGCCGATCTCGTTAGCGGCGCGGTAAGCCAGAGCGTCGTCAAATGCCGCCGCCCAGCCAATGTTCTGCAGCAGAGGGTTGGAGGGTTGGAGGGTTGCAACAGCAATCCGGGTGGCAGCCATGCCAGGTAATGCAGGCTTGCGGATGACTGCAAAACGACCGCGGCAAGCCTGTGCATTGCATGCCTCTGCTGCTGCCGCCGCTGCTGCCGCCCCCGCTGCTGCCGCTGCCGCCGCTGAGGTGTCCCGCACAGGTCATTTTCCTCGTATAAAGCGCTCGACCTTACCATGGGGTAGCTGACGCCTGAAGCGGCTTTGATGTCGCCGACAGCGCCGGTCCTTAGCCCCTGCACAAACACGGCCATGGGTCGATTGGCTGGTGAGAGAGCAAATGGTGCCAATCCCATGGCAGTGATGCGGCATTGCCATTGCATGGGCAGGGTGGCCGCGGCAGCCACTGGTGTAAATGCAGGCGGGTCTGCCGCAGCAGACACAGCAGGGAGCGCAGCGAGGCAGCACGGCACTCACATGCAGGCACTCGACCCACCAGCCGAAGGCTGCAAAGTGGGACGAGGGGGGAAACACAGGGGAAGCGTTGAAACCCAGCGGCAGCACACCGAAGCTGGCGCGCTGCCCAGATGGACAAGGCACATACGACAGCCCATGACTCCCGCTGCAAACTGCTCCCACCGCCCCGCTCCTGCCCACCTGGCACGCCCAGGCGCGGCACCGCCTGCGCCGTCTCGGTCTGCAGCTGCGCCACCTTTTCCTGGGTGGTCATGGCTTTGAGCAAGGCATCCACTCGGGCCTCAACAGGTAGGGCATGGTTGTACCTGTACAGAGAGCGGGAGGGCTTGGGGTTAAAATTGGTTGCCGTAGCTCAGCAGCAGCGCGACAGTGAAACCGCCGTCCCGCAGGGGTTGCTTCGCACCAGGGCCACAGAGCGGGGTTGACCGCCGCCGCCGCCGCGCTGGGGCGGGAGCTCTGCGGCAGCAGCAGCTGCTCCAGAGGGTACTCGCCCACCCACTCGGAAGTATACTGCTCGCTCTGGTCCTCTGCTGGGAGGGGCGGGCGGGACCAGGGGTGGGCAGGACGGTGAGCCGGTGGCAGTTAGCGGCAGGCGGCAGGCGGTGTGAGCGGCAGGCGAGTGGGCGGCAAGGTCTTCCCAGCTGCTGTTGCCGGCGGCGCTTGCAGCCAGCAGCAGGGCCGGATCTCCTGTATATTTGTGCATGCATGCCTGCGCAGGCATGCTGTCACGCTGGAAGATTAGTGAGATACCCAGGCCGGCGGCCGAGCGGCGGAGCACCTGCACATACCGTCGCCGCCAGCAGCAGCGGCGCCAGCAGCAGGAGCAGCGGCGCCGTGCGTGGGCGCCTTGAACCCATCTGTGCAGCCTCTGCGCGGTGTCTGGCGTGGCCGATGGCGGCCGAGCGGCACTGTCGGGCGAGCTCGAGTGATGGAGGGTTTGCAGGCTGCGGGTGTCACGGCAAGGCTACTGTGAGCTATATTGATGCCTGTGAGCGCTGCTAGATGTTGAGAAGTTGCAAATGCTGCGTGCCCTCGAGTAACATATGGTGTACGAGCTGCGCTGCCCTGATGCACCGTCTCCGCAGCCTCGGGCCGCACGGCACCGCCGGAAACTTGCCGTTGAAGTACCTTGCAAGTCGATCCGATGCTCGCACGGCCGCCGGTTAGAGCGCCTGGCCCGGCGGTTGGGCGGCGGGTGCGATGTCGCCGCCGCTGCCGCCGCCCGCAGCGATCCGTCATCCTCGCACCACATCTCGACGTGATGGGCTTACATGGCCCAACAACAGCAAAAATGAAGTACTATGCGGCTCACATCTCCGTGCACCGCTCACTGCTGCCCCTCAGTCTGCTGCTGCTCCGGCTGCTGCGGCTGCTCTGCAGCGCCGCTGTCTCGTGCCTCCCCCTGCCGCTGCAGCGCCCAGGCCAGCTGCCCAAACTGCTCCAGTGTTAGGTCCTGCAGGAGAGTGGGAGCAGGCGGCAGGGTGCAAGCTGTGACTAGGTGTGCAGCAAAGAGTCTGGGCTTCATCCCGCCGGCCAGGCAGCGCTAGTTCTAAGTTGTTTTCGGCACTTCCAAGCAGGCATGTGGGGGACAGCTTGCAGCAATGGAGCAGATGCTGCGGCAGAGAGTGCAGTGCAGCACTACAGCTGCTGCTATCCATAACCCATGCACGCTTCGCATTGCTTTTTTCCTGATCAGCCTGCCCCACCTGGGCACGCGCGTCCTCGCTCAGCCCGCAAGCCGCCAGCGCCGCCGCCACCTCCCCCGGTTCGTACAGCGGGCGCAGCGAATTGCGGGCGACCTTGCGCCGCTGGCTGAACGCCTTCTTGACCTGCGGGGGGCGGAGGAGGGGGCGCGGTGAGATGACATGACTGAGGAATGCCCATTGGATGTTTCCTGCAAGAATGGTGTAACAGCAGTGGCAGGGCTACACCTGCAGACACAGATGGCTCGCACATCCTTGCGAGGGCTGCCTGCTTGCCTTCACTCCAAACCAACGCGCACTCACCAGTGCCACAAAGCCCGCTTCGCTGGGCACGTGCAGCCGCTGGTCGGGTGGCGTGAGTTTGAAGCGCACCACGCAGCCGTGCACCTTGGGGGCGGGGTGGTACTTGCGGCGGTCGATGCGGAAGCTGTGGAGAGAGAAGGAGGAACATGACAAGCCAATAGTCAACTCAACTGTGCGTGGATGGACAGTGTTGCGCCTAGCCACACACGTACGTGGCAGCACACCACAAGCAGCAGCCAGCCCACAGCGCAGGGTGGCAGAAACTGAAGTACGGTCCGGCCTGGCTTGCCCACAGCCAGCTGCTCACAGGTACTGCGGGCGGCAGTAGTAGAGCGTGAGGATGTCTGCAGCTGCCATTCAAACTGCCATTGCGCCACCCCCAAATCCAACCCAGCCAGCCCGATCCTCACAGGTACTGCGGGCGGCAGTAGTAGAGTGTGAGGATGTTCATGGCGCGCCAGTCGGCGGCGCCCGGGTCGACCTGCGTCAGCCGCACCCCCACTTCGTCCTGCAGCAGGTGAAGCAGAGTACAGGGTGGAAGGTTGCAGCGAAGCACTGGAGTGGCGGTGCGGAATAGCATCTGGCAGGTGCCTGCCGCACCCCCACCTCGTCCTTCGGTAGGTGAAGCAGGGCAGAGGGTAGAAGGTTGCAGCAAGGAAGCGCCAAGCAGCCTCACCCAGCCCCACGAGAGCACACACAAAAGCAGCACAGCCTTCACTTTCACCGCACCTGCAGCATGAAGTAGAGATCTGAAATGTGGTCCCCCAGCGGCAGCATCTGCAACGTAGGCGGCACAGCCAGACGCTCAAATGTGGGTGGTGAGCCGATGTCAGCAGCAATGCACAGTTGAGCACCAGCAAACACGCAGGCAGGTGAGGTAAGCAGCGCAGGTGCCCAACCGGACCGCCGTGCAGGCAATTAAGCCCACTTCTGTTGCAGCTGCCTCCACTGCTGCCCACCTGCACCAGGCAGTCCTTGGTGATGTAGTACGGCAGATTAGCCACCACCTTCACTTTCCGCCGGCCGGGCTGCTGTGCGTGTTGCGCCTGCTGTGCCTGCTGCCCCGCCTGCTGCTTAGTGACAGCAGGCTGCTGCACATCCTGCTGCCGCTCGCCGCTGGCGCTCGTTGTCCCCTGCTGCTGCGCCTGCTGTGCCTGCTGCGCCAGCTCGGCAGCGTGCTGGTGCATGCCGGCCAGCAGCTGCGGCAGGTCCTGCCGCAGAATGTCGCCGCAGACCAGCCGCAGCTGCGGCACCTGCAGTACCGTTGAAAACGGGGCAAGCGAGGGAGGCTTAAAAGGAAGCAAAGCGGCCGCGAGCAATGCTGGCAACTGCACACCAGCCAGCTAAGCGGACCTGGCAAAGGCCTGCCACTCTTCCTACAGCAATCGGCACAGACATGGCCATCCGACTCACCGCTGCAAATTCCTCTGCCAGCTGGTCGGACAGGGCATAGTCCTTTTCCACTGCCGTCACCAAGGCCCCTGCAGCCAGCAGGTGCCGCGTCAGGTTGCCGGTGCCTGCAGGCAACGACAGATGTGGATGCAAAGTTCAGGCAGCAAGGCAGAGCATCCGCCATGAGGCGTTGCAAGCAGACCACGCAGACAGTACTAGGCAAAGCTGCAAGCCAGCGCCGCGTCAATCGCCTGGTAACCACGCATGCAGCACGTGTGCACTCTGCCCTCCGCTGCCGCGCACCCGGCCCGATTTCGAGGACCAGGTCTCCCAGCTGCACCCCTGCCGCCTCAACAATGGAGCTCAGCACACCATCGTCAAGCATGAAGTTCTGCCCCAGGGACCTGTAGGAAGGGGATTCTTGTTATATACCTGGTGAGATGACATGAGCAAAGCTGGAGGGCGAGGGCCGCACCGGCGGCAGCAGCAGGCGGCGCCCAAGGAGCGGCGGCGGCGGCGGCACGCCCGGCTCACTTCTTGGGCTTGATGTCCGCCTGCTGCAGCCGTTTGCGCGTGTCGGCCGACTTCTTGTCCCACAGCCAGCCCACGGCCGGGACGGCTGGGGAGGCAGGGGCGGCTGCCGAGCGTGACGCCGGCTGCTGGCCCGGCTGCTGCGACCTCACAAACACAGTGCGACGTCGGCCATTATGCTGGGCTGCCGCGGGAGCGGCGGCAAGCACCGTGCAGGCCATTGCAAAGTCGTCCGGCCGCTGAGCTCAATCAATATGCCTGTTGGACGCCACAATGAGTTTGCAAGGTGCACAGCCTGAGTTGAAAGTCGCGATCGCTGCCCATGCATGGCGCCATCTTGCCTGCCGCCAGCGCCGCCAGTCCCGCCGGGCCCAGCCACCATCTACACGTTGCTCTTCTTCCACAGTGTTGCAGGGCATCACAGCCTTCACCGCGTTTGATAGGTGACATTGCAGCTGTTGCATCCCATCTATTCGTTGTAGTGTGCCGGCTGCTGATGCCGCTGCCGCCACCGCACCACCCTCATGTGTGTGCCCCACCCCACCCCACCCCACCCCACCCTCCGCCCGACCATGTTTGCCTGGGTGCATGGTTTCTGCCATCCCCTCTCATTTCCTTTGTCCAGGCACACATTCCTTCTGCTTCAGAGAGGTGCAGGTAGTTGTGGGCAGCTGTCCCAAGCAGCCGCAGCGAGCTTCCGCAGCACCGGCGTCCTGTAGCGTCCCCTTTGCTGCCGCCACAGACGCGACACTGCTGCTCATGTTTCTGCCATCCCCTCTCATTTCCTTTGTCCAGGCACACATTCCTTCTGCCACAGAGAGGTGCAGGGAGTTGCGGGCAGCTGTCCCAAGCAGCCGCAGCGAGCTTCCGCAGCACCGGCGTCCTGTAGCGTCCCCTTTGCTGCCGCCACAGACGCGACACTGCTGCTCATGTTTCTGCCATCCCCTCTCATTTCCTTTGTCCAGGCACACATTCCTTCTGCCACAGAGAGGTGCAGGGAGTTGCGGGCAGCTGTCCCAAGCAGCCGCAGCGAGCTTCCGCAGCACCGGCGTCCTGTAGCGTCCCCTTTGCTGCCGCCACAGACGCGACACTGCTGCTCATGTTTCTGCCATCCCCTCTCATTTCCTTTGTCCAGGCACACATTCCTTCTGCCACAGAGAGGTGCAGGGAGTTGCGGGCAGCTGTCCCAAGCAGCCGCAGCGAGCTTCTGCAGCACCGGCGTCCTGTAGCGTCCCCTTTGCTGCCGCCGTTTGTGCGCTGGCGGGTGGGTGCACGTGCTGCAGCACTGCCTCAGTTTCTAAGGTGCCACGGCCTGCTGCATGGGTCGGCAGTGAGTGCTGGGGGCCTGCATCTGCAGGACACCTGCTGATGTGGTTAGAAACTGGGGGCGCCGCACCGTCATGGCGTTTGCGGCGGCTGGCGGCGGCTTGTTGCCATGGCAGCAGTCGCCTGCTAGTCGCCCGCTTCCTTACTGTTGTTCTTGCCTCGCTGCTTCACTTGTGTTCCATCTATTCAATATTTCCTTTGTCGAGCCGTGTTTGCTTTCAAGTTTTTACTTAAGGCATGGGTCAGGCATCAGCAGGCAGCGGCAGTGGCAGCACAAAGGGTTCCCATTCATCAGTGAAAGCTCTGTAAATCGAGCATACATACTCGCTGGCCTCTGCCTTTGCACCTTCCTCTCCTTGCTCCGCTGCTGCCGCCGGTGGCTGCGTCAGCGATGGCCCCACTGCTAGCGCTGCCGCGGCTGGGCTGGCCGCCTGGCTGCCCTCTGCTGCTGCTGCTCCTGGCGCAGCTGTGAGTGTGGTCCTCACCAGCTCCTGCTGATGCACAATGCTGCACTCTCTGCTGCTGCCGCTGCTGCTACCGCTGCTGCTGCTGCCGGCCGCTGGCCGGACGCCCACCCAGACGTCCCGAGCTGCAGTGACCGCCCCAGCAAAAAGCTCAACCAGTACAAAGTGGTGAGCTTTGATCGTCTCCTCCCTGCTGCCACCACTGCTGCTGCCGCTGCCATCCGCACTGCCACGTCCAGCTGCTGCGCCAAGTGTGCCCGCTGCGCCTGCCGTGCCGGCAGCAGGCACATCGCTGTCGTAGCTGCTCTCGTGCGGCTGCGGCGCCTCGGCTGGTTCAGGTGCCGGGAAGGAGTGGACTCGAGGCACCACCGCAGCATTCAGGTAGACGGTGCCGGTGCGAGGGTCAACTTCGACCATGTTGCGGTGGCCGCGCCCTGCAAAGAAGCAAGAATAGGAGGCTGGCTGCAGTGAGTAGAGTCATGCGGGTTTGTCCCAACAGCGTTGAGGTACACGGTGACTGGGGTGCAATCCGCCCTGTAGCGATATCCTGGCCTGCATAGGAAGTGCGGCAGCTGCATGGGTGGAAGCAGTGAGGCGGCAGCAGGCAAAGGCAGCGCAGCTTTGTCCTCACCAGTTTGTGCTCGCCAGTTTGTCCTCCCCAGTTTGTCCTCCCCAGTTTGTCCTCAGCAGTTGCCAGCGCAACTGGCGAGGCCACATTGTTGGAGCGGCAGCAGCCAGAGGCAGCACAGCTTTGTCCTCCCCAGTTTGTCCTCCCCAGTTTGTCCTCACGAGTCTGTCCTCCCCAGTTTGTCCTCAGCAATTGCCAGCACAACCCTAAATACCACCCAGCACAACTCATCCCTGTCTTGCCCTCACCCTTCAGCTGGCTGTGCATGTGGCCGAACAGCACCAGCGGGATGCGCAGGCCCTGGGCGTGCATCATGTCCAGCGCCTCCTGCGACCAGAGAAAGCAGGAAGGCAGAACTTATTAACATCAGACGCAGGAAACCGGACACAGATCAGGCTGCTTCTGCAACTGGCGGCTCCACCCAGGGGCACATGCGCACATAACCGGGTGCCAACCTGCAGGTCTCGGTCCCCATGGTCTGCCTCCGGGTCAGTCCAGTCGACGCCGCAAATGCAGTGGCGGCGGTCGCCCAGCCCCGCGGGACCCTGGTGCGCCACCACCACCTACGCAGTTTGGTGAAGATAAGGCAGGCACAGCTGATCAGCTGCCATGTGGGAGGCCCTACGCGGCGCCAGCTACGACCACGGCTGTCACAAAACCAATCGCTGCTGCCCTTGAGCCTGCAGTGTTGAGTGCCCATAGGGAGTGGCCGCACCTTGCAGTCGCCCTCAGCCGCCCCCAGCGCCACGTCCAGGGTGCTGGCGACCATAAAAGACGGCATGGCAGCAGCATCTCAACCGAAAAGCATCACCTTGCAGTCGCCCTCTGCAGCCCCCAGTGCCACGTCCAGGATGCGCAGCGCCGAGTCCTGGGGCCCGCCCACCCCGTAGTGCTCCTCGTAAAACTCTGCAGGACACAAATGACAAGAAAGCAGAGGATGAGAGTGCGTATTGTTCCTTGCCATCATCTGTAGAACAGCAATGGCAGTGCCTGGTTTCACGGCAGTTTTCGTGTTGCAGCAAAGCCTGGTTTTGGCAGTGTATGACCTTGCAACAGTGTCTGATTTCAGCAGCGGCAGAGTCTGCATTTGGCCTGCCTACATCGCCACCCCTCGCTCACCCCGCCCCTTGCCTGCCCTACAACTGCACCCTCCCCTGCTGCTCACCCGCCACGTCGCTCCACTGCTTGCCGCCCTTGCTGAATGGGCGGGCGCCCACCAGGGTGAGCCCCAGCTCCGGAAAGCGCTTTGAGGAGTAGCCCACATGGTCGCTCCCCAGCGCATCCAGCTGGCGGGCGATGGCGGGCGTGCTGCCGCCGGGGGGAGGGGCTGTTGGGTGGGCAGGGGAGAAGAGGGGAAGGGAAAGGAACCCAGGGATGAGCAAGCAGGATGTGAGGTTTGCAAGGTGGCGGGCGCAGCGTAGCCAGCAGGTAAGCCAACCCTGCAGGCAAGTGCAGTGCAGCGGCCAAGGCGGTTGTCGAGCTGAGCATGAGTGCAGCCAACGGTTTCCCGCCCAGCCAGCCCCAACCCCACCTTCGCTGAACGCCTCCCGGGCCGCCAGGCTGCTGCTCTGCAGCATGGCGCGCGCAAAGCGCCGGCGGCCGTTGGGCGTGAGGCTGAACCTGCAGGGCACAGCGGGAAGATTCAGGACTGACATGAGGTATAGCTGCAGCGTTCAGGGCGAAACTTCTGAGGTGGAGACAGGAGCTTGCTGCTGCGTGCCTGCTAGAGAAACCCAGTAGTTGCTATGCAGGTTGAGCAGACAGCAGCATTTGCCCAGCACGAGCATGAAACTTACCAGGCATCGTGGTTGCCCAGGCACACTGCCTTGGGCAGCGGCAGCGCCGCTATCCGCTGCACCAGCTGTAGAATGCAGGGGCAGGCAAGGCAGCATTGTTCAGCTCAGCAAATGGCCGTGCACGGCTCACAAAAGGTTGCAGGCGTGCACGCTGGGCACATACCATTGCGCATAACAGTGTCATCTAGCTGCATAGCTGCATAAACTGGCCACCCTAGCTGTTTGTTGCCCATGGCCTCACCTGCACGTTCTCCTCCCCGAAGTCGCCCACAAACACCGCCACGTCAGCACCCAGCCATGCCAGCGCCGCCTCGCTGCGGGCAGGGTGGGCATGCAGGTTGGGCTGCTTGTGTGGATGCGAGGCAAAGCATGCAGGTTTGAAAGGTGGAGGCGAGGCAGGGCAAGCAGGCACAAGGTGGCCTGCAACCTAAAGTGTTGTTGGGCGCGCCTGGCTGCGGCACTGTACATGCGGAGGACGGCGACAAAGCACGTTCTGATAACTAAGGATAACTAAGCAGCAGCCAACCCGCACGCTCACCTGTCGGCATCCCACTGCGAGTGAACATCACCCACGACTGCAGGGCAGGACGAAATGTGAGTGATATTTCCAGGATAGGAATCTGCGGCGCAACACAGCTCACAACAGGCTGTGTGCGGTGCAAATGCCAACCAATGCCGCACCTGCTAGCGTGACCCTGCGGTGTGGCTGCGGCTGCGACTGCTGCTGGCGTGGCGGCGGCATGCGCTGCGGGCTGCGCCCTTCTTGGCGAGCCGACGGCGGCGGCCGAACGGGCGGCGGGCGCAGCTGCGTGGGCGCCGCCGGTTGCTGCGCCTGCTCCACCAGGCGCTTGGAGGGCGGTGTTGGGCGCTGCAGGACGGCTGCCACGGTCAGGGAGCGCTGCCTGAGCTGCGGGGCAAGGCCAGTGCAGCGCAGGGACAGCCGCATGGGAAGCGGACGGCGGCACGATGTAGTTGGGTGATCCAATTGGTTTTTAAGCCAACCCGCAGGGGCGATGGCGCTCTGTTCGGGTGCTCGCAGACACGTGGCATAGGGGCCCGCCGAAAGCCCTTTGGATCGCCATGCAGGCCCACATGCATGTGCGCAACAGCTCCAAGGTATCGATCGGCACGACAGGGGCGCTGCTAGCCCCCTCTCGAATGCTGCCACCGGCGGCCTGCAGCGCTGCGGCGCCATGGCGCCCAGCAGCGCAGCAACCACAACCCAGCCAATCTAGATTGCTGCAGCGGCGGCTGCGGCGACCAGGACGGCTCTTGACGTCCGTGCAGGCGCCTGGAGCGCCCCCAGCGGCCTTGGCGCCCGATGACGACGGCCAGGACTCGGAACTGGAGCTGTCTGTTCGGCCAGTTCAGGGCCAGGAGCAGCCAGCAGCGCTGCCGGCTGGCCGGGTGCGCCGCTGCCGCCGCCGCCGCCGGCTGCCGCTGCCTGCTCGGTGCCTGGCCGGCCATGCTGCAGCCCTGCCTGGGTCAGCATACCACACTGCTCAACCCGATGTTATCTTCCGTATTGCAGGCGGTGGAGGGCCTGCTGCCGCACCACTGGAAGCAGCACTTGCAGACGCTGGAGCGCCCCGAACGGGCCGACCTCGATAGGTGGGCAGCTTTTAAGGCAGTTGAGGCGCAGCTGGTGGTTTCATTCGATCTTTCATACACGCCACTACCTGGATCACAGGTGCACTGCGGTCATGCAGCGTCACACGTGTTGCCACCACTTCAGCTTTCAACCCCAGGTGCTGCAAACGCTTCTTTGCACAACGTCAGCAATGCTCCCAGCTCAGCGAGGGACTTTACCACCCCTCCTTGCAGATACATTGAGCTCGTGAAGCGCATCAATGCACTGCGCAACAAAATGGCCGGCCTCAGCGACGACGAGCTGGCAGCCAAAACGGGGGAGCTTCGCTTCCGCATCGAATCGGCAGGCCTGGGCGGCCCAGACCCCGGCAGCAGCCCTGCGCAAATCCTGAGCGGCAGCGCCGACGGCGGCTACGCTTCGCCGGGAGGCAGCAGCCGCGAGCGGCGGCGGGCGCAGCAGGCAGAGTGGCGGCGCAGAGGGCTGCTGGGAGGCCTGCCAGAGGATGTTGTTGTGGAGGCGTTCGCTGTAGTGCGAGAGGCGGCGCACCGAGTGCTGGGCATGCGCCACTACGACGTGCAGCTGGTGAGCTTGGGGTGGTGTGTATGCTATGCTGTGCTGTGCTGTGCCTGTGCTGCTGCTCTGTGCTGTGCTGCTGTGCTGTGTGGTGCGGTGCTGTGAGCTCAGCGGCAGGTCGTGCTCTGCTTTGGTGCGCTTTGCAGTGCTGTTGCGCATCTGGCAGTGCATCGCCCCAGCTGTCTGAGGCTGCCGCCATATTGCCATGGCTGCAGCTGGCGGCCTGGTGCTGCTCGCAACCCTCTGCACTGCTTTGCAATGGATTGTTACTGGTCACACCTCTGTTGCTTCCCAACTGCAGCTGGGCGGCCTGGTGCTGCACGACGGCCAGGTGGCGGAGATGCGGACGGGCGAGGGCAAGACGCTGGTGGCCACGCTGCCCGCCTATGTCAACGCACTCACAGGTGCGCTGGTTGGTAGCTGCACTGCTTGGGAGCCGGTTTGGACCAGCCTGGGCACGGCTGAGCTCGCTGCGGCCGTGTGCACAGGCTGTGGCGGGCTGATGCAGTCTTGATGCCTGCTGCAGTGTGTGCCTCGCACCAAACAGCTGGCCTGCCCTTGCCACACACCACTGGCCATGTTGCATTCACAATGCTATGTGCAGGGCGGGGCGTGCACATCATCACCGTCAATGGCTACCTGGCCCAGCGTGATGCCGAGTGGTGAGTTGCAAACGGTGTGCAGTCAACATGTGGTTGCCAGCATGGCTTGCTAGCTACGTGCAGGCACGCATGCTGCAGCCGCTGCGTCTGGCTTGCGGCAGCCTGCAGGCGAGCTTGTCAACAGGGAAGTCCAATCTTGACTGGCTGTATCCATGCATCTCTGCCCTGCAGGATTGGCAAGGTGTTCAAGTTTCTTGGCCTCTCAGTGGGTGTGCTGACCAACGATACGTCCCTGGTGGCGGATCGCATTGCGGCCATGGCCTGCGACATCACCTACACAACAGGTGGGGGTCGGGTGGGATGCCGGCTGTTGGAGGCATGTGACATGGAGTCTCCTGGTCTCACACCGACAGCTGCGGCGCCATGCTGGTCTGTCTGCAGGCACACCGTCGTTCTGCGCACTGCAGTGCCTTGTGTGCACCGCCGCGCTGTCTGTGCAGTCATCAGTTGCCTGAGTGGATTGAAATTTCTCGCCTGATGTCGCCCCCTTTGCTAAGCGCAGCCATGCGATCCCCCCCCCCCCCACCCCCCACCCCCCACCCCCACCCACTTTCTGCAGCGTACGACCTGGCGTTCACATACCTGCAAGACAACGTGGCCAGGACCCCTGGCAGCGTGGTGAGGAGCAGCAGCGGCAGTTGGCGGTTTACAAGCCCACGGCTTGTGGGTGTGGTCAGGGGGGCTCCTCTGTTCTCCTTGACATCAGCGGCGGCACTTCTGGCAGCGGGCAGCCGGTTCATGGGTTGCTAGACTCGAACCAAATCACACACACACACACACCCAAACCCCTTGCTTGAAGGTCATCCGCCGGCCGCTGCACTTTGCGCTGGTGGACGAAGCCGATTCGCTGCTGATTGGTAGGAGCTCACCAAAAAAGTGCCCTAGCGTGGTTTGACTTGTGTTCGTGCATTGTTCAGCTGCGCCCTGCGCGCACCAGCGGGTTGCTGTTTCCTTCTGCGGTCTGCACCGCACTCCAGGCAGGCATTCAGTCTCCTATGTGCAGACGAGGGCACCAACGCCGTGCCTCTGTTTTTCTCCTTTCCATTGTCTGCTTGCCGTTTTCCTCTGTGCAGACGAAGCCATCAATCCGTTCGTCATCACCGGGCCGCTGCTGGGCGCGCAGTCCCAGGGGGCACGCTGGGCAGAGGCCGTTGAGGCGAGTTGCTTGCATCGGTGCCGCACCTTGCATTTGCTCTGACAGCAACATGAGTTGCATGAGTAGTTTGGCAGGCCGCCGAGCTGGCGTTGATGCGTTGAGTTGAAGAACGGCATTGTGCGGTAGCTGCTCGGCATGCCAGCCCTGCCCAAGCCATGCACCGGCAGACCTCTGGCTGCCACCACTCACGCCCCGCGCTGGTTGAATGGGCCGTTTTTTGCTCCCATTTTCAAGCAGGTGGCTCGCACACTGAAACACGATGTAATCACCTCTCTAGGCATCAGCGATGAGCAGTGGAATGACAAGCTGCAGCAGGCAAGTGTGGCGGGCAGGCGGGTGCTCCTGCCGCTGTGTGTTCAGTGCAGTCAGCGGTGTGAGTGTGCATCCTTGATTGCAGCCGTGTCTGGGCCGCTTCATGCCGGACGGGCTTCACCATGTCGGTTGGAGCTGGCGCACTCATGAAGTGGGTAGCGGCGCTCGAAATGACTGCCTGATGCGTGCGAATAACGCTGGCAGCTGCCTGCGATGCTTACACGTTGCCCCCACCCTGCCGGCCAACCGCCCTCAAACCGCAGTACGACTGCCTGGTGCGGCCCCAATACATGGCTGCCAACCTGTCCGACCGAGGCATGGTGGCGTCTGTACGGGCGCTGGGTGAGTTGCAGCGGCCGGCAGCACGTTTGTCCACTGCCCCATTCCTGCTCGAAACAGGCGCCCATCTGGTGCACCTAAGCTTTGTGCTGGTTGCCGGGGCCTGCACGCAGCGCGCCCTGCATGCTGCTTGCATTTCAACACATTGCACACTGGAAGGTTGGCTGAAACGCGATGGCTGCAGCCGGAAATGCGACTGCTTGTATGCTGCCCACGGTGTACTGCCCAGCGTACACGCTTTGAAGCCCCTCCTGCCTGCCCCGCACCCACCTGTTGCAGTGGAGCGGGGCATGGTTCGGCTGTGCAGGGATTCCGACGGACGGCTGGTGGTGGCACTCGTCAATCCCTTGGGCGACAAAGCTTTGCACACGCGTAGCAGCAGCAGCGGCGGCGACAGCAGTGGTAGCAGCAATGAGGCTGGCGGGGATAGCAGCGCCAGCACCGCGCCGGCAGCCGCAGCAGACACAGGCAACAAGGCCGCCACAAAGTTTGAGCCGGTGCAGCTGGTGCTGCTGTATGCAACCCCCGCAGACGCGGCGGCGGCGGGCAGCGGCGGCCAGAAGATTGCTGACATGCAGCTTATCTCACCTGAATGGGTGGATCGCGAGCTGGAGAAGCGAGAGTTGGGGGAAATCCCGCCTGGGGAGGTGACTCCGGAGCTGCGGCAGGCGGCCATGCCGGCTGTGATGTGGTCTGGGCCCCAGGTGCGCTGCCCCTGCTGCGGCTGCGGTTTGGTGTTATTTCTCACAATTTGTGTGTTCCGTGTCCCTGGCCTGCAAACTTGAATACTCGTCCCTGGTCCTTGGTCCCTGGTCCCTGAATACTCGCATCCTTCTGCTTGCCTGCTAAGCGTATTGCTCTACTGTGCTTGCTCCAAAACACCCCCACAATACCTCCCCCGCCCCCACCCTGCATGCAGTCGTGGGGCACGTATGTCAGCACCGCGCTGCGCGCGCTGCACTGCTACATCCGAGACATGCACTACATCGTGGACTTGGCCACCCAAAAGGTAAGCAAATGTTCATTGAGCGCAGGTTCTTTGCCACGTGTCCGATGCGCGCTACATGTTTACCTGGCTAGCTGAGCAGGCACGCGCACCACTAGGCACGCAGGCTGCCTGTTAGCACGTCCCTGACTTATTGCCAACACCGCTCATCCACCGCCGCCGTGCCTCTTCGCACCCGTCGCTGCACTGCAGGTGGTGCTGATTGACCAGGGCACAGGGCGGGAGCGCGTGAAGAGCATGTGGCAGGCGGGGGTGCACCAGGTGCGGCTTCTGCCCAGTTTCTTGGCTTGTGGTGGCGCCTTGCTAAATCAGCCAGCTCTGCAGAGGCGGTTCACTATTCGGCTGGAGCGCGTGGCGTGGTTACTTAATTTAGCAAACGAGGGCCACGTGCAGCTGCTGCCTCAGCCAGCGCTGTAATGCACAGCACCTTACCAGCCCACTAGCCCCCATGCTCCCTTCCCTGGCAGGCTGTGGAGGCAAAGGAAGGGCTGCCCGTGAGCTTGGAGAACTTCAACACAGCCTCAGTCTCCTACCAGTCCCTGTTTGGCTACTATCGGCGGCTGGCCGGCATGACGGTGCGCCTGGCTGCAAACCGGTGCAGCAACACACGCTGTGCAAACGCATGCGCGGGCAGTCTGGCTGCTGGTCGGACAGATGCATTGCCATCTAGTGGCCTGGCATGCATTGGCAGCATGCAAACCGTCCGGCATGTCTGCCACTACAGCGGCCGCTGACTGTGTGACGTGTGCTCAGTTAGCCACATGCACATGCAGCATGTCCTGCGCCCATGGCGCTGCCTGGGCGGCTCAAGACTGAGCGGTATACCCCCACACTTTTCCTCTGATGTGTGCTTTGCAGGGCACGGCCTTCACAGAGCAAGCGGAGCTCCTCGAAACATACGGCCTGCAGGTGCTGCGCGTGCCGCCGCACCGCCCCTCGGTCCGAAAGGACCACCCCATGCGCGTCTTCACCTTTAAGGAGGTGGGTTTCAGTCGATGTGTCGTTTGGAAGAGCCGAATGAATGGTTGGATGGTCGACTCTGGGTCCCCAGGACCAGAAGACAGGGCGCTACAGGTCTTTGGGTGGAGACCCTTAATTCGAGAGAGTGCCCCGCCTGACTGGTAAGAGTTCACAAAAACAAAGCATACTGGCCGGTGCTGAGTGCACTTTTGCTGTCCTCTTCTTTTGTTCACAGGGCCGCGATGTGGAGCTGTTCAAGCTGCTGCTCCGGGCGCAGCAGAAGCAGCAGCCAGTGCTGATCGGCACTGGCACCGTGGATGAGAGCACGCAGCTGTACAACCTGATTCAGCATAAGCTGGAGTACTGGCAAGAGTGAGCTGCAGGGGGCAGGGGGCACACCGATCTGCTGCAGTTTCTTTGGGGCGGGCTGGCACTTGTTGGTTTGCTGAGCCTTTGCGGTCTGCAGTCCTGCGGCTGCCACCTGGGCATGTGCTGCTGGCACTGCGTCTCTGAGCTTTGGAAACAACTAGGACGCAGCACGGCTGCGCAAGCAACTCTTGGCAGGCCAGCACAGGCTGTTGACCGCGGCATGCTGCACCCTTCCCTCCGACATCATCATTTCAATGTTTTGTTCTCGCCCTGCAGGCGGCGCGTAATTGCTCGCCCGCCTGCAATCGAGCTGCTGAATGCACGGCCTGAGACAACGCGGCGCGAGGCAACAATCATTGCGCAGGCCGGCCTGCCGGGCTCGGTGCGTTTTAAAGGTTGTCTGGGGGCAAATGGCACAGCAGGGCTCGAACAAATGAGCGTGCGGTTGGTCCTGGAATGGCCTTGAAGCCCCGGTATGGGCCACACCAGCCTGCCCTGTCCCTGCCGCCTGCAGGTGACGATTGCTACCGCGTTGGCGGGGCGGGGCACTGACGTGCTGTTAGGCGGCAACCCCAAGGGCCTGGTGCAAATGCTGCTTGAGAATCGGCTGCTGGAGCGGCTGGCGGGTCCAGGTGAGACAGTCCTTGGTTGGCCTGTTTTCTATCTGCGCGCGCGGCCTGTGCAACATTCCAGCGCATGTGCCGCCAACCTTGCTGCTGATCATCAGGCTTCGGGCGCCTTGCCGCCCAAACACCAGCGTGCTTGTGTTGGGCACGCGCACCCTGGTGCAAAGCATGCGCCCTGCCTTGCTGCAAGCTCTCCCTCTAGCGGTGCCATACTGGCCGTGCCGAATGGATTGCCCGTTCAACGGCTGCCCACCAAACTCTTCCATGCGTGCTCCAACTTCCACACAGACGCCGGCGACCTAGCCAACTTTGACCGGCGGCTGCCGCTCGCCAACCTTTCTGTCGCCCTGTTAGACTTGGACGAATTTGACCAGCTGCCAGCGCAGCAGCTGGCCAGTGCAGCAGCAGCCGTCGGCAGCGTGTTTCCCAGGCATTCACTGGCACTTCCGCCCGAGGTCTGCAGCGCCTATTGTGAGCTGCGGGCTGCACTGGCGGCAGTGCTGCCAGAGCCGCCTGCGGAGGCAGATTGGCAGCTGCCAGGCCTGCCGCCACCCGTTGCGCAGAACGGCACAGCGCTGGGCATTGCTGCGGCGCTGGAGCCCTTGCAACTGAGCGGCCGTGCCGGCGCAGCAGCGGCGGCGCTCGATGCCACGGGCCGAGCAGACACTGCCCCACTTGAAGCCGGCCTGCTGCCGCCTCCGCCGCCGGGGCTGCCGTGGCGCCGCTACGGTGCAGGGTCCAACCAGCGTGCGGCGCAGCATGCAGCCGACTGGCTCAGCCAGCAAGTGGAGGCAGCGGAGATGCAGAAGGCGCAGTTGAGGTGTGTTGCTGAAGAGGCGTTGTCATGGAAAAGCTAGATTCTATAGCTAGGTTCATGCAGGGTTGAAGCGCCGGAAGGAAGCTGCCACGCTGCTCGGCATGTGGCAGCATGTGTGCTGCTCTGCTTTCCTGGGCAGGTTGGCCATGCCACCAACAGTCCGCTGTCTGCCACACCCCACATGCACTGCAGGCTGAGCGAGTGCCTGCGGTCCCAGGGGCCAGCAGCCTATGAAGAGGCGGCTCGGCGCATCCAGCACGCTCAGCAGCAGCAGCAGCAGCCCAGCGGTATGCTGCAGTCGGCAGGCAGCATGGGCGGCAAGCTGAAGCAGCTGCAGGCGGCGCTGCAGCGCTTCATCCTGCTGCAGTGGCTGTGGTTTGAGCGGCAGTGCAGCGTCTACGCTCAAAAGGCAAGTGCTGGTTTGTGACAGGAGAGAGCAAATCAAGTGAAATGCGCAGGGTTGCCGTCTGTGACTGTCCTTGCTCCCTAGCTTCTGCACGAAAAGCGCTCTCTCATGACGGCCACTGCTGCTAATAACATTCGTGATCTGTGTGTGCCCCCTATTTACAGGTGCGGGCAGCAGGCGGCCTGTGCGTCCTCATCGCCTCCCTGCCAGACAACAAGCGCGCAGAGCTGCAGCTGCGGGGCCGTGCTGGCAGGTGAACTCGCGCTTTGCTGAGCTGTCTGTATCGCAAGCTCCGTTGCGGATATGCAGACTGTAAACCCAAAAATGGAATGGATGTGCAGCTGGATCCTCTCCTGTGGGGCGCGATCTTGCTTTAAACCTTGCAGCTCTGCCCTGGGGCATGATGGCCGGGCAGGGTGCTTCACTGACTGGACTTGCTGGCATGGTCCTTGCCCGCCCGCAGGCAGGGCGACCCGGGAGAGTCCCACATGATCCTTTCCTTGGACGATCCAGTCCTCAACCTGCGGTCGCCCAACCTGAAATTTGCCACACACAAAGTGTTCGGTGGGTGCCGGCAGAGTTTGGGATGGATGCTAGCAGAGTGTTGGGTGGGTGCCGGCAGCCCTGCCGCCCCTCCCTGAATCGTGCAGCAGGCAGCTCGCATGCTCGTCTGTCCCGGGTTGGCCCCGTGTTGGGCCGCTGTGGACCATCAGCGGGCACCCAGACTTCCATCAGGACCGTTCTCCTGCTGCAGAGTTGGCCAACTGGGGCGGCAAGTACACTATTGAGAACTACCGTGCGCTCCTGCGGTGCGTATGCAGACTGTAAACCTAAAGTGGAACAGAATGGAATGGGTTGGTGGGAGGGGCTGGGAGGGGGGCCGCCAAGCGGGCCGTGTGCTGCGCCGCTGGGCCGCTCAGCAGCCTGGACACACTCAGCATGCAGGGCAGGCTCAGCGGGCTGGCTGTGTAAGCTTGCCAGCCCTGCACGCCGCCCAAGACGCCCGCACACCTGATTGGCCAACCAACCCCCCAACCCGCCTCTGCCCACCCAAGCTGCCACTCCCACCCGCCCACACTCACAGGTATGAGGAGTGGCAGACGCTGCAGAAGATGCAGCGGGACCCCAAATACGCTGCATACCAAACCTTGGATGCCATGGACGATGCCGACTATAGGTTCCTGCTGAAGCTGCTTTACGAGGAGGTGAGGGGTGTGCTCAGACTTGAGTTTTTGCATTGTGCAGTCTTCTTTCCTGCTTCTGGGCCCGAGCGCGGGCCAACGTATGGTTGGTGTGCCATGGGATGACATGAATACAGCATGAGCTGGCAATACAGCATCAGCAGCAGGGGTCGCAGGGCGGGCGCCGTTCTGGGTGCATCAATGAGTGGCGAGGCGTTTGGAACTCTGGTCTAGGGGCCTGGCGCGTGGGGCGCAGCAAAGTGTCAATCCACGTCCATCACCCTGCATCGTGGCCCTGATGCACCACCGCCTGCACCCTGCTGCAGCTTCCCGCCGGCTCTGCCATGGGAGTGCCCCAGGCCATCGCCAACACGGAAGCACAGATGCGCAGTGGTGAGTGGACGCACGGCAGGTACAGCAGCAAGCGGCAAGCTGGTATCCTGCTTGCCACCCCTGCCCTGGCTTCTCTGGACAGCACCGCCGGGCTGCCTCCTGCAGCCGGCACGTTGGCACGCGATGCCTGGGCTGCCATGCCAGTGTATGCTTGAGCCAAAAGCAGCATATGAACAAGGTGCATATGAACTTGTTGATCTTGGCTCTAACAGCTCTCGTCCCTTTACCCCCATGCAACCACTTGTGCGCAGCGCGGCAGCAGGTCCGGGAGTACGACATCATACTGGATCGGTACCGGCGGCACGTCTACACCATGCGGTGCGCTGCAGCTTGCAGCACAAGTTGCATGCCGGCGTGTAGCCTAGAATGATGGCCAGCAGCAGTGAGGATGGTTTGTTGGAGCTGACAGTGGCAGTACGCTGCGATTCGCTACATGCACAGTGCAGGGCGTGCTATTGGTAGTCTCACGTCTGCACGTGCCTGCCCGGGTTTTCCCCTGCAGGCGGGTGCTGGTGCAGGGCGGTGCCTCAGCGCGCGACACCATGCTACACACTGCATTCCAGGCAAGTCTGGTCGGGGCCACACCATGCTGCTGCAGGCTTGCTGGCCGGGAGCGCTGAACTGGGGCACCTGCCGCTCATTCAACTTAACTGTTTTCTGGCCAGTGTACCTGCGTGCACACCTGCTGCTGCCTCTGACCGTTGCGCAGCCCCCCCTCAGCAGCCCTCCCGCCCCGCAACTCGCCCCTCCGCCTGCCCCGCAGGACGCCGCTCGCGCCGTCGTGAGCCGCCTGATTGATGCCAACCAGCGGCCGGAGCAGTGGCCCCTGCTGGAGCTGGTGCAGTGGCTGGAGGCGCTGGTGAACAGCTGCCGGCCCGGCAAGGCGGGGCCCTTTGGCGGTGCGTTTAAACCCCGGGGGTGCCGTGGGGTGTGCCCAGCTGGGAAGGCTGTGTCAACGAAGGGGCCCTGCGGTGATGCCGCGCCAGTCAACCTTGCCACCGAGTGATTCCCACAGCTCCACTGCTTTCCCGTTCCCTCTCCTCTGCTAACTCAAGCTCCCAACCACTCCCCATCTCTTGCAGACTTGCCCTGGCTGGCGCAGCCCAACCTGCAGAGCGTGCTGATCCGCATTGACCTGCTGCCAGACGCAACAGCACAGCAGCTGCAGGCGGCGTTGCTCAGCGGCGGCCCAATGCCTGAGCCAGAGCTGCTCGACCCGGGTGTGAAGGCTACAAAGCCAAAGGCGGCCGCAAAGCCAGCGGCAGCACAGCCCACTGGAGCAGGACCGGCGGCGGCTCAGCCGGCGACAGCGACGGCGGCTGCAGCACAGCCGGCGGCAGCACAGCAGGCACGGCAGGGCAGGGAGGTGAGCGTGGAGGAGATGCTGAACATCCTGGACAGCCGGGAGGCCCAGCAGCAGCAGGCAGAGAATGGTGCCCAGCCGCCGCAGCAGCCTCAGCAGCAGCAGGCTGCCCAGCCTGAGCAGCAGCAGCAGCAACCGGCACAGGCAGATCAGGCCGCCGACCGGCCGCTCTTGCCAGAGGAGCAGCGGGCAGAGGACACTCGCGCAGCTGCGGGCCGGCCGCGCCTGCGCGAGCGCCAGGCCCTGGCTGCCCTGCGGGCGCAGGCAGAGGCAGCGGCTGCTGACGGTGGCGGCTGGCCGGATGATGGTGCCGCTATTGCAGTGCTTGGCGAGCTACGCGGCCTGGCGCCGCCGCCGCAGGGGCGGTACGCGGCAGCTGCACGCCAGCTGGCGACCTGGGCGGGGGAGCAGCTGGTAGTGCAGTATCGCAACAAGCAGGCGGTCCTGAAGCACTGGTACCGCGCGCAGTCGGTCGAGAAAATCGGCAGCGGCACCACGGACGTGGCGGCGGCGGCTGTCATCATGGTGCGCAACCGCGCGCTGCTGGTCAGCCGCTTGGACGCGCTTTGGGCTGGGTTCCTGGAGGTGAGTATGGAATGGTCAGTGTTGGTGTGGTTGAAGTTGGGGCAGCCGGTGCTGCAGGCTGCTGTGGGTCGGAATTCCGCTGGTGAGGGGCTGTGGGAATGTAGCTGCGGTGATGCCTGCTGTTGCGTCTGCACTGAGAGTTGCGCTTGCTGCTCGTGGGGCTGTGGAGGCGATGGCAGGCAGCTTAGCACCAGGGAGGCGCCAATCTATGCCTCCCTCACCTGACACAATGCATGCATGCTTGCGAGCGCAACCAGAGCGTGTTCATGCACTTTTACAGCTGACCTGTACCATATCTGAGCCTGCCATTCAAGCCTGTCTCTGCTGTGACCCCAATCCCTCTTGCAGGCCTGCCAGCGGAAGCAGCAGGAGGTGGCCATGCGGTCCTTTGCCCTTTACAACCCGCTTGAAGAGTACGAGCTCGAAACCTCGCAGCTGTTTGCCCAAATGCTGCTGGGTGAGCAGCTGGTCATGCTGGCTTGGCAACTCTCGCATGCTGCTTTTTGCAACTCTCGCTGGCTGTTGTTTGTTTTAGTCGGCGGCCTCGCAGCTGTTTCGGCAGATGGCTGCTTAGTGAGGAGGCCTGGGGTTGGCAGGTGTTAGGCTGGCGGGCTTTGCTGCTGGAGTCTGCGCACCTGTTGGCGCAGGTGCTGCTGGCAAGCCTGCTACTGCTCCTCTCTCTGCCAGCAATCTGCGCGCAATCATCTCACAGCCCACTTGCCCCAACCCACGTTCATCTGCAGACTTCAAGCGGCAGGTGGTGGTAGACGCCTTTGCTGATGTGGACCTCCAATCCCTCGAGTCAGCGGCCCGGGCAGCCGCAGCTGGCCGGCTGGCAGCTGATGAGGAGGAGGAAGCAGATAGCGGCAGCGGCAGCGCTCGCAGCGGCAAGGGCGCCTCGCCCAGCTTAGAGGCAGCTGCGGCCAGGGAGGCCGAGGAGATAGCCACCCTGTTTGACCGGCGGGGGCTGGGCGCCAGGGTGGCGGCGGAGGCAGAGCGGCTGGCACGCGCTGAAGCAGAGCGGCAGGCGGCAGCAGCAGCAGCAGCTGCAGCCGCAGAAAGCGATGTGCAGGTGGCAGAGCAGGCGTGTGAGGCGCTGGACGCCACAGTGTCGGCCACAGACCAGCTGCTGTCGATTGTGATCCGGGCGGTGCAGCAGCGCAACGAGGTGCTGCGGCAGCTGCCGCTCCGCGCCAACCCCGCGGCACTGGCGCTGGTGCGGCAGGCAAACGGGCTGGTGGGCGATGCAGTCAGCTGCGCCATGCTGTGCCTCGACGGTCCGGCCCGCAGCATCGAGCCCCGCGAGCTCGATGTGGGTGCGGCAGTTGCGGCCTGGCAGGCAGCAGCCAATGCCGGCGACGATGCCGGCTTGCAGGCGGCGCGCCAGCGGCTGCGCCAGCTGCGAGCGGAGGCAGAGGCGGAGCTCAAGCGGGCCAGCGGCTATGTGGTGCGCGCCACGGTGCTGGTGGACCAGGCAGCCACGCTGCTGAACCAGGCAGAGGCGTTGCCGGCTCTCAGCAGCAGCGGCAGCAGCGGCGAGGGCAGCGGTGAGGCCAGCGGCAGCGACGGCAGTGTGCTGCGTGCTCAGGATGCAGCAGCGGCTGCAGACCTGCTGGATGAAGGTGTGGAGCTGGTGCAGCAGCTGGGGGCGGCTCTGCTGAAGTTCAGGCAAACCGCCAGCGGCGCAGCATTCAGCGGCAGCACCCAGCAGCCGCCAGCGGCAGTGGCAGCGCCCGACCCGAGTGCCGTGGCCATGGGTGCGGCGGTCGCCGCGCTGGCGGCCACCAAACTGGGACAGCCGCTGCCGCAGCCCGGCACGCAGCAGCCGCGCCTGCCGGGCGGCACAGACCTGCCCTCAGCAGTGCTGGCGGCGCGGGGCAGCCCGCAGCAGGCCAGCAGTGCTGCCATTGCTGCTGCACTGGCACAGGCCAGGAGCGGCAGCAGCTACAATGAGCAGGCGGCTGCCGCAGCCGAGCTGAAGCAGCAGGCGGAGCAGCTGTCGCCGGAGCAGGCCAGCGCAGCGGCCGGCCTCGTTTTGGGAGCGCTGATGCGAGGCATCACCAGCAGCGCCGACACAGCGGAAGCGCTGGGCAAGGTCCGGCAGATGCAGGGCATGCTCTCACAGCAGCAGCAGGCGGAGCAGCTGCCGCCGGCAGCCGGCCTGGCGCAGGCCGACCAGCAGCAGGTGGCTGAGCAGCCGCCACCAGAGCAGCAGTAGTTTGCAACGGTCGTGTGCATGCTTTTGTTAGACCCTGAGTGCCGTTGGTCATAATGAACCCCACTATACCGTTTTCGCCTACTTGGCCATTTCGTTCATCCCCACCAATCATCTCAACCCTGTTTCTCTGCCGCGGCTGACCTGTGACGCCGCCCTCAGATCACTCTCAGCTCCTCTCTACTCTCTACCTCTGTCATTACTATCCCGCTTGAGCCTTGCAACCAACGCACAGTGCACTGCGATTACAGAAATGCTTGTCCTGGCAACAGCAGCAGCGCATCATGTGCGGCAAAAAACGTTGGTCATGAAGAGGTGAATCTGCTTGAAGAATGTGCATGCAACATGAGGGTCCTGGGGAGCTTGGGCATCAACAGCAGTCACGGGTGGGATCAACGAGCTATCACCGCAGCTCAACAGTTCTCTCCCCGCTCAGCTATCCTGGCTGCCTTCACCACTCAAACGCGTGCACCAGGGCTGTCACATTGTCGCGGGTGCCTGCCTTGAGCGCCTGTGACACCAGGGCATCGGCCGCCGCCTGCGCTGCCGCCTCTACAAGGGGATGAGGGTTGGAAGTGGGTGTGCGGTAAGGTGGCAATGGGGCAAGCTGGCAAAATGCAATGTGGCCATGAGCGCCAGCCGGACACCGCAGGCGCCCTGCCTGCGCAGCATGCACAACCTTTGCGGCAGCTCAGCCCCTGCCTCGCACCTGAGGCCTTGCCGCCACCAGAAGACTGCATGGCTGCCAAAGCGATCTCCACCGCCTGCTGGTTGCTCAGCACCTCGAACAGGCCGTCGCTGCAGGAGGGGCAAAGGGAAACGAAACGTACCAGGGTTCGGCATGCCGCGCAGGCCAGCTAGAGGAGCGGTGCTGTGCCTGCTCGCCTTCCAGCCAGCGGCGCCCACCAATCAGCAGCAAGCCACCCCACAGCGCAGCATAAAGTGACGAGCGCACCACCAAGCATGCTGTTAAAATGCAGCACGCCCACACCTGCCCAGCAGCAGGAAGCGGTCGGCCCCCGCCCGCAGCTCCACACGCGCAACATCAGGCGCCTTGCAGGGCCATAGCAAGAGGCTCCTACCCACCTGCCCAGCAGCAGGAAGCGGTCGGCCCCCGCCCGCAGCTCGACTCGCGCCACGTCCGGCTCAGCCTCCACCAGGCGGCGCGGCTGCTTGAAGTCGGGGTCGCCCAGCGCCCTGCAGGGGGTAGGGGAGGGTGTTTTCAACACATCTTTGTTGCATGCGCGCTGTCGTACTAGCAGAACTGTTTTGGCAGCCGCCCTAGCGCAGACCCCAACGAGAGCCCAGGATGGCAGCAGCGCCAGAGTTGCAGTGTGGCAGCGGTGTGCAGCACGCCCAGGAGGAGCACAGCCATGGCGATGCGCTGCTCCTGGGAGCGCACCAGACAACCGGAGCTACACTTCCAACTCCATCTACAGCCATGGAAGTGCTTGCCAGGTTTTCCCCGCCCTCCGCCCAGCCTGTGGCCGCCAACACACTTGCCACTAGCCCCACAGCTCAGCGCCGGCAGGGAGGCACGCTGCCCAGGAGGAGCGCGGCAGCGAGGGCCGCGCTGCTCCTGGACAGCTGTGTTCCTGATCAGGCGCTGAGATTAGTTTGCTCTACTGCCAGTACTGTGGAGGTGGAACGTCCAGCGAGCAGCAGCTGAAACATGATCATAATAAACAATGAGTCAGAGAGCATTATACAGTGCACGCAGCTCCATGCCTGCCAGCAGAGGGCCCAACCCAGGGGGAGCACAGCAGTAGAGCTGCTCTGCTCCTGACGCTGACCAAGTTCGTCGGGCGCTGTGCTGCACTCAGGAATGCTGCAATTCCAGCAGCCGGATGTATGAAACTTGCTTTTTGCAGCTGCCAGCTCCCCCGAACTGATGCTGCCCGACACTGGAGCAGCCAGACAAGGCTGTGTGGCATTCAGCCTAGCACAACGCCAGACAGGAGGCGGCCCCAGGAGGAGCGCAGCAATGCCAGCCGCATTGCTCCTGGGAGCAATCCTCATTGTGCAGGCATAGGCATGCTGTGGACTGCCAGTGTGCTCCAGAACGAACCATTCAGCGGCCCTGCGACAGCTGGCGGAAGCTGCAGAAGCCGGCGACAGCCTGCATCCCTCTGCTCCAAGAGCGGCACAGCTGTGAGGGCTGCGCGGCTCCTGAGCAGCCTGGATGAGGCACTCGCCGATCGGCAAGCTTGAGCCAGCGGGGCTGCGCAGCTTCAGAAGGCGACTGCCAACTTGAGGTCAACAAGTGTCAACAGCCCGCAGCTCAAGTGCCGGCCAGCAAGCGGCCCAGGAGGTGCGCAGCTGCACAGCAGCAGCTGACCGGCTCCAGGTTTGCCCTGCGCGTTTCAGCTCTTAGCTGCCTGCCAGGCCCGTGGAGTCAAGATGCGTCACGGCCCGGTGCCAGTCGAGACCTTTACCAGACACATGTGCCGGCAGCATGCGGCCAGACAGGCGGCGGCCCCAGGAGAAGCACTGGCGCACATGCGCTGGGCTTCTCCTGGCAGCACCACATTCTGTACAGGCACGTTGCTGCCTGCAACAGTGCAGCCAGCTGCCAGTCGATGAGCACAGGGTGCCCACAGCCGCCTCTCATTGAATGCACACGGCAGCTCAGTGCTGGCCGGCAGCTGCAGTGCCACAACCGCAGCACAGGCTGCACGCTCTCAGATGCAGGCAGCTGCCTGCACCTGAGAGCGTGCTGCCTGAAGCCACGTGAAGGCACGGCCCGCCAAAGCAGTGACGGACTGCGCACAACGCTGAGCAGCTGCATTGATGCTGTTTCAGGCCATAAATTAGTGTGAAACTTCAATCTTTTAGCTCAAAAGCAGCCTTACAGTCCAGCGCTCGCAAGGAGCAACCACCGCAGGAGGAGCGCAGCAGCAGGGGATGGCGCAGCCACCCTGGCTGTGCATGCACTGCGCCCGGCATCACTCCAACCATTGAACCGCAGCAAAAATTGCAGCAGCAGCAGCAGCAGCAGGCGGCGGCAGCCAGCGCACCTGCTCATGTTGAGGCGCGACTGGCGCTGCCCCTCCGGGTTGCTCAGCACTCGGTCCGCCTCATACGCAATGCGCCCACCTGCGGTCGGGTGCGGCGCCGCCGCCGCCGGCGGGCGGGGAGGGTCCAGGCGAGGTCTCGATCAGCAACAAAGGGCAGTAGAACAGTGCAGAAGGAGGATGCACAGAATGATGATTTGCCTGCTCATGTTGACCATGAAAGTGCCCTCTGGATTGATGACATAGTCGGTGTGGGGGTCCACCTCACCGCCTGGACAAGAGCATGGTGTGCAGTTGGGGCCAGCCTTGGCTGGCTATGCAGTGTGCGCGTGCAGGCTGTCACACGCAGGACTTGAATGGACAGAAACAAACCGCTCACCCTGGGACTCGATGCGCTGGCGCTCCTCGGGCACCGAGGCGGGCTTGTGGTCGCGCGTCAGCGTGATGGCCCGCCCCTCGCGGCACAGGATCTGTGAAGCAAAAAGGCACACATTGGCTCACGCGCTGCTCGCTGGCCAACCAGGACTTGCTTGCAGGCAACGCCATGTTGTTGCAGAGTGCAGCACACGTGTTCACAAGGGGAGGCAGCAACACAGCCACCCACCGCGCGGCTGTCGCCGGCGTGTGCCACATACAGCGTGTTGCCGATACGCAGCGCACACACCGCAGTGGTGCCGTAGCGCTTGCCGCTGCGCAGCAGGAGGGCCAGGCAGGGGTGTCAGGATGCTATATGCAGAGCAAACACAGCAGGCGTGCAATGCTTGCTGCTGCGCTCTGTGCACTGCTGCAGGAGCAGGGACAAGCCAACGCCTTTTTTAAGCCAAAATAGCACAAGCTCCAACTCACTGGTTCACCGCGATTTCCACAATTTCCTGGTCAACGTCCTCGAAAGCCTCCTTCAGCGCCGCCTCCACCGCCGAAACATCGCACGAGTCGCCCTGCAGGGAAGACGGAGGAAATATGCAAAGCGCCGAGGCTGGTCAGTATTAGTTGCCAGATCTTCATGCACACAGCGCTCTGGTGGCGGCGGTCAGGAAAAATTGCAGAGCTGCATCACAATACTGTCCGCTGGTAATGCATTTCGCTGCAGCGTCTGCACAGCCCCAGCTTCCCTCGCACCTTGCACCGCTGCACCGCCGGCTGCGCAGCAACGTACTCGTGCACTCGGCGCGACGCGTGCTCGCTGCCCCGGTGTGAGGAGTGGCCATCGTAAACCGCCACAAACTGCGGGGGCAGGGATCAGAGGATTGACGTCCTTATGAAATGGTACAGGCCTGGCTGCCCCAGTGCGAGGCGGAAGTCATAGACCGACGAGTTGGAAGTCACAGACCGGCGCGAACTGCAGTTGGCAGGGGCGCGTGCGCAACAAAGGGCTGCATCGGCCTGGAGCGGTATGTAGTGAACTAGCATGTCACAGGACGAGGACAAGAGCTGGAAAGTGATGAGGCGAACTGGCCCTGAGGGTGCACGCTCTCAGGCCCAGGTCACCCTGCCACTCCTTGAGCTCTGTTCCCTGTCCAAGTGGCATGCACGCCACCTACTGCTGATTCGTAGCACTGCTGAGCTGGAAGAATGACCAAACACTGCACATCGAGCGCGCCGACCGAGTCTGCTACGGAGCGCGTGGCGGCGCTACCAGCCTGCCATCCGCAGGGGCGGCGCCAGTAAACCAGTTGTTATGTTATGTGACTTGCAAAGAAACTGGAAGGATGCTGGCGAGACGAGAGCCATGGGCTACGCCAGCCTGTCACTGCCAGCCCAGGTCTGGAGCTTTCGTCGGCAGCAACTTCCCAGTTTCCGTGTAACTCACACACAACAACACAATAACAACAGGGTCGTCCCGCTACCGCTGCCGATGGGCTGCGCTGAGTCGGCCGGGCTGCACAGCCATCGCCAGCACCAGCCATGAGCGCTTGCGTGTGCACCAGCGCGCACGCAGCGCAGGACAGGTGTATGAGGCAGCAGCTCTGAGTTTAAGGTCACAATGACCTGGCCCGGAGCGGGGCTGGCACCCGGGTCCAGGCCGCCTGAAGGCGCGTCGCAGAGCTGCGAGCCACACGACCACAGTCCCTGCACAGTCCCTGCACAGCATCAGCCGAGGTTTTTCACGCTGGTGCGCAGGTGTTTTGCGCCAACTCCAAATGTGAGGCAGGAGCCGCAAAGGGGCACTTGCTCTGGGGCTGGGCTGCTTTGAGCCTTGCAAAAGGTTGTGCAGCTACAGCAAGCAGCGCAAGGTGTACGATGCTGTCTAGTAATGGAACAGGAGCTCCAGACACAAGAGGCCATGGCCCTGAGCAAAGAATGCCATGTGCTCTGGCAGACCGTGGCTCCTGGTGCACGAGCTCTAGTCCACATTACTGGGCGCGTGGACGCAGCGGTCGCAGCGTCGATTCTACATCAATGCAGGGCGGGGTGCACGCTGCGTGCAAAGCTGCCCTTTGCAGGACATTGCTGCGGACAAGAGCCCAGGAGACGATGACGCAAATGATCCGGCCCCAAGTGCTGGCAGTGCTCAGTGTCAGATCAACAGCATCATCATCGCGAGGGCTCAAGTCCTCGCGAAATCCCGTAGCTGTGCATAGCATGCAAGTGCCGCTCATTTCCTGTGCGTATGCACCGCTTCGTGCACCGCCATGTCCCACGATGTGCACAGAAAGTACAGCACAGCACACAAAACGCGCACCTGGCGGGGCAGGGAGGGATCGGCGCCCTTGATGGAAAAGTTGGGGATGACGGTGTGCCGGTCCTCCATGTGCGCCCGCTTGCCTGCAAACCAAGTTGACAGAAGTGGAAGGCAGCAGGGTTTGCAGATTGCTAGACTCTTGAGAGATTTGGAGGTCAGTTAGAAGGGTGTGCCGGAGTTCCATGTGCGACCGCTTGCCTGCAGGAATGACAGCGTGTGCACAAACAAGAGCGGGGAAGAGTGCAGTGCAAATTGCTGGAGAGGCAAGGGTGAGGTGTGCCGGTCCTGCATGTGCGAGCGCTTGCATGCAGTGGCGGCAGGGCGGTGGCGGCAGTGGGGCCCGGTTGATTGCGCAGGCATGGTCCCAGGCACGGTGCAAGAGCATCGACCGGCAACCGACTATTGAAGTCAGTAATGCAGGGATAAAGCAGCAAGTGTGGCCAAACGACCAAGCGCACCCTCATCGTCCGACACGCCAATGTGGCCGGCGGGGTAGGAAGGCGAGGGGGCACCATGGGCACTGCCGCCCCTCACGGCAGACTTGCCGCCCAGGCCGCCGGTGCTGATGCTGGTGGATGTCCCGGAGTCGGACATGTATCCTGAGGAGCCCGGAACTGCGAGAGAGGAGAGGCAGGAGGGGGTGGAGTTTTGCCGAGCTTCTGTGTAGTGGTCAAGCCGGCATGTGGCCGGCTTGGGCGGCGCCGCATATGCACTGCCCCCACACAACTGCTGGGGGCCGACCATGCAGGCAATGCTGCCCCCTCCGTCGAACCCAAAGCCCCAAAGTGCTTCGGGTCGCAAAGACGCTGCCGCCGTGCATGCAAGCTTTGCGCATCGCTGCGCTCGCAGTGCACCGCTCACCGCTGGACGCGCCTGGCCGGCCACCGGTCGATGTGCCGCTTGCCAGGGGCGCCTTGTCCCCCACCAGCGCCTCGCCTGCTGGGAAGCCAAAGAAATGATGGTTGGGTTGTGGATCATATCACGGTCTTTTAGCGAATAAGCCTCATCAAAGCCATGCCTGGACGCTGCAAGCCACTGCCAAAAGCCGGCTCTGCAAACCCACCTCGCGGGATGGCGCCAGGCATGGCGGCGGCGGACAGCAGCGGATCGCTCATCCGGTCTTCCCGCTCCGCCCTAGTGACCAGCCTGCTGTGGGCTGCCAGCTTTTGAGACTCCATGGAGATGAATGGGCGGCGGCCGGGCGTGGGCGCACGAGCGGTGGCAAGGGCGGGCAGCGCGCGAGCAGCGGCGGCGGCGGCGGAGCTGGTGGCGCAGCGGGCTGGGCGCAGAGATGTCCTGAAAGGAGCTGGCAGCGGTCTGTGCACGATCAGGCCGTCTGGCATTGGGTGGACGGCTGTGCAGCCTCTTCCAAAACGCAGAGGAGGCACTGTCGCCCGCCTCACCTGACAGCAAGCCGCAGGAGGCTGGGCATAGGCCGATGGTGGTGTGAAAGGGGTGATGGATTGCTGCCCAGTGACCTCAGTCTACCATGCCCCTGCCCGGCATGCCAGCTTCCACCCGGCTGCTAGTGCATCGCTCACGGGGGTTCACAAGCTCTGCACAAGAGCCAGGCACAGCAGAGGGCCTGTGCAAAGAAAGAATGCAGTAACACAAATGGCAAGCGACGAGTAGAAAAGCTGAGTAAGAATCAAAAGTAAGTTGTGTTTGCGGTTGGTCACTCCGCTCCGCTCCCCGAACCTGAACTCTGAGCTGCACTGTGCATCTGCTGTCGTGGCGGGCGCTGTTGCCGCTACATGCCGGCTGTCTGGTGCACGCAGCTGTGGGACGCCGGAGATGCTGCTCGATCCACCAGCATCGCGGCTGCTGCCATCTAGGCCAGCCGCCCACACCCGCGGCTGATTACGTGCCCACTGCATGTGGCAGGCGCGACACCGTATTGGCCGAGATGCGGCTGCCGGGCCACTCGGCCACCAGCTGCTCGCACAGCTGTGCTGCAGCGGTGCCCATGCGAAGGATGGCTGGCTCTGAAGCGGCCAGCAGGTCGATTGAGAGTGTGGTGGTGTCGGGGTAAAAGATAGCCACTGCGTAGCCGTCCCTGGGGGCAAAGAGGAGTGGTGGGGGTGCGGGCGGTGTGTCGGGGTGGGAGGTAGTTAGCATGAGAGCTCCCGGCAGCGCCAGCATGGCAAGACTGCAGCAGATGCGGCGGCAGCAGGAGGGGGCAAGCACAGCTCGACAGCCGCTACTTGCCACCCACAAAGCAACCTACTGACCTGCAGGGCAAGAAGGACATAACAGGGCCCGCCCACCACCCCGCACACGCCAAAACGCACAACAGCTGCCTGCAACGACACCACCACGATGCTTACTGCAGCCCTCCCTCACCTGCAGGACAGGAAGAACATGTCTGGCCCGGCCTTCGCCCCCTCCTCCTCATCCGTGCTGCCCTCCAGCAGCCCCGCCTTGCTGCCGCTGTTGAGCTCCCGCCGCTGCTGCTGCTGCTGCTCCAACCCTGTTTGCTTAGCGTCCCCTGCAGCTTCCGGCCGGCTGGCTGCCATGCCGTCCGCCTGAAAGGGTCGGCGGCGGAAGGACGGAAAACTGCCCGCCTGGCGGCGCTGCACCGGCAGGCCAGCTGCTGCAAGAGCAGCCTCAGTCATCTCTCCCACAGCATCTAGGACTGAGGCACTACCGCCCTGCAGGCTGCCGCCATTGACTGCTGCGCCCGCTTTGCCCGCTGCACCTGCTGCACTTGCCAAGCCTGCTGCGCCAGCTGGCAGCGCCAGTTTGACGTCCAGCAGCAGGTGCTGCGCAGCGTGTGATGGCGCGGGCTTGAGCAGAGGGAAGGGTGCTGCGCTGCCAGACCCAAACTCGGAAATGTCAATCCTGCGGGGCAGGTTGCGTGCTTTCAGCGCAATGCCTGCAAAGTATATTGCGCCGCCACCCGCCATGGCACCCAGGCCCGGCTAGCACTCCCAATGCCGCTGGCCTGCGCGCCTGCCCAATCTGCCCAATCAGACAGCCATCCAGTCCATCCACTGAGCCTCACTTGATTTCCCTGGCCAGCGAAGGGCTGTTGGTCAGCTTGGCCTCGGGCCGCGCCTTCTTGGCCGCCCGCCAGCTGCAAATCATGTGGGCCATGGCAGGGGACAGCTCAGTGGGCGCCACAGCAGGTGTGGGGAGGCAGGCATGGGGTACAACCAAGCACGCAGCAAGACTGCTCATCACAGCTTTGCAACCGCTGCACCAAACGGCAGGCGGGCAGCTGGGCGGAGTCACTGCACAATGAAGCAGCGGGTTCCAGCACTCACGAGTTGGGCCCCCAGTTGTCCAGGTAATATTTGGCGCAGATCATGAGGGCGCTGAAGCCTGTGGTAGCAGAGAAACCAGAGGACAACTGATCACACAAGCAACGGCCGCAGCATCGGCCTATCATGCAGGAAGCGATCGGCCTATCATGCAGGAAGCGATCTGCGCCAGCCGTGAGACAGGCGTGACAAGCCGCATGCCGGATGGTGGTACTGCAGGACATGGTGTCACAATTGCAAGCTGCTTGCCTAGCAGATGTGCAGCTCAGCAATAGCAACGGCAGCAAGTGCAGTACAGGTAGCAGGCGCTCACCGACTTCGATCAGGATGCAGATCCAGGCCACTGTCGCGTCCTCGTAGTACCTGCAAGTTGCAGGAGAAGCGAAAAGAGAGGCCCAGCGATGAGACAGCCGTTCAGTCGGTTGCGCTGTCAGCAGAAACGGCCGAGCAGACTGGAGATGGCCACGTTGGATGTGCAGCAGGCAGGCGCAGTGCAGGGCACGCACCCACGGTTGTCAGCAGCAAGTCGGCTCCGCAGCAAACTCAACCAGCAGCACACCCAGTACAATTGTACTGCTGTTCATTCCCTCACAGATAGACAAAGGTGAGCAGGCAGCCGGCGCAGTAGAGGGAGAGGAAGAGGTAGGAGAGGTCGCGCGCGCTGCGGGTGGCATACAGCTTCCAGCTGCATGGAGGGCAGTGGCATCTCACTGCCTGGTTGGTCACACATTCAAGCATGATCAGGCGGTTATGCTGTGGTTGGACACCAGCTTCCTGCTGCGAGGGATACGGTGTGGCACCTTTATGCAAAATATGCCTGCATGCAAGGCAGTGGGGCCCAGAACCCTAAAGCGATCGTGCAGCAGGATTCACGCACACCAGACGACCTTTCAGCCAGCAATCTGGACTGGCAACACGGGGGCGGCAAGCGTGGGCTGGCTCGTAGCGGGGGGTCACATCCGCCCGGCACAGCAGCCGATTCGCAAGGCAGCCCAGTGTGCACTGTTCATCGGCGCTTCCTGATCATGCACACTGCGCAGGCATGTACCATAAGCAGCCCACAAGCAGCTGGCACTCACAGCTGGGGTGCGAGGCACGCCGCCAGGAGGCCGCCTGCGGTAGAGCCAAAATTGGGGCAATAGAGCAGGAGGTCAGGCACACAGGGCAGCGCAACTTGCGCCCTAGCAGTTACAAGCTGAATATTGCTGCTCCATCAACTCTGCACGCCCGCCAACCCACCTCCTATCGCGCCAATGGCGTTGGTCGCTCCTGCCGACGGCATGCTGGCGTCGCTCCGACGCCGCTGCCGCTGCCGCTGCCGCTGCCGGGCTGTGCACCAAACGCCTGGCGGGCTGCTGCCCCACTACAATGGAGGCTCCCTAACGAGAAGGTGCAGGCAAATCGGCTGCTAGCGGGAGCGGGTGCGCGGACTGCGACGGAGCGCAGTGCTTGGCGACGCTGCAGTGGCGTAGCACACCTCGACAGTGCGCAGGTTGTCTCTGCAATTTGCGAGCCAGGCGTGCGGGGTAAATGCATGTGCTGCCTGGCAGATGCACCGCTGGCAGCCTGGTGGAAAGAACCCCAGCGCTCACTGCTGCTGGGTATTGTCGATCGGGTTGCCAGGACTCACCATGCAAGCAGGACGGACGGCAGCAGTGACCCTACTGGAGGGGAGCAGGCAGTTCTCCGCGACGGTCGCGGCGCTGGCCGGCCCCACCGTCACACTCAGCTGGGGAATCGGTCAGCAGGTGATTCTAGAAGCTGATCGCCGATGCGCCGCAGCTGTCGGTCACCGCCGCCGCCGCCTGCCGCCGCCGCCGCCGCCTGCCAGCGCCGCCGTGCTGCCGCTCAATTTGCTTCCGTATCCATTGCAGGGCGCGCTGGGCATCCGCTCAACTCGCGACCAGCACGAGCCCGAGGAGATTCCAGACCTGCCCAACAACATTGTGTCGCTGGGGGCGGGCCACTACAGCAGCTTTGCCTGCACGGTCGAGGCGAGCTACGGGCCGTGGAGCGGGGCAGCCGAGCAGGCATTCGGTTGTGTAATGTGAGTGAAGTCGCCCGTCCAAACCCTTACCCTAGCACAAACCTTACACCACACAGTGGTTCCCAACCGAATTTGCAGGGACAGCTGTGGTCCTGGGGCCGCAACAACGAGGGCCAGCTGGGGCGGCCGCTGGCCGAAGCCGAGTTTGGCTGCTCCCCGGTGCCCCGGCCTGTGGATGCGCTGAGCCAACACCATGTGAGTCTTGTTACGCTGTGTGCTTGTGGATGTTTGTTTCAGTTGTACTGTGGATGGCGTTTGCTGGCACCGCTGTTGTCCATGCAGACTTATCGTGTACCGCAGCCTTGCACTGGGAGTGCAGTGGCACCTTGTCACAGCCTCCTATGCCCCAGCCCGCCCTCCGCAGATTGTGGCAGCCACCGGCAGCGGAGTCGCCTCGTTTGGGCTGACCAAGCAGGGCGAACTTTTGGCCTGGGGCACCTCCAAACGCGGCCAGCTGGGGCTGGGCCCAGGCGTCACAAAAGCGGAGCAGCCGCAGCAGCTGCGCCTGCCGGCGGCAGCGGTGCAGGTGTCGGCGGGGTGGGGCCACGCGGCGGCGCTGCTAGGTGAGGCATTGCCTTTGGTAGCTTGCAGCGGTATGCTGTTTGCGGTATATTGCACTGCTGTTTTGCACGATGGTACCTGAAGTATGTCCCTGGTCGCTGCAAAATGCCGCCTTCGCGGCCTGCAACCAATAGCTACTGTCCCGCTGCTTTGGTATCCTCACAAACAACCACCAACTGGCTTTCTGTTGGCATACTTTGCCTTGCAGAGGACGACAGCGTGTGGACGTGGGGTTGGCCCGCCTCGGGCCGCCTGGGCCACTCCTTTGCGGCAGATGGTGAGGGCGTGGTTTGCAGGGTTGGCGTCAGCATCAGCAGCTGTCCCAGTCCACACAAAGCAGCCTGATCCTGTCCTCTGGCTTCAACTGCCTGCGACTTGCCCTGTGATAGACAGGCTGGCTACTTGCCAAGGTCATGCGCTTTAGCATCTTGTGTGTGGGACCAGCGACTCGCCTGCCTATTGTGCAGCTGCGGATGAGGGGGAGCAGCGTTTGATGGAGCGCTGCTGCTGGGAGCCAAGGCGGTTAGAGCTGCTGCAGGGCGCGGTTGTGCGGAAGGTGCGAATCATTTTCTTGCAAGCAGGCGCATCGCTTTCGGTTGTGCGGTGATTGCCCTGGGAGCTGCGGCGGCTGGGCATGCCCACATGGCTGCGTTGAACCGCTCAGCTGTTTGCCGTCACCGCCCATGCCTGCAGGTGGTGTGCGGCTTTGACCACACCCTGGTGCTGGCCCAGGACGGCTCGCTGTTTGCCTTTGGCGACAACTCGCTGTGCCAGCTGGGGCGGCCCAGCCAGGCGCAGGTGTGTGGGAGTGGGCTGCAATGCAACTGTGCAGGCTGCTGCAATGCACCTGTGCTGATGGCCTGGTCGCCACGGTGGCATGCTGCTGCCGGATCGTGTCGCTCTGTTGCCAGCCCCGGAGGTGCACACACCGGATGGGTGCATTTACGCGTCACCCAGCTGCCGCTAGTTCCTCTCCTAGCAATCTCTCAGGGCGAGGTGCTGCGGCCGCATGATGCCACCGCCTGGTCAATTTCTTCGGTTCTCATCCCTGCCCCACAGGGTGAAGCGCTGCAGCCCAGCCGCAGAATGCCACTGCCTGTCTGGTCAATCCCTTTTCTCTGCCTCCCACAGGGCGAGGCGCTGCAGCCACGGGACGCCACCGCCTGGCTTGTCAACTCCGACCTGGACTGCGGGCGGCGCCTTCGGTTTAGAAAGGCGGGTTCAGTGCGACGCTGCTGCGCAGAGGGGACATGCGAGAGGGCAGCGTGATGCTGCAGCACTGGGCTGCTGCTTTCCACTTCCAGCAATGTGCATGACGCAGCTCACGATGCTCTGCCGCTACCACTGTCTGCAGGTGGCAGCGGGGCTGGGGCACTGCCTGGCTGTGATTGCGGACGGCTCAGCGGTCAGCTGGGGCTGGAACAGTGCAGGTGCGGCTGCCGTGCTGTGCTATGCTGCGCTGAGGTGTCCGCAGCATGCCGGGGAGCAGGCGCTGTTGCATGGCTATGGAGGTCCATTTGCAACAGCTGACCTGCTTTTCCAACCTGCATCTGCCCCGTGAAATCGCCCGCCCATGCTCGCCGTCTTCCTGTCTCTGGCATGCAGGCCAGTGCGGGCTGGGCCAGTTTGTGACAGATGAGTGTGTGGAGCGGCCGTCTCCCATCTACGGCATCCCAGCCAACAGGTGTGTGTGCAGCTGGGAGCAGCAGGCCAGCAGCCAGTGTGTGGCAAGCAGAAGCAGCGGGCCGGGCTGGGCACAGCAGGCACAGGCCATCAGTGAAGCAGAGCTTGACGCAGCAGGCCCGCTGTTGCACTCAAGCACCACGGGCGCCGTGCTAGCGGGCACGAGCCACCCATTCGCACTGCGCCCTCCTGCCTGCAGGCATGCGCTGATCGCTGCCGGCCGCGTGCACTCGGTGCTGGTGACGGATGAGGTTGGGGAGCGGACGAGCGCGTTTGAGGCGCAGTGCGTGGGCCGCGCCCAGCTGACCATGTGCCACAGGTTAGCAGGGTGAACAGGGTTGTGAGCATTGCCAGCTTCGCCACAGGTTAGCAAGCCACAGGTTAGCAGGATGAACAGGGTTGCGAGCATTGGCAGCTTCAACCACCCCGCCGCGGCCCTCCCGCCTCCGCTGGTGCCACCTTCCCACCGCACCTGGGGCGTCGCTGGAGCTGACGCGCAGCTGAGCTTTCCCTGCCATTTTCATCCGTCGCCTGCAGCTGGGGCAGCGCGCAGGGCGGGCGCCTGGGCAGCGGCATGTATGAAGATGCGCTCTTCCCCGAAATGGTGCCTGACCTGGATGGCGAGCACATTGTAGATGTGAGTTGGGGCTTTGCAGTTGTTTAGTGCTGGCGTCTTGCGGTGATGCCCATTTGAGGGCGAAGCTGTTGTTCCGCCGCATGTGCTGTGCTGCGCTGTGCCCAGAGGCTGATGCAACCAGATCGCCATGCCTGCTGGCTGGCACGTAGTCAGTTGTTTCCTTCCCAACCCAGCCCACCACTCGTGGCACCCGCCCCCTGCCGCAGGTGGCCTGCGGCCTCGACCACACCCTGGTGCTGGGGCTGCAGCGGTGCTGAGCCCTTCTCTCAGCTGCTGGCCATACACAGCTGCAGTTGCCGGCCATCCGCATCTGCTGCACTGACGGCCCCTTGTAGTTGCGCGCTTGCCGATGATCGATGTAACACCACCCCCGGTCAACATACTGCAAGTGCTGCAGGAAGCAACGCATTGGAAGCACCTGGGGCTGAGCAGCGGGGCATATGCACAGCCCAATGATACTGCCAAGCACTGCTGAGCTGAGTTGCAGCGTGGGGTGCTGAGCTGCAGTTGCAGCGTGGGGTGCTTACTGGCCAACTTGAAGAGAAACAAGGGGGACAAACTTGGGTTGGGCGAGAATCAGACAAGAAAATTGAACTGGGCATCAGCGCAGCATCAAGACGAGAAGGGAATTTCCAGGTGCGGCGCTCTGTGCAAGACAGCTGCCGCCTGCCCCCTGCTGACACCTGAATATTAGCTCAGCTCCAGCTGCTGTAACGTTGGGTGCTGGCTGGCAAACTGCAGGAGTCTGTCGGCCTCGCCGGGGGGTGTTTTTGCAAAGATGCCCACCTCAAGTGACTCCAGGCGTGTTGCTGCCTGCAGCACTTGGATGGTGCTGACTGTCACCGGGCCACTCAGCGTGACTTCGCGCAGGGAGGCCAGCCAGGGCCCGCCCGGCAGAACGTCAGGCGGCGCTGTGCCGCAGCAGTCGGTTGTGAAGCGCCGCAACTGCACCAGCCCAGTCACAGCCTGGGGCAGCGGGGGCGGCAGCCGCAGGTGCAGTGAGGTCAGTTGAGGCAGCGCGCGCAGCGCTGCATCCGCTTCGCTCCTGGAAAGGTCGATGTCCGCAAGGCCGGCAATCAGCACCAGTGACTCCAGGTTGGTGAGGGGACGCAACACTTCGGGCGGCGGGAGGCTGCAAGAACCGAAGGCAGGGAGGGGCGGGTGGTGAAATGGACGTGCATGCAAGCCCTTGATGGCGATGCAGCTGGACGGGGCGCAGCTAAGCTTACTGTGAGCAATACACCAATTGGAGGTATGTCAAGCTGCGCAGGTGGCTCAGTGGCCCAAAACGAGCGGGCGCGCAGTCCGACTCAAAGCACAGCTGCTCCAGCTGAGTCAGCAGGGTGATCTGTGGCACGGGCGCAAAGGGAGTGGCACATAGAGCTGATACTGCAGATGGCAGTGACAGGCAACTGCAAAACGTAAGCAGTAGACAGGCATGTGCCCGCAGCAGGCCCACCTGTGACGGAAACTCTTCCTCGAAAAACGCCCCCAGGACTAGCCGGGTCAGCGAGGGCGGCAGTGTCAATTCGGGGTCCAGACTGACAGGCTCCCCGTGAAGCTGCAGGTCAAGCAACTCTGAAAGGAAGTTCAAAGGCTCTTCCACCAACAGCACAGTATCCGAAAAGTCCAAGCTCAAGAGCCGCAGGCTGGGCAGGGCAGCAGCCAGGCTGCTGACATCAATGTCTGGAAGCGGCAGCTGCGTCGTTTCAATCGTTAGCTGCTGCAAGCTGCTGCCAGCCGCCACAGTGCGCAACAGCTCACTGCGCAGTAGCGCCAAGTCGGACGTGCTGTAATGCTCTTCCTCATCATCAACATACGGGCTGGCATCCAGCCGTAGCGAGCGCACTGCTGCGCCAGCGGCGGACTGCTCCAGCCAGCCGCGGAAGGCAGCCAGGCGAGGAAGGGAGCCCACACCATCGACCTCTAACCAGAAGTGGCGCACCAGCTGGGGCGCATCTGCCAGGCGCCGCCAGCGGGAGCACACCAGCTGCAGCAGGCGGCGCCTGCAGCAAGGGAGGGCCAGCAGCGAGCGGTGGCAGAGGCGTCGAGCGGCGGCGGCGAGCTCCACGCCTCTGCTGCCTCGGGGCAGCTTGCGGCGTGCGATCGGCGCGGCGCACCTCTCCAACGGGTCGTCCATCTGCTCGAAGCAGGCCAGCAGCAAGTCATCGGGCAGGGCGGCGAGCGAGGGCGCGCTGGGGCGGCTGCCTGAGGCTGCCATTGCGCTGCTGCGCAACAAGATGAGGCGAAGACAACGACAAACTGTGGGTCTGCACGTTGCTTGCCCCTATGTGCGTGCCAGGGCCGCCGCCCCGTCATCAGCGGCAGGTGCTGCCTTTCAGGCCGCTCCTCGTCCGCACTAAATCACATGCATGTTGCCGAGCCACAGTACTGCACCTCTCAAACGTGAAGTGTGCTTTGCGACTCAAGGGCTGCACATCTTGCAGCACACCCAGATGTGAGCAAGCGTCTGCACGCCCCCCCACGGGCAAACCCTTCTGCTTGCACAGTCTGCACGGTCAACGTCATGTAGCCGCACAGCGGTCTTGGACATGAGGCGATAGGTGGGTAGAGTGCACACACCCAGTCTGCGCGGTGGATGGCAGGCAGAGGGGCCACACGATAAAGCGCACTGTGCAGACACACAGGTGGCAGGCAGGATGGGAATAAAAGCGCATGCTTTTCAAGAGGAGCCAGTCACCGGTACGTGGACAAAAACCCCTCGTCTAGATCCGGCACAGCAACGGACAGCAGATCCCCAATGCATTCAATAAGTGAAACTGCCAAGGGGGGCCAGCCAGGTTTGCCGCTGTGGCCAGCAGCTGCTCCCTGCCGAGGCCCCAGTAGCCGCTCAGCTGCAGCTGGTGCAGCGTGGGGTGCTGGCTGGCCCATTGCAGCAGCCTGGTGGTTCCGCTCAAGACCAGCAGCCTGACAGGTTCGCTCGGGACAGCGGTTGCTGGCCACATTCTGTCAAGCCCCAGGTGCTCCAGCTGCGTGGCTGCCTGCAGCGCTTCAAGTCTGCTGGCTGGCACCGAGCCAACAAGCGCCAGCTTGCGCAGGCTGGCCAGCCAGGGCCCACCGGGCAGTATGTCAAACTGTTGTGTGCTGAACAGCACCCAACCAAAGTGCTGCAGCTGCGCCAGTCCGGTCACTGCCGGGGGGAGCGGGGGCGGCAGCCGCAGGTAAAGCGTCGTTAGCTGAGGCAGCGCGCGCAGCGCCGCATCTATCGCAGCCCTGGCTTCGTCTGAGGCATTGTAGGTAGAGAGGGCCAGTGTGCGCAGGTTGGTCAGCGGGCGCAGCACCTCCGGCGGCGGCAGCCTGCAAGCAAATGTACAAGCAGGGGAGGGCAGGGCAGGGTGGGTTTGAAGCCGCTTGTAAGCTTGCCATTGATGGCAGCACTAGGGCGCTGCAGCTGGATTGACCGGGGGAGGAGCGACCCCAGCGCAGGCGGGTAACACATGGGCCAGGAGCACAGCTTCAATCTTACCGGCGGGAGTCGTTCAGCTGCAGAGCGGTGAGGCTGCCCAAGTGGCTCAGCCCCCCAAAAATAACGGGAGTGCAATGCACTGTCTCCAAATACAGGTGCACCAGCCGAGTAAGCGGGGCAACCTGCGGCAACGAAGCACAGCAGGGGCATGCCATGCATGGTGGGCCAGCCAGTGACACGCGGCGGCAGGGCCATGCAAGCAGTACACCAGGTGCACCAATGCGCTGCATGCTGCATGCAGTGCAGCCATACATGCACGCATGCACCTGCATTACAGGATCACCTGCGATGGAAAGGCCGCCTGATCTTCCATGAACTCGCCCAGGTGCAGCCGGGTGAGCGCGGGCGGCAGCGCCGCAGCGGGGCCCAGCCTCACAGACCGCCCCTGAAGCCGCAGGTCAAGCAGCTGTGACTGAGAGTCCAGAGGTGCTTGCAGCAGCAGCGGGGTGTCCGGCTGGAACAGGTGCAGCTGGCGCAGGCTGGGGAGTGTGGCGGCCAAGCTGCTCACGTCAATGTCGGGAAGAGAGGGGGATTCTGTCTCAAACGCCAGCTGCTGCAGGCCGCTGCAGGCTGCTGCGATGCGCAGCAGCTCGCTACGCAGCTGGGACGCGTCGGCTGTGCTGTAGAGGTAGCTGTCCCCCTCTAAGAAGGGAATGGCCTCCAGCCGCAGCGAGCGCACTGCTGGGCCCGCGCCCGACCGCTCCAGCCAGCCGCGGAAGGCGGCCAGGCGGGGCAGCCATTTTAGGCCATTGAATGCCAAGTCAAAGCTGCACACTAGCTGCGGTGCATCTGCCAGACGCCGCCAGCGGGAGCACACCGCCGGCAGCAGGCGCCGCCTGCAGCAGAGCGGAAGAGATGCGGTTGCCAGAGGCGTCGAGCGGCGGCGCCAGCGGGTCTGAGCCTGTGTTGCCTCGGGGCGGCTGTCGGCTGGCGATCGGCGCGGCGCACCTCTCCACCGGGTCTTCCAGCTGCTCGAAGCAGGCCACAAGCAGGTCGTCGGGCAGGGAAGCGAGGGTGGGCGCGCTGGGGCGGCTGCCAGAGGCCGCCATGATGACGCAGCGCAACAAAGATGACGTGATGAGAACGACAAACACGTCACTGGCGGCAGGCACTGTCGCCCATGAGCCCAGCGGCAGCCCCATGCACCTGCCCTTCCGCCTCCATGACAGTTCACAGCAACGGCAACAAACCCATCCTGGACTATGTGAGTGAGTACCACACAAAGAATGCCTTTATGTTTGCATCAGCTGCCACAGCAGCAAGGCGGAATGCATCGGCTTTGAAGTTGCAGGGCGGGGGAGAAAGAGTGGCCGAGAGAATCAACAAGTCACGCCCACAGCATGTGGTTCAGTGGGAGAGGACAGCTCACAGACAAGGCAGGACTCAACCGAAGGTCGAGAAACAAACGAAGTACCATGGTCTGAACTGGCACTACAGCCACTCCGCCAGGTCTGGCACAACAGTCCGCACAAGGTCAGCACGTCGTTCAACAAATGAAACTGACAAGCGAGGTGTGTGCCCAGCCACATATGCCGCCACTTCCCTGCTGCTGACGCCCAAGCCGGCGCACAGGTGCAGCTGCTGCAGCGTGGGGTGCTCGCGGGCAAACAGCAGCAGCCCGTAGGTATCACCCTGCATTGCATCGTACAGGCTGGCCAGCCCAAGGTGCTCCAGCTGCGTGGCTGTCTGCAGCACATGAATGCGGCTGAGTATCATTGGGCAGAGCAGCGCCACCTTGCGCAGGCTGGACAGCCAGGGGCCGCCCGGAAGGGCGCTTGCGGGCGGCTCCCCGGAATCCCAGACAAACCGCTGCAGCTGCGCCAGCCCAGCCACTGCCGGGGGCAGCGAGGGCCTGACATCCAAAAACAGCGCCGTGAGCTGAGGCAGCGCTTGCAGCGCCGCATCCAATCCCGCGGAATCGCCCCAGGTTGAGACAGCTAGCGCCTGCAGGTTGATGAGCGGGCGTAGCGCCTCCGGCGGCGGCAGGCTGCAAAAGCATGGGCAGGGGAGGGCACGGAAGGTTAAGAGCATAAAGAGCGTAAAGTTGCTTGCATGTTTGCGACTGCTAGCATCACTGGGAGACACAGCTGAGGCCCATGACGCATGGGGCAGCGAGCACAGCCTCCAGCTTACCATCGGCAGTTGTTCAGCTCTAGAGCGGTCAGGCTGCCCAGGCGGCTCAAAGCACCATAGACAGCGGGCTCGCAATCCCGGGTCTCCAAGTAGAGGTGCTGAAGCTGGCTCAGTGCGCCGATCTGCGGCAGTCGGTGGAGCACATGGCGATGGTGGAAAGATGCCAACTGCGTGAGTTTGCACAGCCCCACTCATATTCGCATGACCATGCATGCAACTTGCATGTGATAAGGCGTGCGGCGACGGCAGCTGGCACACCTGCGGCGGGCACTCCTCCTGGCCCCTATCAAACTCGCCCAGCCCCAGCCGGGTCAGCGCGGGTGGCAGCGCCGCTGCGGGGCCGAGCCAGGCGGGCTGCCCCAGCAAACGCAAGTCCAGCAGCTGTGGCAGGGAAACCAAAGGCGCTTCCACCACCAGACGGGTGGCCGGCAGTGACAGGTGCAGCAGCTGCAGGCGGGGCAGGCCCGCTGCCAAGCTGCACACGTCGACGTCGGGCAAAAAATGCCACTGTTTCGGCATCACAACCCGCAGCTGCCGCAGGCCGCTGCAGGCTGCTGCGCATTGCAGCAACCCGCTGTGCAGCTGCTCCAACTCATCTGCGCTGAAGCGTTCGAGCCTCAGGCTGCATGCAAAAGACTGACGAGCCTCCAGCCGCAGCGAGCGCACAGCAGCGGCGGCGGCTGACTGTCTCAGCCAGCCGCGGAAAGCGGCCAGGCGGGGAAGGGCGCTAGCGCCGTAGAGATTCAAGCTGAAGCTGCACACAAGCTGAGGTGCATCTGCCAGGCGGCGCCAGCGGGAGCACACCAGTGGTAGGACGCGCCGCCTTCAGCAGGGTGGTGAAGCAGGGCGCAGATCGTTGTGGGAGGCAGGCAGGAGCGGCAGGAGCGGCAGGAGCGGCAGGAGCGGCAGGAGCGGCAGGAGCAGAGATGGAGCACCCGCTGCTTCGTACCACCATTCTGCACTGACACACCAGGGGCCGGACCCAGGCTGCCTGGCGCACCTTTCCAGGGGATCCTCCAGTTGCTCAAAGCAGGCCACGAGCAGGTCGTCGGGCAGGGTGGCGAGCAAGAACGCAGCAGGGCTGTTTGGTACGGCGGTGAGCGAGGGCGCTGCAGGGCTGTCGGGTGCGGGTGCTGAGTCTCCGCTGCCCGCCACTTCCAGGCGCTGAGAGTTGGTCGGCAGGACGTCATCAGGCGGCGCAGCAGGCGTGGGCTGAGCGGCAGGCGTGGGCGGACAGGCCGCCTGTTCTGGAGCAGCCATGCCGCCGCAGCAAGCCGACATGGTCGTGGAGTGCCGCTGCCCCATGAGGCCGTGACAGGGCTTTGTCGCTGAGATGGGTGTCGGTCAGACAGCTGCAGGGCAGCAGGCGTGCAAGACCTGCATCCTCTATCAGTGCGGCGCCAGCAGCGCGCAGTGCAAGTGCCACCGCCACCGGCAAGCGGCGGTGATGTGAACCCGCGTCCAGCGGCCGCGCGGCATCCCAGCAGAGTATCAGTGCTGGTCCGTGTCCCCGATCACCGCACCGTAGGTTGTGCGGTGTGCCGGAGAGGGGTCGAGGCGGAGCGATGTGTGGGGGCACGAGGCTGCAGTGCTGGAGGCGAGTGATACATCCCACGAATGATTGCAAACGACTGAGACTGCGCGGCAGCTAGGTTTGCCGTCTGGTCCTTCCCATGCGGCGGTGCAGCAGGCGCGGGCGCCAAGGCAGTGGCAACGCCATCAGCTGCATCATTTCAGCATGCGCACACCTGCCCAGAGCTTTCTGATTATGTTGCTTCCGCAAAACAATCATACGCCTTGTTACAGAAGCCGGTCAGTACCCCCTGTGACCGCCGTGCCCTGATACTGTGTGCCGGACCGCCACGCCTGCTGGCTGATGCGCAGCCAGCGTTTCCTTCCAATCAGCCATCGCTAATGCGGCCCACTCCCCTGCCACAGGTTGCCTGCGGCCTCGACCACACCCTGGTGCCCGGGCCACACACACAGACTGCACGGTGGACGGCAGGCAGAGGGGCCACAGGATAAAGCGCATTGTGCAGACACACCGGTGGCAGGCGGCAGATGGGAGTCGAGGCGTTTTCAAAGCGGAGACGGCCACATGTACATGCGCAAAAAGCCCTCGTCTAAATCCGGAACAGCAGCAGACAGCAGATCCGCAATGCATTCAACAAATGAAACCGCCAGGTGGGGGGCAGCCAGGCCTGCCGCTGTGGCCTGCAGCTCCTCCCTGCTGAGGCCCCAGTAGCCGCTCAACTGCAGCTGGTGCAGTGTGGGGTGATGGCTGGCAAACTGCAGCAGCCTGGTGGATTCGCTCGAGACCAGCAGGCTGGCGGGTTCGCTCGGGACATCAGGTGCACCTGCTGGCAACATTCTGTCAAGCCCCAGGTGCTCCAGCTGCGTGGCCGCCTGCAGCGCTTCAAGTCTGCTGGCTGGCACCGAGCCAACAAGCGCCAATCTGCGCAGGCTGGCCAGCCAGGGGCCGGCCGGCAGTATGTCAAACTGCAGTGCCCTGAACAGCACCCACCCAAAGCGCCGGAGCCGCGCCAGCGCAGTCACTGCCGGGGGGAGCGGGGGCGACAGCCGCAGGTAAAGCGTCGTTAGCTGAGGCAGCGCGCGCAGCGCTGCATCAATCGCAGCCCTGGCTTCGTCTGAGACATCGTAGGTTGAGATGGCTAGTGTGCGCAGGTTGGTCAGCGGGCGCAGCACCTCCGGCGGCGGCAGCCTGCAAGCAAATGTACGGGCAGGGGAGGGCAGGGCAGGAAGTGTTTGGAGCTGCTTGCAAGCTTGCACTGGGCGCTGCAGCTGGATTGATCGGGGAAGGAGCCACCGTCTAGGCGTGTACCACGGCTTCGCAGCACGGCCTCAAGCTCTGCAGCACAGCCTCAAGCTTACCGACGGCAGTTGTTCAGCTGCAGAGCGGTCAGGCTGCCCACGTGGCTCAGCGCTGCAAAAATGATGGGCCTGCACTGTACTGTCTCCAAATACAGGTGCGCCAGCCGAGTAAGCGGGGCAACCTGCGGCAGCGCAGCACAGCAAGGCGGCAGGGCCATCCATGTTGGGCCAGCCAATGACACAAGGCGGCAGGGCGGCCATGCATGCAGCCACACCATCAGGCATGCACCCGCAGCGGCAGCTGCGCCAGCAGGATCACCTGCGGCGGACACTCCTCCTGATCTTCAAAGAAGTAGCCGAGGTGCAGCCGGGTCAGCGCGGGCGGCAGCGCTGCAGCGGGGCCCATCCTCACGGGCCGCCCCTAAAGCCGTTGGTCAAGCAGCTGTGACTGTGAGTCCAGGGGTGCTTGCAGCTGCAGCGCGGTGTCCTGCAAGAGCAGGTGTAGCAGCCGCAGGCTGGGCAGGGCGCCTGCCAAACTGCTGACGTCAACGTCCGAGTCGGGTAGAATCTGGTCGTGTGGCACCACCGGTTGCTCCACCCTCAGTTCCTGCAGGCCACTGCAAATCGCTGAGATGCACAGTAGCTCGCTGCGCAGCTGTGTCAAATCAGCTGTGCTGTAATCATCAATGTGGTCCTCTAAAGTTGGACGGGCCACCAGCCGCAGCGAGCGCACGGCGGCGCCAGCGCCCAACCGCTCGAGCCAGCTGCGGAAGGCGGGCAGGCGGGCAAGGGAGCTAGCTCCCTTGAACTTCAAGCTGAAGCTGCGCACAAGCTGAGGTGAGTCTGCCAGGCGGCGCCAGCGGGAGCACACGAGTGGAAGCACGCGGCGCCTGCAAACAGGGTGGGGAGATGGCGGTGAGGGGTGCACAATGCGGCGAGCGGTGGCGGGCTCCCCGCCTCTGCTGGCTCGGGGCGGCCAGCGGCTGGTGATTGGCGCGGCGCACCTCTCCACCGGGTCCTCCAGCAGCTGCTCGAAGCAGGCCAGCAGCAGGTTGTCGGGCAGGGCGGCGAGCGAGGGCGCGCTGGGGCCGCTGCCTGAGGCCGCCATGGCGCTGAAGCAGGGAATGCAGTGACGACAGACGGACCATGCGGTCTAGATTCACTGCGCCTCTGGCGTGCATGGGCCGCCGCCCCTTCGGCGCTTCCCGTACGGCGGAACGTCCACCCCTTTGCCCTGCCTCTGCCGGGTGCTGCTGACGCGGCCAGGCAAGACTTCAGCTCAATGAACATCTTCTGAGATCAATTGCACTTGTCAAAAACGCGTGTCGAGGCTGGGAGTTGTGCGGGAGTGCTGCTGCTGTGGGGTCTTGATACGCGCCACCAGTGCATTGCCGCCTGCAGCCCGGATGCCAACATGGTGACAACTCTGCTGCCACGGATCGCTTGCGGCGACCATGCAACCCCTATTGTGCAGCGGCAGTGGCCTGGATGTGACTTTGGGTGGTCTCACTGCCACCTGCTCTGCAGCTGACAAGTGACAAGTGTTGAGGCTATTGATGCAGCTGCCCCGTTGGCAAGCTTGCACTGCACCGCAGTCGCATGCGTGTTGCCTCAGCATTGCAGTTCTCAGTATAAGTGAGACTCCCAGTAAACGCGTCACAGTTACAGGGTATGTGCAGACTGTGCAGAACAACGGGTGTGTGCAGCACTGAGGAGCTGCGTAGGTGCATCGGCTTGCATGGCAGGCTGAGGCAAGTGAACGGTCAAGCAAGACTCGCAAACATGCAACATGCACAGGGGTTCTAAAAGCAGGCACAGAGGTTGTAAGAGTCAAGCGATGTCCAAGTGTCTCACGTAATAAAAGTCAGCGGCCAGATCTGAAACAGCAGCGGCGATGAGGTCAGCCCACCGCTCCACAAACGAGATTGACACACGGGGGTTTCCAGCAGCCACAGCCGCTGCCTGCGCATTACTGACACCCCAGCCGCCACTCAGCCACACCCACTGCAGCGTGGGGTGCTGGCCAGCAAACTGCAGCAGCCGAGCGGCCTCGCCCAGGGGCGCAAACCCGCGAATGCCCAGCGCAAGAAACTCCAGCTGTGCTGCTGCCTGCAGCACCTCAGTGCTGCCGATCGCCACGTCGCCAAGCAATGCCACTTTGCGCAGGCCGGCCAGCCAGGGGCCGCTGGGCAGTACATGCGGTGGCGCCGCGTTTCTGCTGTGCCAACACCAAGCTGCAAAGTGCTGCAGTGGCACCAGCCCAGTCAGCGCCGGGGGCAGCGGCTGTACCAGCTGCAAGAACAGCGCCGTGAGCTGTGGCAGCGCACGCAGTGCTGCATCTAATGCAGCCCTACTGTCGGCTGATTCGTCCCAGATTGAGATAGCTAGCGCCCGCAGGTTGGTGAGTGGCTGCAGCACCTCGGGCCGTGGCAGGCTGCAAGCAACAACGGGGCAAAGGAAGAGTTGTGTTAAAAGTGCTTGATAAATGCAGTGGGCAGCAGCGGGGGTGAGCTGTGAGACAACGCAAGCGGGTGAAGCTTGGGGCAGGCAACACCACAGCCCAGCTTACTGTAGGCAAAAGCTGCACTCCAGGGCAGTCAGGCTAACCAGGCGGCTCAGTGCGCCCAGGCCAGCGGGCACACAATTTAGCTTCACGTGCAGGCGCTTCAGCTGAGGCAGCTGTGTAATCTGCGGCAGCCGCGCACAGCAAGGGGAGCTGGTTAAAAAACACCATGACGCCCAGCCAACCTTTTGGGTCAAACTGCGGGATCAGCAGCGCAAAGGACGCATGTGTGCCACGCAACATAGCAGGCAGCGGGATACCCTGGAGGGGACTGCCGACTGTGATTTCACGAGCTTCGTGGCAAGGCCGTGCATGCAGCCAGTCCATGCAGCCCAGCCACGATGCACGCAGTGGCACGCTCGCCTGTGCAGGGAAGTCCAAATGTGCGTGCTCATCAGCGAACCCACCCAGGCTCAGCCGGGTCAGCGCGGGCGGCAGCGCCGCTGCGGGGCCGAGCCTCACAGGCTCCCCCTGAAGCCGCAGGTCACGCAGCTGCGGCAGGCAGTCCAGGGGTGCTTGTAGCTCCAGCACGGTATTCGGCAGTGACAGGTGCAGCAGCTGCAAGCTGGGCAGGCCGGCCAGCAAACTGCTGACGTCAAAGCCGGGGAGGTCGAGGAATGTTGCCTCAAGCGTCAGCTGCTGCAGGCCGCCGCATGCTGCTGAGATGCGCAGTAGCTCGCTGCGCAGCTGTGCCTTATCAGCGGCGCTGAAGTTATCATAGCGACCTCCAGCGAACGCACTAGCACTGAGCTCCAGCGAACGAACGGCAGCGGCGGCAGCCGACCGCTCCAGCCAGCCGCGGAAGGCGGCCAGGCAGGGAAGGGAGGCCAGCCCTGGTCTAAACAAGCTGAAGCTGCGCACAAGCTGAGGTGAGTCTGCCAGGCGGCGCCAGCGGGAGCACACGAGTGGAAGCACGCGCCGCCTGCAGCAAAGTGGGAGGAGGCGGCGGTGAGCGGCGGCGCGCCTCTGCTGCCTCGGGGCGGCTGCCGGCTGGCGATCAGTGCGGCTCACCTCTCCAGCGGGTCCTCTAGCTGCTCAAAGCAGGCCACAAGCAAGTCGTCGGGCAGGGCGGCGAGCGAGGGCGCGCTGGGGCGGCTGCCGGAGGCTGCCATGGCGCCGCTGCAGGAGAAGGTGGTAACCACAGGCGGATGATGCGGTCTGGGGCGCGGCAGCCACTGTCTTCTGGCGCGCATGGGCCGCCGCCCCGTCATCGGCGGCAGGTGCTGCCCTCAGTTCGCTCGTCGTCCGCACTACATCGCATGCATGTTGCCGAGCCGCAGGATTGCACCTCTCAGTGTGATGTGCTTCACAAGGCATGGGCTGTAAACGTGCGGAACAGCTAGGTGGCAGCAACTGTCAGTGCACCGCAACTTGCAAGCAGGCGAACGCCAAGTAGGCAACGGTACTGAAGGGCCAACCAGAGCGCGATCACAAGTGCATTTACATAGGCCAAAACCCAGTCTCTTCGGCAATGCCTGGCACAACAGCGTGGACAAGGTCAGCCAGGCCGTCCACAAACGAAATGGACAGGTGGGACGCTGCGGCCGATGCCTGCAGCTCTTCCCTACTGACGCCCCAATCGCCGCTCAGCTGCAGTTGCTGCAGCTTGGGGTGCTGGCTGGCAAACTGCAGCAGCCTGGCGGCTTCATCTGAAGATCCAGATGCTTCTCGGCCCAGCCCAAGGTGCTCCAGCTGCGTCGCTGCCTGCAGCACTCCAAGACTGCTAACGGGTCCCGGGCCAACAATCGCCAGCTTGCGCAGGCCGGCCAGCCAGGGGCCGCCGGGCAATGCATCAAGCAGTCCCAAGTTATGCCAAGCAAAGTATCGCAGCTGCACCAGCCCAGTCACCACTGGGGAAAGCGGGGGCGGCAGCTGCAGGAACAGCGCTGTGAGCCGGGGCAGCGCACGCAGCGCCGCATCTATTGCAGTGCCGGCCTGCACAGAATCGGCATAAGTTGAAAGCGCCAGCGCCCGCAGGTTGGTGAGCGGGATCAGCACCCAGGGCGACGGCAGGCTGCAAGAAATTAAGGTCAGGGGAGGAGGGGAGGGTGGGGTGCAGCGGATGGCGGCCGATTCGCAGCAATGTCCAGCACAGGTGCGTTGCAGCAAGGATGGCTATGCGGCAGCGCACTGCGATCAGCAGGCAGCAGCCACACAGGGCAGGGCACACGGTCAAAACAAGCCGTGCCTCAGGCAGTTGTGTATCTCCAGGGCGGTCAGGCTGCCCAGGCAGCTCAATGCCGAAATGCTGTCGGACTCGCAATCCAGAGTATCCAGGCACAGGTGCGCCAGCCGAGGGAGCAGGCTGACCTGCAGCAGCGGTGCACAGCACAGAGATTACGCACATAATAACCCGGCAGCCAACTGCATTTGCATGACGGCAGCCAGCTGCGCTGCGTGCCAGGGTCGTGCAGACAGCAGCCGCACAACAAGGCATGCCCATGCACCAGCTGCCCACCTGTTCTGGAAAGACGCCCAGTGCGCCAAACGGGGGGATGCACTCGCCCAAGTGCAGCCGGGTCAGCGCGGGTGGCAGCGCCGCCGCAGGGCCGAGCTTCACAATACTTCCTTTGAGCCGCAAGTCGAGCAGCTGCGAGTGGGAAGTCAGAGGCGCTTCCAACAACAGACGGGCGCCCGGAGCTCGCAGGCGCAGCTGCTGCAGGCTGGGAAGGCCAGCCGCCAGGCTGCTAATATCGATGTTTGGGAGCCACAGGTCACCAACCTCAACTCGCAGCTGCTGCAGGCCGCTGCAGGCCGCTACGATGCGCATCAGCTCGCCGTGCAGCTGGACCGCATCATCAAGAATGACTAGTTCTTCTTCGCCATCCAAAAGCTGCCCAGGCGGGCTCGCTGCCAGCCGCAGCGAGCGCAGAGCGGCGCCCCGCCGCTCCACCCAGCCGCGGAAGGCGGCCAGGTGGGGCAGCCAGTCTAGGCCATTGAATGCTAGCTCAAAGCTGCGCAGAAATGGTGGTTCATCTACCAGGCGCCGCCAGCGGGAGCACACCGCCGGCAGCACGCGGCGCCTGCAGCAGGGTGGGAAGAGATGCGGCAAGCGGTGGCGCAGGGGTGAGCGGCGGCACCTTTGGTCTCCGCGCATCTGCGGCCTCGGGGCGGCTGCCGGCTGGCGATCGGTCCGCCGCACCTCTCCAGCGGGTCCTCCAGCTGCTCAAAGCAGGCCACCAGCAAGTCGTCGGGCAGGGCGGCGAGCGACGGCGCGCTGGGGCGGCTGCCAGAGGCTGCCATGGTGCCGCAGCAGGAGAAGGTGGTAACTAAAGGAGGTTCATGCGGCCTGGAGCACCGCAGCCACTGCCCTCTGGCCTGCATGGGCCGCCGCCCCCTCGGCGGCGGCAGGACCGGCTGCCCTACGCCCTCTCGTAACCCTGACCTGCCGACCGTTCCCGTTGCTAGAAGGATGACTTCATCTGTACAACGTCTGAGATATTCACTTATATGCATGGTGTGATGCAGCGGATTTGCCACTGAGCTGCCACTTTTTGACAGGTGATAACCAATGGCAGCACACTGCCGCATACAGGCAACATTGTCTTTGTTTGAGCGTGGCCAGCGCTGTGGACTGCATTACATATAGCCCAACAAATATAATGATCCAGACAGATTATAACGCATCGCTGGGAAAGGAGAGGGTTTGATAGATGCCCCACGAGCTGTGGCGTAGCGGCGGCCGCGACGTGCCGGCAGGCGGTTGGTTTGAGCTCTTTTCCGACAACCCCGCAAATCACGCGTTCCACAAGCGCCGCAACAGAATCGACACTGAGCTGTGCTGCACTTCACTGCTCAGGAGGCGGTGAACTTGATCTTCATGCCCGCGTCGCAGTGGCCCGGTACGGGGCAGGCAAACCTGCAGGGCGGTGCAGGCAGGCAGGCGGGGTAGGGCGTCACGATGGGGCGGCAGCGCTGCCTGAGTTGGCTTAAGAATTGATTCCGGCAAAGGCGCTCAGGACTGATGTTTGGGCAGCGTGACACGGCAGACAGCTGCCCTTGCTACCAGCCGCCTGCTCGCTGCAACTTCTGGGTGCGCATGGTGGCAGCAGCCATTTCAACCCAACTCAATGGGCATGGCTCAGAGCCTCGAGGCTCAAGGCCTCACCAGTACACCCCTGGCTGGTCAAAGGTGACGGTGGCGGAGCCGTCCTGGGTGGGGGGCATGATCTGCTGGAGCAGCGGCACATCCTCAATCACGGCTGCAGGTGGCAGGAAGGAGGAGGGAAAGAAGGTAATGCACGCCTCGAAGGACGGCAGCATGGCATGATTTGTTGGAGCGGCGGCACGTCCTCAAACACGGCTGCAGGGGGCGGCAAGGGCGTTTGAGGGGAAGGGCAGAGCATTTTGGATAACCTTGAGATGCAGAGACCGCAAGTAAAGTTGTAGCAGGCGGTGCACCTATCCAACACGTGCAGAAAACTGCAACACTTCCCTGCTCGCCGGCGTTCCACCGATCGGCATATGCACGCCTTCCAAAGGCGGCAGCACTCCGCTCACCGGGGCAGGTGGCGTTGGGGATCTTGAACAGGCCGTGCAGGCCCTTGAATGAGAACACCGCCTGGTCTCCCACAGACACTGTATGGTCAGTAAAGGGAGGGTTGTTGGCGGCGCCGCCGGGCAGCGCCCAAGCGATGTTGGTCACTTTCGGGGCGGGGCCGGGGGTGGGAGCAGGGGCAGGCGCAGGTGCCGGCGCCGTTGCGGGCGCCGGTGTGGGGGCGGGCGCAGGGGCATAACTGTAGCCGCTTCCACCGCCATATCCATAGCTGTAGCCACGCAGCCCTGTGTTGTTGGACAAGGAGCAGAAGTTGGTGGGGATGTGTGGACAGTGAGGCGGCGGCGGCGGCGTGCCCGCTCAGCTTCTGCTGCCGCCCACCCTCCCAGCCCTCTGCGCCTCTCACCGCGCGCTGAGGCGGACCCTGCTGCCAGGCACAGCACCAGGACGGCGCACAGAGCCGCAACGCAGCGCCCCAGAGGCATGTTTGCAGGAGGTGGGGCCGAGCGAGCTTTGGGCGAGCAGGCTGGGGCCCAGCCTGGACAGTGGCAGCTGGTGGACTGATTGTGCTGAAGCAAAGCGCGGGACGGGGTTCACACGCTCAGGAACCTGCACTTGCCGCCGCCGCGCTGCGTTGTGTGAGCCTACATCCAGCTGCCGGCAGCTACTGAGTTGCATGCGTGCTTTCAAAAGCAAGTTCATCACACTAGCGGTTGCATGAAGGTGCAGAGGGAAGGGACAGGTGAAATCACAGGCGGGCACTGAGCACAGCGCAGCCGAGCGTCCACACCGCCAGTGCGAGCTTGAGCAGCGCTGCATGCCGGCCTCCTGCGCCGCACTCCTGCCGCTCTGCCCGCTTGCGGTCCACTGCGGCGGCTGGGGCGCCGAGGGCAACGGTGGCGTTGCTCGGTGGCAACAGCGACGCCGTGCTGTTGGGTGCTACTACTGCCGCTATGGCTGCCCGCTGCTGCGATGCTGAGTAGCTGACGACCAGAACTGCCTGGTTGCCGCCGAGGGTGTACATAAGGTCAGCGCTGCCGCTGGCCAGGCCGGGCAGTGGCCGGGCAGGCAGGGCCGGCAGAGCAGCGCCGCTGCTGCCGACGCTGCTGCACTGGGCGCCGCGCCAGGGCACGAAGCGGCGGGGCTGCACTGTGCAGGCTGGGTCCCAGCAGTCCACTGTCACGGTTGCGGTGAGTGCCGGAGCTGCTGGGCCATCCAGGGAGAGGCTGTTCCAGCCGCGCAGCAGGGCTGCGGATGTCTCGCCTGCCGCGCCAGCGGCGGCGGCGCTCGAGCCGCAGGCGGCAGCGACAGCGCGCAGGCTGCAGCGCCCAGCGCAGGCCGTGCTGACGTTGGCGCTGAACAGCAGGGCCAGCCGAGGCTGGGAGGGGCTGGGGGCTGCTGCCTGGGCGGCCGCAGGCAGAGGGGCGACCGCCAGCAGCAGCCCAGCTGCGAAGGCCAGGGCTCTGGCTGCCCTGAGCGTCATCTTTGCGTGCTGCTGAAGACTGAGGACGGCCAGGAAGGGAATTGGAGTGTAAAATTTGAGTGCCAGCTGTCGCTTCATGCCTCTTGGGAGGCCTGTGCAGCCTGCCCCTGCAGTTCTCACCTCCCTGCTGCCCACAGCCAGTCCGCCGAAGCACACAGGCAGGAGCCAGGTGAGCTGGTGTGAGCAGCTGTGCCTTGGACGTCTGGCGCATGCCTCGTGCACACAAAAGGCAGCAGCAGCGTGCCCCACAACTCGAGGAGCGGCCAGCAGCAGGGCAAGGCCGCTGCCGGCCGCCGCCGCCGCCGCGGCGCCGCCGCTCCATCTTGGCCTTCTCCTGGACTGCCACTAGCGCCGCACCACTGGACTCACTCACCATCTGTTGCTCCACATCGCCCACCACACCCCATGCGCAGGTCGCCACATGCTGGCCTGGCTGGGCGGCAAGCAGAAGCTGGTCCAGAAAGCCAAGGCTAAGCAGCGGGCACGTGCAGCAGCGGCAGGCGGCAGCGGCGGCAGCGCCTTCCTGCTACCCGTGCCCAAGGCTGCCACGGCGGCCCGCCCCATCAAGCGGCAGGCCACAGACGAGCCAGAGGCAGCACCCACATTCCCACTTGATGCTGCCATGCCGGCGCCAGGGGCGCAGCGTGGCGGGCGGCCGCCGCTCGCGCCAGCACCCGCCAACCGGGGGCCGCACCAGCCGCGGCTGAAGCGTGTCAAGGCCTCCCTCGACCTGCTGGCGCTCGAAATGCCCGCCTGGCAGCCCATGGTGACTGTCTCAGGAGGCAGCGGCAGCGAGGGCGCCATGGGCGGCGGCAGCTGTGGCGTGGAGGGCGAGCAGGCAGGGGCGGGAGGCGCCGACGAGGCGCAGCACCCGCCTGCAGCTGCAATGGAGCTGCAGTGAGCAGCCAACAACACATTCTTCAGCATGCCAACCCGTGATGCCCAGCAGCCTTGAACGCTTTCCCGTACTGCCCACAGCCGTGACCCGCAACCCTGCAATACCTGCCATCCGCACCAGCCCTGCCAAATAGCGAGCTGAAATGTGTTTACAGGGGACAGCACCTTGGGGGCAGAAACTGGAAAAGCCGAGCGCAAGCAGCAACAGCAGCACAGAAAGGAGGGGTCATTCATGAGGGGGAGCGGCCGACCAACTACTGCCCCAGCAGCCGCCTCAGGCGACAGGGCCGGGGCAGCAGTGGCGCGCCAGCAGGCAGAAGCAAAAACGGCCGGGGCGCCGGCAGGTGTGTATCGTTCCGGCGGGGGCCGGCTAGGGCGGCGCAGTCAACAGCTGGTGATATTTGCAGAGCTACAGGGGACAGTGGGGCAACAGGGCGTGCGGCAGCACAGTCGTGCAGCCGCTGTGCCGCAGCCGCCAATCAGAGACGCCAATGCTCTTGCTTGCTGTGACAGCAGCAGCTGGGCGGTGGCAGCAGCGGCTGGCTGGCTGAAACCAGGCTGCTGGTCGCCGGCGGGCGGACGCAGCAGCTGGTTGGCTGAAGCTAGCGCATGTGCCTCACGCCAGGCCGCGCTCCCGCATGATGCGCGCCATGGTGGCGCCCATCTGCAGAGGGGTCGAACGCACAATGGGAACAATGGCATCAGCACTTGAATGCTTGATCAACTGCTGTGTGAGGTGCCTTGTGATGCGCGCCATGGTGGCGCCCATCTGCAGAGGGGTGGAGCATTCAGGCGTTTCCTGTGCTGCAGGCGCATTGGCAGTAAATGCGTCCATGCCCAAGCTACGGCACCGCGCCAGCATCCAACACAGCAATGCCGCATGATGGGTGCACAACAAGCAGCCAGGAGCCAGCGCACGCACCTGGGCGGGGGAGTTGGTGACGGTCACGCCCGCCGCCTCCAGTGCCCGGATCTTGTCCTGCGCCGTGCCCTTGCCGCCTGCACAGGGAGGGCCAGCGGCTTGCACGCATGGTTTCAGGTGTAACACCCACGGCACGCAGACGGGTCAATGCACGTTCAGAAGCGCTTGCAAGGGATGTAAAATACTAGTCACAACATGGCAGCACCCACCCGAGATGATGGCGCCGGCATGGCCCATGCGGCGGCCGGGCGGCGCGGTGAGGCCCGCAATGAACGACACCACTGGCTTGGTGGTGCCGGACGCCTGCAGTCAAGCCCATTGGAAGAGGGGGAAATGGGTGAGAGGGATGTCCAAGCAAGGGCAGCAGAGTGAGGCCCGCAATGAACGACACCACGGGCTTGGTGGTTCCAGAGGCCTGCAATTTGGCATGAGAAACGACAAGGATTCGATTGGGGCATTGAACCAGAGTGAGGGCCGCAATGGACGACACCACCGGCTTGGTGGTTCTGGACGCCTGCGATTACACGGGGTCAAGGTGGAGAGAGAATGGCTTGCTGCAGCCAGGAAAACTGCAGCGCGGGCATCGGCCAGCGCATGCTATGCGCGCTAGGGAGGACGGATGGGTGCACGAGCCAAGCAATCAAGCACTTGGTGTTGCTGCGGCCGCTGGCAATCTGAAGGTCTTGCCATGATAAATCAGCAGCAAATCCAACCTTGATGATTGCCATGATAAATCAGCAGCAAAACCCACCTTGATGAATTCAGCCGCCTCCTCCTCCGCGCTGCCGCCGATCTCGCCTGCAACAAAAGAGGGCGGTTGGAGGCAGTTGGTGGCCGGGTTGAGGCGTAACCCCCTCCTGCCAGATCAAAGCAGGCAGCCGCCGTAGCACACAGGTGCGCATCAGCATGGCAGCTGACTTCCAAGCAACCCCAATAGGCGCTGCAATCACATCCATTAGGCGTTGCAAGCCAACCCACCAATCATGATGATGCCCTCTGTCTGTGCGGACAAGCATAAACACGTTTTCAGAGGCAGCCCTAAGAGGGCGAAAAACAATTCAACTATTTGTCACCCACCGATCATGATGATGCCCTCGGTCTGCGGGTCCTTCACAAACTTCTCCAGACAGTCCACAAAGTTGGTGCCTGCAGTTTTAAGTTGATGAGAAAAACTGTTGATTGATTAGCATCAAGGCAAGGTGTGCAGATGTTGGCAGGCAGTCCACAAAGTTGGTGCCTGCAGCACAGGCGGGCGATGCGGCTTTGGGTATGAGGCGCAGCCACCTTGATTAAAGGCCGAATCAGCCACTGAGACAACCAATCAGCTGCCCCGAAGTAAGTAAGCTGCCTTGCCCACCGTTGAAGGGGTCGCCCCCGATGCCCACCACTGTGCTCTGCCCGAGCCCCTCGTTGGTGGTCTGGAACACAGCCTCGTAGGTGAGGGTGCCTGCAAAACAAAATGGCAGTGTGTTGTCAGCGGGCGACACATTTCAGGTTGAGCAGGGTGCTCGTTTGGCTGGCAGAGCGGGTTATCTGCTGGTGCACTGCAGCGCAAGCCCTGGCACCTGCCACGGCCACAGCTTGGGCACAGCAGCAGGGCGGCAACACCACGGCAACCACAGCGTGCACAGCGCACCTGAGTGCGACACGATGCCAACTCGCCGAGGCATGCCACGACCACAGCAGCAACCACCCGCAGCATGCACGCACATCGTTCCACTCCATTATGAGTTCACAGTCTGCGCACCTGAGCGCGACACGATGCCAATCTTGCCGGGGGTGTGGATGTAGCCGGGCATGATTCCGATCTTGCACTCGCCTGCAAGCGGAGGAATGGAGGCAAGGGCTTCAACCTGCAGAGTGCGTGGCGCTGCTGACGTTTGTTGCACTCGCCAGCAAGAAGAACGGCGTGTTGAGGCGAACAGGCTTGTTCAGCTCCCACCCGACCCTGCCCACACAGCGTGCACCCACCCGGCTTGATGATGCCGGGGCAGTTGGGCCCGATCAGCCGCGTCTTGCTCTGCTCGCTCATGATCTTCTTCACCTTGACCTGCAGGGAAGCAAAGGGTCACCAAGATGAACACTGTTTTTGGGGGAACACTGTTGGCAGCAACACAAACTCAACAAGCATGAGAACTGCCCGCCCCAACCATCACATGATACTGCCACAAAGCAGCACACCATGTGCTGCAGGGTGCCCTCTGTTACTAATGCACCAGTCCAACCAAGCTCAGCGTTATGCCATTCCAGTGAACAAATGTTCAAGCACAGCCCACCATGTCGTGCTGCGGGATGCCCTCCGTGATACACCTCAACCCCTGAGGAATTTGCTTAAGAACAGTTAAAAGAACAGCAAAAGCAGCCCACCATGTCGTGCTGCGGGATGCCCTCTGTGATGCACACCACCAGGTCGAGCTCCGCCTCCACCGCCTCCAGAATGGCCTGCACCAAAAGCAAGCAGTGGTGAGCACAGCGTGTCCAGAACACAGCTCATCTGTGCAGCACCAAATGCGGATGCCAAGCTGGTCTGGAAGTGCAGCAGCACGCTGCTCATGTGGCAGCTCAAGCGCAAGCAACCAAAGCCAAGCAGCGTTGTCGGCCTAAAGGTATAACACTGCACCTTGGCTGCTCCCGGCGGCGGCACGTAGATGGCTGTGGCGTGGCAGCCGGTCGCCTCCTTGGCTTCACGCACTGCAAAGTGAGGGTACGGCATAATGGGAGGGGTATGGTGGGTAAAGTTGAGGTGTAAATGCGGCAGCAGGCATGCAGCGGCCCAACTGCAGGCTGTACGTGCAGAGTTGCCGGCCAGCCACGCTCTGATCCATGTTTTGCACAAAGAGTTGCAGTGCAGGCAGGCAAGCAAGCAAGCAAGAACGCTTGTTGAACACGCACCGGAGGCAAACACGGGCAGCCCCAGGTGGGTGGACCCTCCCTTCTTGGGGTTCACGCCGCCCACCACCTGCGTGCCGTACTGGATGGCCTGCGAGAAGGACCAAGGCATGAGAGCATAGGTCATTGTAGATTGGCACCAAGCAAGCAGGGCTGCCAGCAATCCTGGATTGCCCGCCAGCAAACAAGGGCAGCAGCCACCAAGCGGTAGCAGCGGGCGCAGTTCAGTCGAGGCAGCGGCAGGAAGCATGCGCAGGCAGCAGCGGCGTGCTACCCTGCTCCAGAGCACTTCGCTGGCGCTGTGCTGCTGCATGGTCATCTGCAGTGCTGCGCTGCACTATGCTGTGCTGTGCCGTGCTGATGAGCCTTGCCTGCTCCGAGTGGAAGGTGCCGTTCTTGCCGGTGAAGCCCTGGACGATGACCTGCAGTAACAAACATGTGTGATGATGATGGTTTAGCTCCAGTAAACCAGCCGCAAGCTCTGACTGATGGCCAGCAGTCGGACAGGCCCAGGGAGCGAGGCAGCTGATCCAGAGGCGCCCGGCAGCTGGGCTGCAGACGAGCACGTGTGAGCTGCCACGACGGCGGCATGCCAGTCGCAGTGGAGCACAGCCCAGCCCAGCACAGCACAGCACAGCACAAGCTTGCCTTGGTGTTTTTATCCACAAACACAGCCGGGTTGTGCGCCTGCACAGGAAGCAGGGGAGGGAAGCGTGAAGCCTGGCAGCAGGCGGCGGCACTAGCAGCTGCCAAGCTCGAGCAGCTGCATGTTCAAACGAAACTGGCTGCGGCATGTCAAGCACAAGCACAGCTCTGCGTGCAAGCCAAGCACGCCGCAGCATCGGCCACCATGCATCTGGCCCTTTGGGGCATCGCAATTGTCGCTCGTCAGGTCAGGGCGTCACCGCTGGCCAGAGGCCGCACACACCTCTGTGCTCAGCGCGCGGCTGCAGGCCGGCAGCAGCTCCTCCACCGCCGCCGACCGCCGCAGCACGCTGCATGGCGGATGCAAGCACAGCAGTGTCAGGCGGCAGACAAACATCCGGGAAGCCGGCACGCTTGACCGCCGCCGCCGCTTGACAGCCGCCGGCGGGCGGCGGGGCCCCTGGCTGCAAACCCAAGCCGGCGCGGGCGCCCACCTGGCCAGCCGTTGCACCCCGCGCATGGCTGCAGCTGATCAAGCCCGCCCAGGCTCGGGGAGGGAGGGCACCGCCGACAGCGGGGTTCAGGCAGCCTGAGGCGGGTTGGAACGGCGATCGGAGGCTTGCACACACTGCCGGCGTGTTTCGAGGGCGCCGGGAGTGCCGTTCTTCTTTCGCGCCCTGAGAGCTGGCAGCCCAGGCGCAGCAGGCGGCCCTGGGGCTCCTTCAACCGCGATCGCAGCGCCTGCACGCATAACACATTCCTTGGCAGCACCCTTGCACCTCTGTTTCGCACCATGGCGGCTGCCGAGCTCATCGGCCTGGAGCCGGTGCAGGCTGCGGCCGGCGGCGGCCCTCTCCTCGACGAGGAGGAGTCCGTGATGGCCACCTTTGAGCGCGTGCAGCTGGTGGCGGCCGCCCAGGACCTGGGCGAGGGCACTCTGTTCATCACCGAGTGGTGAGGCCCGCTGGGGGCGTGGGGCTGGCCGCATTCCACCCTGCGGGGCTGCCGCGGGACGGGCAGCGCTCGCGCCGGCCGCCATGCACACACTGCATGCGCCGCCGCTCGCCGCCCGGGCGACGCCGACCGGCAGCTCTGTGCTCCCTGCCCGTCCAGTCGCACCAACTGCCCTGGCCCGCCGCCCCTCAACCCCCTTCCGCAGGCGCGTCTTCTGGCTGGCGGCCGCGGCAGGCTACTCGGTCGACTTTGCCGCCATTGTGATGCACGCGGTGGCCAGCGACGACGAGAGCTTTGGCAAGCCCTGCCTCTACTGCCAACTGGACTCTGAAGAGGAGGGCGAGGGCGGCCTGGGCGGCAGCGGCAGCGGCAGCGAGGAGGAGGAGGCGGAAGGAGAGGGCGGCCAGGCGGACGTCCTGCCCGAGCTGCGCCTCATCCCTGCAGACGCCGCCCAACGTGAGTGGGCGTGATTGGTGCTGCTGTGCTTGATGGGGGGCCAGGCCGTGTTGTGTTGGCATTGAGGGTGATGCGATACTGCTGCCCTGCCTCACAACGCACACGCTCTTCGCCGGCCCCCGCCATGCTGCCATGCTCGATTGCCCCCTCATGCCCACCGTGCTGGCTGATTGCTCACCCCACTCATCCCCGCCCACCCCACCCCCTGCCCCTGCAGTTGACGACCTGTTCCAGGCGTTCTGCGAGGGCGCGGAGCGCAACCCCGACTGGAGCGGTGAGCTTGTTAGTGCGTCAGCTTGTTAGAGCGTGTGCGTTGCACCGTGCTTGGGCGCCTGCGCTCGATTGCTGCGCCGCGCTCGAGCAGTTTCGCTCGAGGGTTGCACCGCGCTGGAGGAGCAGGCCGCAAGTAGCCTGGCTCTGTGCACCAGTTGCCCCGCTGCTGCGCCTGTGCACGCCCCGCCAATCCTGCCTCACTCCGCTCACGCTGTTCTGCTGCCCGCCTGCCATTCTGCCCCCGCAGAGGACGAGGAGGAGGAGGGCAGAGCGGGCGGTGTGTTCTTCGACGAAGACGAAGTGCTTGCCGGCGCTGCCGCCGCCTCCCTTGGTGTTGGCGACGTCGAGGAGGTGCGCTGCGCTTTCGGGTGTATTGGAATGAATTGTTTGGTGGCTGCGGGCTGACACGGAGCCTGCTGTGCATTTGCCCTGCTTCGGCTTGCTTCTCCCTCCCCCAAGTGGCTGCCCCCTCGCACACTGCACCTGCCTCCCGCCCTCCCCCCTGCTGCAGCTGGTTGGCCAGGACCCCGGCCGCTTTGAGGATGCAGAGGGCGACGAGTTTGAGGAGTTTGAGCAGCAGCGGCCGGCGGCGGCAGGCGGCAGCGAGCGGCAGCCCAACGGCGGCTGCTAGCCCATGGCCGCCTGCGCCGCTGCAACGCCACGGTTGCGGCGCGCCGCCAACAAACGAACCCACCCTGCCAACGAACCCCACGCCCTGCCAAGCAAGGTGCGAGGGGGTTTGCTGATGAGGCTTCAGCACAGTTGCGCTCTGCACCATCCATGCATTGCGTGCACAAACTTGCACCTGATGCCAGCACAGAGCGCAAGGAGGAAACACTCTAGCATCAAGCCAGTTCTGCTACTGAGCAAACCTTGCTGAGACTATACCCCGATGCACTGAGCGCTGCCCTGGCATGGAATACACACGCGCATGCTCACGTTGGCTGCACTTTGCTTGCAATTCGCAATTGCTGCAGCTGGCTTCACTGCGCTGCTGATGAGAATCTTTTCTATTCATGCGTGTCAAATGAGGGGGCGGCCGCGTTAGCGGACACGCCCCCGCTGACTTGACCATAATCTTCTCTCTGAGGCGCTGCTCAATCCTGCCGTGCACTTGTGCTCATGCACTGCCGCCGCCGCACTGCTGCTGCCTGCCCTGGGCGGATGATGAGAATCACAATTTGCTACTTTAGACAGGCGCCGCCTGCATGAAAACAACCATTACCACACCAAGATCGTTGACGCCCCTGCTGCTTTTTTGCTGCCGTTCATCAGCTTGCATATTTGGCTCAATGCTCTCCACACTGCCGGTTGCTTACCACCCAACCCGCTGCCCCCTGCCCTGGCTCCCTGCAGGCCCTGCCCAAGCCCCCAGGCCCAGACAGCATGGCATCCGAGCATTTCAGCCAGCACTTGTCCTGTACAGCATTTGATTCTCCTGAGCACTGCTCTGATCCCCCTGTGTGTAACATTCGCCACCAAGTACTCTTGAGCAGAAATGCGACAGTGCAAGGCACGGGGTGCACAACACTGTAGCGAGCTGCAGGCTGCCTTGCCTGTTTAGTAGGTTGGCGGGCGAAGCAGGCCGAGAGGCAGGCCGAGAGGCAGGCCGGCAGGAGAGTGGCGTGCACGAAGGCTGACGGTTAGGAGGGTGTGTTGTGGGAAGGCAGGCAGGGGGGTGGGCGAGTGGCAGTCGAGTAGGTGGGGCAGAGGAGCGGGCAGGCATCCGCTTAGGGCGTGTCCACGCGTCAAGCGTGTGCGCCTTCACCTCCGCGCCACGATTCTGCCTTGCTCTACCCTGAAATATACCAGGCTCTGGACCCATGGGTGGGGGGACTCCCGGGCTGCCTGGGCGCAAACAAACTCGGGGCCCAGCGTGCACACCGCCATCTCAAACAGCCACAGCTCCAGGGCAGGCGCAGCGCCAGGGCGCTCCAGCTCCTCATAGGCGGCGACCAAGCCCTGTGCGAAGCGGCTACAGAGCAGCAGGAGCGCCCCGAGGCGAGCCGAGAAGACCAGGACGAAGACGGCGAGACCCAGGAGGGATGAGTCCATCTGCACATAGCAGCGGCATGGATAGCAGCAAGTCGATGGCAGCAAGTCGTGGCATGCCGGCCTCTGTGACGCCCTAGCACCCCACACCGCACATCTGGAACACCCTCGGGCACGCGGTCTGGGCATGCATGCCCAGCCGGCTTGCCACCAATGCTCGCTGGCCCCAACTGCCACCTGGCATTGCAATGGCACGGGCACTTAGGTCAGCCAGGCGATGGCCCAGCTGCCGGCTGAGGGGCTGGGCAACTTACCGGCGGCTGAAGCATGCCCGTCAGCTGCCAGGCCTCCCGTGCCAGCAGGAGGCAGCAGAGGGCTGAGCCGATGGGCGCCTGATT